>ERZ779842.31-NODE-31-length-174392-cov-26.877846_pt1 | contig 174392 bp, 168 predicted proteins | sample MGYA00511095_ERZ779842 | MGnify/ENA primary metagenome ERZ779842 (study PRJEB29588, sample SAMEA2154036) | human gut metagenome | biome: human gut; feature: human-associated habitat; material: faeces | place: Denmark | collected 2008/2010 ... | reverse complement strand
GAAATGTGTTCCATATTGGATTTTTACAGAACAGTATTCTTGCAAGTGAAAAATACGCGTGGATTGGTGTGCTGATTGTTGGTGTATGGCAGGCAGTTGCCATGAATACCATTATTTATATTTCCGGTCTGCAGACCGTCCCGGAGGAAGTTTACGAGGCGAGTATGCTTGATGGAGCAAGTAAATGGAAACAGTTCTGGAAAGTAACATTTCCACTGGTTATGCCGTTTGTAACAATCAATCTGGTATTGAGCACAAAGAATTTTCTCATGGTATTCGACCAGATCATGTCTTTGACCAAGGGAGGTCCGGCACAGAGCACCGAATCGATCTCTTACCTGATTTATAAAAATGGTATGGATGGCGGACAGTTTGGATTCCAGAGTGCAAATGCAGTTATTTTCTTTATTGTGATTGTGGCAATTTCACTTTTCCAGATGACAGTCATGAATAAGAAGGAGGAGCAGTTATGATGAAAGAAAAACAGAAAACAAACCGGGTACTTACGATTGTTCTGATTTTGGGGACGGTTACCGTATTTTTTCCACTGTATATGGCAGCGATCATTGCGTTTAAGAAACCAAGTGAGATGACAAACGATGTGGCGGGTGCACTTTCTTTCCCGAAACAATGGAGTTTTGAAAACTTCCGTCAGGCAATGGAAGTGACCGATTTCTGGCGTTCTCTTGGAAACAGTTTACTGATCACTCTGGTAACGATCGTACTGGCAATTCTGATCCACTCGATTGCAGGCTATGTGATCGGGCGGGGCATGGCAAGAAGAAAAAGTTTCCGTTTTATCTATCTGTATATTGTCAGTGGTATGTTTGTTCCATTTTCCATCTTAATGATGCCTCTGGTAAAACAGACGGCACACATGGGACTTGGAAACCGTGCCGGTGTCATCGTGTTGTATCTGGTATTTTACATGCCAATGAATGTCCTGCTTTACAGTGGATATTTAAAAAATATTCCGGAAGCACTCGAAGAAGCAGCAGATATTGATGGGGCAAGTACCTGGACGACTTACTGGAGAGTGGTATTCCCGATGATGAAACCGATGCATGCGACGGTTGCGATTCTGACAGCCCTTGGAACATGGAACGATGTTATGACACCGCTTGTGATCATGTCCGGAACCGGACAGAATACGCTGCCGCTTGCACAGCTTAACTTCCAGACACAGTTTGGAACCAATTACAATCTGGCGTTTGCCTCCTATATTCTGGCACTGATCCCGATCCTGATCTTTTATATGATCTGCCAGAAACAGATTTTAAATGGTGTGGCAAACGGTGCAGTCAAAGGATAAAGAATAAACGAGGTGACTTCTATGGCAATTATATACAATCCAAATAAAAAAATATTTACCCTGCATACGGCGCATACAACTTATCAGATGCAGGTTGATCCACTGGGATATCTGCTGCATCTGTACTACGGAGAAAAAACAAACAGTTCCATGGACTATGTCCTAACCTATGCAGACCGTGGATTTTCCGGAAATCCTTATGCAGCGGGCATGGACCGCACCTATTCGCTGGATGCGCTGCCACAGGAATATCCGTCCCTTGGCACCGGAGATTACCGCAATATTGCACTGAATATCAAAAATGAAAAAGGTGTGGAAAGTGCAGATCTGCTTTTTAAGAGCTATGAGATCCGAAGCGGCAAGTATCAGTTACAGGGACTTCCGGCTGTCTGGGCAGATGAAAACGAAGCACAGACACTGGAAATAGTCCTTGCAGATGAAAACGCACAGGTTGAAGTGCATCTGCTGTATGGCGTTTTAGAAGAAACCGATGTCATTACAAGGAGTGTACGGATTAAAAATACGGGAACCGGACAGATTACGATCGAAAAGGCAGCGGCAGCCTGTCTGGATTTTGTACAGGGAGATTTTGATGTCCTGCGGTTTTATGGAAAGCATGCCATGGAGCGCAATCTGGAGCGCACCCCGCTGGGACATGGGACGATTGCGTTTGGCAGCCGCAGGGGAACATCCAGCCATCAGTATAATCCCGCAGTGATTCTGGCAGAAAAAGGGACAACAGAGACGGCAGGCAGCTGCTATGGTATGCTGTTTGTATACAGCGGCAATTTCTCCTGTGAGGCGGAAAAAGACCAGTTCAACCAGACGCGCCTGCTTCTTGGATTAAATGAAGAACTGTTTTCCTACCCGCTCGCGGCTGGAGAAACCTTTACGGTGCCGGAAGTCATTTTATCCTATTCGGCAGATGGATTGTCTGCTTTGTCGCAGCAGTATCATAACTGCATCCGCAACCATGTGTGCCGCAGCAAATATGTCCATATGCAGCGTCCGGTGCTGATCAACAGCTGGGAGGCAGCCTATTTTGATTTTACGGGAGATACGATTGTGGATCTGGCAAAAGAAGCCGCTTCCCTTGGAATTGATATGGTAGTAATGGATGACGGCTGGTTCGGGAAAAGAAATGATGACAATTCTTCCCTTGGGGACTGGCAGGTCAACGAAAAGAAACTGGGGGGCAGTTTGGCAGATCTTATTACCCGTGTGCATGAGCAGGGCGTGAAATTTGGCATCTGGATTGAGCCGGAGATGGTCAATGAAGACAGTGATCTGTACCGGGCGCATCCGGATTGGGCAATCCGGATTCCCGGGAAAAAGCCGGTGCGCTCGAGAAACCAGCTACTGCTTGATTTTTCCAGAAAAGAAGTGCGCGACTGTGTATTTGACCAGATCTCTGCCGTGCTCGATCAGGGAAAAATTGATTATGTCAAGTGGGATATGAACCGCAGCATGGCAGATGTTTATGCCGGAAATCTTTCCTATGATTATGTGCTTGGTGTCTATGATTTCATGGAGCGTTTGTGCAGCCGCTATCCGGATCTTCTGCTGGAGGGATGCAGCGGTGGCGGCGGCAGGTTTGACGCGGGAATGCTTTATTATTCCCCACAGATCTGGTGCAGCGACAATACCGATGCGATCAACCGCACAAGAATCCAGTACGGAACTTCGTTTTTCTATCCGGTTTCCGCGATGGGGGCGCATGTTTCGGCGGTGCCAAATCACCAGACCGGACGGGTGACAAGTTTCCATACCCGTGGGGTGACGGCGATGGCGGGAACTTTCGGTTACGAATTAAACCCGGCGCTTTTATCGGATGAGGAAAAACAGCAGATCCGGGAGCAGATCAAAACGTACAAGAAGTATGAAACGCTCATTAACGAGGGAACGTACTGGCGGCTGTCGGATCCGTTTACGGATGAAATTGCGGCATGGATGTCCGTCTCAGAGCAACAGGATCATGCACTGGTAAGCGTAGTGCGTCTTATGGCAGAGGCAAATCAGGCGACCGTTTATGTCCGCCTGCGTGGGTTAAAACCGGATGCCGTGTATCTGGAAGAACAGAGCGGCAGGCAGTATTCCGGTGCAGCATTGATGCATGCGGGAATTCCGCTTCCGCCGTTTACCAGAGAATATGAGGCATATCAGTTTGCTTTTACAGAACTGAAAGAGGCTGGAACATTATATGAAAAAGTGCAGAAATGGCGTGACGGGAATGTCAAAAATCGAGTGGTCATCAGCCTTTACGGTGGCTCCGGTTCCGGAAAAACAACACTTGCAACGGCATTGCAGCAGTACTTTTTAAATGACGGAACGGGTTGTTATCTGCTCTCGGGCGATGATTATCCACACCGGATTCCAAAACGCAATGATGAAGAACGGATGCGTGTGTATAAAGAAACCGGGGAAGACGGACTGCGTGGATATCTCGGAACAAAGAAAGAGATTGACTTCGACCGGATCAATGAAGTGCTTGCGGCATTTCATGAGGGAAAAGATACGATCACATTGCGGCATATGGGACGGGAAGATGGCGAGATCTCATCGGAAGAAACCGATTTTTCCGGAATATCCGTATTACTTCTGGAGTGGACACACGGAGGCAGTGATGATTTACATGGTGTGGATCTGCCCGTCTTCCTGGAAAGTTCCCCGGAGGAGACAAAGGAGCGGCGCATCCGCAGAAACCGCGATGAGAATGCCGCAAGCCCGTTTATCTGCCGCGTGGTAGAACTTGAACAGGAAAAACTTGAAGTGCAGCGCAAAAATGCAGGATTAATCGTGGGAAAGGACGGAAGAGTTTATGAACCATAAACCGATGCTCAATGCATATCCCGACAGCCTTGGAGGAAATCTGGGAGATATTGTAACATTGCTAAAAACTGAGGCAATGCAGGATGTATTTTCTTCCTTTTACATTCTGCCGAGTCTGTATCATTCCGATCTCGACCGGGGATTTTCCGTGATCGACTATGACCTGAATGAGCAGCTTGCCGACCGGGAAGACCTTGACCAGTTAAAGAATATGGGGATTGACCTGAAACTGGATTTTATTTTAAACCATGCTTCCGCACAGTCCCCACAGTTTCAGGATCTTGTGGAAAAAGGGGAGGCTTCTGCGTACCGCGATTTTTTCATCGACTGGAACCGCTTCTGGGAAGGGCATGGAACCATGACGGAGGAAGGCTATATCCAGCCGGAGGAAAGCTGCCTGAAGCAGATGTTTTTCCGCAAACCCGGGCTGCCGATCCTGATGGTGGAATTTCCGGATGGAAAAAAGGTGCCGTACTGGAATACCTTTTATCAGGAAGTGCATGGCAGACACTATCTTGGACAGATGGATGTAAACATCCAGTCGCCAAAGGTGTGGGAGTTTTATCGTGAAACACTGGAGAAAATAGCTTCTTATGGAGCGGCGATCGTGCGGCTGGATGCCTTTGCCTATGCGCCGAAGACACCGGGAAAGAAAAACTTCCTCAATGATCCGGAGACATGGGAACTTTTACAGAAGATTCATGCGCTGGCAGAACCTTTGGGACTTACGCTTTTGCCGGAAATCCACGCAGCGTATGACGAAAAAATATACCAGACGCTTGCAGAAAAAGGCTATGCGACCTACGATTTTTTCCTGCCGGGACTGGTCATTGATGCGATTGAGAACAGGCGCGGAACATACCTTGCGGCATGGGCGAAGGAAATTGTGGAAAAGAAGATCTCCACGGTCAACATGCTTGGCTGTCACGACGGCATCCCGCTTCTGGATTTAAAGGGACTGCTTCCAAAAGAGGAGATCCAGTCGTTAATTGACCGGATTGTATCCCGCGGAGGCATGGTCAAAAATTTACATGGACAAAAGAATCTGTATTATCAGGTAAATGCCACGTACTACAGTGCATTGGGAGAGTCGGATGAAAAAATGCTTCTGGCGCGGGCCATCCAGATGTTTATGCCGGGCAAACCGCAGATCTGGTATCTGGATCTGTTTGCCGGAAAAAATGACCATGAAGCGGTGCAGCGTGCAGGGGAATCCGGACATAAGGAAATCAACCGGACAAATCTTTCCGTTGATCAGATCGCGGAAGGACTGAAAAAAGATGTGGTTCAAAAACAGCTTGCGCTAATCCGTATGAGGAATACCCATAAGGCATTTTCGGAAGGTGCAGAGGTGACAATCTCCGGAGAGGAGAGTTCTCTGGAAATCCGCTGGGAATATGACGGGGCATATGCCGAATTGCATGTAAATTTTGAAGAGGGGACTTATACAATAGAAAGTAATTGAGAACAGAACGATATTACATGTAAAAAATAACATGAAAGCAAGAAGGAGATGCAGGAATACCGGTATCTCCTTCTTATGGGTTTAAATCCATAAGCTCATTGCCATGTTCCCGTAACCATTTGCGGGAAACCTTATAGTCTGGAAGCACACGCTCCACCTGTGCCCAGAAGCGTGGTGAATGGTTCATCTCCAGCCGGTGGCACAGCTCATGGACAACCACGTAATCCAGCACTTCCGGCGGTGCTTTCATCAGCAGGCAGTTAAAGTTAAGATTGCCCTTTGCACTGCAGCTTCCCCAGCGTGTACGCTGGTTTCGTATGGTGATCCTGCCATAGGTCACGCCGACAACCGGGGCATAAAACCGTACCCGTTCCGGAATTACGCGCAGTGCTTCATCTGCAAGCACCTGCAATTCCCCGGGAGTTAAAGGTGCGGCTTTCGGGCGTGCAGCTTCCAATTTTTGTTTTTGTTCCATTTCCCGGAGATGGGCATACAGCCAGTCTGATTTTTCATCGACAAATTTACGGATCTGCCAGTCTGCCATCCAGTAAGGTGCCCTTACCAGAACCGATAAATCCGGACGGATTTCCAGTGCAACGGTTTTTCTTTTGCTTCGGATTATTCGAATCTGTGCTTTTTCCATTTCATTTCCATTTCCATTTCCAACAATATATGTAAAACAGATGTTTTGTGTTATGTCATCATTGTACCATCATTTTATTGGAATGCAAAGGGGACAAACCAGGGGGGAATTTCTGAGTGTGGAAAAAGATAAAATTCGCATATTTTCGACAGAAACATTGCAGTGGGAGGGAAAAAGGCGTATGATAAAAATAGTATTTTAAAGCGGAATAAAGAAAGGAACAGAGAAAATGGAAGGACGAAAAAAAATGGAAGAGTTTTACCGAAAACTGAAGGTAGGAATGAAGTTGAAGTATGCATTTACTACAGTCATTGTAACGTTTGCTGTTGCTATGGTTGTTTCGCTTGTTTCCATTGTAATGATGAATGTGGATACTTATAAGTTTTACAAGGAAGCATATGCAAACAGCACATTGCAGATGGAAATCCGTAAAGATATACAGCTTGTGGGAAAATATATTTTGTGGTCGATGACAACCGATGATACAGGTTCCACACAGAGTTATCTTAATTCGGCACAGAAGTATGCAGATCAGGTTGGAAAAAATGTTACCACACTGGAGAAGTCTTATAATGATAAAAAGAAAGTTGCGGAATTAAAAGATGCGATAGAAGAACTGAAAAAACAGCGGGTAGCGCTCATGGAACTGGCGCAGCAGAATAAAAATGACGAAGCTCTGGCACTGTTTAATTCCGATTATAATGATGCAACAGAGAAACTTCAGGATATATTGGTTGATATCGGAAAAGTGGCATCCGCAGAGGCAAAGAGTCAGTATACATCTGCCAGGGTAACGGGAATTGTGAGCATTATTCTGATGATTCTCATAGGAACAGGAGCAGTGGCTTTCTCCACTGTCATCCGGACCACCATTACCGGAATTATGCTAAAGCCAATTCAGGAACTGGAAGGTGCAGCTGAGAAACTGAAAGCAGGACAGCTTGATGTGGAAATAAATTATGAATCTCCAGACGAACTCGGAAAACTTGCCGGTAATTTCCGGCAGGCATGCAAAACTCTGGAGGTGATTGTGCAGGATACCAGTTATCTTCTGGGAGAAATGGCAGAAGGAAATTTCAATGTATCCAGTAATAATGCACAGATTTATATTGGAAATTTCAGACAGCAGTATGAGTCCATAAGCAAATTAAAACATGAACTGAGTGATACCCTGACACAGATTAATGAAGCATCCGAGCAGGTTGCATCCGGTTCCGGGCAGCTGGCAGGCGGGGCACAGGCTTTGGCAGAAGGTGCCACCGATCAGGCAGGTGCAGTAGAAGAACTGACAGCAACGGTAGAGAGTGTCAGCGGAATTGCAGAATCCAGCGCAGAGAGCGCTTCCGGGGCTTACCAGATGGTACGCACTGCCGTAGAACAGGCAGATCAAAGCAGAGAAGAATTACAGGCATTGACCAATGCCATGGAGCGGATCAGCAGTACCTCACAGGAAATCCAAAACATCATCGGTTCCATCGAGGAGATTGCAAGTCAGACCAACCTGTTGTCCCTGAATGCTTCCATTGAGGCAGCACGTGCCGGGGAAGCCGGAAAAGGTTTTGCGGTTGTGGCAGATCAGATCGGAAAACTGGCGGGTGACAGTGCACAGGCGGCAGTCAATACTCGCGATCTGATTGAAAAATCTCTGCAGGAAATTGAAAACGGAAACCAGATTACAGAAAAGACGGTTGCTGCATTAAATAAGATTCTTGAATCCATGAATGATTTTGCGAATGCGGTAAAGGGCGCCAGCGAGAGTTCTACCGAGCAGGCAAATATGTTAAAGCAGATCGAGCAGGGAATCGAGCAGATTTCCAGTGTCGTACAGAGCAACTCCGCAGCTGCAGAAGAAACTTCTGCGACAAGCCAGGAGCTTTCCGCACAGTCGGAAGGACTGAAGAATCTGGTTGGCAGGTTTAAGCTGGCAGAGTAGGAGAACATAATAAAAAGGAATCCTGTCCGGAAAGATATCCGGACAGGGTTCCTTTTTTTGTAACCTTTCCGATTTTTCGTTTGTATTATTAGTGAAAGGCCTTTGGAAATGAAACATAAAGGAGCGGCTCATGAGACAATCCGTATAGGGTAAACGCATTTTTCCGGGTGGTCAGAATTCCTTCGTCCCGCATTTTGCCAAGCTCTTTGGAAAGCGCACTGCGGTCGACGTTCAGATAGTCTGCCAGCCCCTGCCGGTCAAACGGAATCTTAAAATAATTGCTGCCGGCTTTTGCCGCCTGGTTTGACAGATAGACAAGCAGCCGCCCGCGGATCGTTTTCGGGGTTGTACAGAAAATCCGCTGGGAGAGCGCGAGATTTTTGCGCAGGGAGATCTGTAGCAGATTCCGGATAAATTTTGGCTGCCAGGTGCTTGCGGGATGCGGCGTGTGGACAAGAATATCCAGATTCCAGAATAGAATATCGGTCTGCTGGGCAGCAACCGCATCGACCATCAGTGTTTCGCGGGAAAATGCATAAGTTTCCCCGAAAACCTGTCCGGCACCGATGTTGCTCAAAATGCTTTTGCTGCCCCACAGGTCGAGATTTTCAATATTAACGCTTCCGGACAGCACCAGCCCGATCTCGTGCGTGGTGCATCCGGCAGACAAAATGATTTCATTTTTTTCAAAATGTTTCTGGCGCATACCGCCCAGAGACTGCATTTCTTTGTATTCGGATTCCTCTATGCCAAGGCACAGGGGATTTTTTAAATAGATCATGGGTTTCTCCTGATGTTATTTGATAAAATAAGTATATGCAAATTTGTGTCACAGGGCAAGAAAAAGTGAACCGCCCAATGGAGATTCTACTGTGAAAAATGAGGATGGAACGTATACATATACCGTGTATTGTCCTGTGAACATGAAATAGGAACAATAAATAATAATGAAAATTATAAAGAAAATAATACATTTTTTATATTGATTCTTGGCTTGTTCCTGCATATAATATAAGTGAAATTAAACAATGGAGGTGTCTGTTATGGCAATTGCATCTGATTTTTTACAGAGTCTTGTTCCAATTTCACAATTTAACAAAGGGCAGGCTGCAAAGATATTTGATAGACTTCGTTCCGAAAAAGAACTGATTGTTTTAAAAAATAACCAGCCTTCTGCAATTATTCTGTCACCCGAAGAGTATACAAGATTAACGGAGATTGAGGAAGATTATTTTCTTTTGTTGGAAGCAAATAAACGTTTGGATGATAACGGGAATAAAGAGACCGTTTCATATGATTCAGTGATGAAACATTTGGGCATCAGTGAAGCAGAACTTTTGGAAGCGGAGGATGCAGATATCGAATGATATGGAGTATTGAGTTTTTAGAGGAAGCGGAAAAGGATATGAAAAAACTTGACCATTCAGCTCAGATACAGGTGTTAAAAGGAATTAAAAAAGTCAGCCAGAATCCGTTGTCAGTGAGGGAAGGTGGATATGGGAAACCATTCCGGGCAGACATTTCATGTCCGGTGCAGAAAATACGGCAGTTCTCGCTTTATGTCGTGGTTTTTGCCGGAAAAAACAGGTATTGTAATCTGCGAAAGGAGGAGCAGATTTACATGGATGGAAAGCAAGAGGAGATTTCATTATGGATCAGAAAAAGACAGGTTATTTTTTAAAACAACTGCGCAATGAAAAGAAGCTGACGCAGGAGCAGCTTGCGGAAAAATTTCAGATCACAAGCCGCACGGTGTCACGCTGGGAGACGGGAAGCAATATGCCCGATATCAGCATGCTGTTGGAACTTGCAGATTTTTATGAAGTTGATATCCGGGAAATCATTGATGGAGAAAGGAAAAGCGAGCAGATGAATGAGGAATTAAAGGAAACCGTAATCAAAGTAACGGATTATACAGAGACAAACAACGCAAGGCTCTTAAAACGGGTACGGATCATAGGAATTACCGGTGTGATCACAATACTGATTGCAATGGTCATGGACGCAGGTGGACTGGCAGTGTCTCCGTTTTGGGAAAGTGTGAAGCGGGATCTGTATGCGTGGACGCTTGGCACGCTTATTGCAAACATACTGTATACAACGGGATGGCTCAAACGGATAAGTGAGAAAAAAGATGTCAGCAGAACGATGCGGATAAGCGGTGTGGTATGTGCGGTCATTGTGATTATGTCACTGATTTTGCAGGCTGTTTTATAGAAAAACACATGACGGGAGGCAAAAGCCTCCCGTTTTTTATATCACACGCCCATTTTCTTCTGAAACAGGAAATGGTCGGACATCAGAAGATAATGAAGTGATTCTTTCATAAAATAAAAAGTTTCCTTTGTTAGTATTCTAATTATTAGAAGCCTAATAAATAATATTACATAAAGTGAGAAATGTCAAATACAGGTTTTTCCACAAAAACAAATGCACAATATTGTTCAACATAACTAAAATTGTTTAAAGAAATCTAAAATAGTTGCATTTTATGTTCATCCTCTATATAATTTTAAATATAAATAAAATAATTTATAAAATTATAAAATATAGTGGAGAAAACATATGGATAAGAGACTGAAATTTAATGAACCCTGGATTCTGCAGAGAGCAGATCCGTATGTGTATGAAAAGGATGGCTGGTATTATTTTACGGCATCGGTTCCGGCATATGACAGCATTGTACTGCGCCGGGCAAAAAAACTGGCAGATCTTCCACAGGCAGAGGAAGTAGTCATTTGGAAAAAGCATGAGAGTGGTCCGATGAGCAAGCATATCTGGGCACCGGAACTGCACTATCTGGAAGGAAAATGGTACATCTATTTTGCCGGTGGTGAAGAAGAGGATATCTGGAAAATCCGTCCATATGTGCTGGAATGTCAGGGGCAGGACCCATTGGCAGATGCATGGGTGGAAAAAGGCAAAATGCAGCGTGCAGATGGGGATGAATTCTCGTTTGAAGCATTCTCTCTGGACGCAACCGTATTTGAGGATGCCGGAGATTATTACTACGTGTGGGCAGAAAAGGTTGGAGTAGGCAAGCAGATTTCCAATCTTTATATTGCAAAAATGGAGTCTCCGTGCAAGCTGGCAACGGTGCAGGTGCTTCTTACAACACCGGATTATGATTGGGAACGTGTGGGATTCTGGGTGAATGAGGGACCGGCAGTGATTCATCACGGGAATAAACTGTACCTGACATATTCGGCGAGTGACACAGGGGTTGCCTATTGTGTCGGTATGCTTACTGCAACCAGCGGAACGGATCTGCTGGATCCGTTAAATTGGAGAAAGGAGCGTCATCCGGTATTACAAAGCAGTTATGAAAAAGGAATTTACGGACCGGGACATAATTCTTTTACCAAAGATGAAGACGGAAATGATATCATGATATACCATGCACGCACAGAAACAGAGATAGAGGGAAATCCTCTCTATAATCCAAACCGTCATGCACATCTGATGCAGGTTCAATGGGATGAAAACGGAAAGCCGGTGTTTGCGTATGATTAAGAAAAAAATGGTTCGTGTGTTGACCGTTGCAGGGCTTCTGGCATGCCTTGCATCCGGTTGCGCCTCCGGCGGTTCTTCCGTTGGGAAGGAGGCCGCAGCAGATGAGATAAAAAAAGGTGGATTTACGGTTGCAGCATCCTGTCACGATCCGCAGATCATCAGGGAAGGCGATACATATTATATGTTCGGCAGTCATATGGTAGGGGCAAAGTGTCAGGACCTGCGTAAATGGAATTATTTTGCAAATGGTGTTGATGCAGCGAATACACTGTTTGACAATTTGCTGACAGAGCCATACGCTGCCTTTGATTTTGTCGGAAAGAACACAGATAATGGGTATTCTGTCTGGGCATCAAATGTAATTTACAATGAGACAATGAAGAAATATGTCATGTATTTCTGTACGACATCTTCTTATGTGAAATCGACTCTCTGTTTTGCAACTGCAGACAATATAGAGGGACCGTATACTTATGTGGATACGATTTTATATTCCGGATATGGAAAAAGCAATATCAGCGAAACGAATTTGTACGATGTACTCGGGAAAAATGCAGATATTTCCAGATATCTGGAATATGGTGGATACAACAATAAGGAGTGGCCAAACTGTATTGATCCGGCGATTTTTACCGATGCAGACGGGCGGATGTGGATGAATTATGGCTCATGGTCAGGTGGTATCTTTCTGCTGGAGATTGATCCCACCACTGGATACCCGATTTATCCGGTGGATGACAAGGATGCCGATCCGTATTATGGATATCGGCTGATTGGTGGTGGACATCACTCTGCTGAGGGTCCATATATCCAGTATGACGCAGAAAACGGCTATTATTATCTGTTTGTTTCTTATGGAGATCTGCAGAGTGATGGTGGGTATCAGATTCGGCAGTTTCGCAGTGAAAAGCCAACGGGACCATATGTGGATGTGGCAGGAAATACACTGGAAGATCAGGACGATCATTTCAATTATGGTTTAAAAATGATGGGGAATTATACATTCCCGAGTTTAAATTATACCTATATGGCACCGGGCGGTCAGTCCACATTTCAGGATGATGACGGGAAATATTACATTACATATCATCAGCGGTTTGACGATGGCACAGAGTATCATGAACCGCGTGTACATCAGATGTACACAAATGAGGATGGGTGGTTTGTTGCAGCACCATTTGCCACAATGGGAGAAACTCTCTCGGAAAAGGGGTACAAAAAATCGGATGTATCCGGTACATTTTATGTAGTAAACCATGGAACAGATATCAGCAGTAAGATTCGCGAAGCGGAGGCATATACGTTTGCGGATGGAAAAGTAACCGGTGGAGAAAAAAGCGGTACATATGAGGTAAAGGAAGGCACAGATTACATTACCATTACACTGGACGGTGTCGTTTATAAAGGGGTATTAATGGAAATGACCGATGAAGCGGAAAATCCGGTGTTTTGTTTTTCGGCTGCAGGAGACAACGAGGAAACTCTCTGGGGCGTACAATATATCAAAAAGGAGTAAAGAGATATGGCAAAGTTAATGATCAACAAAAATAAAAAAGAAGGTACCATTGCACCGGAGATCTACGGGCATTTCTCGGAACATCTGGGCAGATGCATCTATGAAGGACTCTATGTGGGTGAAAACTCTGAAATCCCGAATGTTAATGGGATGCGTACAGATGTGGTGGAAGCACTCAAAGAGATTAAGATTCCGGTATTGCGCTGGCCGGGGGGATGTTTTGCGGACGAGTATCACTGGAAAGACGGAATCGGACCGAAAGAGAACCGGAAGAAAATGATTAATACCCATTGGGGTGGTGTGGTAGAGGACAACAGTTTCGGAACGCATGAGTTCTTTGAACTTTGCCGTCAGCTTGGATGTAAAACCTACATTAACGGAAATCTTGGAAGCGGAACCGTGCAGGAGATGTCGGAATGGGTTGAATATATGACATTTAACGGGGTGTCCCCGATGGCAGATCTGCGCAAAAAAAATGGACATGAGGAGCCGTGGACCATTGATTATTTTGGTGTTGGAAATGAAAACTGGGGATGTGGGGGAAATATGAGACCGCAGTATTATGCAGATGAGTACCGCAGATATCAGACCTATGTGCGCAATTATGATCCGCAGAAACCGATCCAAAAGATCTGTGGCGGAGCAAATGTGGATGATTATGACTGGACAAGGAAGGTATTAGAGACAACCCATGATCACACCGCTCCTGAATTTCATGGATTTATGGATGGGCTTTCCCTGCATTATTATGTGCATCCGGAAGGCTGGGAAATCAAGGGAAGTGCAACGGATTTTGATGAAGAAGTGTGGTATAAGACATTAAAAAAAGCACTTTATATGGAAACTCTTGTGGAACGCCACGGAAAGATTATGGATCAGTACGATCCGGATAAAAAAATCGGAATGATCGTGGATGAGTGGGGCTGTTGGTTTACAGTTGAACCGGGAACCAATCCGGGCTTTTTATATCAGCAGAACACGGTAAGGGATGCGTTGGTTGCAGGGATCACCCTGAATATCTTTAATAAGCACTGTGATCGCGTGAAGATGGCAAATCTTGCACAGATGGTAAATGTATTGCAGTCTGTCATTCTCACAGAAGGACCAAAGATGATTAAGACACCGACGTATCATGTATTCCATATGTACCGGCACCATCAGGGTGCAACGCTTTTGAACAGTACACTGACAGGAGTGGGCGAAACCGGTATAGGAGAATGGAAAGTTCCGGAGGTGACGGAATCCGTATCCGAGGATGCGGAGCATATCATTACGGTTACATTAAACAATCTTTCTGCGGATGAGGAAAAGGAAATAGAGATTGCGTTTGCCGGAGATGAACACGTATATTCAGTGAAAGAAGCAAAGGTTGTCTCGGCAGAGATGCACGCACATAATACGTTTGATGTTCCGGAACTTGTAAAAGAAGAAGAATTTACTGCATATAAAAAGTGTGGAAATGGGATAAAAGTCATGCTTCCTCCATGCAGTGTGGTGGAGCTGCGCCTGCAATAATGCAAAATGGACGGGATTATTTATATGGAAGAGTCAGAGCGGTATTGCAGAAAATGTGAACTGGCAAAACAATACGGGGGCGGTCTGGAGGAATATCTTTTGCGGTACCTTGCACAGCTTACGCCGGAAGAACAGGCAGAAGATGTGACGTATGCAAGGCGTCTGGCATGTTGTGGGAAATGCACATGGTATGGGGAGCATATGTGCCGTGCCTGCGGATGCTATGTGCAGCTTCGTGCTGCGGTAAAAGGACAGAACTGTCCCTATGAAAAATGGGAACAAGAAGGAGAGACGCATGATACACGATCCGGCAATATTTTATGATGAGGTTAGTGGAAATTATTATACATACAGTACAGGTGCTATATGCCAGAAATCAAAAGATCTGGTGCACTGGCAGGAAATCGGAAAAGTTGTGGAACGTCCGCCGCAGGAGTCGGTGGAATGGACCGGCAGTGAAGATATCTGGGCACCGGATATCGTAAAGGTGGGAAAAGAATATCGTCTGTACTGCTCCAATTCCAGCTGGGGTGTGCGCCAGTCCTGTATCTTTCTGGCAGTGGCAGACTGCCCGGAAGGTCCGTTCGAACCCAAAGGGTGTGTGCTTAAAACAACAGAAAAATTTCCGCAGAGTGTTACCAATGCAATTGATGCAAATATTATCGAGGATGCAAAAACAGGGGAGCAGTATATGCTTTATGGCTCTTTCTGGGGTGGCTGCCATGTATTAAAACTGAACAAGACTACAGGTTTTGCCGAAGAAGAAGGAATCGGGGTATGCATTGCACGACGCCCGAAGTGGCAGAGCGGCAGTATGGAAGGCCCGTATATGGTATACAATGCGCAGAATAATTATTATTATCTGTTTGTTTCCTACGGATCTTTAAAATCCGATTACAATATCCGGGTGGGAAGAAGCCGGAGTATCTGTGGACCATTTATTGATTTCCACGGAAAGGATCTGATTGCGGATGAGGATGAGGATAACAGCACAGGATTACTCGCCATGTGTGGATATCAATGGAATGAAGGGCAGGCATATATGGGTCCCGGACATAATTCAGTGTTACATGATGTAAACGGACGGTGGTATCTTGTATGTCATATCCGCAGGAAAAACTTTACACAACAGGAAGAACCGTCTGAGATGCAGATACGTGAAATTTTCTGGAGCGAGGATGGGTGGCCGTTTGTGGCAGCACAGCCCCTTGCGAAGACAGATACAAGAGACGGGATAAAGCCGGTAACAAAAGAACAGATATGCGGTTTTTATGAGCGGATCACGCTTGCGCCGGCACTGCCGCAGGGAATTACCTGTTCTGTGCCAATGAAACTTGCAACGGATGGATATTATGAGAACTGTTCTGTTCAGGGAAAATGGGAGTATACTGCAGATCACAGGGGCATGATTACATATGGACCTTATACGGAGGAGGTGCGGGTTTATTGTGGCTGGGATGCACAGCGGAAGTGTGAAACAATTCTGTTGTGCGGACTGCGCAGTGATGGTGTTGCATTCTGGGCGAAAAGAATCGGAAATCTGGTATAATGGATGCTGGTTAAAAAGGCTTTTGCATGGAGAAATAACATGCAAAGGCCTTTTTTAATAAAATTATTCTTCAATTGGTGCGTAATTAATGCTGACTTTAATATCCTGTCCATAATTACCGAAAGATTTACCGAAAATCGTGAGTCCTCCAACGTGCTCTGCATTGTCATTGACTGCCATGCGCAGCTTCATGCTGCTGCGATAGTCCAGATTAAAGTCCCGGATGGTGACATCTGAAATCTGCAATCCGTCAATGAAAGTTCCCTTTTTATTGATCACAAGCATTTTTAACAATCCATACTGGTTCCAGTTCGGAAACCACCAGTCCGGAGTGAAAATACCGCGGACATCTCCGAAATCTCCCGGGGATGTCCAGGTGCCGATGCAGACATCATTTAAATAAAAACTGATATCGGATGGCCAGACGTTATTGATTCCCGGGGCTTCGGAACTGAGCTCGGCAGAGATTAAAATCTGCGTGATTTTCTGGGAACCTGGAATAAAGTTTGGAATTTCATATTCCACAAATCCTTTGGAAAACCAGAGAATATCTGCATTGTAGCGATCAGGATGTGCAAAGTAGCGCGTATCATCCACTTCACCGATCAGATGGGAAGCGGTAGCCAGCCCACAGGTCGGATAGACTTCATAATTGCAGTAATGTCCGACCTGAAGTTCTGCATTGTAAACATTCTGCGCTTCTTCCGGTGCGTCCAGATCAATGAGAATTTTATCCAGATGCAGAGTACAGATTTTCTGGTTTCCGTGCCCGCTGGAATCATTGGAGGTATTGACAATTCCGCATGCCTCCAGTTTTTTTATATGTCCCGTCAGAGCACCGTTCGTAATGTTCAGTTTTGCTGCCAGTTCGTTCATGTTCATTTCTTTGTTTTCAATCAACAGTTTTATAATTTCAATCCGAACATCGGAGCCAAGTGCTTTAAAAATGTCCAGTCCATCATCCAGTGAAGTGATGTGAAGCATAAATTACCCCCTTTTGATTTGTTTCATTTCTGTTTTATAAATTATAGTATCATTTCCGGAATGCGTCAACGCATGAGTGAAAGAAAAGGAATAAAAACGAAAATAATTTAAAAAACGCTAAATAACAACAATTAAATAAAATATTTTAGAAAAATCTAAAAAACATGTTGACATACCTATTGGACAATTATATAATGTAACCAATAAGACCTGATAAATTTCAAAATATTAGTTAATCTGCCGAATGATTTTCAAAGGCGCGTCGGAATCAGATGGTCAGAATAATGAACAGGGGAGCTTATATTTTATTTCATTATGATCAAGGTGGTTAAAAAGGAGAGGAAACTATGAAGAAAAAAATCATATCAACATTGCTTTGTACAGCAATGCTCGCAACAATGGTAGCAGGATGCGGAGTTGAAAAGAGTGATGGGGGATCAGACACAGAAGGCTCTGCAAGCTCCGTTGCAGAGATGAAAGGAACCGGTGATAATGAGATCAATATTCTTATTTATGCACAGGATCACGAAAAAGCTGTTTATCAGAAACTGATTGATAAATTTACAAAAGAGCATGCAGATGAGATTTCTACAGTAAACTTTGAAGTGACAACACAGGATGAATACGCAACGAAGATGACAGCTGCCATGACAGCGGGAGAACTTCCGGACATTTTCTATGTGGGACCGGAAGCAGTCAGAAGTTATGTAGATAACGGATATGTACAGCCGTTGGATGATCTCGTAGATGCTACTGCGGTTGACAATCTGTGGCCGGCGATCAAGAGCGCATATATGTATGATGGATCTAATATTGGTTCAGGATCGTTATACTGCCTGCCAAAAGATTTATCCTGCTTTGCATTTGCCTACAACAAAGATCTTTTTGATGAAGCAGGACTGGAGTATCCGGATCCGGAAAATCCATACACATGGGAAGAATTTGCAGATGTGTGCCAGAAACTGACAAAGGATAAAGACGGTGATGGCGAAATTGATCAGTGGGGTGTTGCAAATGCAAATGCATTTGGTTTTACTCCTTATGTATACGGCAATGGCGGTCAGTTCTTAAATGATGATCAGACAAAGGTAGTCATTGATGAAAATCAGAATTTTAAGGATGCTTTCCAGTATTATACGGATCTGACATTAAAGTATAAAGTAACGCCAACGGTAGAACAGGATACTGCGCTTGGCGGATACCAGAGATGGCTGGACGGACAGGTTGCTTTTTATGCATGTGGTACATGGGATGTCGCAGCATTTATGGATGATGCAACATTCCCATACAATTGGGATTTATGTGGATGGCCGGTAGGACCAAACGGAGACGGAAAGTCCACAGCATGGCTCGGAACCGTTGGTTTCGCAGTTTCTTCACAGGCAAAGAACCCGGATTTATGTGCAGAGTTAATACAGTCCTTATCAACAGATCTGGACGGACAGAAAGAACTTTGCGGCGAGACATCCGGTAAGTCTTTACAGATTCCAAACATTATGGATTATGCACAGACAACATTTAAAGACAAAGTAAATGATGGAACAATTCCATATGCAAGCAATGTAGATGTTATTTTCGGATATATTGAGGGAAGTGACAAATATAAAGGAATCTTTACGGAAACAACCTACACTTACAACAGTGAATGGTGGGATACTTTCCTGGAAGGAATGCCGAATGTTCTGACCGGAGAAGTTTCCGTAGATGATTATTGTAAACAGGTAGCGCCAAAGATGCAGGAAGCACTGGACAACGCGATCGAATTACAGAACGCAGCAACTAATAATTAAGATTAAAACGGATTGCCCCTGTCATGGGGCAGTCCGTAGGAAAAGAGTGGGCATATGAGCGGAAAAACAAAACAACCGAAACATAAGATGTCGGCAATGGCGAAGAAAGAAGAAAGAACTGCGTGGCTGTTCATCGCCCTGCCTTTCCTTGGATTTTTACTTTTTATGGCTTATCCGATCTGCTTTGCAGTGTTTGCAAGTATGAGCAAGTGGACGGGAATGAATTCTCTGGTGGATAATTTCTGTGGATTGCAGAATTACATCAATATTTTTCATGATGAAAAATTCTGGAAATCTCTGCTTACAACCATTATTTATTTGATCGGTATTCCAATCGGAATGATCCTTGGACTGCTTCTGGCAATGGGAATGAACCGTAAGATTCCGGGAATCCGGCTGCTTCGGACAATGTATTATGTACCAGTAGTATCTTCACTGGTTGCCGTGTCTATTTTGTGGGCATGGGTTTATAATTACGATTATGGATTATTTAATTCAATCATCAAACTTTTGACCGGACATCATGGTCCAAACTGGCTGGGAGATGAGTTCTGGGTAAAAGTAGCTTTAATCATCTTCATGGTATGGAAAGGATTGGGAACTTCTATTATTCTTTATCTTGCCGGATTGCAAAACATTCCGCGTAACTACTATGAAGCTGCTTCCATTGATGGAGCAAATGGATGGCAGAAATTTCGTCATATTACCGTTCCACTGGTCTCGCCGGTTACGTTCTATATTTTAATTACCAGCCTGATTGGCGGATTCCAGGTGTTCGTGGAAGTACAGGTTATGACGAATAAAGGTGGAACAAACTATAGTGCAGCAACCGTTGTTTATTATTTGTATGATAAAGCATTTTCAAACGGACAGTTAGGCTACGGATGTGCACTGGCAGTTATTCTTGCAATCATCATCTTCATTATCACGGCTCTTAATTTCGCGGGTCAGGATAGATGGGTGAAGACCATGGACTAGGAGGGAGTCATATGAGTTCAAAAAAAGATTTGGCAAGCTCCCGGCTTGTATCAAAAAAAGAGAAAATTTTTAACTGGATTATCTTTGTATTACTTCTTCTTGGTGCAGTTGTAATGGTTTTCCCGTTAATTTACATGATTGCGACATCATTCATGACAAAAAATCAGATTTTGTCCGGTACATTAACAATTCTTCCGGATCCGATTCTGATAGGAAAATATTCTGAAGTATTAAAAAAGGGACAGTTCATAAACGGTATATTTAATTCTCTGAAGGTTGCAATTCCGGTATTGATTATTGGCGGATTTACCTCCTCCCTCGCCGCATTCGGATTTGCAAAAATGAGATTTCGTGGCAAAAATGCATTGTTTCTGGCATTGCTGGCAACCATTATGATTCCGTTTGCGGTTGTCATGATTCCACAGTATGTCATGTTTACCAAACTGGGCTGGACCAATACTCTGCTTCCACTTATTATTCCGGGATGCTTTGGAAATGTCAGTATTATCTTTTTCCTTCGACAGAACCTGATCGGAATTCCGGATGATCTGATGGAAGCAGCAAAATTGGATGGATGTGGATATTTCCGTACGTTTCTTCAGATTTTTATGCCATTGATGAAGGGGGCTCTGGCAACGCAGCTGATGTTGTGGTTTATGGGAATCTGGAATGATTATCTTGCACCTACTATTTTCTTGAGAAGCGAAAAGAACTGGACATTGCAGGTGGTTATCCGTTCCTTCAATTCCTATTATGCAATTCAGAGTGATTATGCTTTGATCATGGCAGCATCCGTAATTGCAATGATTCCGACAATGGCATTGTTCTTTATTTTCCAGAGAATGATCATTGAGTCCATTGCAATCAGCGGTATCAAATAAGTAACAAATTATAAAATTCATCTTTTTCAATCCTCAACAAAATATAAGAAAGCAGTTCGTATAAAAATCGCTTGCGCGATGCGGACTGCTTTTGTAGTATTATAACGAACAGACATTTATACATGGTAAAGGAGGCAGCGTATGCCAAAAGAAAATCCGGTGATTGCTTTTTTAAATAAGATGGCAGATTTGATTTTACTGAATCTGATTTTTCTGCTGTGCTGTATTCCGGTTGTGACGATCGGACCGGCAATTACAGCATTGTATGCAGTTTCATTGCGATCGGTACGCTATGGAGATGGGTATGTTATACAGACTTTTTTCCGGTCGTTTAAGCAGAATTTTAAACAGTCTTTTGTGGTGGGAATGATAGGCTTACTTTTTGTGTGCCTGCTTGTTATTGATTTGTTTTTCTGGCGCAATGTGGGACCTGCTTTCATGTCCGTATTTATGACAGTGGTGAGTGTATGCGTAGGCTATTTGGTTTTTATTGTGTTCTTATGGCTGTTTCCGGTGATTGCAAAACTGGAAAATCCTTTGCGTGTGCAGATAAAAAATGCAGCCGCCATGGCGGTTGCCCATTTTTTCCCATATACGCTGTTTGTAAGTGTGATAGTACTGGCGGCAGGCTATATGGCATATACCAGTATCATTACGGATGTGCTGCTGCTTCTGATGGGATTTGCTTTACTTGCATATGTATGTTCATTCTTTTTTTATAAAGTGTTTGCAAAATATATAGACGAGGAACCGGCGGGAGAGGATGACCCATTATATGGAAGCAGAGAGTAAAAAATATGAATTGAAATTTCCTCCCTTTAATGGTAGAATAAATGCATAGTTGCAGGCGTACAACGGTCGATTTTTTGTGCAATATGTCTAGTGATAAAGGCAGAACAGTGGAAGACGGGCGTTGAAATTTTCATTGTGGAAAGCACCGGAAACAACCGTGAAAGCCGAAATGATTTACATAGTATATGGAGGTTTTTTATATGGCAAGATTTACATTACCGAGAGATTTATACCATGGAAAGGGAGCACTCGAAGCCCTGAAAACATTCAAGGGAAAGAAAGCGATCATCTGCGTGGGCGGCGGCTCGATGAAACGGTTTGGTTTCCTTCAGAAGGCGGAAGATTATTTAAAGGAAGCCGGGATGGAAGTAAAACTTTTCGAGGGCATTGAGCCGGATCCGTCTGTTGAGACTGTTATGAAAGGTGCGGCAGTGATGCAGGAGTTTGAGCCGGACTGGATTGTAGCCATGGGTGGTGGTTCTCCGATTGATGCGGCAAAAGCAATGTGGATCAAGTATGAGTATCCGGATATTACTTTTGAGGATATGTGCAAGGTATTCGGCATCCCGGCACTGCGCAACAAAGCACATTTCTGTGCGATTTCTTCAACTTCCGGAACTGCAACAGAAGTTACTGCGTTTTCCATCATTACAGATTATGAGAAGGGAATCAAGTATCCGATTGCAGATTTTGAGATTACACCGGATGTTGCGATTGTTGATCCGGATCTGGCAGAGACCATGCCGCAGAAACTGGTGGCACACACTGGAATGGATGCAATGACACATGCGATCGAGGCATATGTTTCCACCGCAAACTGCGATTTTACGGATCCGCTTGCGCTGCATGCGATTAAGATGATCCAGAGTGACCTGATCCCGTCTTACAACGGGGATATGGAAAAGAGAGATTCCATGCACAATGCACAGTGTCTGGCTGGTATGGCATTTTCCAATGCACTCCTTGGCATTGTACATTCCATGGCACATAAGACAGGTGCAGCGTTTGCGGATTATGGCGCACACATCATCCACGGCGCAGCCAATGCAATGTATCTGCCGAAGGTTATCGCATTTAATGCAAAGGATGAGACGGCAAAGAAACGTTACGGTGAGATTGCGGATTTCATGAAACTTGGCGGAAACACACTGGATGAAAAGGTGGAGCTTCTGATCGCACATCTGCGCAGGATGAACGATGATCTGAACATTCCGCACTGCATTAAAAACTATGGTGCAGACAGCTTCCCGACCGAGCAGGGATTTGTACCGGAGGAGGTATTCTTAGAGAGACTTCCGGAGATTGCGGCCAATGCAATTCTTGACGCATGCACAGGTTCCAATCCAAGACAGCCAAGTCAGGAGGAGATGGAGAAACTCTTAAAGTGCTGCTACTACGATACGGATGTCGATTTTTAAAAGAAACTAAGCAAGAAAAGCCCCGCGGTTTTTGTATACCGCAGGGCTTTTCTTTTTTGCAACAGGTGCTTCAATGAACAAATATGAGTGCTGACCGGGCTAAAGTACATTGAGTATATCAAAAACAGAACAAATATGGTAGAATATACGATATGTAATCTGAAAACAGATAGATAAGAAGATGACAAAAAGGGTCTGGAAATGAAAAAGAAGAATCCGGAGTTATATCGCCGGTAGGGAGGAAAATATTATCATGAGTGGATATCTGATCAAAGACACGACAAAGGAAGAAAGGATTGCACTGATTCGTTCCTGGCAGGAGCCGGACGACTGCGTGGGAGGAAGCGGCATGGATCTGTTTGATATGTATGATGCCTATATCCGTGGGGAGAAAGAGATTGCAGAGATCAATGGGGAATTTCAGGCATCCTATGTAAAAGACACTGAAGACTTAGAACAGCCGGAAGAAGCAAAATCCACTTCCGGAGAACTGACGCAGCTGACAAAGCTTCATGCGGAAGGTGCGCTTACGGATGAAGAGTTTGCGGCCGCAAAGAAAAAAGTGCTTGGACTGTAGCACACAATAATTTTATTATAAAAATGCAGGGCAGTATTTTTGTGCAATTCTTTTAGTGACATATGAAAAAACCTGTGTTACACTGACCGTACAAGTAAACATACATGATACAACTTTAGTAGAGAAGCCCGGACAGGCTGTATCTGCTTTTTAAGAGGGGATATACATTATGGAGAGTATCACAGGAGGAAACACACCAAAATATCAGGAACTGACCGAACAGCTGCGTTTACAGATCGTCTCCGGGGAGATTGCACCGGGGCAGAAACTGCCATCGGAAAATACGCTTTCCGCACAGTATCAGGTCAGCCGTCAGACGGTGCGCAAGGCATTGGCGATTTTGCAGAATGAAGGATATATATACGCAGAGCACGGGCGCGGTACATTCTGCTCAGAAATGATGCGGCACGCACATCCGTCCAAGAATATTGCTGTTGTAACAACCTATCTGTCAGACTATATTTTTCCCCGTGTGATACAGGGAATTGATGATGTGCTGACCGGTGCAGGATATAGCATTGTCCTAAAAAATACAAAAAATTCCCGGACACGGGAAGCGGAATGCCTGCAGGAAATTTTAAGCAAGGATATTGACGGGGTTATCATTGAACCGAGTAAAAGCCAGATTTTCTGCCGGCATATGAATTTGTACGAACAACTGGAAAAATCGCATATTCCATACGTGTTTATCCAGGGATGTTTCCCACAGATGAAAGACAAACCGCATGTGCTGCTGGATGATTTTCAGGGGGGATATATGATCACAAAGTATCTGACGGATCACGGGCACAAAAATATCGTGGGAGTATTTAAGGCGGATGACATGCAGGGACAGAACCGTCATAAAGGGTATGTCCGGGCACTGCAGGAGGCGAAAATTTTGTATGATCCGGATAAAGTGGTGTGGTTTCATACGGAGGACCGCAAAATCCATCCCTATGAAGCAATCCGTGAAATGGCAGGAAAAACGCTTCGTGGGCGGATGGATGCGGTCGTTTGTTATAACGATCAGACGGCACAGCTTGTCATCCGTGCATTACAGGAGGAAGGACTGCGTATTCCGGAAGATGTTTCGGTGACCGGTTATGATAATTCTTCGCTGGCGAACCAGCAGGGGCTTCGGCTGACAACCATTGACCATCCGCAGGAAAAGCTTGGCGCCATGGCAGCAGAACTGCTCCTTTCCATGATTCAGAACGGAGAAAAAGAGGAAGGGGAGAGTGTTCTCATCCAGCCAATGCTTATTGAGGGAAATTCCTGCATGGAATACCGGTGACAGCTTGTGCAATCTGACCAAAACAATGCCGGATTAAAACGAAAAAAGACAACAATTTTGTTGATTTTTTGCATGAAAAACAACTTGTAAATACATGCATACAAGTTATAAACTTAGAGTATAAAAACGAACGATATAAAGCATTGATTCTAAGGAGGAACGAGTATGCTGTTAAATAAGGATTACAAATTTTGGTTTTGCACAGGATCACAGGATCTGTATGGAGAGGAATGTCTGGCAAAGGTAGCCCGGCATTCCAAACAGATTGTAGATGAGTTAAACAAGACAGGCGTTTTGCCATATGAAATCGTATGGAAACCGACACTCATTACCAATGAGCTGATCCGCAAGACATTCAACGAGGCTAACAACGATGAGACATGTGCCGGTGTAATCACCTGGATGCACACGTTCTCCCCTGCAAAGTCCTGGATTCTTGGACTGCAGGAGTATCGCAAACCTCTGATGCATTTACATACACAGTTCAATGAGGAACTTCCATATGATACTATTGATATGGATTTCATGAATGAAAACCAGTCGGCACACGGAGACAGAGAGTATGGTCATATCGTGAGCCGTATGCGTATGGAGCGTAAGGTCGTTGTCGGACACTGGAGTGATCCGGTAGTCGTTGACAAGATCGCAAGCTGGATGCGCACCGCAGTCGGCATCGTAGAGAGCAGCCACATCCGTGTCATGCGTGTCGCAGATAACATGAGAAACGTAGCAGTTACCGAGGGCGATAAGGTAGAAGCACAGATCAAGTTCGGCTGGGAAGTAGACGCTTATCCGGTAAACGAGATCGCAGAGTCTGTTGCAGCCGTATCCCAGTCCGATACGAACGCACTTGTAGATGAATACTACGACAAATATGAGATTTTACTCGAGGGAAGAGATCCGGAAGAGTTTAAGAAACATGTAGCGGTACAGGCGCAGATCGAACTTGGATTTGAGCGTTTTCTGCAGGAAAAGAATTATCAGGCAATTGTTACTCATTTTGGAGATCTGGGAGCATTAAAACAGCTTCCGGGACTTGCCATCCAGAGACTGATGGAAAAAGGTTATGGCTTTGGCGCAGAAGGTGACTGGAAAGTTGCAGCCATGGTACGTCTCATGAAAGTGATGACCGCAGGCATGAAGGATGCAAAGGGAACATCCATGCTCGAGGATTACACCTACAATTTAGCAAAAGGAAAAGAAGGAATTCTTGAAGCACACATGCTTGAAATCTGCCCGTCCATTGCAGACGGCCCGATCAGCATCAAGTGCCAGCCACTTTCCATGGGCGACAGAGAAGATCCGGCAAGACTTGTATTTACATCCAAGGAAGGACACGGAATCGCGACATCCCTCATCGATCTGGGCAACCGTTTCCGTCTCATCATCAATGATGTAGAGTGCAAGAAGACAGAAAAGCCAATGCCAAAACTTCCGACCGCAACCAACTTCTGGACTCCGGAACCGGATATCTACACTGGAGCGGAAGCATGGATTCTTGCAGGCGGCGCACACCACACTGCATTTACCTATGACCTGACGGCAGAGCAGATGGGCGACTGGGCAGCAGCCATGGGCATTGAGGCTGTATACATTGACAAAGATACTAGAATCCGTGATTTCAAGCGTGATCTGATGCTTGGAGAGGTATTTTACAGATAAAAGATAGGTAACATCTGCTTTTGTAAAATGCAAAGGCAGGTGTTTATGACAGAAAGAGAGGTAGAAACAGTGGAAAGAAAAGACGAGATTGTGTCCGGGAAAACATTTCTCGGAATTGAATTTGGCTCTACACGTATCAAGGCGGTACTGACCGATGCAGACCATACACCGATCGCATCCGGCAGTCATGAATGGGAAAACCGCCTGGATCACGGAATCTGGACCTATACCATGGATGACATCTGGGGCGGTCTGCAGGATTGCTACCGGGATTTAAAAAAGGACGTAAAAGAACAGTATGGTGTGACACTGACAAAGATCCGTGCGATTGGATTTTCCGCTATGATGCACGGATATCTGGCATTTGACAAGGCTGGGGAGCTTCTCGTGCCGTTCCGCACATGGCGTAATACAATCACAGAGGAAGCAGCAGCCGCACTGACAAAGGAATTTTCCTATAACATTCCGCAGCGTTGGAGCATTGCACATCTGTATCAGGCAATGTTAAACAAAGAGGAGCATGTGAAAGATATCGCATTTTTCACCACGCTTGCAGGATTTATCCATTGGAAACTGACTGGGGAAAAGGTACTCGGCGTGGGGGATGCATCCGGAATGTTCCCAATCGACAGTAATACAAAAGATTATGATGCAGCAATGCTCGATAAGTTCGATGCGCTGGCAGAACCATACGGCTTTGACTGGTCACTCCGTGACATTCTTCCAAAAGTTCTTGTTGCCGGAGAAAATGCCGGAACGCTGACTGCAGAGGGCGCAAGGCTTCTCGATACCGATGGTGAACTGGAAGCAGGAATTCCGGTATGTCCGCCAGAAGGTGATGCCGGAACCGGCATGGCAGCGACCAACAGTGTAGCTGTCCGCACCGGAAACGTATCCGCAGGTACTTCCGTATTTGCAATGATCGTACTGGAAAAGGCATTGAAGAATGTGCACACCGAGATCGATCTGGTGACCACACCATCCGGAGAGGCGGTTGCCATGGCACACTGCAACAACTGCACATCCGACCTGAATGCATGGGTCAACCTGTTTGAAGAGTTTGCAAACAGCTTTGGCATGAAGATCGACAAGAATGAGCTGTTTTCCGTTTTATATAATAAAGCACTTGAAGGTGACGCAGATTGTGGCGGCCTTTTAGCATACAACTATTTTTCCGGTGAGGGAATTACCGCATTTGATGAGGGAAGACCTCTGTTTGCCCGCACACCGGATGCAAAATTCAATCTTGCAAATTTCATGCGCGTGCACTTGTTTACGGCACTGGGCGCATTGAAAGATGGTCTGGATATCCTGCTCAAAGAGGAAGGCGTACAGATCGACAAGATGTACGGCCATGGCGGTCTGTTTAAGACTCCGGTAGTCGGACAGCGCATCATGGCAGCAGCCATTGATACACCGGTTTCCGTTATGGAGACGGCAGGTGAGGGCGGCGCATGGGGTATCGCACTTCTTGCAGCTTACATGGCTCAGAAAGAAGAGGGCGAGAGCCTTGCCGATTATCTGAGCAAGAGAGTCTTTGGCGGTCAGGAGGGCGTGACGGAAGATCCGGTTCCTGCCGATGTGGAAGGCTTTGACCAGTTTTTAAAACGCTACAACGAAGGGCTTGCAATTGAGCGTGCAGCAGTCGAACATTTATAAAATAATAGTTACAGATAAGAAACAGGCAGAATCCGTCGTTTACAGCGGCGGATTTTGTGGATATAGAAAGGACAGAAAGCATGTTAGAAGAATTAAAAAAACAGGTTTACGAAGCAAACATGGAATTGCCGCGCAGAGGCTTGATCACTTATACATGGGGCAATGTCAGCGGGATTGACCGTGAGAGCGGCTACTTTGTCATCAAGCCAAGCGGTGTGGATTACGATAAACTGACACCAGACGATATGGTCGTTATGGATTTAGAGGGAAATAAAATCGAGGGTGATTTGAAGCCATCATCCGACACACCAACCCATCTCGAACTGTACAAAAAGTATCCGGATATCGGCGGTATCGTACATACCCATTCTCCGGAGGCTACTTCCTGGGCACAGGCAGGAAGGGATATTCCGCTTTACGGAACGACTCATGCGGATTATTTCTTTGGACCGATCCCATGTGCACGCAGTCTCACACCGGAAGAGATTGACGAGGCATACGAGACCAACACCGGAAAAGTCATTATTGAGACCTTGGAGACAAGAGGGATCAACCCGGTTTACACACCTGGCGTGCTCTGCACGAACCATGGTCCATTTACGTGGGGCAAGGATGCGGCAGAGGCAGTGCACAATGCCGTTGTCTTAGAGGAAGTTGCAAAGATGGCAACCCGTACCGAACTGATCAATCCGAAGGTGCAGCCGGCACCGGATTGTATCCGCGATAAGCATTTCTTCCGCAAGCACGGTGCGAATGCTTATTACGGACAGCAGTGAAAAATTTATGATGGGGAATGCCTGATCCCGGTAATTGTGGGATTTGAAGGCTCTTGAAGTATGAAATGTAAATCATGTAAAAACAGGGGAAAAAGAAATGCCTGTCTCTTTTTGGGGATTTTGTCGCTGGTTACGGTAGTATTGTGTCTTTCGGCATCATGTAATGCCGATGGAAGGAAGGCACAAAAATACGTGTATGGAGTATTCTTAAATGCAGACCGTACAGCAGTTCCAAAATTAAAAAATTACGAAACTGTTGTGATTGATGCACAGTATTTTTCGAAGAAAGATATCAGAAAATTACATGCAGACGGTACAAAAGTTTACAGCTATCTTAATATTGGCTCTGTCGAAAATTTCCGGCCATATTATAAAACATACGAGCATCTGGCAATCGGGGATTATGAAAACTGGGAAGAGGAAAAATGGGTTAATGTTGCGGATAAAGACTGGCAGGAATTTATGGATACATTAGCCGGAAAATTAAAGAAAAAGGGAGTGGATGGCTTTTTTATTGATAACTGTGATGTATATGATTATGCCCATAAAAAGGATATTTTTGATGGGCTGACGGTGATTTTAAAGAAAATCCGGGCAATGGGGAAACCGGTAGTGGTCAATGGAGGAGATATCTATGTGACGGCATATCAGTCCCATTATGGTTCTGCTGCGGATATTATGACGGGTGTAAACCAGGAGTCGGTGTGGAGCAGGATTGATTTTACAACCAAAACATTCCATACGCAGAAAAAAACGGAGCGGGAGTATTTCTGCCAGTATCTGCAGGCATGCAAAGCGGATGGAATGGATGTTTATCTGCTGGAATACACGACAGACCATAAACTGATCCGCAGGATTAAGAAGTATTGCAGGAAAAAGAAATATGATTACTATATTGCGGATTCGCTGGAGCTGGGTATTTAATACAATGTGTTTTTAAATTTGACTTTAAAAAGTAGATATAATACAATTACATTGTTGAAAAAATGCTGCTGGTACAGCTGGAAGAGCTTCATAAAGTTGTCACCGCTGTTCCAGTGAAATAACAGGAGGATTAGAACCATGGGAGTACATTCCATAGATGCAGAGGATGATCAGTTTGCGTATCGTTATGATACACAGTTACTGATCGACAGAAGAGACAGGGATCTTGACGAGGATGAGATCGCAGATTACATCACGGAAAATTTTGAGGGAAACAGTCTGATTGCGGCTGGAGATGAGGATCTGGTCAAGATTCATTTCCACACGAATGAGCCGTGGAAAATTCTGGAATACTGCAATACGGTTGGAGAAATTTATGACATCGTGGTCGAGGATATGATCCGGCAGGCAGCAGGGCAGCAGGGATAAAAGGCAGAGCGTCCGATACAGAATACTATAGTGTGACGCTGGAAATGAAAAGAGGTGCTGTCGCATCAGTAAATGATTGATATTTACTGGGCGGCAACACCTTTTTTCTTTTGATACCATGAAGTATAGAAGGCCTTCCTTAAATGAACTTTAAAAGTTTTACACTATTTAGAAAAACTTTATTTGTCCCTGTGATACAGCTGCGTTACAATAAATATAACAAAGGGCGGATGGAGGAAATGATATGGCAAATACAACCAAGCTTGCACTTGAAGCATCCTTAAAAGAACTCCTGCGGACAAAACCGATTGACAGGATCACGATCAATGATCTGACGGAACATTGTGGCATCAGCCGCATGACGTTTTATTATCACTTTAAGGATATTTATGATCTGGTGGAGTGGGCATGTGTGGAGGACGGAAAGCGTGCGTTGCAGGGCAAAAAGACATACGATACGTGGCTGGAGGGAATTGCGCAGATATTTGAGGCAGTATTGGAAAACAAGCCATTTATTATGAATGTATACCATGCGGTTGCCCACGAAAAAGTGGAGCAGTATCTGTATAAGCTGACGTATGAACTGATCGTAAATGTCGTGGAAGAAAAATGCAAAGGCATTACGATTGCAGACGGGGATAAACGCTTTATTGCAGATTTTTATAAATATGGATTTGTGGGAATTATGCTTGACTGGATCGACAAGGGCATGCAGGAGGATTACCATAAGATCGTTATGATGATGGGGACAGCACTCGATGGGAATATTGCGCGGTCGATTGAGAATTTTAAACAGAAATAAGGGGAAGGCGGAATATGCATTCTGCTAAGGCTTTTCAGAACTTCTGGAGAGCTTTTTCATATTTTGACAAATTATAATAAAAAAGACACGTTACCTACATTATAACAGAAAGACACGAGCGCATTATCCTAAAATACTATAATAAAAAAGGTTTCTTCTGGCAGAAAACTGCAGGTCGTGTTTGGGGAATTTCTGATAGTAGAAAGAAAACCTGTTTTTAGAAATCAGGTAGTGCCAGACGGTGGTGGTCTGTCGTGGGACATATGGAGAAAAAGTGATATATTAAGTCCAGGAGAGAGCAGGCTACAGGACATATGGAGAAAAAGTTATACATTGTGTCCCATCATAGGGAAACCGTGGGACATATAGAAATTTTCTATAAAAATATGTCCTTTTGTATGTGAGAAAAGGGACATAAAGAGCTACTTTATTTACATATGTCCCATCTATCTAGGCGAGAGGGACATAAAGAGCTACTTTATTTACATATGTCCCATCCATCCGTGCGAGAGGGACATAAAGGATTACTTTTTGTGTATATGTCCCGTTCATAAACATATAAATCACGCAGATATATAAAATTGTAATTTCACTTTAAATCCGCTATACTATAGCCATAGTACAGCGGATTTTTATGGGGAGGCTTCTATGGCAAACAGTTTAAAATTACCGGTTGGAATTGAAAATTTTGAAGAAATCCGAAAGTTTGGGTTTTTATAAAGAAAATCAGGGAATGGTTCAGCGATGTGTCCAGGAATGACGGCAAAAAACTGGAAGCGTTCTGCAATGCATTTTTGGAAAAAGATCCGGAAAAAATCGGGCAGATCTTCGGGGATTATCTGTGGAACACGATCAGCATAAGGGACACGGCAGCTGCAAAAGAACTGGAGCAGATAGAGGAAAAAGACTATGTGGATAAGCTGAGACAGGATGGAATGAGAAATTTTATCCGGTATGGAATTGCGTGTTTCAAGAAGGATTGTAAGGTTGTGGTTGGAGAATAAGACAGGAAAATTAGTCAAAATGCCTGAAATGATAAAAATTTTATCATTTCAGGCATTTTGTAAATGGTATCTTTTCACAGAGATGGTAAGATAACCATATCGTATTTGTTCCACAAATGATCTGTCGTGTTACAGGTTTTATGATTTTATGGGAATTGATTTTGAAATGAATCAGAAACCTGTAACGAAGAAACACTAAATGAGAAGTATCCCAGAAATCAGAAAGGAGTTTTTCTATGTCAAATAAAAATAAGAAATTAGGACTTGGAATCGCAGCAGTTGCAGCAGCCGGTGCAGGACTTGTATATGCAGCACAGAAAACCAGCCAGCAGAAAGCAAAGAAGATTGCAAAGGCCGCACCGCCAATCGATTATCGCAACACCGAGCGCGGAAAATATGAAAAGAACAGCAAAGGCATTTATTATACCAACGGAAACTATGAAGCATTTGCCCGCCCAAAGAAACCGGAAGGTGTCGATGACAAAAATGCATACATCGTCGGAAGCGGACTTGCTGCACTCGCAGCGGCTTGTTTCCTTGTCAGAGACGGCCAGATGCCGGGTTCCCATATTCATATTTTAGAGGCAATGGATGTGGCAGGCGGTGCCTGTGACGGAATTTTTGATCCGACACGCGGTTATGTCATGCGCGGCGGCCGTGAGATGGAAAATCATTTTGAATGTCTGTGGGATCTGTTCCGCAGCATCCCTTCGCTGGAAGTGGAGGGTGCATCCGTGCTGGATGAATATTACTGGCTGAACAAGGAAGATCCAAACTATTCGCTCTGCCGTGCAACCGAAAACCGCGGCGAGGACGCACATACGGATGGAAAGTTTAACTTAAGCCAGAAAGGCTGCATGGAAATCATGAAACTGTTCATGACAAAAGATGAGGATCTCTATGACAAGACCATTGAGGATGTGTTTGATGAAGAAGTCTTTGACTCGACATTCTGGCTGTACTGGCGCACCATGTTTGCATTTGAAAACTGGCACAGTGCACTGGAAATGAAACTGTATTTCCAGCGGTTTATCCACCATATTTCCGGTTTGCCGGATTTTTCCGCACTGAAATTTACACGCTACAATCAGTACGAATCCCTGATTCTTCCGATGAAGAAATATCTTGAGGATGCCGGTGTAGAGTTCCAGTTCAATACTGAAGTAACGAACGTAATTTTTGACATCAAAGATGGAAAGAAAGTGGCAAAAGCCATTGACTGCAAAGTAAAAGGTGTAGAGACCGGAATCGTTCTGACCGAAAATGATCTGGTATTTGTCACAAACGGAAGCTGTACCGAAGGTACGATTTACGGCGATCAGAACCATGCACCAAACGGTGATGCCGAAGTGCGGACCAGTGGCTGCTGGAGCCTGTGGAAGAACATTGCAAAACAGGATCCGGCGTTCGGACATCCGGAAAAATTCTGTTCCGATATTACAAAGACCAATTGGGAGTCGGCAACCGTTACCACATTGGATGACAAGATTCTTCCATATATTGAGAAGATCTGCCAGCGTGATCCGCGCAGCGGAAAGACGGTTACCGGAGGTATCGTAAGCTGCAAGGATTCCAGCTGGCTGTTAAGCTGGACGATCAACCGTCAGGGACAGTTCAAGGAGCAGGACAAAGACAAAGTCTGTGTATGGGTATACGGTCTGTTTACCGATGTGCCGGGTGATTTTATCAAGAAGCCAATGAAAGAGTGTACCGGTAAAGAGATTACAGAAGAGTGGCTGTACCATCTGGGTGTGCCGGAAGACCAGATTGAGGATCTTGCAGAGCACAGTGCTGTCTGCGTACCGACCATGATGCCGTATATCACAGCATTTTTCATGCCAAGAACCAAGGGAGACCGCCCGGATGTCATTCCGGATGGCTGTGTCAACTTTGCATTCCTCGGACAGTTTACCGAGACGCCGAGAGATACCGTATTTACAACCGAGTATTCCGTGCGTACCGCAATGGAAGCGGTCTACGGACTGCTCGGTGTGGACCGCGGCGTGCCGGAAGTATGGGGAAGCGTCTACGATGTGCGTGAACTGTTAGACAGCAGCGTGAAGCTGATGGATGGCAAGTCCCCGCTGCAGATGAACCTTGGACCGCTTAATGTGATCAAGAAACCACTTCTTAGTAAGATCAAAGGAACGGTGATTGAGAAGCTGTTGCGGGATCATGATGTGCTGCGGGATGGCATGATTTAAAAAGATTTTATAAAGGGAAAAACGTCTGAGAATTTTGCATAAAACAAATCCTCAGACGTTTTTGATTACTGATGATTTTGTTTTTTCGCATAGGTATAACCTCCGTTTCGATCTGGAGATATTTTCGTATGAAGTTGTGTCTATTTGATGAAAATTGCGGGGAGGACACAAAAAGTTCACGAATCGACAGAAAATCAGATGTTACATGGAAGCCTGAAACCGGAATTCCCCATGATCTGCAAAGAATCCATAGACACCATGGTATTTTTCGACAACAGAGATCATGCTTTGTACGCCGATGCCGTGGTTGACGGAACGGGATATCGGAATATCATCTGCAAAAACGACAGGTTGTTCATAACTGTTTTTTATCTGGATACATAACTGTGTATTTTTCTCATATACCTTAAGTGAAATATAGCGTTGGGACTGCGGGTTCATCTGCTGGCAGGCATGAAGTGCGTTTTCAAGTGCATTGGCAAATAAACTGCACAGATCTGTAATCTGAAAGCGGGAAAATTCGGTCGCAGTAATGGAAATCTGCATTGGAATGTGGTTTACGGCAGCCTGATTGGCGTAGGAGGACACAATCAGATTGACCGATTCGTTGACACAGTAGCGAATGACAGAACTGTGTTCAAGATTGGTACAGATTTCGTGGATGTAGGAAGTCGCTTCTTTTGGGTTATTTTGATCCAGACAACTCTGGATGAAATTCATATGGTGTCGCAGGTCATGCCGGTAAATGGCTGCCTGCTGCTGGGAAGCGGAAAGCTGGGCAATTTCTTTCTGTGCCTGTGTGGCAGCCGTAGTAAGCAGAATATTTTCCCGTTCTGCTTTATTTTTTTCACTTGAAAATTTAAGCGAGAGAACAGACAGAATAAAAAAGGATACGACAAGAAAACTGTCCATAAAGTCAATAACGACTGCACCGCCCGTGTAGAGCAGATCCGTGTAGACAGTAAACGTGTATTCCAGGACATAGTATACCAGCGGAAGCAGGAAAAACAAAAGCAGTGTCGTGCGGCTTTCATATTTCAGCCGGATGATATACGGTGAGACAAACCGGATCACAAGAACAAGAAGCGGAATGGTAATAATGATGGAGGCAATGTTCGATACAACGGGATTTCTGTCAAAAAAGAAAGCAACAAAGGTGCCAAACCATTTGCGTGGCGTGCACAGCAGATATGCAGACAAAACGGAGATGACAGAGATTGACAGATTCCGGTGAAACCGCAGGAAAATTAAGGCAATCAAAGGGATATGGATCAGAAACGGATAGCATTTGTAAAGCACCGACTCCCCCATGATCAGATAAAAAAGAAGCTGGGCAATGCCAAAGAAAAAAAGCGTCAGGACATAGACACGCTTATGATCGCAAAAATTGATGTCGGCAAGATACAATGATGCCACGATGCCGAAAAATAATACAAAAGCATAATTAACTAAAGAAAAAACGGATGAAAGTTCAGGCATAATCATTCCTCCATCTGAAAAGCGAGATAATGTTTTTTGATATCGGTAACTCTGCGCTGTGCAAGCGGAATGTTTGTGCCGTTGTGAAGACACATATCCATTGTGCCGATTGAGCAGATATAGTTCATATTTACAAGGAACGAGCGGTGCACCTGAATAAATTCCCGGTGTTGCAGCAGGCTGTCGCATACGGACGAGAACAGTTCTGTGCAGACGATCTGTTCCCTTCCACTCGTGTAGTAGATAACTTTGCGGTTCTGGGCTTCTACATAGATCAGTTCGGACAGGGGAACTTTATGTACGCCAATCCGGCTTTTTAGTACAAGAAAATGCCCCTGTTCCTGTGTTTTTACCCGTAGGATGTCATCCATGGCAGCAAAGAAAGCGTTGGAGGATACCGGCTTCATCAGATAATTGGTGGCCTTTACCGTATAACTTTCCACCGCAAAATCCGATGAGGTTGTAAGAAAAATAATATCGGCAGCATGGTCGAAAGTACGGATTTCGCGTGCAAGCTGCATGCCGGTCATATGTGGCATGAGGATGTCTAGCAGATAAATGTCGAATCGTTCCTTTGATGCCCGCAGGGCAAGTTCACAGCTGCTGTGATATTCTTGATAGGTAAACGGAATATTGTGAGTTTTCTGATAACTGTCCAAAAGCGACCGTATGTTGGACAATTCCTTCTCATCGTCATCACATAAGGCAATTTTCATAGGAAATCTCCTTCGTTTTCAATACATTTACTATACCGTAGCATAGGACAAATTACTATAGAAATCTGCTGTCATTTATGCACCGATAAAATCATCCGTCAGTTTTCCGTGTTTTTCATAGTTGGTGACCCGTGCAATGTGATTATCCGCATCGACAAAAACAACTTTCGGGTGATGTTCTTTTGCTTCTTCCGGTGTCATCTGTGCATAGCACATGAGAATGACATGATCGCCCACAGCGACCTGACGGGCGGCGGCACCGTTTAAACAGATCATGCCGGAACCGGCTTCTCCCGCGATGGTGTAAGTTTCAAAGCGGTTGCCGTTTTCTACATCGACGATCTGTACCAGCTCATATTCTAAAATGCCGGCAGCTTCTAAGAGATCGGTATCGACGGTAATACTGCCGACATAATTGAGATCCGCCTGTTTTACCACAGCCCGGTGAATTTTTCCTTTTAACATATTGTACTGCATGAGTAATCTCCTATTTTTCCACGATAAAGTTATCGATCAGTCTGGTTTTGCCAATGTATACGGCAATGGCTACAAGAATGGAACCTTCGAGTTTTTCGACCGGAGTAATGGTGTCAAAGTCAACGACATCCACGTAATCAATCCTGGCAAGCGGCTCTTTTTCAATCTCTGCTGTGATTGCAGACTTGATGACACAAGCGCGTGTTTCTCCGGCATCCACAAGGGCTTTTCCAGCTTTTAAACTGCGGTTTAACACAAGTGCTGCCTGACGTTCTTCGGCATTTAAATAAGTGTTTCTGGAGCTCTTTGCCAGTCCGTCTGCTTCACGGATGATCGGGCAGCCGATGATCCGGGTATCCACATTTAAGTCTTTGACCATGCGACGGATGACGGCAAGCTGCTGGGCATCTTTCTGGCCAAAGTATGCGCGGTCCGGAGTTACAATGTGGAAGAGTTTCAATACAACGGTCTGCACGCCGCGGAAGTGAATCGGACGGCTTTTTCCACAGAGTTCGGTGGTCAGACCATTCATATCCACATAGGAACAGAAGCCGTCGGCATACATTTCTTCCGGTTCCGGATGAAAGATGATATCTACACCTGCAGCTTCGCACAATGCAGCATCTTTTTTGAGGTCGCGCGGATAACTCTCCAGATCTTCGGTTGGTCCGAACTGCATCGGGTTTACAAAAATACTGACAACGACACGGTCATTTTCCTTTCTGGCTGCATCGATCAGGCTTTTGTGTCCTTCATGCAGATATCCCATGGTCGGTACGAATCCGACGGTTAATCCTTCTTTTTTCCATGCCTTTACGGCAGCTCTTACTTTACTGATTTCTCCATATATTTCCATTTTATAATCTCCTGATTTTCATTGTAATTTAGTTTTATTGTTATTTGACAAAAACAATGCGAATGATTCCGTATGAATGTCTTAATATAATTTATCCAGGACGGTTTCATCCATTTTGAAGGTATGCTCAGCAGCAGGGAACGTTCCGGCAGCAACTTCTTCTTTATAAGTGCGGAATGCCTCACGCATCTGTTCACCGACCTGTGCGAACTGCTTGACAAATTTCGGCTTCATGTTGGAATACATGGCAAGCATATCCTGATAGACAAGTACCTGTCCGTCGCATCCGGCACCGGCACCGATTCCGATGGTCGGGATATGAATACTCTCGGTAATCTTTGTGGCAAGGGCCTGTGGTACACATTCTAAGACAACGGCAAAAGCACCGGCTTCTTCAACGGCACGCGCGTCATCAAGCAGTTTCTGTGCGGCAGCTTCGCCTTTTCCCTGTACCTTAAATCCGCCAAAGGCATTGACAGACTGTGGGGTCAGGCCAAGGTGGGCACAAACAGGGATGGAAGCGTCTACGATGGCTTTGATCTGAGGGCAGACTTCTTTGCCTCCTTCCAGCTTGACTGCCTGTGCACGGCCTTCTTTCATCAGGCGTCCGGCATTGACAACCGCGTCATAGACGGAAGTCTGGTAAGACATAAAAGGCATGTCGGTGATGAGCAGTGTATCTTTGATGCCGCGGGCAACCGCTGCGCTGTGATGGATCATGTCCTCCATGGTGACGGAGAGCGTGTCTTCGTATCCTAAAACGACCATTCCGAGGGAATCGCCGACGAGAATGGCATTGACACCTGCCTCATCAATAAGTCTGGCAGTAGAATAATCGTAGGCAGTCAGCATGGAAAGCTTTTCGCCCTTGTCTTTAGCTTCCTGAAAAGTTACAACCGTATTTTTCATTTATGAGATCCTCCATTTTCTTTTTCCTGTTCATCAGCAAGTAAAACATGTCTCATGTTTTCATAATTCTGTGCTGGATTTTTTCCTTCTGCAATTGCCAGAAGCCGTGTGCCGAGCATGCGGTACAAAGCGGCATCTTCTGTGTTTAAACAGTGTAAGTGCTTTTCCACGGTTGCGACATCTCCACGCTCAATCGGACCGGTCAGTGCATGGACACAGCCCTGCGAGAGCACATTTTCGATGTTCTGACGGACCAGTGCAGCAGTTGCCGCAACGGCTTTTTTGCGGGAAAATCCGCAGTCTTCGAGAAGCCGGTACCCAGTATCAAGTACCGCGATCACCTGATTGCTTAAGATGCTGGCAGCTGCATGATATTCTGGCTTGGCTGCGGCATCAATCCGGCAGACTTCATTTCCATAGGAAGTGAGTAAGTCGGTGATGACCTGTACGGCATGTGGGTGGCCTTCCACGGTAAAAAATGCATGTTCTAATTGCTGGTATGATGAAAATTTGTTACTGAACGGTAACATGGGATGAACCGAGCAGCAGGATACTCCTGCTTCTTTGGCTCCGGAAAATGAATCGGATGAAAGTGCGCCACTACAATGACATATAATCTGATTCCTGTGTGACATGCCTTTGATTTCTTCCCATACGGGTACAAGGAGCGAATCGGGTGTCGTGATGAAGAGGATGTCTGATTCACGCACCAGTTGCTGCACCTGATCGAAACCGGCAGTCTGTGTAAACGCGGCGGCTTCTTCTGCAGCCGCGGCATTGGTATCATAATATCCCACAAGGTCTGCGTTTTTACTCCGGAAATATTTTCCAAGGGAGCAGCCTACGCGCCCTGCGCCTATGATTCCTGTTTTCATGCTACCACCTTCCTTCTGGTAATTAAATGGATCGGATCCTGTGTAACAGGTGTCCGTCGAAATCCTGTGTAAAGGTGACTCACATATTCATTTGGGGCGATACATCATAAATATACCGCAGTCGATACAGTTTCTGTATGAATACCGTTCAGAACCCACTATAACATAATCTTGGGAAAAACTCAAATAAAGTTAAAGAAAAGGCTTGAAAATCCGCATAAAACATGGTATAGTATATCCTCGTGATAACTATTTTTTCCTTGTTCACAGGCATAATCCTGTGAGCCAGAGACCAAAAGGAGGTAACATTTCGCATGAACAAGTATGAATTAGCACTCGTTGTCAGTGCAAAGATCGAAGATGATGCGAGAACAGCAACCGTTGAGAAAGCAAAAGAGTATATCACTCGTGCAGGCGGTACTGTTACAGAAGTTGAAGAATGGGGTAAGAAGAAGTTAGCTTACGACGTTCAGAAGATGAGCGAAGCATTCTACTACTTCATCCAGTTCGACGCAGCATCGGATGCTCCGGCTAAGCTTGAGCAGGATGTCCGTATCATGGACAACGTTCTTCGTTTCTTATGCGTTAGAAAAGACGAGCAGTAGTATAAGAAAGTAGGAGATTGTATGAATAAAGTCATTCTTATGGGTAGATTAACCAGAGACGCAGAAGTTCGTTACTCTCAGGGGGAGAGTTCCAGTGCGATTGCAAGATTTACACTGGCAGTTGACCGTCGGTTCCGCCGGAACAATGAGGATCAGACAGCGGATTTCATTAGTTGTGTTGCATTTAGCAAGACAGCAGAGTTTTTGGAGAGATTTGGCCGCAAGGGAACCAAGTTCGTTCTCGAGGGTCATATCCAGACAGGCAGTTATACAAACAAGGATGGACAGCGCGTTTACACCACAGATGTTGTGGCAGAGAACGTAGAATTTGCGGAAAGCAAAAATGCAGCTGGTGGAAATGCTGATTTCGGCGGTGCACCTTCTGCTCCATCACCAAGCGGAGCTGCCGGAGATGGCTTCATGAATATTCCGGATGGAATTGATGAAGAATTACCATTCAACTAAATGTTCCATAGAGCATAACATCATATAGGAGGTTAAAGAACATGGCTTTCAATAAAACAGCTGAAGGATCTTCCATGAAGAGAAGACCAATGCGTAGAAGAAAAAAAGTATGTGTATTCTGTGGCAAAGATAATGTCATCGATTATAAAGATATCAACAAGTTAAAGAGATACATCTCTGAGAGAGGAAAGATCCTTCCTCGTCGTATCACAGGAAACTGTGCAAAGCATCAGAGAGCTCTTACCGTTGCTATCAAGAGAGCACGTCATCTGGCTATGATGCCTTACGTTTGCGAATAGACCTAGTAATACCAAGGGTTTCAGCGTTTGGAGACGTAGAGTTGACACAAGTTTGACACAACATTTGACCAACGATTCAGAAGATGGATCGTTGGTCTTTTTTTATGTAATGGCATAGTGACAATATCTAATAATGTTAAGTTGGTTTATTATGGGAAAGAATAAAATTATGGCATATTATACTTGATTAAGAACTATAGCAATGATACAATAATGCAAAATGTTGACATCAAATACATTTTTACTTTCCAAAATGTTGATAATACGCACTGGTAGAAAGGAATTTTGTTGATGGGGGTATTATGTTAAAAAGAAAAGCAATTGCTTCAATAAAAAACTGGGTTAACACAAAAAATAAAAAATGCCTTGTTGTACAGGGAGCCAGGCAAACAGGAAAAACATATATTATTGAACGGTTTGCAGAAGACAATTATGAGGAACTGCTTGAAATCAACTTTAAGCAGATGGTTTCTGCCGTTGACATTTTTTCCGGTGATCTTACGGTAGATAATATGGTTATGGCTATGCGTTTCCGCTTTCCTGAAAAGAAAATTCTGCCAGGGAAAACTTTGATTTTTCTCGATGAGATTCAGGAGTGTCAGGAAGCAATCACATCCCTTAAATTCTGGGCAATCGATAACAGATATGATGTTATTGTGTCGGGATCGCTTCTTGGAATCGATTATAAACGTGCATCGTCTTATCCGGTCGGTTATGTTGATTATCTGAGAATGTATGGGATTGATTTTGAAGAGTTTCTCTGGGGAATGGGGATTTCTGAAGACATGATCGGAAACCTCTGCGGATATCTGGAATCAAAGACCGTGATACCTGAGGCGATTCATTCCCAAATGATGAATTATTACAGACAGTATATAGCAATAGGTGGTATGCCGGAAGCTGTACAGAAATATGTAGATACAAAGGATTTCAGAGAGGTTGATAAGATACAGAGGAGTCTCTTATTGGGATATCAGTATGATATAGCACATTATGCAACTGCGGAAGAAAAGGTAAAAGCAGAGAAATGTTATCTTTCACTTGCAAAGCAGCTGCTTGATAAAGAAAACCACAAATTTCAATATAAAGAAGTTGAGCATGGAGGCCGAGCACAAAAGTATTTTTCAAGTATTGAGTGGTTGCTTCGTGCAGATATGGTACATTTAAGTAAACTTGTGACGGATGTCAGATTTGATCTGGATGATTATGCAAGAGATGATTTTTTCCGGGCTTATACAACTGATTTATCATTGTTGATGGCGATGAAGGACTTTTCATTAAAACAGCATATTGTAGAAAACACTTTAGAGGGAAATTCCAAAGGCGGTATCTATGAATATGCAATAACAGATGCTCTGTATAAAAAGGGATATCAGTTATATTTTTATAAAAATGAGACAACGAAAAGAGAAATAGATGTAGTGATCCAAAAAGATGGAATGGTAGTTCCGATTGAAGTAAAAGGCGGAAATACGAGGGCAAATTCCTTAAAGTCACTTATGAAGAATCATAAAGATATTTCTTATGGGTATAAATTTGCAGATGGAAATATCGGTGTGGGCGAAGATGGTATCATTACATTGCCGCTGTATATGATTGCATTTATTTAATTCATCCATTTTCCACGTTTGGCCCCGCCTCAGATATGGGAAAGAGTTCTGCCAGCTTCAAGACCGGCTGCCTTTTGGGATAGCCGGTCCTTTTGCATGTTTCTAAGATAAATTAATCAAAGATGATCAGAGCCATAAATACAACCGGTTCATTGCCAATCGGTTTTAAGGCGTGTCCGCATCCGTCTGGTGTATAGGTTACATCTCCGGCTTTTACAGTGCGTGTGGTTCCGTTATCGTTATATTCTGCGGTACCGGAAAGAATGTAATACGTCTCGCTTTCATTTTTATGTTCGTGATAACCAAGAGAAGATCCCGGCTGAATGGTTACCTGTGCATACAGACCACATTTTCCGTTTAATTCTTTTTCTCCGAGGATGCGTTTGATGGTTACTTCGCCATCTCCGCCGGCCATGTTTTTAACTACTTCTGTTACTGTTTCCATTATGAGTACCTCCTTGTGTAGTGGTTTATGCCATTACTATAGCATAGTTTGCACAAAAGATAAATCTTATTATACGGCTTTTGCCTGTGTCTGTCTGGTTCTGGCTTCGGTCATTGCATAAGGATCGAGAATAGAATCCAGTTCGCTTTCTTTTAACAGACCGTATTTCAATACAAGAGTTTTAACTGGAATATCTGTTTTTAAGGATTCTTTTGCCAGACTTGCAGCTTTTTTGTAGCCGATGTACGGACACAGGGCGGTGGTGATACCGACGCTTGCATCGAGAAGTTCGCGGCAGCGTTTTTCATTTGCGGTGATGCCGAGGATGCAGTTGGCGGTCAGAGTATCCACTGCGTGTGTCAGTGTGGTAATGGAGTCAAAAAGATTGTAAAAAACAACCGGTTCAAAAGCGTTTAATTCCATCTGACCGGCTTCTGCCGCCATAGTGATGGTCGTGTCGTGACCGATAATATGAAACGCAACCTGTGAGACAACTTCCGGGATGACTGGATTGACTTTGCCGGGCATAATGGAAGAACCATTCTGCATAGCCGGAAGTGTAATCTCACCGAACCCGGCTTTTGGTCCGCTTGCAAGGATACGCAGATCATTACACATTTTGGATAAGTTGACTGCACATGCTTTCAGGCAGGAGGAAACGCGTACAAATCCGTCCAGATTCTCGGTGGCATCAAACAGATCGTCGGCCTGGGTCAGCGGGTAGCCGGTGATCTTTCCAAGGGTTGGCACAATATTATCTAAATAAAACGGGGACGTATTGATTGCTGTGCCGATAGCGGTTGAACCCATGTTTACGGGATACATTTCCGTGCGGACTTTTGTAAGACGGTCACGGTCACGGGAAATCATGGTGGCATAAGAATGGAACGTCTGACCCAGACGCATCGGCACAGCGTCTTCAAGCTGTGTACGTCCGATTTTTACGATGTGGTCAAACGCTGCAGCTTTGTCATATAAGGCATCCGTTAAAAGGGAAAGGCTTTTGTCTAAAGGTTTGAGAAGATCGAGAACCGTTAATTTTCCGGCGGTTGGAATGACATCGTTTGTCGACTGTGCCATATTGACGTGGTCGTTTGGATGAACAATGGTGTAGTCTCCTTTTTTGCCACAGAGAATTTCGATGGCGCGGTTGGCAATGACTTCGTTCATGTTCATGTTGGCGCTGGTTCCGGCACCGCCCTGTATGCCGTCGACAATGAATTCTTTGTCAAACATGCCACAGACGACTTCGTTACATGCCGATTCGATGGCGTTGGCAATTTCCGGTTTCAACATTCCGGCTTTCCGGTTGGTAATGGCGGCTGCCCGTTTTATTTTTGCAAGGTTTTTAATGAAAACGGGGTGTAACCGGGTGCCGGTGATCGGGAAGTTTTCTTTTGCCCGTAAAGCCTGTACTCCGTAATAAGCATCTTCGGGTACTTCCATGGTTCCGATGGAATCTGATTCTAAACGCATGTATTCTTTCATAATTTGATCTCCTTATATTCTTCTGTTATCAGTTGTCTGTTTGTTTCTTTTCTGCGCGCTTTTTTCAATGGGACGAGAATAGCACTCCTGACATCAAAGGTAAATACTTTAAGCGATATTTGGAAAAACAGCCAGAGATTAAGAAACATTGCCAAATAAAATAAAGAAAAAATAGAGGAAACCTAATAAAATAAGGCAATTTTACAGGAGCGAGATATAAAAAATGAGCTGTTATTGGGGATTGCAAATGTAAATACCTGTGCTATAATGACCTCATAATTTAAAAATGATTGTGAAAAGAAGGACACAGGCGTCTAAGCAGGTGTCCTTCTTTGCGTATTTATGGAAAAATCGAGGTTTGTGTCATGAAAAAACTGGATAAAGTAGATAAAAAAATCATACAGATTCTGCAGAAAAATGCCCGCACACCGCTCAAGGAGATTGCCGCACAGGTATTTTTGTCATCGCCGTCGGTGTCTGCAAGAATTGAAAAACTTGAACACGAGGGTGTGATCATCGGCTACACGGCAAGGGTAAATCCACTGTATCTTAATTACCATATTAAGGCTTTCATCAATCTGGAGGTGGAGCCGCTGCAGAAGCCGGTATTTTATCCGTTCATTGAAAAAATTCCAAATGTGGTGGAGTGCAATTGTGTGACAGGGGATTATTCGATGCTGATTGAGACATTGTTTGAGACCACGGCACAGCTGGATCATTTTATCAATGAACTGCAGCAGTTTGGGCGTACAAAGACGCAGATTGTGTTTTCTACATCTGTGGAACAGCGGGAAGTGCCGGTTGTGACGGAGGAGAAGTAGAGGCTGGTTGCATTCCTTATAGAATCTGGCGTATAATAAGATTACTGAAATAACAGAAAACAGGGATAATGATTGTGATGAAAGAGAATCAGGACCGTAACATACAAAATGTATATCGGCAGATAGTGGAAATTTCAAAAAAATATCAGGTAAAAAAAGTAGTATTATTTGGATCACGTGCGCGTGGAACTAATATGCCAAAAAGCGATATCGATCTGGCGATTTATGGATGTGCAGATTTTGGAGGTTTGTCAGATAGTTTAAATGAAGATCTGTGGTCGCTTTTAAAGTGGATATTATCAATATGGATGATAAATACATGTCATCTGAATTGGTATCCGAGATAGAGAAAGATGGGGTTGTTTTATATGAAAAAGTTTGATCAGTATGTTAGACATTTGCAGGTGCTTGGTCGGGCAGAACAGGAAGATGTATGGCTGGAAATGTTGTGTGATCGAAATGATGCCACACATATTTATAATGAAGAAGCAGCACAGCAACTGGTTGAAAAAATTCTGCATCAGTATATTGGGGTGTTTGTCTCGTTGGAACAGCAGATCCGTGCCCGGTATGGAGATGAGGTGTTAGAACAGCTATGACAAAGTGGTATCGTGCGTGTGTGAACTACATTCATTCTGTGCCGGAATATAACTGTGCACCCGAACAGGAACGATTTACGGAAAAAGCCGCAATTGCAGCAATACATAAATTAAAACGCTATTATGATGAAAAGCATTTTGTAAAAGATCCGGATTATATGGTGCGGATGGATCGGCTGCTTTCGGTGATTAAGGATCATGAGACGGATGAAGAGATGGATCAGTGGAAGGTCTGGCTGAAATATTTTGTCACTATGGGTGGCGGTGAGTGGAATGAATTCTGGGAAGATGTGAAATAAGAAGAAAACAGCAGGGAATTTATGATGGATATCATAGATTTCCTGCTGTTTCTGCATAAAAGGATGTTGATACATCGTATGTTGAAGTTTATGATTTTTGAAAATATTCTACAAATTAAATATTTCAAAGCGTTAAGATGTTACAGTTAAAAAGCCAATCATACAGAAAAATGATGATGAGAGATAATCTGCTTGCGAAATAAGAAAAATGATGTTAACATAATAGCTATCGGAAAAGTTTGGAGAAAGAAAAATAAAAAGATCGGAGGTGAAAGAAGGATGACACAGGAAGATATTGTGATTTTATCACAGTTGTTAGATCAGAAATTTGAACCTGTATACACAAGGCTTGATTTACTGGAGAGTGATGTCAGGGAACTCAAAAGTGGAATGTCTGAAATAAAACAGAGAGTAGCCAGTGTGGAACAGAAAGTAACGGAACTGGATCAGAGAGTAGCCAGCGTGGAACAGAAAGTAACGGAACTGGATCAGAGAGTAGCCGGAGTGGAACAGAAAGTAACGAAGCTGGAACAGAAGGTAACGGAACTGGATCAGAGAGTAGCCAGCGTGGAACAGAAAGTAACGAAGCTGGAACAGAAGGTGACGGAACTGGATCAGAGAGTAGCCGGAGTGGAACAGAAAGTAACGAAGCTGGAACAGAAGGTGACGGAACTGGATCAGAGAGTAGCCGGAGTGGAACAGAAGGTAACGGAGCTGGATGAAAAGGTAACGGAACTAGATCAGAAGTTTACGGTACTGGATGAAAAGGTAACGGTATTGGATCAGAAGTTTACGGTATTGGATCAGAAGTTTACGGTACTGGATGAAAAGGTTACCGGTTTGGAATTGGTAATTGAAAATGAAACAAATGTAAATATCAGACGGATTGCAGAAGGGCATTGTGATTTAGTGCGTAATTTGAGGGAAGCACGCAAAGTAGATGATGAAAAAGAATTGCTTGCCATTCGCGTGACGGTGTTAGAATCTGATATGAGTAAAGTAAAACATCAGCTTGCAATTACATAATCTTGCGGATCGCGGTGCCTCGGCACCGCGACTTTTTAGGATGGGGAAAATATGATTACATTGAATGATTACTTATATTCGGGGGATACAGTTCTTCGCATTTTAAAAAAATACATAGCGGATTTACGTATTTCGGCGGTACAGAAACATAATGAAGTGGATTTAGTGCATTGTGACTTTTTGATACAGATTATGGAACTTTTGGAACACAATGATTTCCTGACTTCGCAATCGCAGAAGATTCGTGAGTTTTATAAATATATGGCACAGGAATATCCATATTTATCTTTTACTTTCAAGGGACGAATTAAGTCGTTGATTCGCGCAGAGGGAAAGTTTAATGGATATATTGTGGAATACATATACGATTATTATGAAAAGAATGGATCATATCCGTCTGTGCCAGAAATCAAGGAGCGTTTGAACTGTTTTCGCGATTTGATCGCGTACCGTATTGTGATTTCCATGCCACGGTGTCATATGAAACAAAAACAGGATCGCAAGAAGGAAGAGATCAGGTATTTATATCGGATTGCCAATGTATTGCCACAATTTTTGGAAGAACGTGGATTTACGGCAGAGCCGACAGGTGGGGTTAAAAGAAGTAATTCTTTACTATTGGATGATGCTGTGCGCCCATATTACAGGGATTATATTGATGGGGAAAGTACAAATTCATATCGTTCGCTTCATATAACGTTTTTTGACAACAGTGCCCGGTGTTATATGGAAATGCAGCTTAGAACAAAAGAGATGGATGATATTGCAGAAATTGGAGTAGCGAATCATTTATTTTATGAAAAAAAACAGGAAACTTCCAGAGGACGGAGAGATGCGATTTTACAAGGCGGCTGTATTTATTTTGACGAGGCTTATGAGCGTTGTAGATTGTTACAGGATCTTGATCTGTCAGGGGTAGATGTAAATATGTTTACGGCAGTGAATAATAGCCTTATGAATGATGGATGTGGTCTTTTTCGGGGGCGGCTGATTTTGCCGTATGAGCATTTATCAAAATTCCAGAATGATATGATTGATTAAAGGAGCTGTAAAATAAGTCCCTAATATAAGAAACGCCAATTCCGGCAAATGTCGGTTTTGGCGTTTCTTTGTATTAACTTTTCTATGGCAATCCTTCCGCAGGCTTGTTTTATTTTATATATGGAACCGTTTAATGTCAGGTCAATGCTGAAATCAATCAGACCGGATTTAATACATTTTTCCGGTTCTTTTCTTTTTTTGATGTTTTCATTTTGGGAACCTTTTCCTTTTTGGAAAATAAGGTATGTTTTTTCTGCAATTTTCCACGAATTTCTGCACTTAACTGGCGGTAGCGTTCCTCCGTCATATCGTTTTGTTCCCGGATGAGATAGTTCATTTCTTTTAGGACGGTTTCACGGATTTCTTTGCTGATATCGAGTGTGAGAGCTTCGTTATTCTGTGCGATTGCGTGCCCTACAATGTCACTCATCAACTCCCGAAATTGTGCCATGCGTTCTTCTGCGGAAAGGGTATTTACAGGCAGGTTGGTTTTATCTGCGTTCTGTCGATCCGGTTTGGCTGCAGCTGTGGGATGATGTTCCCGGTTACATGTGGGCAACGGATCAGTGGCAACAGAATCCGGCAAGGAAATACCGGCAGCTTCCGGGTTTTTATTATGTAATATCATGCGGATTGCTTTTAGCTGATATCCTTTTTCTTTTAGTTCTTTGATTTTTTGAAATTCCTGTATGTTTTCTCGTGTATAGTATCGATGTCCCATCTCGTTTCGCGGGATGGTCAGGTCGAGTTCTTCTTCCCAGTAACGTAACACATGGGTTTCCACACCGGCCAGTGCGGCGGCATCGGAAATCATGTAACGTACTTTTTCCACGATAACATGTCCTCCTTTTGAGTTATTTATTTTGGGCGATTTCACAATCGCCTTTTGCGTTTATTATAACTTTTTAAAAAGGTGAGTTCAAACATTTTCCATCGTATTTTTCTGACATTTCTCGCAGTTTATAAAAATAGACCTTGACATTTGAGGTTTATAAGAATAAACTGAAGACAGGTTGATAGCTATAAACCTATGGAGGAGAAAAAGATGGAATATATAAAATTATGTGACAGTGATTACCGGTTTATGTGTGTCGTATGGGAGCATGCCCCCGTCAACTCCGGGGAACTTGTAAAGTTATGTCAGGAACAGCTTGGCTGGAAAAAATCCACGACTTATACGGTTGTACGGAAAATGTGTGAAAAAGGATACATTGCCAATGAGGATGCAACGGTTTCTGTTTTAATTCCAAAGGAACAGGTGCAGGCAGAGGAATCCCGGTATTTTGTGGATCGCACATTTGACGGATCACTGCCAGGGTTTATCACAGCATTTCTTGGAGGAAAGAAAATTTCCAAAAAAGAAGCAAAGCTGCTCAAGAAAATGATCGACGAGCATAAAGAAGGGTAGGGGCAGAGAATGGAGAAGGCAAGTGTAATTTTTCTGGCATTTCTGCAGCGGAATGGCATGGTGGCGGTTGTAATTCTCGCGGTGTTTGCAGTGCGCGCGCTTTTGCGGAAATGTCCCAAAAAATATTCCTATGCATTGTGGGCAATTGTTGGAATCCGTATGTTATTTGATTTGCCCATTGCATCAGGATGGAGTTTGTTTAATCTGTTTCGTCTGGTAAAAAGCAGATCACAAATGAGTGAGATTGCACACTACACAGGAGTATCTGGAGTGCATGCGCAAACGGCAGTACAGAATGTGACGCAGATATCTGCCGGTTCACGTGTGACAGGGGATGCAGCTTCTGAAGCTGGTTTGACAGGAGCTATGACGACCTCACAGAAAATTTGTGCGGTGTTGTTTTTTGTCTGGCTGATCGGGATATTTTTATTTTTAGGATATGGAATGTATTCCTATATCAAATGCCGCAGTATGGTACGGACAGCAGTACGTTTAACCGTAAATGAAACATCTGGAAACGTCCGGCGGACCATAAAGATCTGGGAATGTGACTGTATTCCATCACCGTTTGTACTGGGAATTTTCTGCCCGCAGATTTATATTCCGTTTCGGATGAAAGAGGAGGAACAGCAGTACATCCTTGCGCATGAGAGCTGGCACATTCGCAGACATGATTCTTTATGGAAGCTGATTGCATTCGTACTTTTGGCTGTATACTGGTGGAATCCATTGGCATGGATTGCCTTTTTCTATATGACAAGAGACATGGAGATGAGTTGTGATGAGGCCGTACTTGCGCAGTTTGGAAATCAGATTAAAAAAGGATACAGCGCATCCTTACTTGCTTTTGCGATGGAGCGGCATCCGTATTCATTTGCCCCGGTTGCGTTTGGAGAGGCAGATGCAGGAAGGAGAATTAAGAACGTGTTGAATTTTAAAAAACCACATACCTGGGTGGCTGCGATTGCAACCGTTTTGGTTGCACTTGTGGCAGTAAGTTGTCTGACAAACCAGAAACCGTCGGAGACAAAAACAGAGCATACAACCGAGAAAGTGGATAGTACACAGCAGCCAGTGCAGGAAAATGCAGGAGCTGCGATAATAGAGCAGAATATCAGGGAATGGGCACAGGCATTTTGCGACCGGGATACAGAAAAAATTGTGCAGATGACATCCAAAGAGGTACAGTCGAATTTAGAGAAAATACATATTTTGTGGATGGATGGAGATACACCGTCATTTGGCTGGTCGAGTCCATGGCCATGGGGAGCCTTTGGCAGTTTCTTTGGTGGAACCGGAGAAGAAATGGATGGCTACTGGCTGCATGAAATCAATACGGAAGAACAGACTGCAGAGATTTTGTATTATGTGGAGTCATCAGATCCGCATGTGAGCGTGTGGATAGAGAATATCCATTATGCACAGGAAAATGGTCAATTTCAGATTACACAGGAAAAAATCAATCAGTTTGCTGACGGTCCGGATGCTAAAACGGATGGAATTGCATCGGCAGATGAGTTTGATACAGCATATGCGCAGGGAATCAGCGATACACAGATGGACTACTGTATAAACGGTATGGGTGAAGTGCTGAATAAGAATATGGTTCCAATTGGTGCATTGCTTGAGCCGACAGATGCAGCCCAGCAGCTTTTGAATTTATCGTCGGATAAAAAGCTTGTTTCCGTGGAAAAAGAATCTGAATCTGCAGATAAAACACAGGTCGGTATACAGATTACATTTTTAAAGGATGGACAGAAGCGGTATTTGTCTATGATCCAGCCATGGGGGAAAGAGGGAATCTGGGTTCCGGCAGAAGCGAAAGAAGGCAAGTAAAAATTGTTTGACAAACTGTGATTGTCTTTCTATAATAATATAATTATAGAATACAAGCGAAGATGGGAACAAGTACCAATGTGTGGAACGAACAGAAAGCAGCCGGTAGATGAGAGGCACACGGAAAGCACAGATGGATTTATGGAACAACCATAAGCCGGGCGATAAGGAATCCCCCCAGCAAGTTGGGTCCCCCTGCCGAGGATTTATGGAACAACCATAAGCCGGGCGATAAGGAATCCCCCCAGCAAGCTGGGTTCCCCTGCCGAGGATTTATGGAAAAACCATAAGCCGGGCGATAAGGAATCCCCCCAGCAAGCTGGGTCCCCCCTTACCGCAGGGAATACATCCCTGAGCTTTACACCGAACGCGCAGGCAAGTAGGCTGTAACGGAGTAGTGCCCGTTAGACGCACTGGAGTGTAGCTGCACTCGCGGAGGCAGGCTGTGTGAACAGCATGCGAATTAAGGTGGTAACACGAGAGATCCCCCTCGTCCTTATAATTAGGACGAGGGGATTTTTATTTGGATTTTTGTAGATATGGAGCAAAGGGACATAAAGCCCCAGAAAAATCAAAAAAGTTAAATTACAGGAGGGAAACCCAATGACACTTTACGACGAACTGGTTGCCCGCGGTCTGATCGCACAGGTAACCGACGAGGAAGAAATCAAGGAACTCATCAACAATGGAAAAGCAGTATTTTATATCGGTTTTGATCCGACAGCTGACAGTCTGCATGTGGGACATTTTATGGCACTGTGTCTGATGAAACGTTTGCAGATGGCAGGAAACAAGCCAATCGCGCTGATCGGCGGTGGTACAGCCATGATCGGTGATCCATCCGGACGTACCGATATGCGTCAGATGATGACACCGGAGACCATTCAGCACAACGTAGACTGTTTTAAAAAGCAGATGAGCCGTTTCATCGATTTCGGAGAAGGCAAGGCAATGCTGGTAAACAATGCCGACTGGCTGATGGATTTAAACTACATTGATGTACTGCGTGATGTTGGTGCACATTTTTCCGTAAACCGCATGCTGACAGCAGAATGTTACAAGCAGCGTATGGAAAAAGGATTAAGCTTTCTGGAGTTTAATTACATGATCATGCAGAGTTACGATTTCTACACACTGTACCAGAAATATGGATGTAACATGGAATTCGGTGGAGATGACCAGTGGAGCAACATGCTCGGTGGTACGGAACTGATCCGCCGGAAGCTTGGAAAAGATGCTTATGCCATGACGATCAATCTGCTTTTAAACTCTGAGGGAAAGAAGATGGGAAAAACACAGTCCGGTGCCGTATGGCTTGATCCGAACAAGACTTCTCCGTTTGACTTCTTCCAGTACTGGAGAAATGTGGCAGATTCCGATGTGTTAAAGTGCATCCGCATGCTGACCTTCCTGCCATTGGAGCAGATCGATGAGATGGACAAATGGGAAGGTGCCAAGCTGAATGAAGCAAAAGAGATTCTCGCTTATGAGCTGACCAAACTGGTACACGGTGAGGAAGAGGCAAAGAAAGCCAAAGAGGCATCCCATGCACTGTTTGCAGGCGGCGGGGTTTCTGCACATATGCCGACGGTTGAAGTGACTGCAGATGATCTGTACAATGACAAGCTCGATATCATGGCAGTTCTTGTAAAGGCTTCTCTGTGTGAGAGTCGTTCCGATGCACGTCGTGCCGTACAGCAGGGTGGAGTCTCTGTGGACGGTGAGAAAGTTACAGACATCAGTACCAGTTACACGCTCGACGAGTTTGCCGGAGAAGGAAAGGTCGTAAAGCGTGGTAAGAAGAAGTTTGCAAAAGTCATCAGTAAATAAGAAGTTCGTATTGACTAACTCAAAGGCCGTTTGTTATAGTTTACCTAATTCATAGACAAAAGTATGTGAGGGAGTAGTTCGCACATTGTGTGACTTGTCAACATACCGGTCATTTGGACCTGGCAAGCCTTAAAGAATGAGACTCATGTGCACCGGAAAAACGTGGTTGCAGTCGCGGTTTTCGTTGGTGTACATTGGGTCTCTTTTTGATATATAAGGACAGAAGCGCAAGGTATGAATCCCTTCACAAAAGGAGAACATAAGAATGGTAATCGAGTTATTTCTGATTGGTGTCGGACTCTCGATGGATGCATTTGCGGTATCCGTCTGCAAGGGTCTTGGCATGGAAAAAATCAACAAAAAACATGCGTTTCTGATTGGATTGTATTTCGGAGGATTTCAGGCACTGATGCCGTTTCTCGGCTGGGCGCTGGGAATCCGCTTTCAGAAATACATTACTTCGGTCGATCACTGGATCGCCTTTTTCCTGTTGCTGTTTATCGGTGGAAAGATGGTGATTGAAGCGGTTCGTGATAAAGACGTGCAGGAAATTGGAGCAAAAGATCTGCCGCTGGATCACAAAGAGATGCTGCTTCTTGCAGTTGCAACCAGTATCGATGCACTTGCAGTCGGTATTACATTTGCCTTTTTAAATGTATCTATCATGGAAGCCTGTCTGATTATCGGATGCACGACATTTGTATTATCGGTCATCGGAGTGGTTGTCGGTAATTTCTTCGGTACCCGCTACAAAAGAAAAGCAGAGATTGCAGGTGGGGTAATCCTCATACTTATTGGCTTGAAAATACTATTGGAGCACTTGGGCATTATTGCCTTTTAACACATTATTTTACAGAAAGAGGGAAAAGATATGACAGAATTTATTTCAACATGTTCCATGCCGCTGGCGGTTATTTTTTTGATTGTGGGATTTTTCTTTCTTGTCAAAGGTGCAGATATCTTTGTGGAAGGAAGTTCCAGTATTGCAAAACGGTTTCATGTTCCGGCTATTATTATTGGCCTGACGATTGTTGCCATGGGAACCTCACTTCCGGAGACTGCGGTTTCCGTTGTTGCAGCAATCCAGCATAAGAATACGCTGGCAATCAGTAATGTGGTCGGGTCTAATATTTTTAATATGATGGTGGTCATCGGTTTTTGTGCCATAATGACTCCGGTTGCCGTACAGAAAGCTACATTGAAACGTGATTTCCCATATTCCGTGTTTGCAGCATTGCTGCTTATGATACTCGGTGGTGTGGGAATGAAACTGGGACGTTTTGACAGTGCTGTATTTCTGGTGTTTTTTGCCATATTTATCGGAACAATGATTCGTATGGCATTGAAAGCGGGAAAAGAAGGCGGGCAACCGCAAAGTGAAGAGATTGAAGCGGCAGAGGCACAGAAAGTAATGTCGATGCCAAAAAGCCTGTTGTTCCTTGTGGTTGGTGTAGCCGGTATTGTGATCGGCGGGGATGTCGTTGTGGACAGCGCCAGCAATATTGCATTGAAAATTGGAATGAGCCAGACACTGGTGGGACTTACAATTGTTTCTATCGGAACTTCACTTCCGGAACTTGTCACTTCCGTTGTTGCAGCACGCAAAAATGAAGTCGATATGGCACTTGGAAATGCGATCGGCTCCAATATTTTTAATATTCTGTTTGTACTTGGTCTGGCGGGAGTTATCAGTCCGATGCCGTTTTTGATGGAAAACATCATAGATATTATTATTTTGATTGTTTTCAGTCTGTTGATCTGGATTTTTGCATGGACAAAAGAAAAAATCAGCAGAAAAGAAGGTATTGTGATGCTGGTTTTATATGTGGTTTATGTGATTTATATCTGTATGAGATAGAAACTTCTGTGACAGGATGAATTTTGGAAAATAGTTTTTACAGGGGACAGGATATCAGGACTTTAATTTGCAGAAGGTTTTTTGACGGGAACATCAAGCACGCGTTTTACAGCACTTTGTAGTTCCGGATGCCGGCGATACATTTCGATGACATGCCGTTCATCTGCAGTGATCGGGAAGGATTTGTCTGCAGGAATGTGCAGGAGATTTCCGGTGAATGCGTCACTCTGATACAGTTCACAGAGCAGCAGCAATGTTTCCGTGCGGGGATAGGCCTGATCGCTTTCCCATCCGTACACGGTTTTTTCGGCGACTGCGATATTGTACAGGTCATTCAGCTGTACAACTACGTCATGGATCGTCCAGCCACGATTTTTTCGCATCGTTTTTAAGGCTGCCCCGATTTGTATATTTTTCATGTTGGTGCTCCTTCTCATTTATCTTTGGCAGTTTTGTATTGGAAAAAACTGGATAAAAGCATATTAGTCTACGGAAAAACAGGTCAGCAAGAAATTCTTGGCATATAAGAAAATATTCTTGAATAAACAGAAAAACGGACGAATAGGGGATACTTTACAAATGGCGTAGAATTCGGTAAAATGGGGAGAGCGAATGTGAGATAAGGAGGCCAAGGACATGGCAGAAAATAAAGGGAAGTTTTATATGACAACCGCGATTGCCTATACTTCAGGTAAGCCGCATATCGGAAACACGTACGAGATTATTCTTGCGGATGCAATTGCGCGTTATAAGAGAGCCGAAGGCTATGATGTCTATTTTCAGACCGGAACTGATGAACATGGACAAAAGATTCAGGAAAAAGCAGAGGCAGCAGATATTTCACCGAAAGAATTTGTAGATCAGGTTTCCGGTGAGGTAAAGCGGATCTGGGATCTTGTGAATTCTTCTTATGATAACTTTGTCCGTACCACGGATGAGGATCATGAGAAATGTGTAAAGAAGATTTTTAAAAAGCTTTATGATCAGGGTGATATTTATAAGGGATCTTATGAGGGAATGTATTGTACACCTTGTGAGTCTTTCTGGACAGAATCCCAGCTTGTAGACGGCAAATGTCCGGACTGTGGACGGGAAGTGCAGCCTGCCAAAGAAGAAGCTTATTTCTTTAAGATGAGTAAATATGCAGACCGGCTCATTGATTATATCAATACCCATCCGGACTTCATTCAGCCGGTTTCCCGTAAGAATGAGATGATGAATAACTTTCTGCTTCCGGGACTGCAGGATCTGTGCGTATCACGTACCAGTTTCAGCTGGGGAATTCCGGTAGATTTTGATCCGAAACATGTCGTATATGTCTGGCTGGATGCACTGACAAACTATATCACAAAGATTGGATATGATCCGGATGGTTCCACAGATCAGTTTAAGAAGCTGTGGCCGGCTGATCTGCATCTGATCGGAAAAGATATTGTCCGTTTCCATACCATTTACTGGCCAATCTTTCTGATGGCACTGGATCTGCCACTGCCAAAGCAGGTATTTGGACACCCGTGGCTGCTTCAGGGCGGGGATAAGATGAGCAAGTCCAAGGGAAATGTAATCTATGCGGATGACATGGTAGATCTGTTTGGCGTAGATGCTACCCGCTATTTTGTATTGCATGAGATGCCGTTTGAGAATGATGGCGTGATTACCTGGGATCTGGTCATTGAGCGTTTCAACTCTGACCTGGCAAATATTCTTGGAAATCTGGTAAACCGTACCGTTTCCATGAGCAATAAATATTTTGGCGGTGTGGTCACATCCACAGGAGTCACCGGTGAAGTGGATGCAGATCTGAAAGCTGTTGTGACAGCAACCCGTGACCGTATTGCCGGGAAGATGGCAAAACTTCGTGTGGCAGATGCAATTTCCGAAGTATTTGCACTGTTCCGCCGTTGCAATAAATATATTGATGAGACAACCCCGTGGGTACTGGCAAAAGACGAGGCACAGAAAGACCGTCTGGCAGAGGTTCTTTACAATCTGACCGAGTCCATCACGATCGGCGCAAGTCTTCTGCACCCGTTCCTTCCGGAAACTGCAGAAAAAATTGTGGCACAGTTATCGACATCATTGCGTGATTTTGATGAGCTCAATCAGTTTGGTCTGTATCCGGATGGAACAAAAGTAACCGATGCTCCGGAGATCCTTTTTGCAAGAATTGACGCAAAAGAGATCCAGCCAAAAGTGGATGCCATTCAGGCAAAGCAGAAGGAAGAGTACGAAAAAGAGCAGAAAGCATTAAATGGCGGAGAGACAGCAGATGAAGCAGTGATTGATATGGATCCGAAGGAAGAGATCACATTTGATGATTTTACGAAGATGCAGTTCCAGGTGGGAGAGATTCTCTCCTGTGAGGCAGTTGCAAAGTCAAAGAAGCTGCTTTGCTCTCAGGTAAAAATCGGAAACACCGTAAAGCAGATTGTATCCGGTATCCGTAAAGATTACACACCGGAAGAGATGGTCGGCAAGAAGGTTATGGTTCTTGTGAACTTAAAGCCGGCAAAACTTGCCGGAGTATTGTCCGAGGGCATGTTGCTGTGTGCAGAGGACGAAAACGGCACACTTTCTCTGATGACACCGGAGAAATCAATGCCAAGCGGTGCAGAGATCTGTTAAACAAGGTCGGAGGCATAAAAATAGGAGGCATAAATTATGGAAATCCTTGATGTTGTAGATGAAACCGGAGCACCAACCGGTGAAACCGTAGAACGCGCGGAGGCCCACCGGGAAGGGGTACGGCACCGCACATCCCATGTCTGGATTGCCCGCAACAGGAACGGACGGATTCAGCTTTTGCTGCAGAAGAGATGTATGCAGAAAGATTCATTTCCGGGATGCTATGATATTTCCAGTGCCGGACATATACCGGCAGGGGATGATTACATTCCTTCAGCAATTCGGGAGTTGAAAGAAGAATTAAATGTGACAGTGCAGGAGTCGGATCTGATTTATTGCGGACAGGTGCATAAGGATGTTGACAGCGAATTTCACAGACAGCCATTTCATGATCACCAGATTTCAAATGTCTATCTGCTCTGGCTGGATCGGGAAGCAGAGGAATTTGAACTGCAGACCGAAGAAATAGAGAGTGTGCGCTGGATGGATTATGCCCAGGTGCGGGGCATGGTGGCTTCGGATACACTTCCAAACTGTATCATCATGGAGGAACTTGATCTGATAGAAAGGCACTTCTTATGATTTTTGAGACACATGCACATTACGATGATGCAAAATTTGATACGGACCGGGAGATGCTGCTTGCGGAATTACCGCAGCGCGGCATTTCGCCGGTTATTAATGTAGGGTCTTCCATTGCGACGACAAAGACAACACTTTCGCTGGCGCAGGAATACCCTTTTCTTTATGCTGCGGTGGGCGTACATCCCAGTGACGTGGATGATTTAAATGAGGACACGTATGCATGGCTCAGACAGCAGACAACGCTGCAAAAGACAGTTGCGGTGGGAGAGATCGGACTGGATTATTACTGGGATAAGGAACCGGAGATACAGGCGAAGCAGAGGTATTGGTTTGTACGGCAGCTTGCACTGGCTCAACAGGCAGATCTTCCGGTGATCATTCATTCCAGAGATGCAGCAGAAGATACCATGCAGATCATGGAAAAGGCATATGAGGATGGCATAAAGGGTGTGATCCACTGTTATTCCTATTCGCCGGAGATGGCACAGGAATATGTAAAGATGGGATATTTCATCGGTGTAGGCGGTGTTGTGACTTTTAAAAATGCCAAAAAGCTGGTAAAGACCGTGGAAACGATTCCTCTTTCGAGCATAGTGCTCGAAACCGACTGCCCGTATATGGCGCCGGAACCACACCGGGGAACGCGCAATGATTCACGGAATATTCCGTATGTGATTGCAAAAATTGCGGAGATCAAAGGCGTTTCTGTGGAGGAAGTCGAGCAGACCACACGGGAAAATGCATTTGCACTGTTTACGAAAGTACCACGATAAAGGAGAGATATTATGGAAGAGTATGAAGTAATCCGTATTCCGGTTTCGGATGGGACGGAAAAAGAGTTTGCCATCATGGATACCTTTACCGTTGAAGAGAAGCACTATATGGCAGTGTCTCTCATAGCGGAGGATGAGATTCAGGAAGGTGTGTATCTGTATCGATACCGTGATGCGGAAGACGGAGATATCGTTGTGGAACAGATTACGGAACCGGCAGAGTATAAGCGTGTATCCAGGGCATATGAAGCGCGGTAAGGCTGTAAAAGAAGGATGAGAAAGATGAAAAAGTGGAGAAAAAGCGTATGGTGGCGGTGCTTTTGACGCTGCTTGTGCTGTTACAGTTTCCGGCAGACTTTGGAAGTGTGGCACATGCTGCGCAGAAAAACGAAATCAGGGGAACGATTTCGGTAGCATCCAATATCTCCCAGCAGGATATGCAGCAGTACCTGGATGGGTTTAACAAGAAACATCCTGGTATTGAGGTGAAGTACCAGTCGTATTCGGATTATGACAATGAGGTGTCAAAACAGATTCAGGGTGGGGATTATCCGGATGTTTTATTTGTTCCGGGATCGGTGCCGGGAGCATTTACGACAGGAAAGAACTGCCGCTTCTGTTTGCAATCATGGATATTGATAACTTTAAGTCTGTCAATGATACGCTTGGACACGCCGGAGGAGATGAGGCGTTAAAACTTTTAGCGGATACGATGCGTCTGGTGTTTGGAACACATGTCCTTATGGCGCGGTTTGGCGGAGATGAGTTTGTACTCTGTATACAAAACCGTGATCAGGAGGGTGTTCAGGCACAGCTGGATAAACTGGTCAGAAGCATGTGTCAGACATTTACATATGGCGGGTGTTCAGTGCCGCTGTCCATCAGTCTGGGTGCTGTGTATATGACGGAGAAAGTTCCTTATGAAAAACTGTTTAAGGAAGCAGACAGTGTATTATATGAGGTAAAAACCCGTGGAAAAAACAGTTTTGAGATTCGGAAAATTTGAAAAATGATATAAAATGAAATCCCGGAGCATGGGAAATGGCTCCGGGATTTTTTCGAAAATGATTAATTTTTATTTGGAATAAATGGGCTGATCGCTCCGGCGAGCTGTGCAACCGGCATGCTCTGCAGCCATACACGTCCCGGTCCGGTGATAACGGTATTAAAGATCCCTTCCCCGCCAAAGAGCATATTTTTTACACCCGGTACAGTCTGGATATTGATGGAACATCCGGCTGTCATTGCTGCGAGGTATCCGGTATCGACGACAATCTGTTGTCCCGGTGCAAGTTCATATTCTTTGATGTGTCCGTCAAATTCGAGAAAGACGGTGCCGTTTCCGGACAGACGCTGCATGATAAATCCTTCTCCACCGAAGAGACCGCCGGCAATGCGTTTTTGGAAAAAAACAGACATTTCCACACCAGCGGTCGATGCGAGAAATGCACTTTTCTGGGCGACAATCTCCTGCCCTGGTGCAATTTCAAATGCACGGATATCTCCGGGGAAGCTGGATGCAAATGCGATCAGTCCGGTGCCGCCCTGTGCGGTGTAGCGGTTGATAAACATGCTTTCACCGGAAAAAGCACGACCGAACATTTTTCCGATTCCGCCGCCTGTTGTGGTTTCCATTTTCATATTTGGGGACATCCACGACATTGCGCCCTTCTCCGTGAGCATGGTTTCGCCACCCTCTAAGTTGCAGATTACGACAGGCAATGGTGCCCCTTCAATTGTATAGTTCATAACTACCTCCCTGATATATTGTTTTTCGTTACAATATCATCTTAACGGAACATGGGGATCTTTTCAAGAAAATGTTTTTTGAAATGGAGCGAATGGAGCGTAAATCATGACAGTGTATTTCGGTGACCGTTTAATGAAAGGAAATTGTAATTACCCGGTCAATCAGTTATACTATATGTAAATATGACAAAATGATCTGTTTGTTGGAGGTTCATATGGTAAATACTTTGAAATTACCGGTAGGAATTGACAGTTTTGAAAAAATACGCAGGAACGGATTTTATTATATTGACAAGACAAATCTTATAGAACAGATTCTGATGAATTGGGGGGAAGTAACACTGTTCACCCGTCCGCGACGTTTTGGCAAGACATTGAATATGAGCATGCTGAAAAGTTTTTTTGAAATCGGTGCAGATGTTTCACTGTTTGAAGGCTTATATATTGCAAAGAATAAAGAACTATGCGATGCGTACATGGGAAAGTATCCAGTGATATTTCTCACGCTCAAAGGGGTGGAGGGGCTGACATTTGCGGATGCGAAGAGGATGCTCGGCACGATTCTTGCCAATGAAATGGACCGGCATTATTATCTCAAAACAAGTGATGCACTTACGGACGAGGATAAGGCATATTTCGCTAAAATGCTTACAGGTACGGATGAGAATATAGAAGACAGCATCCGGAAACTGTCACAGCTTTTATATAAGCATCACGGGAAAAAGGTAGTAATTATCATAGATGAGTATGATGTTCCTCTGGATAAAGCATATCAGAATGGATATTATTGTGAAATGGTTTCTCTGATCAGAGGTCTTTTTGGTCAGGCATTAAAGACGAATGATTATTTACAGTTTGCATTTCTGACGGGATGTCTGCGAGTATCGAAGGAAAGTATATTTACAGGATTGAATAATTTTAAGGTACTTTCTATTATGGATTCCAGATTTGATGAACAGTTTGGATTCACAGATGATGAGGTAAAAAAACTCCTTGCGTCGTATGGTCTTGCTTCACATTTTCCGGAAACAAAGGAATGGTATGATGGCTATCACTTTGGAAATGCGGATGTGTACTGTCCATGGGATGTCATAAATTATGTGGATGAACTTAACTATGATCAAACGGTTGAACCACAGGATTACTGGTCTAATTCGAGTGGGAATGCGATCGTCCGCAGATTGATCGATAAGGCGGATGTGCAGACCAAGGATGAAATTGAGCGTCTGATCGTGGGAGAGTGTATTGAAAAGGAACTTTCACAGGAACTTACGTATGATGAGCTTGATAAAAACATTGGAAATCTGTGGAGCGTACTTTTTACGACCGGATATCTGACAAAACAGGGGCGTACAGCGGATGGAAAGATACGTTTGGCAATTCCAAATAAAGAGATAAAAAATCTTTTTGTCAAGAAAATCAGGGAATGGTTCCGGGATACGTCCGCGAATGACGGTAAGAGACTGGAAGAATTCTGCAATGCGTTTTTAGAAAAAAATACAGAAAAAATAGAGCAGCTCTTTGGAGAATATCTTTGGAATACCATAAGTATACGTGATACAGCAGTTGCAAAGGAAAAGAAAGAAAATTTTTACCATGGCATTTTACTTGGGCTTTTGGGATATAAAGCAAACTGGCTTATAAAGTCAAATGCAGAGTCAGGAACCGGCTACAGCGATATTCTTGTTGAGGTGCCGAACAACAGAACAGGAATTGTGATAGAACTGAAATATGCCGGGAATGGAGATCTGGATGCTGCATGTGCCGAAGCTTTGAAACAGATGGAAGAAAAATCATATGTCGATAAGCTGAAGCAGGACGGAATGCGTAATTTTATCAAATATGGAATTGCATGTTTCAAGAAGGATTGCAGGGTTGTGATTGCTGGTTAGCAGGAAGGAAACAAACATGGCAAAAGTAATCATGGTGCAGGGCACGATGTCAAATGCCGGAAAAAGCCTGATCGTTGCAGGACTTTGCCGTATTTTTGCGCAGGATGGCTATCGCGTGGCACCGTTTAAATCACAGAATATGGCGCTCAACTCCTACATCACCGAAGACGGTCTGGAGATGGGGCGCGCGCAGGTCATGCAGGCGGAAGCGGCGGGTGTGAAGCCTTCCGTGCTTATGAATCCCATCCTGTTGAAACCGACCAATGATGTCGGATCACAGGTGATCGTAAAGGGTGAGGTGCTCGGAAATATGCGGGCGCGGGATTATTTTGCGTATAAGAAAAAGCTGGTTCCGACGATCTGCGAGGCTTTTTCGGAGTTGGAAAAGCAGGCAGACATTATTGTGATGGAAGGGGCGGGAAGCCCGGCAGAGATCAATCTGAAATCGGATGATATTGTCAATATGGGGCTGGCAAAACTGGTCGATGCACCGGTGCTTCTGGTGGGGGATATCGACCGTGGCGGTGTGTTTGCGCAGCTTTTGGGAACTTTGATGCTTTTAGAAGAGGATGAAAAAGCCCGTGTGAAGGGTCTGATTATTAATAAATTCCGCGGGGATAAGACGATCCTTGATCCGGGAGTGGAGATGCTGGAGGAACGCGGCGGTGTGAAGGTTGCCGGAGTAGTGCCATATATGCATCTGTCCATTGAGGATGAGGACAGTCTGAGCGGCCAGTTGGACAACCACGATGTAGGCGTGATAGATCTGGCAGTGATCCGTTTTCCACGGATCTCCAATTTTACGGATTTTAACGTATTTGAACGGCTGGAGGGTGTGTCCGTGCGCTATGTTTCTTCGGTGCAGGAACTGGGACAGCCGGATATGATCTTTCTGCCGGGCAGCAAAAATACGGTGGGTGATCTGCGCTGGATGCGGCAGAACGGTCTGGAAGCCGCGGTCAAAAAGCTGGCGGCACATATCCCGGTCTGGGGGATCTGCGGTGGCTATCAGATGCTGGGGCGTACCATTTCGGACCCACATGGGGTAGAGAATGAGAATTCGCTACGCGAACCGCTCTATCCGGCTCATTGCGAAGCAATTTCTCATGAGCCGGATACAATTGCCGTGGAGCGCATAAGGCGCGACGGGGCACTACCCCTGCGTGGTATGGAACTGATCGACACCGACACGACCCTGATGCCGGAAAAAATGCGTACGCAGACACGTGGAAAATTTGAGAATGTAACCGGTATTTTTTCCACACTTTCCGGATTGGAATTTTCCGGCTATGAGATTCATATGGGAAAGACAACGGTTTCCACCGGGGAACATCAGACGCCACTGGTACAGCTGGCAGATGGCAGAACCGACGGGGTGCAGCGCATGGAAAAAGGCAGCGAAGCACCCGGCGTATACGGCAGTTATGTGCACGGCATTTTTGACGATGGAGACATTGCCGTGCGCATAGTACAGGCATTGGCCGACAAAAAAAGGGTATCATGGAAACCGGAGGCTGGCGGCGATTATCATGCATTTAAGGAACAGCAGTATGACAAGCTCGCACAGGGATTGCGGGAGCATCTGGATATGGAGTATGTATACTCTATTTTGCAGGAGAGCCGGATTTCCTCTTGATTTTTACAATGTTATAGATCCCGACACAAATCAGGACAATGGATAATACCAGAAGAATGGACAGTGGGTATTCGAAAATATAGTGATAGGAATCGGTATATGCACGACCATAGAGATCCATATATTTGAATTGTTCCCATTGACCCAGAAATGGAAGCACACACAACAGGAAAATTCCGGTTATGGTCATAAAAATAAAGGGAGTTCTTTTAGCAGGATTTTGGATTTTATTTTGGTTTTCTGCTGAAGCATCTGGTTTTTTGAGCATTGTGTCAATTGGAACATGGAATTGCTCACTGATTAAGAGCAGGGTATGGATGTTTGGAACAGAGATTCCCATTTCCCATCGCGATACGGCCTGACGAGTAACGCCTAATGTTTGAGCAAGCTGTTCCTGGGAAAGATGATGTTTTTGTCTTAAATCAAGAAGAATGTGAGCGATAGTTTGATTATCAATTTTGGTTTTATTCATATCAGCACCTCCTTTTTCTTATCATACATTTCATGGCTGAAAGAAGCAAGAAACAGGGAATTGCATTTGCGCAATTTACAATTGCAACAGGAGAAAATATTTGATTACAGGAAAAGAAATGGAGAAACTTAAAATCATTCCACCGGACGCACAGATCTACGCGCAGGTAAAAGCAAGCTGGGACAAAATTGCCAAACCGCTGGATGGTCTGGGGCAGTTTGAGACAATGTTTGCGCAGATCGGCGCAATCACAGGAAGCAGCAGCCTTTCCATTGAAAAAAAAGTGATCCTCACCATGTGCGCAGATAATGGTGTTGTCGCAGAAGGAGTCAGCCAGTCCGGACAGGAAGTGACCGCGGTGGTTGCAGGATTCATGGGGCAGCAGGCAAGCTCGGTTGGCAAAATGGCGCGCCGCGCCGGCGTGGATGTGATCCCGGTCGATATTGGAATCAACACAAAAGAAACGCTGCCGGGGGTGCGCGACTGCAAAGTGATGCAGGGCACGCGCGATTTTCTGCAGGAACCTGCAATGACAGAGGAAGAAGCGTTGCAGGCATTGTCTGTGGGAATTGATCTGGTCCGGGAGTGCAAAGACAAAGGCTATCAGCTGATCGGTACCGGAGAGATGGGAATCGGAAATACGACGACGAGCAGCATGCTTGTGGCGGCACTGACCGGACGCACAGCAGAAGAAGTGACCGGACGTGGTGCCGGATTAAACGACGCGGGGCTGTTGCGCAAGCAGCAGGTCATTGCGCAGGCACTGGAGAAATATGAAAAAGAGATCCGGTCAGCGCATGCACTTTCCATGCTGGCGGCATTCGGCGGTCTGGATATCGCGGGAATGGCAGGTGTATGCATCGGCGGAGCACTGTATCATGTGCCGGTCGTTCTGGATGGGCTGATCTCATCGGTCGCGGCATTGGTGGCGGAGCGGATCGTGCCGGGTGTGCGGGAATTTGTTCTGCCGAGCCATCTGAGCAAGGAACCCGCGGCAAAATGGATCGCGGAGGAATTGAAACTTCATCCGGTTATTGATGCAGGACTGGGGCTTGGGGAAGGCACAGGAGCCGTGATGCTGTTTTCCCTTCTGGATCTGGCACTGGCACTCTACGAGGATCAGACAACATTTGATACGATGGAAATTGCGCAGTACGAGCGGTATGGGGAAACAGAATGATCACTTTGGTTTTGGGCGGAAGCGGCAGCGGAAAATCGGCTTACGCAGAGCATCTGCTGGATGGAAAAACGAATAAATATTATATCGCAACCATGCAGGTGTACGATGCGGAGGGCGGAAAAAAAGTTGCAAGACACCGGAGACTTCGCGCGGGAAAAGGATTTGTTACGATGGAACAGCCGCGGGATATCGGGGAAGTAGATTTTTCGAAAAGAGTACAGCAAGCCATGGAACCACCGGATCGCGCAGGGCAAAATGTTACGGAACGTCCTCGCTGTGCCCTGCTGGAATGTATGTCCAATCTGGTTGCAAATGAGATGTTTTCCGGTGCGGACATCATTTCGGAAGATGTGGTTGTCGGACACATATTGCAGGGAATCAAAAACCTTTCCACAAAAGTGGACGAGTTAGTGATCGTCAGTAATAACGTGTTTGAGGATGGCATTTCCTATGATGCGACAACGCAGGCATATATCCGTGCACTCGGACGCATCAATACGGGAGTGGCGGCGTTGGCGGATACGGTGACCGAAGTCGTTGTAGGTATTCCGGTTCCGGTAAAAGAGAGAAAGGAAGCAGGTTATGCACATCATTAGAGGAATCGCGGTGGCGTTTTCCACCTATTCAAAAATTCCGATGCCACAATTTGTGTGGAAAGAAGAAGACATGCGTTACAGCATGTGCTTTTTTCCGTGGATCGGGGCAGTGATCGGTGCTATCCTCTGGGGATGGTTTCGGTTGTCTGCGTTATTGGGAATCAGTACGCTTGCATTTATTCTGATATCAGCTGCGCTCCCGCTTATTATCACCGGGGGCTTCCATGTGGATGGGTTTATGGATACCATGGATGCGTTGCATTCGTATCAGCCCAGGGAGCGAAAACTGGAGATTTTAAAGGATTCCCACATTGGAGCTTTTTCCGTGATCAAGCTGGCGGAATTCGGGTTGATTTATGTGGCGGCTCTTTCCCAGATTGTGGATTACCGTGCGCTGGAAGTGTTTTGCTGTGGATTTTTCCTGTCCCGCTGTCTGAGTGGCCTGAGCGTGGTCTCCTTCCGTTCCGCAAAAACGGATGGGATGCTCTATCATTTTGCGAGTACCGCACATGAGCGTGGGGTAAAAGGGGCACTTTATGCACAGACGTTGTTGTGTGTACTGTTTATGCTCTGGCTTTCGCTTTTGGCGGGAATTCTGGCGGTGGCGGCGGCATTTGCAGTGTTCGGTTACTATCGTTGGCGCAGTTACAGGGAATTTGGTGGAATCACCGGAGATACTGCGGGCTATTTTCTTACCTTGTGTGAAGGCGCAATGGCGGTGGCGGCAGCAGTGTCGTGTCTGCTGTAACCGCCATGTTTTTCATGTAGATCAGACTTCTTCGAGAGCTGCTGGAGATTTGGCAAGTGTTTCTTCGATATATCGGTTCATGGAAATTTGATGTGCCATTGCATAAACAAATACTTTTTTGTGCAGCTCAGGAGAAATCCGTACATTAAAACTTCCCTTGAAAGCGGTTTCCGGTGTTTGACCGGATTTTTTACATAATTCCAGATAATCATCTACAGCCTGATGAAAATCATCGATCAGCTCAGTAGCATTTTCACCTTCATAGGAGATTAACGAACGGATTCCGAGAACTTTTCCGTAAAAAATTTTATCTTCTTCTGAAAATTCAATACTTCCAACATAGCCTTTATACTGAATTGTGTTATTCATAATAATCCCTCCTGTTCTAAAAAAGTAATAAGCTGTTTGATCTGATAATTTTTCAGTTCGTTATTTGGATGTGGTTTATGTAACAATATATTTGCGTGTTCTGTGCTTTCGAAAACAACGCGTGAACCACTGGTTTTTCCTTTATTTGAGCGTTTATAGTCTAAATATCCGAGCAGGGTTTCCGCTTCCTGAAATGTAAAATCTTTTGGTCTGGATTTTAGACGTTGAATTAATTTTTCTTTCTGTCCCATATGATGCCCCCCTGTTAATTACATTATACTCAAAAACAAACAAACTGCAACTATATATAGTTGCAATAAAAACAAATTTTCACTATATGAGAAAAATATGATAGAATATTTTTATATCAATTCTAATTGGAGTTTGAAGTATGGAATTATACATTGGCGGCACTGCTCAGGGGAAAAAAGTATATGTAACACAGGTGCGGGGCATCGCGGAAGCACGGATCTGGGACAATTTTGAAGAATGGTTTCGAGAGAAATTGCAGGAAAGTGCCCCGAAGTCTCCATCCCCGGAAGCAGAAAGTATGGCTTATCTGGAAAAACATCCGGATACAGTAATTATCTGCGATGAAGTAGGCAGCGGAATTGTGCCGCTTGATTCGTTCGAGCGGGAATATCGTGAGCGGCTGGGACGGCTGCTTTGTGAAATTGCAGCAAAAGCAGAAAGGGTGGAACGGATTGTATGTGGAATTGGACAGAGAATCAAATAGAACTGTATCTGATCCGGCATGGAATGACGCTGGGAAATGTAGAACACCGGTATATTGGCAGACAGACGGATGAACCGCTTTCGGAGGACGGCAGACAGCAGCTGGAGAAAAGAAAAGACCAATGGGCACAGGTATGCAGGACAGGGGATATGCCATATGTATTTGTAAGTCCCATGCTTCGCTGCCGGCAGACCGCAGAAATTTTATTTCCGCAAATTCCACAGATCGAAATTGATCCATGGCGTGAAATGGATTTTGGAGAATTTGAAGGAAAGAATTATGCACAGCTGAATGGAGATCCGCGCTATCAGGCATGGATTGACAGTGGTGGAACGCTGGCATTTCCGGGAGGTGAGAGCCGGGAGGCTTTTATCGCAAGATGTGTGGATGGGATGGAGCTGGTTATGGAACAGATCCGGCAGCAGCTGGCATACAGAGCGTGTCCAAAGTGCCGGGAAACGGAAGACAACGGTATGATACAGGAGCCGCTTCCGGTGGTGGCTGTGGTTCACGGGGGTACGATCATGGCGCTGCTTTCGCACTACTGTGGCGGTGATTATTTTTCGTATCAGGTAAAAAATGCAGAGGGCTATCATCTGCGCCTGTCCATACAAGAGAATAAAATGGAGTTAAAAGAAAAAGTATGAGTTATCATTTCTTTGCGATGTTTCTTGGGTTTGTGCTGGATCTGTTGTTTGGCGATCCGCACTGGCTGCCCCATCCGATCCGTCTGATTGGTAATCTGATCGCATCACTGGAAAAACTGAATAAAAAGGAACTGTCAGACACAAAAAAATTTCTGCGCGGGTTTGCGATGGTTGTGATTGTTATCGCATGGACAACCGGTGTAACCGCCGTTATCCTTGAGGGGGCATACGGGCTGCATCCGGCGATTGGCTGTGCCGTGGAAACCATTATGACCTATCAGATTCTTGCTACAAAGTGTCTGAAAGTGGAAAGCATGAAGGTATATGAGCAGCTGCAAAAGCAGAATCTGCCGGCAGCGCGAAAGGCAGTGTCCATGATCGTTGGGCGTGATACGGAACAACTGGATGAAACAGGTGTGGCAAAGGCAGCAATTGAGACCGTTGCGGAAAATGCATCCGACGGTGTGATTGCGCCGATGATTTATCTGGCAGTCGGCGGACCGGTGCTTGGATTTGCCTATAAGGCGGTGAATACCATGGATTCCATGGTGGGATATAAGAATGAAAAGAACTTGTATTTTGGAAGATTTGCGGCAAAGCTGGATGATGTGGTAAATTTCATCCCATCCCGCGTGGCGGCACTGCTTATGATCGTGGCAAGCTTCCTTCCGGGGAAGCGTTTTAGCGGGATCGGGGCATGGAAGATCTGGAGAAGGGACAGCCGGAAACATGCCAGCCCGAATTCTGCGCAGACCGAGAGTGCCTGTGCGGGAAGCCTTGGCATCCAGCTGGCAGGGGATGCCAGTTATTTTGGAAAGACTGTAAAGAAACCGACGATAGGGGATGCCCTGCGTCCGGTGAAACCGGAAGATATCCGGTGTGCGAATGTGCTGTTGTACCGGATGGCATTCCTTGGCATGGCCGTTTGCCTGTCACTTTTGTATTTTCTGTAAACATTAAAAAGCCGGACGTTGTGTAAACAGCGTCCGGCTTTTTGGCAGACAGAGTTATCCGAGTTCTTTGTGCTCTACGGAATCTTTCATATCTTCTGCAAGCATGTAAATATTCTCCAGAACTTTTTTACAGCCCTTCATATTGTCCACCGTGGAATCTGCCATACGCAGCCCTTCGGTGGAAGAGGCAGCCACTTCCTCACCGGTGGCGGAGAGGTGGGTAATATTATCGGAAATAACATTCGTGGCATCAAGGATTTTCTGGATATTTTCTTCTGCCGTATGGATATCTTCCATCAGGCGTTCAACGGTTTCACCGACATTGCCGAATTTCTCCCGTGTATTCTCAATCAGTTCGTTCTGCTTTTCTACGGAAGCAACTGAGTTTTCGATACTTTCGTTGGCACGTTTTGTGTCATCGTTTAATTTGTCGATAATTTCTGTAATGTTGGCAGAGGCATTTTTTGTCTGTTCGGAAAGCTGGCGGATTTCATCGGCCACCACAGCAAACCCTTTTCCGGCTTCCCCGGCACGCGCAGCCTCAATGGAAGCATTTAAGGCAAGCAGATTTGTCTGGTTGGAAATTTCAATAATGGATCCGACAAAGCTCTGGACATCCTCGACTTTTGAAGTCAGGCTCTGGATGACCTGTACCGTGATATTGCTGGCTTCTTCCACGTTCTGTGCCTGTTCCTTTAATTCCAGGACGACCTGTGCACCGGATTTTACAGTAGCATCCGTTTCATGTGCGGCTTCAATCATCTGGTGGATGCCGGCTTCTGCCGCATCGGTGTTGCCCTGAATATTGGAACACATAACCGCCTGTTTCTGGATGGCTTCAGCGGTGCTTTCGGTGCTGTCTGCAATTTCCTGAATAGAACTGTGGCTGACCTCAATACTGTTTTCCAAACTGTCAAGCACAGTCATTGCTTCTTCAAAATGCCGGGAAATATTTTCGGCAACGAGAAGCATCTGATCGTGGTTTTTCTTCTGCTTATCCGCAGCTTCTGTAATTTCCGTCATGTTTTCATCAAAGAAAAGCACAAGCATCCGTGTAATACTGATAGAAGCGTATGCAACAAGAAGCAGGACAAACAGTGCCAGCACCTTGTTGGCCAGTGCAGCAGATGCGTGTGGGGCAAAACTGAGCATCAGACGAACGATATTTACCAGCAGAAATACGCTGTTTATTATTTTCATAAGCCGTTCATCCAGATAGACCATGGCGGCAATAATGAGGGGAAGCGCGTAAGCCCATGTCCCTTCCGTGGTATTTAGTAAAGCAACAGCTGCATAACCGACCATCATGGCGGTTGTCAGGATGATGGCACAGGTGTGCGTTTTCTTTCGGGTCAGATAGCCCAGTGCGGAAAGGATAATCACACCGACCGAAACCAGACACTGGATCATAATCCGGACAAAGTGGTCCCCGTGGCTGGCCGCCAGTGCAGCAAGCATGGTCAGCGTGATATAGGAAAAGATAATGGTGACAGCGAGAAATACCCGCTTGTTGGCTCGTAAATACTGTTTTTCGTTCATGTAATGTTCTCCTTCTGCCAAATATGCAAAATCGTTAAATTGTATAATAATCATACCTCTCATAAATACCGTTTGTCAAAGGAAAACAGACAAAAAACAGACTTTGTGGATTATTTGCCAAAAAACAGTTTTAAATCATCTTCTACGGTACCAATTCCGGCAATGCCAAACGTGTCCGTGAGGATCTTTGCCACATCCGGGGAAAGGAATGCCGGAAGGGTCGGTCCCAGGTGGATATTTTTTACACCCAGTGCCAACAGTGCCAGCAGCACAATCACTGCTTTTTGCTCATACCATGCAATGTTGTAGACGATCGGCAGATCGTTGATATCATCGAGACCGAATACTTCCTTCAGTTTCAGGGCAATCACAGCCAGAGAGTAGGAATCGTTACACTGTCCGGCATCAAGGACACGCGGTATTCCGTTGATATCGCCGAGATTCAGTTTATTATATTTGTATTTGGCACAGCCGGCAGTTAAAATAACCGCATCTTTTGGAAGTGCTCTGGCAAAATCCGTATAGTAATTGCGGGAGTTTGCCCGTCCATCGCATCCTGCCATGACGACAAATTTTTTGATCGCGCCGGAGTTGACGGCCTCAACAATCTGACTGGCAAGTGCAAGTACCTGATTGTGGGCAAAGCCACCAATGATTTCACCGTGCTCGAGTTCTTCCGGAGCAGAACAGTGTTTCGCCTGTTCGATCAGTGCCGAGAAATCCTTCTGTGCACCGATTTCGCCATCAATGTGTGTGCATCCCGGATAGCCGGCAGCACCGGTGGTGTACAGCCGGTCTTTGTAGCTGTCCTTTGGTGGAACAATACAGTTGGTCGTCATCAGAATTGGTCCGTGGAAACGTTCAAATTCTTCTTTTTGTTTCCACCATGCATTTCCGTAATTTCCGACAAAGTTCGGATATTTTTTGAATGCCGGGTAGTAGTGGGCAGGAAGCATTTCTGAGTGTGTATACACATCTACACCGGTTCCCTGTGTCTGTTCCAGAAGCATTTCCAGATCTTTTAAATCATGACCGGAGACAAGAATTCCCGGATTTTTTCCAACACCGATATTCACTCTGGTAATTTCAGGATTGCCATAGGCACCGGTATTTGCAGTATCGAGCATCGCCATGCCTCTGACACCATAGTTTCCGGTTTCCAGTGTGAGTGCGACCAGGTCATCGGCTGTGAGGGAATCATCCAGTGTTGCAGCGAGTGCCCGCTGCAGGAAGGCATCAATTTCCGGATCATCCGAAAGCAGTACATTGGCGTGCTTGGAGTAAGCGGACAAACCTTTTAATCCGTAAGTGATCAGTTCACGCAGACTGCGGATGTCCTCGTCTTTTGTGGAGAGAACCCCTGCCTCTTTTGCCTTGGCAAAGAGCACATCATCCGATGCGTCAGAGCCATCTTTTGTTTTTATATCCCAGAAAGCAGCTTCCGGCAGACCTGAGGTATCTTTTACCTGTAAAATGAGTGTGCGGCGCACGGACAGAGTGTTATGAATCCGTGCGATGATCGCCTCATTGTCGAAGTTGGCATTTGTGATGGTGGTAAACAGATTCCAGGTGATCAAGTGGTTGGTTTCTTCTGAAACCTTTGTTCCTTCTTTGCGCAGCTGGGTTGTGACCGCGGATAATCCCTTGCTCACATAGACGAGCAGATCCTGCATAGCTGCTACTTCCGGCTTTTTGCCGCAGACACCCATCTGGGTGCAGCCGCTGCATCCTGCGGTTTCCTGACACTGATAGCAAAACATTTTATGTTCCATAATAAGATACTCCTTTGATTTTATTTTGTAAGCAAGAAGTAATTTATCAGAAAGCAAATGGAAAATATGTTGTTAAAACCACAATTGACGAGAAAATAAACTGGTGATAAATGGGAATATGCAGTAAAATAGGAAAAAGAAAAGCTACAGGAAAATCATATGGGGGATTACAGATTATGAAAGAATATATTATGGCACTGGATCAGGGAACGACAAGTTCCCGCTGTATCCTGTTTGATCATGCAGGAAAAATCGTCACGATGGCACAGAAAGAATTTACACAGATTTACCCGCAGCCGGGCTGGGTAGAGCAGAATCCGAGGGAAATCTGGTCCTCCCAGATGTCGGTTGCCATAGAGGCAATGGCGAATATCGGGGCATCATCCAAAAATATCCGTGCCATTGGCATCACAAACCAGCGCGAAACCACAATCGTCTGGGATAAAAAGACCGGGGAACCCGTATACAATGCGATCGTCTGGCAGTGCCGGCGCACGGCAGAACAGATTGATGAACTGAAAGAAAAAGGATATGGACCGATGCTGCAGAAGCGGACAGGTCTGGTGCCGGATGCTTATTTTTCCGCAAGCAAGATCGCATGGATTCTTGATCATGTGAAAGGCGCGCGTGAGGCGGCAGAAAAAGGGGAACTTTTGTTTGGCACGGTGGATACATGGCTGATCTGGAATCTGACCAAGGGAGCGGTGCATGTCACGGATTATACGAATGCGGCAAGAACCATGTTGTTTGACATACACAGATGCTGCTGGGAGGAAGAGATATTAGAGCTGTTTCGCATTCCCAAAGAAATGCTGCCGGAAGTGCGGCCGTCGAGTGGTTTCTTCGGAGAGACACAGGAGCAGATTTTTGGCGGTAAAATTCCTGTGATGGGTGTGGCAGGAGACCAGCAGGCGGCATTGTTCGGACAGTGCTGTTTTGAAAAAGGGGATGTAAAAAATACCTATGGAACCGGTTGTTTTCTTTTGATGCATACCGGAAAGGAACCAATCATTTCCAGACATGGACTGCTTACAACCATTGCTGCGAGTACTGCAGGGGAAGTGGAATATGCACTTGAGGGAAGTGTTTTTGTGGCAGGGGCGGCCATCCAGTGGCTAAGGGACGGGATGCGTATGATTCGTACCGCAGGACAGTCCGAGGAATATGCCAAGAGAGTCCCGGATTCCAATGGTGTTTATATTGTTCCTGCGTTTGCCGGCATGGGGGCACCGTATTGGAATCCGTATGCGCGCGGAACGATTGTCGGGCTGACACGGGGATGTAAAAAGGAACATTTTATCCGTGCAACATTAGAGTCTATTGCCTATCAGGCGAAAGATGTCATTCACGCCATGGAAGAGGATGCCGGCGTGACGCTGAATGGTCTGCGTGTGGACGGAGGAGCCAGTGCAAATAACATGCTTGTACAGTTTCAGGCAGATATCATTGATGCGGCAGTACTTCGACCGGAATGTATTGAGACAACAGCACTCGGAGCGGCATATCTGGCAGGACTTGCGGCAGGTTACTGGAAAGATAGGGATGAAATCCGGGAAAACTGGCAGCTGGGACGAAGGTTTGAACCGGTAATGGACGCAGGGGAGCGCAAAAAGCTGCTCAGGGGATGGCAGAGAGCCGTGCGGTGCGCACGGCTCTGGGCAGAAGATGGGGAATAATGAGATTTATTGGTTTAATTCCGTTTTGATATTTTCGATCAATGGATCAGCCTGTTCCATCATATTGGAAATGTCCTCATAGATAAATCCCTTTTCTGTCATCAGGCTCTTTAAGCCGTCAATATCGGACTGAACCTGGGCATAACGGGTTTCATGGGCTTCCATGTCTTCCCGGAGCTGATCCACCTGTCCGCTGCAGTTTTCCACAACCTCATTGATGCCGCGGTGAACATTTTCTACGCCGGACACAGAATCATTGATATGGGAAAAGATATTTTCGGTTGTGTCCATCTGTGTGCGGGAAGCATCCAGTGCATCCTGTACATCCAGCAGAGAATGCGTCAGATTTTCGGAGCTTGTCTGCAAACCTTCCATACTTTTGTTTACATCACCCACCAGTTCTTTGATGCCAATGGAAAGTTTTGTGACTTCATCTGCAACAACGGCAAATCCTTTTCCGTGTTCACCGGCACGGGCCGCTTCGATGGAAGCATTTAATGCCAGCAGGTTGGTCTGGTTTGCAATGCCGACAATGTTTTGCATGGTTGCATGGATTTCATCAAAGCGGGCCTGAAATTCATCGTAGATTTTATGAATCTCTGCGAACTGCGTTTCCACTTTGGCAGAGCTTTCTTTCAGATCACGGATATCCTGCATGGCATCATCGGATACGCTGGTCACACCGGTGATTACATCTGTAAATTGTCTGGAAATTTCTCCGATTTTCCCGAATTCTTTTTGCAGGGAATCAACAGCTTCGCGGATCGAGGCATTGTGTTCAATGACATCGGTGTAAGAGTCTTTTACTTTATCAATCTCGCGCACGGTCTTGATCTCTTCTTCAACGAGAGATTCCTTTTTGTCAATGACAAAATGGCTGAGAAAAGACATGGATGTCAGACAGTCTTCTATTTTCTTTTTATTGGAAACCTGTGGAACAGGTGTTGCGGTTCCTGTGGTTTTCTTTTTTCCAAACATAAAAGGTTCCTCCTATTCAAATACCACGCAGACCATCGTCTGGTTTACATGCTGGTTATTATACTGTTCGCCACCGCCGACAATGCCAAGGTGTGGTCCGAGAACTGCCATGTCTTTTGCATATGTAGAAAAATATCCCTCTTTTTCGTAGAGCAGATACCGGTAGATACAGTCAATGGATAAAACCAGGGAAATATGGGATGCGTCCTGCTGGATCTGCTGGCGTGTCTGCTGTTCTGTTGCTTTGTAGTCACCGAGGCTTAAGAAATAAATGCAGTCGTTTTTATTGATTCGTTTGTAGTTGGTCAGTGTGCCGTCTGTATCCATTCCGTTCATGGAAGAGATAAAAACCTGATTGCCCACCGCACGTCCCATAGGATTGACCAGTACGTTGTCAACGATTTTATCACGGGGAATGCCAAGTTCTGCGCTGTATACGTCTGCGGCGGGTTTACCGTCAAGTTCGATGAGTGCTTTACGGGACACATCGACTTTTGTGGCAAAGTGACTCTGAGCCGATGTTTTTTCATAGATGTTTTCTTTGTATACACGTATTTTTCCGGTTGTATTTTTGATCAGTGCATAGACGCAGGCATCTTCATATAATTCTCCGTTATATGCAACGACCGGAGGTTTGCCGTCCGGGACACCGAAAACGGTGCCTCCTGCCAGATGGATGCCCTTTGTTTCCAGACAGGATGTAAACGTGGTTACCAGCTTTTCTTCGGAGCCGGTACAATATTCCACGCATACCGTATCGTCTGTGCCGGGAGAAATCTCTGCAATCTGCTTCAGAAGCTGCGTTGTGCCCGCAACCGGACAACGGCTGGCTTCGGTGATGATACCACAGCGGATCTTCACATCAGAAAAAAATCCAAGAACCGCAAGACCGGAATCATTCACCTGTCCGTTTACGAGTCTGGTTCCGATCGTTCCGATACACGGAGTATCCGGAAAAAGTTCTTTTAAGCGTGAGGCAGTTTCTTTGAAATGTTCATAAGAAGCCATAAAAAGAATTGCACTTGGGGATGTAAGTCCCTGTACTGCCTGATGCACGGCAGCTTCCGGCTGTCCCACACCTGTGCCGATGAATGTTTTCATGGAAAATTCCCCCTTAAATCTGATCTGTTTTTCTTATAGTATATTTTTTCTAATTTAAAATAGCAACAGAATTTTATGTTTTCACCGACAAAAATGATTTTTTTCTTGCACTTGTTTCCTGTTTTGCGTATAATTTTTAATGTGCGCGTACAAAGCACATTTGTACGCAGGAGAAGCCTTTTGAAAAAGGAAAATAAGGAGAAAAATTATGTGGACAACAATCAATGCATTTTTAAAGACCGTGGACAACTTCGTCTGGGGAGTCCCGCTTATGGTATTGATCCTCTGCGGTGGTATCTTACTGACCGTGCGTCTGGGAGTCCTGCAGATGCGCAGGCTTCCGCTGGCACTCAAGTGGATGATCAAAAATGAAGAGGGCGGCAAGGGAGAAATATCCAGTTTTGCGGCTTTATGTACGGCACTGAGTGCAACGATCGGTACGGGAAACATTGTCGGCGTGGCAACTGCGGTATGTGCAGGCGGTCCGGGGGCATTGTTCTGGATGATTGTGGCGGCATTTTTCGGAATGGCAACAAAATTTTCCGAAGGATTACTTGCCATCAAATACCGTGTAGTTGACAAAGACGGACACAGTCTGGGTGGTCCGTTCTACTATATTGAACAGGGAATGGGATCGAAATGGAAATGGCTTGCAAAGATTTTTGCCTTTTTTGGAGTCTGTGTAGGTCTGTTCGGAATCGGAACATTCAGCCAGGTGAACGGTATAGCCAGTGCCATCCAGAACTTTTTTGACCCGAATAAGGTTCATACCGTGGCAATTCCGGGAATCGGAACTTATTCCTGGACGGTTGTAATCGCTTCCCTGATTCTTGCATTTTGTGTGGGTGCCGTGCTGATTGGCGGAATCAAGCGTATAGCAAGTGTCAGCCAGATTGTTGTTCCGTTTATGGCAGTTGCATATTTTGTATTTGCGTTGATTTTAATTATCTGTAATATTACAAAAGTTCCGGCAGCGGTTGTTACGGTTGTGCAGGGCGCATTTCATCCGCGTGCAGTCACCGGTGGTGTGGTAGGCAGTATGTTTGTTGCCATGCAAAACGGTGTTGCAAGGGGCATTTTTTCAAATGAGGCAGGACTTGGTAGTGCACCGATCGCAGCGGCAGCAGCACAGACACATGAGCCGGTGCGTCAGGGTCTTGTCAGCATGACAGGCACATTTATTGACACGATTGTGATCTGTACACTGACCGGACTTTCCATTGTACTGACCGGAGCATGGCAGGTGGATGGACTCGAGGGCGTTCAGGTTACTACATATGCGTTCCAGAACGGACTTCCGTTCCCTCATGTGGTATCTTCTTTTGTCCTGATGATGTGTCTGGTATTTTTTGCCTTTACAACGATTCTTGGATGGGATTATTACAGTGAGAGATGTCTGGAATATCTGACCGGTGGAAATATGAAAAAAGTAATGGTGTTCCGCTGGATTTATATTCTGGCAGTATTTATCGGACCGTATATGACGGTAAGTGCTGTCTGGACGATTGCCGATATTTTCAATGGTCTGATGGCACTGCCGAATATGATTGCGCTGTTTGCTTTAAATGGTGTGGTTGTATATGAGACAAAGAAATTTTTTGAGGCTGGTAAACATAAAAAATGAAAATATATTTAATCAGGCACGGAGAAACGGACTGGAATCATATCAACCGTTTTCAGGGAAGGGAAGATATAGAACTGAATGCGGCAGGAATTGCACAGGCAGTACGCTGTGGGCAGACGCTGCAGGGACTGGGGATAGAAGCTGTGTATACAAGCCCACTGAAACGTGCACACTGCACAGGAGAGGAGATTGCTGCACAGATCGGGTTAAGCAGAGACGGTGTAGAGCCGATGCAGGAGCTGATTGAGCGGGATCTTGGTCCGTTTTCCGGACAACTGGTAAAAGATAAAAAAGAGTATTTTGCACTTGCGGCAGGCGACCATGTCGAAGGAATGGAGCCGTTTGCCGATGTGCAGAAACGCATGGAGCATGCGATGGAGCTTCTTGCGGCAACGGGACATCAGGCAGTGGCTGCGGTATCCCATGGAGCGGCAATCAATGTGCTTCTGGCAGGGCTTACGAATCATGAGATCGGAACCGGAAAGACAAGACTCTACAATGGGGCAATCAATGTGATTGAAGGGTCACAGACCGGAGGATTTCATGTCCTGCACTGCAATCTGCCGCCGGATGATCCCAAGACACGGCAGATTCTGCTGCAGGATCGGTAAAGCAGATTTTATCATGCAGTTATGGATACAGGAGGACAGGATGGGATACGAGCGGCTGGAAAAAAGTCTGACAGACACGATCAAAGAGGAACAGGCAAAACTGGGATTCCGAAAAGAAGCCATCCGGTTATATTATCCCCTGTCCTCTCTGAATCACTTTTTTGACGTGCAGGAGAGAGAAGAACAAATGCTTCATCGCCTGCAGCATCTGCCGGAAACCTGGCAGGAAAAACTCGGGGATGTAGGTGTGACGGCAAAAAAAGAGCGTTTCTGTTTTTATATTCCGGAACAGGGAAGTGTATATGTCCATGAGCATGAAAAGCCGGATGAATTTATCCGGGAACTGGTGGAACTGGTTGGCAGGCATGGCTGTACCATGCAGGAGATCCGGGAACTGTTCTGTAAACATTCGTCCCATGTGGAATGTCAGAAGATCGAAAATGGGGAATTCGACTGGATGTTCCGGTTTGCGGAGGATGAGGAAGATCCCTATTATTATTGTTTTAAGGATGAGGGAATCCATATCATTTACCATCGTTTTTTGCCGGAGGATTACAGGGAGTTTGGAGTCTGATGAAAACAGACACAGGTAAGGCAGCGGATCAGCAGGGAGAAAATTATGGCACAGACAATATTACTTTTTCGTATAAACCGGGATAAATACGCAGTGATTCAGAATGTATGCAGGACATTAGGCATTCGTATCATAGATGTTGCCCGCAAGGATTATTCCCAGAAACTGGGCACGCTGGCGCAGATACAGGGATTTACCAGAGAGGCAAAAAAATATGACGGTCCGGAATTTCCGGCAGAAATGCTGATTTTTTCGGAAATGAATTCGGATCAGGTGGATGTATTTCTGGCAGAATATAAAAAGTCGGGTGTGGAACCAATTGCACTAAAAGCTGTAATCACAGGCAATAATATTTTCTGGACAGCAGAGAGGACGCAGAAAGAATTGTTGCGGGAACATTTATTTATGAGCAATATTTACAAAAGCAATATGTGATTTGCACAAAAATTTTACGTTATTTTTGTTGAATACTACCAAAGACGGTGTTATAATGTATACAAGAAATGAGAAAATCATTTCGAACATATCAGCCCATATGACATAAGATAATTGAGAAGGGCGCACACCAAAATAAAAAAGGAGGTGTATCGATGATGTATGCAATCGATCCAACCATGTCCTTTGCTCAGGTAGTTCAGTATTACAAGGATTACGTGAAACGGACGAAGAGCTACGGACGCAAACCGGTATCCTTCCTGCGATTTGTAACAGGCAGATACTAAAATCGGATGATCCGGTGGCAAAGAAGCCGCCAGCTCACCCGATTTTTCTTTTACTACGGAAATAAAACAAGATAAAAACGGCATAGCTGTGATCCAGTACATATTGCAGGGATCACAGGCTATGCCGTTTGCTGTTTAAACCGTTCCGGTATCCGGAATTACGGCTGGGCCGGATTCTTTTTCATACAACACATTCCGGTTCCGGATGATTCCTAGCAGAATCCCCACCAGAATGGAATTGGCAACTGTGCCGGTAAGTCCGTAAGATAAGAACGGAACAGAGGCGGTATAAAACAGATTGATGCCAAAGTTCGTCAGTACATAGTTGAACAGCTCAAGGAGAAGGACTCCGCTGGCAGCAGTACCAAGCAGCATTGCCAGACGGTTGCTCTGCCGCAGCGCACAGTGCATGCTGTACAGCGCAAAAAAGGCAAGTGCAGCGATGATTAAAATGCCGGCCGCAATGCCGAACCACAGAAAAATACTGTGCAGCAGATAGGTAGAGTAAAGTTCTTCCCGTGGAAGACGGTCACTGACAGAACTTCCACCGAACAGGGAAAAACGTGTCTGTTCATACTGCAGGGCAAGTCTCGTAAAGCCAGGTCCGTCGTCAGTATGCTGCAGTCCGAGTGCAGTCAACAGGCGGTCATACAGATAGGTTTGCGGACGTAAAAACAGGCTGCCTGCCAAAGCTGCGATTCCGATATAAGGAAGAAGTGTCCAGCACCAGAGAACCTTTTTGGAACCGGGCAGAATCCTTTTTTGGATACAGATTCCGGACAGCAGGACGGACAGAAAAACAAATGCCAGAACCGGCGGCCATACAAAACCACTGGTGTGGCTTAGGATCGCTCCGAAAAACAGGAGTGACAGCACATGCAGCCAGACAATGGTTTTCCATCCTTTTTCCCGGTTGGAGTATAGCAGCAGTGCATAGGACAGTGGATACAGCAGACACAGATAATAGCTAAAGGTACGGGTCTGCCAGAAAGAGAACGTGCCCGGAAAGAAGCAGGCGAGCAGCGCAAATCCCAAAAACAGACCGTATAAAAACCAGCTGTATTTTGACAAACACATGTAATTGCTGAACATCCCAAACAGAATAATGCCGAAGCCAATCATCTGATAGAAAACGGCATGCTGCATAAACGCGGTGTTGGAATAGGTGGTGTTAAGTGGTTCAGAACCATACAGGATATATTGCATGAAAATTCCGGATAATGTAAGAACCACCGCAATGCCGAACAAAACACCCGGAAACCGGGGACGATGGATCCGGTTTAATTCCGTGCCGGCTGCAACCGGGTCTCCCATCTGCCGGACAGCTTCTTTTTCTGCTGCGTCCGGAGACATTCCTGTATCTATATAATCCTGCATCTGTTCGTCAATGTGTTCCTGAATTTCTTCCAGCACATGGGTACGTGCATGTGGGTTTAAAATCTGTTCGCCCAGGGTCTGCAGATATTCTTTTTCCTCCATATCAGATTCCTCCTTCAAAACTTAACACATTGCTTACAGCAGCCTGATAGGCCATCCATTCCTGCTTTTTTTCGGAAGAATGATGCCGGCCGGCCTCTGTCAGCTGGTAATATCTGCGTTTTTTCCCGGAAGAGGCATCCTCATAGGACCGCACATAGCCCTTGCTCTCCAGGGAGTGGAGCAGTGGGTACAGGGTGCCGGCTTTCAGTTCAAAGACGTTGTTGGATTTGCTGCGAAGAGCTTCAATCATTTCGTAGCCATACATATCTTTCGTTTCCAAAAGGCGCAGAAGCAGCAATGCCATGCTTCCCTGTACGAGATTTTTGTCAATACCCATAGTATATGACCTCCTTTCAGTGATAAGTACTATAGACTGCCTATACATGAAAGTATATATCGACAGCCTATACATGTCAAGCAAAGGAAAAAGCGTTGTGCAATATGCACGAAAAATAGAAAGGAAAACTTACTTATTTCACAAAAATGAGAATAACACTTGCGAAACTGTGCAAAAAAGGTGTATACTTTGTTTACTGAAAACGTTACCGGAAACATTGCCGTGAACGTTTTCGACCAGGGGCTGCCGTATGGACGGTAACTCTACGAACGTATTTATTTCAGGAGGGTGAAAATATGAAAAAGAAAATTGTATCAGCATTAATGGTTGCCGCAATGGTTGTCACAGCATTCGCAGGATGCGGAAGCGATAAGGGTGGCACATCCACACAGGGTGGAGACAAGACCAGCAAGAGTTCTGGAAAGGTTTACATGTTAAACTTTAAACCAGAGACAGACGAAGCCTGGCAGGATCTGGCAGAGACCTATACCGATCAGACCGGTGTAGAGGTAAATGTGCTTACTGCAGCAGACGGACAGTACAACACAACATTACAGTCCGAGATGGCAAAGTCAGATGCACCTACCATCTTCAATGTGGGAAATTCTTCCGCAGCACAGACATGGAACGATTATACATATGATCTGAAGGACTCTGAGCTTTACAAGCATCTGACAGATAAGTCTCTTGTAATCAACTCTGATGATAAGGTAGCTGCCATTGCAAACTGCTATGAGTGCTACGGCCTGATCTACAACAAGACAATTCTGGAAGGATACTGTGGCATGGATGGTGCTGTAGTTTCTTCGGTAGATGAGATTAACAACTTTGATACTTTAAAGAAAGTTGCAGATGACATCAATTCCCGTATTGATGACATCAATAAAGAACTTGGAACTGACCTGACAGAGGCATTTGCTTCCGCAGGACTGGATGACGGATCTTCCTGGAGATTTGCCGGACATCTTGCCAATATGCCACTGTACTATGAGTTCAAGGATGATGGATGTGACCTTACAGCCGGGGAAGAGTCCATTAAGGGAACTTATCTTGATAACTTCAAAAACGTATGGGATATGTATGTATCTGATTCCGCAGCAGATCCTAAGACATTAAATTCCGGTGCATTAAATGCAGAGTCTGAGTTTGGTATGGGAGAGGCAGTCTTCTACCAGAATGGTGACTGGGAGTTCTCTCCGTTAACAAACGAGGAGAACGGATATGTCGTTACAGCAGATGACTTATCCATGATGCCAATTTACTTTGGTGTAGATGATGAGAATGAAGGACTTTGTGTTGGTACTGAGAACTACTGGGCAGTGAACGCAAAGGCATCTCAGGAAGATATTGATGCAACACTTGAGTTCTTAAACTGGGTAATCACTTCTGACGAGGGACGTGATGCCATTACAAATCAGATGGGACTTACTGCTCCATATGATACATTTACAGGTGATTACGAGACAAAGAATGCATTTGCACAGGCTGCAAACAAGTTAATGACTGACGGAAAAACATCTGTAGCATGGAGCTTCAATGCTACTCCAAACGTAGATGACTGGAGAGCGGATGTTGTTTCTGCCCTGACTGCCTATACCGCAGGTGAAGGTGAGTGGGATGCTGTAAAGACCGCATTTGTTGATGGATGGGCAAATCAGTGGAAGATCGCCCATGAAGATGATGCACAGTAATCAAAGATGATGGGAAAAGGGGTAAGTGGCATGCCGCTTACTCCTTTTTTAAAAGAAGCACCTGCAGTGCAGGCTGGTACTGGCAGGGGCTGCAGTTAGTGAAAGGAATGTATTATGGAAAAAGCAATTAAAAAATATTTCCCGATTTTTCTGCTTCCGACAATGATTGCGTTTGCAATTGGATTTATTGTACCGTTTGTATATGGAATTTTCTTATCTTTTTGTAAGTTCACAACCGTTACAGACTGGAAATGGAAAGGGTTACAGAATTATTCGAGAATCTTTTTTGTAAACGGAAAGTTAGACACAACATTTATTCATTCATTATGGTATACAGCGTTATTTACGGTTGTATCGGTGCTGATCATCAATGTGATTTCATTTCTCATTGCGATGGCACTTACCAAAGGCATCAGGGGTACCAATCTTTTCCGTACCGTATTTTTCCTGCCCAACCTGATTGGTGGTATCGTACTCAGTTATATCTGGTTAATGATTTTTAACAGCGTATTATCCAATTTCTCCAAGACAATCGTATCCACACAGTGGTATGCGTTCTGGGGTATGATTATTGTAGTATGCTGGCAGCAGATCGGATATATGATGATTATCTATATTGCAGGAATCCAGAATATTCCGGGAGAATTAATCGAGGCGGCAAAGATTGATGGTGCAAATTCCTGGCAGCTGCTCCGGTATGTAACACTTCCGATGCTGATGCCGACGATCACCATTTGTACATTCCTGACGCTGACCAATGGATTTAAGTTATTTGATCAGAACTTCGCTCTGACCGGTGGTAATCCGGCTAAGATGTCACAGCTTCTGGCATTAAATATTTATGACACAATGTACGGCACGACCGGATGGCAGGGCGTTGGTCAGGCCAAAGCGGTTATCTTCTTTATTCTGGTTGCAGTTATTGCGCTGATTCAGAATAAACTGACCACAAGCAAGGAGGTGCAGGACTAATGGCTAAAAAGAATAACAATCAGGTAAGTGCTGTCCGTCAGGCAAAACATGGCTGGATCTGGACACTGGCATTTACGGTTATCAGCATTTTATGGATTGCACCAATTCTGGTAGTCCTTTTAAATTCCTTTAAAAGAAAAGCCTTTATTTTCAGACATCCGTTTACACTTGGAACAGAGCCGCTTTCCGCTGGCTGGGATAAATTTATCCATGGTGTTGAACGTGCATTCTGTGGCTGGCTGAACTATTCCAACGGTATCCGTAAGACAAATTTCTGGAACAGTTTTGGGATTTCCCTGTTTATTACAGTAGGGTCGGTTGCATTGATTATTATCTGCTGCTCCATGTGTGCATGGTATATTACCAGAGTCCATACAAAAGTGACGAAAACAATTTATGTACTGTGTCTGTTTTCCATGATTGTTCCATTCCAGATGGTAATGTTTACGTTATCAAAATTTGCAAACCTTTTACATCTGTCCAATCCTCTTGGAATTATTGTTGTATATCTGGGATTTGGAGCGGGGCTGGCCGTTTTCATGTTTACCGGCTTTGTAAAGGGAATTTCCTTGGAAATTGAAGAAGCTGCAATGATTGATGGATGTACACCATTACAGACCTTTTTTAAGGTGGTTTTTCCAATTTTAAAGCCAACGACGGTAACGGTAGCAATCCTTGAGGCGATGTGGGTATGGAATGATTACCTTCTGCCGAGTCTGGTGTTGAATATTAATAAGTATAAAACCATTCCGATCGCAATTCAGTTTCTGAAACAGAGTCATGGACAGATCGACTGGGGTGCCATGATGGCGGTACTTGTTCTTGCAATTCTGCCAATTATTATCTTTTATATTGCGTGCCAGAAATATATAATAGAAGGAGTTCTTGCAGGTGCTGTCAAGGGCTAGAAAATAGACATTTCGTCTGTATATACGAGGTGAAGGAATGACAATTGTAGATATTGCGAAAGAGGCAGGATATTCTGTCAGTACGGTTTCCCGTGTCCTGAATGGAAGAAGAGATGTCAGCGAAGAAGCCCGTGACCGCATTATGCGAATTGTGGAAGCTTACCAGTTTGTACCAAATAACAATGCCAAGCATTTAAAACAGACCGTGAGCCAGAGTATTCTGATTCTCGTAAAAGGTACTTCGAATATGCTGTTTACAAATATCATAGAGGTAATTCAGAATACTATCGAGGGATCGGATTATTCCCTGCGGGTGCATTATCTGGATGAAGATGCAGATGAAGTGAAAGAGGCTGTGCGGATGTGCAGGGAACATAAGCCAATGGGGATTTTGTTCCTTGGAGGTAATATACAGTACTTTCATGAAGAATTTGAACTGGTCAATGTTCCGTGTGTGCTGGTGACAGATCGGGCGGATAAACTGGGATTTCGGAATCTTGCATCAGTTTCAACAGATGATATGGCAGCTGCGGAGATGGCGGTTGATTATCTGTTTGATCACGGACATCGCGATATTGCTGTTATCGGGGGAGATATGGCATTATCTTCCCCAAGTAAATACCGTAAAGCAGGAGCGAAGCGCAGCTTTATAAAACATGGCTGTGAATTTGAGGAAGAAAGTTATGCGGTAGCGCGGTTCTCATATGAGAGTGCATACAATGCCATGAACCGGATGCTGGCTTCCCAAAGATCCATTACAGCGGTTTTTGCCATGAGTGATGTGATGGCAGTTGGTGCCATGCGCGCAATTTTTGATGCGGGTCTGCGGGTACCGGAGGATATCTCGGTGATCGGATTTGACGGAACACTTCTTGCAGATTATTATAATCCAAAGATTGTGACGGTTTGTCAGGGGTATGAAAAGATTGCCAGAAAAAGTATTGATCTGTTGTTTGGCATGATTGATCTCAACAAACCGGCCACACATGAACTGGTTCCATTTAGTTTAAAAAACACAGAGAGCGTAAGCTCTATTTGATTTCTGCTTATTTTTAAGAAGCCGTGCAGCGTTGCTGCACGGCTTTAATTGATTGAGGGACGGAGCAGCCGGTAGATGGCTGCTGCAAGTGGCACGGCAAACAGGATTCCCCAGATACCGAATGCCCCACCGCCGACAATGACTGCGGCAAGTACCCAGATGCCGGGCAGCCCGATGGAATGTCCGACCACACGGGGATAGATAAAATTGCCTTCGATCTGCTGGAGAATTGTTAAAAAGATAAGAAATACCAGTGCTTTTACCGGGGAAACCGTAAGAAGCATACACGCACCGGCTGCGGCACCGATATAAGCTCCGATGACCGGTAGCAGCGCGGTTACACCGACCAGACAACCGATCATGGCAGCATAGGGGAGACGCAGAATCCACATGCCGATGGTACAAAGCATACCGAGGATTACGGCCTCTATGGTCTGCCCTGCCAGAAAATGATGGAAGGACTGATTGAGAACCGTCAGTACGTAACGTATTTTTTTCCCTTGGAAAACACCGAAACACCGGTCGATCAGGGAACTGCCCATCCGTAAGAGGGATTCTTTGGCAGCAAGCAGATAAAAAGAAAACATCAGTCCCGGCAGAAAAATTAAAAGCCAGCTGCCAAGTTTCTCCAGGGAAGTTTTCATGCCTTTTGCCAGACGGGGGATTTTTACAATCAGTGTATCCCAGCAAAAGGGTTCATTCATCCATGCCCGGATTTCGTTTCCCATGCCAAGATCCATTTGCAGATGTTCGTTTGCCCACTCACACAGTAATTCTAAAACCTGGGGGAAATCGGTCGCGATGATCCGGATGCAGGATAACAGCTGAGGGACGATCATCCACCATAAGATCAGGATCACAAGCACAAGCGAAAGGTAGGAGAGTGTCATACATAGGGGACGCTGTAAGGGCGCAATGGCTGCCATACGGCATATTCTTGCATATCCTTTTTCGTAAAAACACATAAGGATATTAACTACATAGGCAATCATACAGCCGATCAGTAAGGGAAGGACTGCGCGGAAAACAGTTTTTGCAATTACTGCCAGAATGGGCAATACATAAAATAGTGAACCATACATAGGGCATACTCCTTTTCCTCTACAAATATTTATTAGTTTGGGCAGAAGAAAGCGGGATTATGTAAAAATAAGGAAATGTTAAGGTGGAATCATGGTTTCGCCACTTGAAATCATGGAAAAAGAAAGCTAGAATACAAAACAGATGATAGATTCTGAAAAGTACTGTTTATTTTAAAGAAGGGATTCGATGATGAAAAAAGGACTGGTCATGGAAGGCGGAGCCATGCGCGGAATGTTCACCGCCGGAGTCATCGACGTGATGATGGAGCATCAGATAACATTTGACGGAGCGATGGGCGTGTCAGCAGGGGCAGTGTTTGGCTGTAATTATAAGTCCAATCAGCCGGGACGTGTCATTCGTTACAATGCAGCGTACTGTAATAAACCGCAGTATGCGGGACTGCGCACATTTTTGAAAACAGGGGATATGTTCGGGGAACAGTTCTGTTATCATGATATCCCGGAGCATCTTGATCCGTTTGATTATGAGACTTACCGCAAGAATCCGATGGATTTTTACGTGGTGGTGACAGATGCCAAAACCGGGAAAGCTCTTTACAAAAAAGTGGATCGGTGTGATAAGAAAGAAATGGAATGGATGAGAGCATCGGCATCCATGCCGATTGTGTCAAAGCCGGTCTGCGTGGATGGATATGAATTGCTTGATGGAGGCGTAGCAGATTCTATTCCGGTGCAGAAAATGCAGGAACTGGGGTTTGATAAAACGGTAGTGGTTCTGACGCAGCCGCGGGATTATGTGAAAAAAAAGAATCAGCTGATGCCGCTGGCGAAAGTATCGCTTCGCAGGTATCCGGCGATGATTGATGCCATGGAACACCGGCATGAGCATTACAACGAAGAACTGGAATATATCCGGGGAAAAGAAGAACGTGGGGAATTGTTTGTCATTCGTCCGCCCAAAAAGATAAAAGTCAGCAAAGTAGAAAGAGACCGGCAGAGACTCCTTGCCGCCTACCGTATGGGACGGGAGACGATGAAGGAGCATATGCGCAGTCTCGAGCGGTTCCTGAAATAAGCACCTGTTACAGAAATCGGTAAATCAGGATCGCCAGCACAATTCCGATGATGCCGGCGATCGTTATTTTTATGGTTAATCCAAATGTGAGCACCAGAATTCCCAGATCAAGTACCAGTGGGTGGGAAAGACCAAAGGTCTGTCCGTAATTCAGCCAGCGGAGAGCCGGAACACCGGCACTAAGCTGACCGATAAAGCCACCCAGTACAACACCTGCGAGAATCATCAAAAGAAGTGCCCAATAGTTTTTCCCAGCAGTTCCTTTTGCCATAAAATATCCTCTTTTCTAAAGTCTAGACTCCTATCATATCATAAAAAGTGAAAAATCACAAAGGATACATGTTTTTTGTATAGAACAGCATTGAAGCCTTTGGTTTTTTGTGATAAATTAAACATATCGGCATGAATTGGTATATGGGGGAGGACAATTGAAAAAAATAGCATTGATATCAGACGGCTGGTGCCGGATGATCACGTATGCCTGGGTAGATGGGATCATCCGGCGGATCAGGGAACTGGATGAGGATATTGCTTTGTATCAGTACAATTGTTATGGCAATTGGAGCAAAGATGCATTGCATAATACGGGCGAATATAATATTTATAATCTGCCGGATCTGTCAGCGTTTGATGGAATTATACTGGATGGAAGCAATATTGTGGATGTCCGGCAAAAAGAAAAGATTGTAGAACGCCTGCAGAATTGCGGGGTTCCGGTTCTTTCCCTGGACTGGTATATCAGCGGATTTTATTATGTAGGCGCAGATAACCGGCGTCCGATCCGTGAACTTATGACACATTTATACGAAGTGCATGGATGCCGCAGATTTGTTTTTGCCGGAGGCCCGGAAGATGCTTTCGGAAATTTTGAACGTGTTGCTGCGTACTGCGAATGCCTGAAAAAATATGGAATGACATTGGATGACAATCCGATTTTATGTGGGGATTACGACTATGAGACCGGCGTGAACTATATGCGCGAGTATGTCCATAGCGGCTCAAAACTTCCAGATGTGTTTGTCTGTGCAAATGACAATATTGCGGCAGGAATCTGTGCAGAGGCAGAACAGTGGGGGTACCGCGTACCGGACGATTTTCTGGTGACGGGCTTTGATAATCTGGATAAGGCAGCCTATTTCCGTCCGCAGATTACGACTGTATTTCAGGACCGGGAGGAGATCGGAAAGCTTTGTGTGGATGTACTGTTGCGTATCTGGGAAGGAAAACCGGTGGAAGAACGCAACTATATTCCGGTTACCTGTATTTACGGAGAAAGCTGTGGCTGTCCGAATAACGGCATGGTAAACTACCGCGAATATTTAAGGGAAAAGATTGTTGCAACGGTCAAAAAAGATGAAGATGATTCCCTTCTCGTGGAATTGGAAGCGCAGATGGCAAGGTGCAATGGTTTCCGGGAAATTTTTGAATATATTGTTGACTATTTCCAGAAACTGAGATGTGACGGGGTATATTTTGTGGTGGACCGCAAGCTGTTTGCGGCCGATGAGGATACGGATTTTCCGGTGGAAGGCTATGATGAAAAGAATCTTGTGGTGGCAGATGGATTTGAGAACCATAAGAGAATGGCATTTGCCAATGTCAGGGAACTGAACCGCCATCTGGAAGAAACAGGAAGCCAGAATGCCTATCTGTTTACCCCGATTCATTTCCGGGAACAGTCGGTTGGCTATCTGGTAATGAAAAACGGACGCTTTCTGTATGATAATCCATATTATTATGACATTCACAGCACGATTGTAAAGACACTGGAAACGCAGTTTAAGCAAAAACAGCTGGAGAATGCAGCAAACAAACTCCAGATGCTGTACAACAGGGACCCGCTGACCGGTATCTGTAACCGGATTGCGTATACGGACATTATCCGTCCGGCATTTGCAAAGTATCAGGAAAAGGGAATAGCATGTGCGCTTGTCTTTGTGGATGCGGATGATTTTAAATCTGTGAATGACACATATGGACATGAATTTGGAGATCAGGTACTGATAAGAATTGCGCAGGTTCTGGAGGAGGAATGCCCACAGCAGGGATATGTATGCAGATACGGAGGCGATGAGTTCATCGGATTTTTCCCATATGCGACTTCCGAAAAGGCACAACAGTACACGGATCATGTGCAGAGCCGGCTGACCAAGGAAAACATTATGATCAGTATCGGTGTAGAGCTGACGTTTGCGGGGGGAGAAGAGACTATAGATGAGTATCTGTCACTTGCCGATCAGAATATGTACCGCCAGAAACAAATGCGCAAAGAAAGCAGGAAAAATATCGATTGATAATAGATTGACAAATTTATCTTACCAATGTATAGTAACTTAGTAGGAATACTAAGCTTTAAATGCTGTACATTTTTTTAAGAAAGAAGAGATAGATTATCATGAAGATTTCAACAAAAGGCAGATATGCCATGAGACTGATGCTGGATCTGGCATTGAACAACACAGGAGCACCTATCAGTTTAAAAGATGTTGCAAGACGTCAGGAGATTTCCGACAAATATCTGGAGCAGATTATTTCCGTATTGAACCGCGCCGGTTATGTGCGCAGTGTGCGTGGAGCACAGGGGGGATATCTGTTGCGTAAAGCACCGGAGGAGTATACCGTTGGAATGATTCTCCGCCTGACCGAGGGATCGCTGGCACCGGTTGCATGTCTCGATGAGGGAGACGATGTCAACTGTGAGAAACGGGAAGACTGTGTTACCCTGATTCTCTGGAAAAAGATTAATGATGCCATCTGCAGTGTTGTGGATCATATCACATTGCAGGATCTGGTTGACTGGCAGAGAGAAAAAAATGGGGATTATGTAATATAACAAAGAAGAAAGTAGGAAGAGTATGAGTAAATTAATCTATCTGGACAATGCGGCTACCACACAGGTATACCCGGAAGTTCTTGATGCGATGCTCCCGTATTTTACGGAGCATTACGGTAATCCGGCAGCTATTTACAGCTTTGCAGGAGAGTCGGAGCGTGCGGTCGCAAAAGCAAGAAAGCAGATTGCAGATGTGATCGGGGCAAAGACCGAGGAAATTTATTTCACCGGAGGCGGAAGCGAGTCCGATAACTGGGCACTCAAAGCAACCGCAGAGGCATACAGCAGCAAGGGAAAGCACATTATCACATCCGCGATCGAGCACCATGCGATCCTGCACACAGCACAGTGGCTGGAACTGCACGGATTTGAAGTGACTTATGTCGGTGTGGATGAAAATGGTAAGATTAAGCTGGACGAGCTTGAGGCAGCCATCCGTCCGGATACAATTCTCATCTCTGTCATGGCAGCAAACAACGAGATCGGAACCATCGAGCCACTGAAGGAAATCGGTGCGATTGCAAAGAAACACGGGGTACTGTTCCATACCGATGCGGTACAGGCATTTGCACATGTGCCGATCAACGTGGACGAGATGAATATTGACATGCTCAGTGCCAGCGGTCACAAGATCAACGGACCAAAGGGAATCGGCGTGATGTATATCCGCAAAGGCGTAAAGATCCGTTCTTTCATTCACGGAGGTGCACAGGAACGTCAGCGCCGTGCCGGCACACACAATGTTCCGGGTATCGTCGGAATTGGGAAAGCAGCGGAATTTGCAGTGGCAAATATGCAAAAGAACACGGAGTATGAAGTAAAACTGCGTGATCATCTGATCGAGCGTGTGCTTGCAGAGATCCCGTACACCCGCTTAAACGGAGACCGTACCGACCGTCTTCCAAATAATGCAAACTTCTGTTTCCGGTTTATCGAGGGAGAATCCATGCTGATTCTTCTCGATCAGGCGGGCATTTGTGGCAGCAGCGGAAGCGCCTGCACATCCGGATCATTAGATCCGTCACACGTGCTTTTAGCAATCGGACTGCCACACGAGATTGCACATGGAAGTCTTCGTCTGACACTTTCCGAGAAGACAACCATGGAAGATATTGATTATACGGTAGATAAATTGAAGGCAATTATCGAACGTCTGCGCAGCATGTCTCCTCTGTATGAGGATTTTGTGCGGAAAAACGGATAGAATATTTTGCAGAAGGAGAGAAACAAAATGTACAGCGAAAAGGTAATGGACCATTTTAATAACCCAAGAAACGTAGGAGAGATTGAGAACCCAAGTGGTGTTGGCACTGTTGGAAATGCAAAGTGCGGAGACATCATGCGTATGTACCTGGATATTGATGACAATGGCATCATCCAGGAGGCAAAATTTAAAACTTTCGGCTGCGGTGCAGCAGTGGCAACCAGCAGTATGGCAACCGAGCTTGTAAAGGGCAAGACGATCCAGGAAGCACTGCAGGTAACCAACAAGGCCGTTATGGAAGCACTCGACGGACTTCCACCAGTGAAGGTGCATTGCTCCCTGCTGGCAGAGGAAGCAATTCATGCTGCTTTATGGGATTATGCAGAGAAACACAATATCAAGATCGAGGGATTAGAGCGTCCGGTTAATGATATCAGTGAGAAGGAAGAGGCTCCGGAAGAGGAGTATTAAATGAAAGAAAAAGTAGTTGTCGGCATGTCCGGAGGTGTGGATTCCTCCGTGGCAGCCTATCTTTTAAAGGAACAGGGATACGATGTGATCGGTGTCACCATGCAGATCTGGCAGGATCAGGATGTCTTTGTGCAGTCACAGGAAGGCGGCTGCTGCGGACTTTCCGCAGTAGATGATGCCCGCCGTGTGGCAGAGCGTCTGGAAATTCCGTATTATGTGATGAACTTCAAGGAAGATTTCCATAAATATGTCATTGATTATTTTGTATCCGAATACGAAAAGGCACGCACGCCCAATCCGTGCATTGCCTGCAACCGCTACGTCAAGTGGGAATCCCTGCTGCACCGTTCGTTAGAGATCGGTGCAGATTACATTGCCACCGGGCACTATGCGCGTATCATGCAGCTTCCAAACGGGCGTTACACGATCCGTAATTCCGTCACAGCGGCAAAGGATCAGACCTATGCACTTTACAATCTGACGCAGGAGCAGCTTTCCCATACACTTATGCCGGTGGGCGATTACGATAAGCCACATATCCGCCAGATTGCAGAGGAGATCGGACTTCCGGTTGCCACAAAGCATGATAGTCAGGATATCTGTTTTGTACCGGATCATGATTATGCCTCTTTTATTACACAGGAGACCGGAAAAGAAAGCAAACCGGGTAATTTTGTCGATGAAGAAGGAAACATTATGGGACGGCACCGCGGGCTGATTCATTACACGATCGGGCAGCGCAAGGGTCTTGGCATTTCTTCATCCACGCCTATTTTTGTCAAGGAACTTCGTCCGCAGACAAACGAAGTCGTGCTTTGCAAGTCCGAGCGTCTGTTTTCTCGTGACTGTCATGTGGATAATATCAATTATATGGCAGAAGAAAAGTTGACCGGGCCGGTCAAGGCTATCGGTAAAATCCGCTACTCGCATGCAGGTGCACCGTGTACGCTGTATCCGCAGCCGGACGGAACACTGCTGGCACAGTTTGATGAACCGCAGCGTGCCATGACGCCTGGCCAGGCTGCTGTCTTTTATCAGGACGATCATGTGCTGTGCGGTGGAACAATTGAAACCAAATAAAAATTCTTGGAGAGATCATGATTTTGTATCTCTCCTTTTTTACATGATATCCATTTTTGTTTTGCCTTCTTGACATAACATAGGGAAAAGGCTATCATAAAATAAATAGACTAACAGCAGTTACAATAGACTAACTGCGGAACTTTGAAAGGAGAAGAATTATGAAAAAGATGCGCAAAGCATTACTCGCACTGTTATTGTCCATTACGGTAGCAGGAACATCTGCAGCACCGGTTATGGCGGCAGGCACCAACACAAGTGTACCAACGATCCCGGCAGAGGAGTCCGACAACTCCAAAGCGGATAAATTATTTACCGCAGTAAAAGGCGATTACATCCAGTTGTTCAAGGATGCATTATTTGATGTAAAATACAATAAGTATTGGAACGATGACGCAGCAGTCGTTGTCGGAGGAAGTGCTGCAGCAGAAGCCGTAAAGACGCTGAAGGCTTCCGTGGGTTCTACGACCTACGGTGACAAAGCAGATCCAAATGCATTTTACTGTGGATTTATCAATGATGTAAAGGAAGTTTCTTTCCAGGACGGTGGCAAAGTAGAATTTACCACAAGCGACAGCAAAAAAGTTTCCCATACGTATAAGTTTTTGAAAAAAGATGCACTCAGCGGTGTGATGGAAGGTTATGTATTCCAGAGCACAGACAAAAACGAGGATGAGTTTAAGTATGTATTCCTCTGCCCGGATACTCCGGCAACAACCTATCACATTGAATTCCGTTACGGCAGCGATCTGACAGAACTGTTAAAACTCAACACCGGAAAATATGCAAACTGGGTAGGCTCCGGTATCTTAAAGAGTGCACTGACAGAGAAAAACGAGCAGATGATCCAAAACTGCATTGCTTTATTCTGTACCGAAAATCTTGCAGAAATGAAGAATGCAGATACCGCAGCACAGCAGAGCGTTTTAGCAGGTGTCTGGGATGCAGATATGTCCGCATATGCCAGCAATCCGCAGTATAAAAACGCAAAAATGTATTGTGAACTGAAAGCGGACGGAACCGGAGTGACGTATTTCGATCCGAATGGAACCGGAACATATACCGAGAGTCCATTTACATTTTATGCATATGACAATGATGGAAAAGAAGATGTAAGCAGTGGTGTATACATCTCAACCGACAGTGAGAAACTTACAAAGGCCAGCAAGTATGCCATCACAAAGAAAGGTGAGGCAACCATCCTTACCTTTGAGACTCCGGACGGTTCTTCCATCAGCTATATCAAGCGTGAAACAAAAGTTGCAGTTGTCAGCGAAAATACCACACTGTATGTAAAGGGTAAGACTAATATCCTTGCAAATGTCGTATCCGGAAGCGGAATTACAACTTACACCAGCAGCAACCCGAAGGTAGCCAAAGTAGATGCCAACGGTAAAGTTACCGCTGTAAAGAAAGGCTCTGTTATCATCACCGCAACTAACAACGGTGTAAGCGGACAGGTAAAAATTACCATTAAAAATCCAACCTTAAGCAAAAAGACAGTAACCTTGAAAAAAGGCAAGACAGCGAAGTTAAGCGTAAAGGGAAGCATTGGAAAAGTAACTTACAAATCTTCGAATACTAAGATCGCAGCCGTATCTTCCAAGGGTGTGATCAAGGCAAAGAAAGCAGGAAAAGTTACCATTACTGTAAAATCTAACGGTATCACAAATAAGTGCAAAGTCACTGTAAAAAATAAATAAATTTTGCAGAAAAACTAAAATGGAGAAAGACTCATGAGAGATTCGTGGGTCTTTTTTCATTTTATAGAAAATACCGTTTTTTTGTGCTTTTATGGTTGAGTGCAGGTACAGGTATAACGTATAATAAAGATATTATTTATGCAGTCAGTGAAAGAGGCGGTGTTATGGTTACAATTAAAGAAATAGCAAAAATACTGTAATGTTTCGATTGCGACCATTTCCAATATTATCAATGGGAAACCAAATGCCAGTCAGGAGACAAAGCAGAGGGTACTCAAAGCAATTGAAGAACTGAATTATACTCCGAATTATATTGCAAAAAATCTAAAGACGAGGAGAACGAAGACCATCGGTGTCGTTGTGGAAGATCATAGGAAAGATCATCGTGATACCTATATTAATAAAATTCAGTAAAAGATGCCATCGTGGTATCTATACCAATAAAATTCATGTAAAAGATACCATTGCGGTACCTATATATTGAAAATTTAACATTCAGATACCGGAAAGTCTCTATAGATCAAAAATTGCTTCTCCAGATACCACTTTTTTTAAAAACCGGTATCTGGAGAAGCAATTTTTACTATATAGGTGACATTTCTTGATTTCATGCATAAAAATTTTGGAAAACCGTCACCTAATACTTTAATTTTTCATCTATAGAGACCAGGTTTTATCATCAAGTGATTTAACAGGGTATTTTTATGCTTATTCCAGTTTATGGGATTCGTAGCTGCTTTTGAGGCGTCCCCTTAACTGCAAGTTCTGGTTCCTTTATATTTGTTCCGCAGACAGGATTTGCGGGCATCATTCTTTTACTTATAGTTTCTCCAATTCCCAGGAAGAAGGGGGACATTTCTTTCGGAAGAACAAATTTGCAACTGCGCCGTAGTTCCATCACATAACGCTAATAGCATAAAAGTAAAATATTTGTCAAATTTACCTGAAATCAATATCGGCGCTAATTTGCAAATTTTTCTGGAGAAAGAGAATGTCCCCCTTCTTCCGTCGCATCGAAAAAACTTATATTTAGAACAATCCACCGCAAATCCGTCCCTCTGAAAAACAAAAGATCCCAGACCACGCAGTTAAACAGCAATTTGTACTGGAAGAAAAACATGATTTTCCACATTCCCCTATTTACATAGTAGGGGAGTAGGCTTATAATCACACCGTAGAACTCACGGAATACGCTGCGGTCGTATTTCATGAAACGAGGTGGTAAAACGATATGATGATATCCGCAAAAAGCAGATATGCACTGCGTGTGATGGTCGATCTTGCGCAGCACAATTCCGGGGAATTCATTCCGGTCAAAGAAATTGCCACAAGGCAGGGCATTTCCCTGAAATATCTTGAAAGTATTATGACCATACTGACAAAAGGGAAGATGCTTGAGAGTGCCAGCGGAAAGGGTGGCGGTTACCGTCTGATCAAACAACCGTCGGAATATAAAGTAATTGAGATCCTTCAACTGATCGAAGGAAATTTGGCTCCGGTCGCGTGCCTGTGTGAAGGTGGGAAAAAGTGTGAGAGCACCGCAGAGTGTACCACACTTCCGTTCTGGCAGGGACTGGAAGCTGTGATCAATGATTACCTTGAGAAGCATACCCTTGAGGATATGATTTCACAGAAGACGCATTCCTGTGAAAGTTAAACAACATGTTTTATATGGAGGAAATACAAATGTCTGAAAAAAATTTATTAGAGATCAAAGATCTGCACGTAAACGTTGAAGATAAAGAAATATTACACGGAGTAAATTTAGAAGTTGGAAAAGACGAAGTGCATGTTCTGATGGGACCGAACGGAACCGGAAAATCCACCCTGGGCTATGCCATCACCGGGCATCCGAAATATGCCATCACATCCGGACAGATTTTCTTTGACGGAGACGACATCACAGAGATGCCGGTGAATGAGCGTGCCAAAAAGGGAATCTTCCTCTCCTTCCAGAATCCGCTGGAAGTTCCGGGGGTGACATTGAGCGCATTTATCCGTAATGCACTCGAGCAGAAGACAGGAAAGCGTGTCCGTCTGTGGGATTTCAAGAAAAAACTGACCGAGACCATGAAACTTCTTTCCATGGACGAGTCCTATGCAGAGCGTGATTTAAATGTCGGCTTTTCCGGTGGTGAGAAGAAAAAAGCAGAGATTTTGCAGATGCTTATGTTAGAGCCAAAGCTTGCAATTCTTGACGAGACCGACTCCGGACTGGATGTGGATGCTGTCCGTACCGTATCCAAAGGAATCCAGCTTTACAAAGAAAAATGCAAGGGAAGCCTTCTGATTATCACCCATAGCACACGAATCTTAGAGTCATTGCATGTGGATGTCACCCATGTTATGGATGAAGGAAAAGTTGTGAAAAACGGAGATGCTTCCTTAGTAGATGAGATCAACGAAAACGGTTTTGAGGAATTTGAACAGTAAGAAAGGTGCGTGCGAAATGAGAGAAAAGAGTCAGGTAGAAGATATCGACCGCAGCATCTATGATATCCGCGATGAGGAAAAAGATGCATACAGAATGAAAGAAGGTCTGACCCCACAGATCGTGGAGCAGCTTTCCAAAGAAAAGGGCGATCCGGCATGGATGCAGCAGTTCCGCCTGGAGTCCTTACAGATTTACAATGAGATGCCGGTTCCGGACTGGGGACCGTCAATTGAGGGACTGGACATGGATCACATTGCCACCTATGTCCGTCCACATTCCAAAATGCAGGCATCCTGGAAGGATGTGCCGGAAGACATCAAAGAGACATTTGAGCGTCTGGGAATCCCGCAGGCCGAGCGGAAATCCTTAGCCGGTGTCGGTGCCCAGTACGATTCCGAGCTGGTATATCACAATGTCAAAGACGAGGTTGCCGCACAGGGCGTTGTCTACACCGATATGGAAAGTGCCTTAAAAGGAGAATATGCGGACATGGTACACAAGTATTTCATGAAACTTGTCACCCCGCATGACCATAAGTTTGCAGCACTGCACGGAGCCGTATGGTCCGGTGGTTCGTTCGTCTATGTGCCAAAGGGCGTGCACGTGTCCATTCCGCTGCAGTCTTATTTCCGGTTGAATGCCAAAGGAGCCGGTCAGTTTGAGCATACACTGATCATCGTGGACGAGGGCGCAAGCCTTCATTTCATCGAGGGATGTTCCGCTCCGAAATATAACGTAGCAAACCTGCATGCAGGCTGCGTGGAGCTGTTCGTCAAAAAAAATGCAAAGCTTCGTTATTCCACCATCGAGAACTGGTCCAAGAATATGTACAACCTGAATACCAAGCGTGCCTCCGTTGAGGAAGGCGGAACGATCGAGTGGGTTTCCGGATCGTTTGGCTCCCATGTGGGCTGCCTGTATCCGATGAGCGTTTTAAAGGGGGAGGGTGCCAAAATGGAATTCACTGGTGTCACATTTGCCGGACACGGACAGAATCTGGATACCGGTGCCAAAGTGGTACACGCAGCACCAAACACCAGCTCCTATATGAATACCCGTTCCATCAGCAAAGACGGCGGAATCAGTACCTTCCGAAGCAGCGTGGTTGTGGCAAAGGATGCCAAAGGATCAAAATCAGCAGTATCCTGTCAGTCCCTGATGCTTGATTCCGAGTCGCGTTCGGATACGATTCCGGCCATGGACATCCGTACCAAAGACGCAGCCGTGGGACATGAGGCAAAGATCGGAAGCATCAGCGACGATGCCGTCTTTTATCTGATGTCACGAGGCATGACGGAAGAAGATGCCCGGGCACTTTTGGTCAGCGGATTTGCAGACAACGTATCCAAGGAACTTCCGGTCGAGTACGCGGTTGAGATGAACAACCTGATCCGGCTGGAGATGAAGGGAAGCATAGGTTAGGAGGAGAACAATGACAGAAATGACAATCAATAAACTTCCATCGAAGACCTGGTATTGGTTACATGTCAACGAGACCAAGCTTCCGTGGGACAAAGAACATACAACAGAACTTCCGGAGGAAACCGTGACAGCGGGAAGCACCGAAGAGGTACGCTTTTCCATTACCGGAGAGGGAAGATACAGCAGCAAAAAGATCCATATCATAGCACCGGCCGGTAAGCAGGTGACCGTGTTTATGGATTATCAGACAGAGGAAAAACTTGCCGTAAGGACAAGCCTTTCGGTGGAAGAACATGCACGGGTGCGTCTGGTGCAGCTGCAGCACACAGCAGAAAATTCCCTTGTGTACAATCAGATTGAGGGAGAATGTGCAAAAAATGCCCGTATCGAGCTGGTACAGATTTATCTCGGAAAAGGAGATATCTATTCCGATACGACCATCAACTTAAACGGCGATGCAAGCAGCTTTAGGAGCGATATCGGCTATATCGGGCAGCACACACATATCATCGACATGAATGAAGTGGTCAACCACTATGGAAAACATACAGAGAGTGAAATCAACGTGGGCGGTGCCCTGCGCGACGGTGCAAAGAAGATCTTCCGTGGAACGATTGATTTTAAGACCGGCGCTTCCGATTCTGTCGGAAACGAGCTGGAAAATGTACTGATGCTTGGCGATGATGTGGAGAATAAAACCGTTCCGGTGATCTTATGCTCCGAGGAAAATGTCGTTGGTAATCACGGTGCAACGATTGGGGAACTTGATGAGGATACCATGTTTTATTTTGCCAGCCGCGGAATCGACAAAGAGCACGCGGAAAATATTATGGCAAGAGCAAACATTGACCGCCTGAAAGGAATCATCAAAGACGACAGCTTTGCCAGAATGATTGACGAAGAACTTGGGGAGGTGTAGCATGACCGATTATCGCAAGGACTTTCCACTGCTGTCAGAAATCGGGGAAAATACAGTCGATGGCAGGGAATGGATCTATATCGACAATGCGGCAACTTCCCAGCGTCCACAGTGTGTCATTGATGCAGAACGCGATTTTTACCTGAAACACAATGCAAATCCGCTGCGTGGAAATTATCCGCTGAGTGTGGAAGCAACCGAACTGTATGAAAATGCCAGAAAAGGCGTGCGTGATTTTATCGGAGCCAAATCCGCGCGTGAGATCATCTTTACCAGAAATACCACAGAGAGCATGAATCTTGTGGCATACAGTTATGGTTTAAACAATGTAAATGCCGGGGATGAAATCCTCGTTTCGATCATGGAACATCACAGCAATCTTCTGCCATGGCAGATGGTTGCGCGGCAGACAGGAGCGGTACTCCGGTTTATCGAATGCCGTACGGACGGATCGGTGGATCTTGATCAGGTAAAAGAACAGATTACGGAAAAGACAAAAATCGTAGCAATCACACAGATTTCTAACGTGCTCGGACGTGTGAACCCGGTCAAAGAGATCGCAGCCATGGCACATGAAAAAAATGCCATTATCGTGGTGGACGGGGCACAGAGCACCCCGCATATGCCAATCAATGTGCAGGATCTGGATGCAGACTTCTTTGCATTTTCCGGACATAAAATTTTCGGACCGATGGGAATTGGTGTGTTATATGGAAAGAAAAAGCTGTTAAAGAAAATGCCGCCGTTTCTTTCCGGTGGCGAGATGATCGAATCCGTGACCCGCGAGAGCGCAAAATACGCAGAACTTCCGCATAAGTTCGAGGCGGGAACCGTAAATGCTGCCGGAGCCATAGCACTGCATGCTGCCATAAAATACGCACAGTCTGTTGGCTTTGACGTGATGCAGGAGCGGGAACTTGCCGTGACAAAGCGTGCGTTTGACGGATTGAAAGAACTTCCACATGTGCATGTACTTGGATCCGACCGGGCCGAAGAACACACCGGAATTCTTACATTTACAATTGATGACGTGCATCCACACGATGTGAGCGAGATTTTAATCGCCGATGGCATCTGTGTGCGTGCCGGACATCACTGTGCGCAGCCGCTGCTTAATTATCTGGGCATCAGCTCCGCCACCCGGGCAAGCTTTATGTTTTACAATACCGAAGAAGAAGCCGACAAATTTGTAGCAGGCATCGCAAATATAAGGGAGCGAATGGGATATGGAAAATAGAAGTTTTTATAATGAAATCTTAACCGAGCACAACGTGCGCCCGGAGTTTAAACATGATCTGCCGGATGCGGATATTGTGCTTGAGGGTGTCAATCCGAGCTGTGGGGATGATATTTTCCTGAAATTAAAGACGGATGGCGACACGATTACCGACGGTGCATTTGTCGGGGACGGATGCGCGATTTCCCAGGCTTCCGCAGATATCATGCTTGGCATGATTGTCGGAAAGAAAAAAGAAGAGGCCCTGCAGATGGGGAAAATCTTTATGAAAATGATCAAAGGCGATGCCAGCGAGGAGGAGATTGATTCTCTTGAGGAGGCATCGGCACTCCGCGATATCGCCCATATGCCGGCGCGTGTGAAGTGTGCAGTCCTTGGCTGGAGAACTTTAAAAGAGGCTTTGCTCGGTGAGGATGCGGACGATGATGACGATGAGGATGACGAGTAATAAAGTCGGAGGGTTTTTCATACACATATAGATAAAAATACACGATGCTTCTTATAGAATACGTTACGAATTTTGTGCAGTTTCTGGCTCTGTTAAAATTTTGGAGTCTTAATTGTGGCAAAGCGGAGTAAAATATAAGGAGTGTCGTGTATTTTTTTAGGGGTATAAAATAATATCGTAAAAAGTAGTTGACAGCGTTTGGGAAAGGGTGTATATTCATAACAACAGATAATTCCTACTAAAGAAGTATGAAAATAAGGGATTAGATCAGAGAGAGTAAATTGGAGGATAATAAAATGGCAAATATTTATGAAGGAACATTGGAACTGATCGGACACACACCACTGGTAGAGTTCAAACACATCGAGAAGAAGTTTGGCCTTGAGGCAAGACTTCTTGCAAAGCTGGAGTACTTTAACCCGGCAGGATCTGTTAAGGACCGTATTGCAAAAGAGATGATTGAGCAGGCAGAGAAGGACGGAAAATTAAAACCGGGCTCCACCATTATCGAGCCGACATCCGGAAATACAGGTATCGGACTTGCGGCAATCGCAGCAGCAAAGGGATACCGCCTGATCATCGTTCTTCCGGAGACCATGAGTATTGAGCGTCGTAACATCATCAAGGCATATGGTGCAGAGCTTGTTCTTTCCGATGGAAGCAAGGGTATGAAGGGAGCCATCGCAAAGGCAGAGGAACTTCACAAAGAGATCGCAGACAGCTTCATTCCGGAGCAGTTTGAGAACCCTGCAAACCCGGCAGCACACAAGAAGACAACCGGACCGGAGATCTGGGAAGATACCGACGGAAAAGTGGATGCATTCGTAGCCGGTGTCGGTACAGGCGGAACCATCACAGGTGTTGGTGAGTATTTAAAATCCAAAAACCCGGATGTAAAGATCGTTGCCGTAGAGCCAGAGACATCTGCAGTATTGTCTACCGGAAAGGCAGGTCCGCATAAGATTCAGGGTATCGGAGCCGGATTTATTCCAAACACACTCGATACCAAGGTTTATGATGAAGTAATCCCGGTTTCCAATGAAGACTCTTTCGAGTATTCCAAATATATTGCAAAAGAGGAAGGTGTGCTGGTAGGTATTTCTTCCGGAGCGGCATTAAAGGCAGCCATCGAAGTGGCAAAAAGACCGGAGTTTAAGGGAAAGACTGTAGTTGCCCTTCTTCCGGATAGCGGAGACCGTTATTATTCTACGGATCTGTTCAAAGATTAAGATAAAATTCGTAAAAAGTTCAGACTTTATTTATTCCGTTTTGCGGATGAATCCATTATAATAAAGGCATGTGGAAACCAGACAGGAAAGTCCATGTGCGGAGAGCTTCATGGAAATTTATTTCCGTGAAGCTCTTTTTATTTAAAACAATTGGGAAAGTTTGTGCTCCGCTTAGGCAGACTAGAAATTCTGAGCGCATCCTTGGCAGACGGACACAAGCCGCGCCGCTGTCGAAACGTTGCCCGGACACAAAATTAGAGCCACGCAATCACTTTCGCAAATTCTAAGATTCTGTCTAATTCGCGCGTATCGGAGAGGCCGCAGCCGGAGCCACCACACGGGAGTCCGCCGGAACTAAGGATTTCACAATTATTTATATAGAAAATTACAGGAGAAAAAGAGGAAATAGATATGAACGAATTAAGTAAAGTAGTAAATGCGCAGCTGCAGCAGGCAGCGGAAAACCTTGTCCGTAACCGTCTGATGTCTGATGAATTTTTGGATTTTGTGCAGGAAAATACAAAACCGCTGGATACGCTGATGGCATATTACAAGTGCGCAATCATGGAAGTAGAGACGAAGTTTAAAGTGTTAAACGAACAATTTTCGCTGGAATATGACCGTAATCCGATCGAGTCCATCAAGACACGTGTGAAATCGCTGGACGGAATCGTGCGCAAAGTGCGCCGGAAAAATATTCCGTTGACGCTTTCGGCGATTGAACAGAACATCAATGATATAGCAGGAATCCGGGTTGTGTGCTCTTTCCCGGAAGATATCTATTTACTGGCGGACTGCCTGCTTCAGCAGGATGATATCCGTCTGATCGAACAGAAAGATTACATCAAGCATCCGAAGGAAAACGGATACCGTAGCCTGCATCTGATCGTTGCAGTACCGATTTTTCTGCAGAATGAGAAAAGGGAAATGAAAGTTGAAGTACAGCTTCGCACCATTGCCATGGATTTCTGGGCGAGTCTGGAGCACAAAGTGCGGTACAAAAAGAATGTTCCGGCAGATGAAACCGAGCGTCTGGCACAGGAACTGAGCGAATGTGCACAGATCAGTGCAGATCTGGACCAGCGGATGCAGAATATCCGTACCCGCCTGGCAGATGCGGAATTACAGCATCCACAGAAACAAAAGAAAGATGAACAGATCCTTCTGGATGTACTGGGACTGTAATGCCGCTGGTGCTCACAGGTAAGCATGAGAACGGTAACTTCTTTATGCACTGTGCTCCCATGGACGTACTTTCAGATGGACACCGCGGCTGTCGGCGATGCGCTGACACGCCTTAATGTCTTCTTCCGGAAGAATATCCACGATCGACAGCTGCGTGTGTGGGATAAGTTTTCCACATTCCTCTGCAAAATCAAGCATTGCCTCATAAGCATGAGGGAAGGATGGGCGGGTTACTTTTTCATACTTTTCTGCAGTTGCCTCATTTAAGCTGATGGAGATACTGTCTACCACTTCTGCCAGCTGTGGTACAATGTCACGTTTATAATACAGGTTTCCCAGACCATTGGAATTGACACGGATCGGGAGACCTGTTTTTTCTTTGACATATCTGGCACTGGCGATCAGATTCTCCAGTGCACAGGTCGGTTCCCCATAGCCACAGAAAACAAATTCTTTGTAGCCGGTGAAATCAAAGGCATCAATTGCGGCAATAATCTCACTTAAAGAAGGCTCTGCTTTGTGCCAGAGGGTATCCGCATCACCCACACCATCAAACTGTTTACGGATACAGAACGTACAGTTGCAGTCACATTTATTTGTGATATTTGCATATACCTGATCATTGTACACATATAAAATTTTTGCCATAACAATTCCTTCTTTCTATCGTATGGATTCATCAATTGCGAAATTCTTTTCCGGGTTTTTCGTTTTTACACGTTTGAATCTGCAATCAGGTCAATAAGAAATTTCTCGAAATTAACGCCATCGCGTCCCGGCGTATTTTCTTTCATGGTATCCCCGATACTGTGGGATAAAAATTTCCCGGCAAGCAGAATCGCATCTTCCGTGCATATGCCCTTTGTGCAGCAGCCACACAATACAGAGGCAAACAGATCCCCGGTTCCGGAAAAACTCCGGTCAAAAAACGGCGATTCGTGCCGGTAAATTCCATTTGCAGTGGCAGCAATATTATAAATGACGGGATGTTTCTCATCACGGCATTTGACACCGGTGATCACGACATCCTGTGGGTGTGAGGCTTTTTTTTGCAGCCGCAGTGCCACATCTTCTGCCAGCTTCAGCAGATCCGTGTTCGTCCGGCAGTGAAGTAAGGCATTTTCCGGGATGTCTGCCAGCAGACAGGCTTCCGTCAGATTCGGCGTGATCACGTCTGCTTTAAGCGTCAGTTCTTTCATCCCGTTTAACAGCCCCGGAGTAAAAAACGGATAAGCATTTCCGTCATCCCCCATAACAGGGTCAACCAGAAGAAGCGTATGTTCTTCCCGGAATTGGCGGATGAAATCAAGCACCTGCGAAATCTGTTCCGCTCCGGTCAGAAATCCGCTGTAGATGGCATCAAAATGTGCGTTATTTTTCCCCCAGGCATCAATATAGTCCGGTAACATGGCGGTCAGATCGGTACAGTGATAACAGGGATAACCGGTCTGCCCGGTCAGTACGGCTGTTGCAACTGGACAACACTGCACGCCCAGCGCGGATAATACCGGAATCGCTGCCGTGAGCGAACACTTTCCGAAACCGGACAGATCATGGATAACAGCTGCTTTTTTCATGGAAAACCTCCGAATTGGTGAAAATAGTTCTTTGTATCCTAGTATAGTGTGATCTTACTGTGTGTATATATCCAGAACAGAAAAAAAATATAAATCCAGTTTGTGAAAAATCATGGACAACCATTTGTGCTTTGATAAAAATAACGGAAAAAGCAAGGCTTTGCTGGACAAATATAGTAAAAAGTAATAAAATTATAAGCATATAGGGTAGGGTTTATACGAAAATCATAATAAGGAGTGCGTTTATGGAACTGATTTACACAACTGATTTATGCACCGGATGCAACAAATGCGTGCGCAGCTGTCCTGTACTTACGGCAAATATTGCAACACAGGAAGGTTATGTAACGGTAGACCCGGACAAATGTATTGTATGCGGGGAATGTTTTGATGTCTGCCCACATGAAGCGAGAGACTATTATGATGATACGGACCGCTTCTTTGAAGACCTTGCATCGGGAAAGAAAATTTCCGTGATACTGGCACCGGCATTTCTGGCAAATTATCCCAAAGAATACCAGCGTGTGCTGGGCTATTTAAAGAGTAAGGGAGTCAACCATATCTGCAGTGTATCGTTCGGTGCGGATATCACAACCTGGGGATATCTGAAATACATTACGGAACACAAATTTTTCGGGGGCATTTCCCAGCCGTGTCCGGCAGTAGTCACCTATGTGGAAAAATATATACCGGAGCTGATTCCGCGTCTGATGCCGGTACACAGTCCGATGATGTGTACTGCTATTTATATGAAAAAATACATGCAGGTCACAGATGAAATAGCTTTCATCAGCCCGTGTATTGCCAAAAAATTAGAGATTACCGATCCAAATTGCGGCGGATATGTTTCTTATAATGTAACTTTTGAAAAGATGATGAAGTATATCGGAAACGATTATGAAGGATGTGAACCATATACCGATGAACTGGAATACGGACTGGGGTCTTTGTATCCGATGCCTGGTGGACTGCGGGAGAATGTAGAACATTTTCTTGGGAAAGAGCAGGTAGTGCGTCAGGTAGAGGGCGAGCATGAGGCGTATGAATATCTGCGTTCCTATGCAAAACGTATTCAGCAGAATAAAGAACTTCCGTTTATGGTAGATATCTTAAATTGTGCGAAGGGCTGTCTCTACGGAACTGCCACAGATCCGAAACGGGGAACGGATGATGTCATGCTGACAATCGCAAAACTGCGGAACAGCAAAACCAGTGCAAAACAGGAGAAGGCACACTTTGGCAGGAAGAGCAAAAGCAGGAGTCCGTGGGCAGATACACTGACACCGGAGGAACGTCTGAAAAACTTCATGGACGCTTTTGGAAAGCTGGACATCAACGATTTTATGCGTAGCTACACCAATCGCGCAGTACATATTGAGGAACCGTCCGAACAGGAGAAGAACCACCTGTTTGCAGAAATGAAAAAAGATACCTATGAGGAACAGCACAGGGACTGCGAATCCTGTGGATATTCAAGCTGCACCAACATGGTACGTGCCATCCACAATGGAGTCAACGTAAAAGAAAACTGTGTGCACTATGTGCGGGGCATGGCAGAGGAAGAGACAAAAAAGATTGCAGAACTTCGCGATCAGGAGCGGACGGAACAGGAAATCCGCCAGCAGAAGATTACAGATATCACAGACCGGTTTATTACCCTGAGTGATAACATTGCAGAACTGAATACGGCAAACGAGGAATCTGCAAATGAAGCAACCAATCTGGCACAGTATATTCAGGATATTTCCCGTCTGTGCGATGAACTGAATGAGTCCATCCGTATCATGTCGGATTTCATCAGTGTATATAAAAAGAGCAATGAAGATATTTCTGCCATTGCGGGACAGACAAATCTGCTTTCGCTCAATGCCTCCATTGAGGCGGCGCGTGCCGGCGAGAACGGAAGAGGCTTTGCAGTGGTAGCGGAGGAAATCCGTACACTGTCTGATTCCACGAAGGATCTTCTGACACAGAACGACCAGAAAGCCGAGGCAATTCTCCCAAAGATTACACAGAGCATGGATTCGATCAAAGATCTGGTAGAAAGCATGAATACCATGACGCAGAAAGTGTCAACGATTGCCGCAAATACGGAAGAAATTTCTTCCCAGACGACCTATGTACAGAATATGACAGAAGAAATGCGGGATGAGGTGAAAGAACTGTAGATGAAAAAGGATGCGTATTACACATCCGGGCAATTTGCAAAAAAAGCACATGTGACACTTCGCGCGATCCGGTATTATGATAAACAGAATATTTTAAAACCAAGTGCACGGACTGCCGCAGGAGCGCGGCTGTATACGGATGCAGATCTGGCAAAACTCCAGCAGATCCTTTTATTAAAATATCTGGGATTTTCGCTGGAAGATATCCGGGAGATGACACTTGCTGCGGCAGACCAGCAGTATCTTCTTGAATCCATGCGGATACAGAAGAAGCTGCTGCGGCAGAAAATGGACGAAATGCAGGCGATGGATGAGGCAATTGACCGCACCATAGAAGCCATCCAGACGGAACAGGCGATTGACTGGAACAGTATGCTGGATTTGATTCATCTGACGGCAGTGGAACGAAGCCTGAAAAACCAGTACCAGAATGCGGCAAATATTTCTGCCCGGATTCGCCTGCACAGGGAGTATTCCATCAATCCGCAGGGGTGGTTTCCGTGGATTATGCAGCAGTGTAATCTGCAGCCGGGGATGCGGATTCTGGAACTCGGCTGTGGAAATGGAGCACTCTGGACAGAAAACAGAGAACAGCTGCCTGCGGATCTTTGGGTCGTTCTCTCGGACAAATCAGAAGGAATGCTAAAGGATGCCCGGCGTGCGCTGGGAGAGGACAGCCGTTTTTCCTATAAAAAATTTGACTGCGAAAAAATTCCTTACGAGGAGGAAATGTTTGATCTTGTGATCGCGGATCATGTGCTGTTTTACTGTGAAGATATCCCACAGGTGCTTGCAGAATGTCGGAGAGTCTTAAAAAATGGGGGACGGTTTCTATGCAGTACCTACGGAAAGCAGCATATGCGGGAAATTACCGATCTGGTGCAGCAGTTCCATAAAGAAATCGTTTTGTCAGCGGAGGTGCTGTATGAGCGGTTCGGGCTTGAAAACGGAGAAAACCTGTTAGCACCGTATTTTTCGGAAATTCAGATGCGAAGATACGAGGATGCGATTGAAATAGCGGAAGCAGAACCGCTGATTTCCTATATTCTTTCCTGTCACGGAAATCAGAACCAGCTGCTTTTGAACCAGTACAAAGAGTTCCGGGAATTTGTTTCTGCCCGCGTGGCAGATGGATTTCATATCACAAAAGATGCCGGAATCTTCCTGTGCAGAAAATAATTAGAAAAATCTATAAAAAAGACTTGAAGGTGACCTAGCGTCACCTTTTATAATGGAAATAAATATAGAAATCGTAAATGCACACAGGAGGAAATGCTCATGACCATTATTGTAACGGGCGGTGCCGGTTTCATCGGCAGCAACTTTATTTTCTATATGTTAAAGGAACATCCGCAGGATCGCATTGTTTGTCTGGATTCCCTGACCTATGCGGGCAATCTGTCCACGCTTGCGCCGGTGATGGATCAGCCGAATTTTCGTTTCGTAAAACTCGATATCTGCGACCGTCCGGGAGTATATACCCTTTTTGAGGAAGAAAAACCGGATGTGATCGTCAATTTTGCAGCGGAGTCCCATGTGGACCGCTCCATTGAAAATCCGGAAGTCTTTTTACAGACCAATATTATCGGTACTTCCGTGCTGATGGACGCATGCAGGAAGTATGGCATTTCACGGTATCATCAGGTATCCACGGATGAGGTGTACGGAGATCTGCCGCTGGATCGTCCGGATCTGTTCTTCCATGAAGATACGCCGATCCACACCTCCAGTCCTTACAGCACTTCCAAGGCATCTGCGGATCTGCTTGTTATGGCATATCACAGAACGTACGGCCTGCCGGTGACGATCAGCCGCTGTTCCAACAACTACGGCCCGTACCAGTTCCCGGAAAAACTCATTCCGCTTATGATCGCAAATGCGCTGGCAGATAAGCCGCTTCCGGTATACGGAGAGGGACTCAATGTGCGCGACTGGCTGTATGTCGAGGATCACTGTAAGGCGATTGACCTGATCCTGCGCAACGGAACCGTCGGAGAGGTCTACAACATCGGCGGACACAACGAGATGAAAAATATCGATATCGTAAAACTCATCTGTGAATATCTTGGCAAGCCGGAGAGTCTGATCGAGCACGTGCAGGATCGCAAGGGACATGACATGCGCTATGCCATCGATCCGACCAAGATCCACAACGAGCTGGGCTGGCTGCCGGAGACGATGTTTAAAGATGGTATCCGCATGACCATCCAATGGTATCTGGACAATAAGGAATGGTGGGAGAACATCGTAAACGGAGAGTATCAAAATTACTATAAAGAAATGTATGGGAAAAAAGGGATATAAAGAAAGGCATATAAATATGAAAGTATTCGTGACAGGCGTTGCCGGACAGCTGGGACATGACGTGGTAAACGAACTGACAAAGCGCGGACATCAGGCAGTCGGTTCGGATATTGCACCGACACTGGAATCCTGTGCATCGTATGTGCCGCTGGACATCACCGATGCGGCAGCAGTGGAACAGACAATCATGCAAGTACAGCCGGATGCCATCGTGCACTGTGCGGCATGGACCGCTGTGGATGCAGCAGAGGACGAAGAAAATCAGGCAAAAGTCAGAGCCATCAACGTAGATGGAACGAAACATATTGCGGACGCAGCGAAAAAAGCAGATGCCAAAATGGTCTATATCAGCACAGACTATGTGTTTGACGGACAGGGCGAGACTCCGTGGGAGCCGGACTGCAAAGCATACGCACCGCTTAACGTATACGGACAGACGAAACTTGGTGGGGAACTGGCAGTAGCACAGACACTGGAAAAGTATTTTATCATTCGTATCGCCTGGGTATTTGGATTAAACGGAAAAAATTTTATTAAGACCATGTTAAAAGTGGCAAAAAATCACCCGCAGGTGCGCGTGGTAAATGACCAGATCGGCACACCAACCTATACTTACGATCTGGCAAGACTGCTTGTTGACATGATGGAAACCGAAAAATATGGTTATTACCACGTAACAAACGAGGGTGGTTACATATCCTGGTACGATTTCACAAAAGAAATTTATCGGCAGGCAGGGCTTTCTACCGAAGTGCAGCCCGTGACAACCGCGGAATACGGTCTGTCAAAGGCAGCGCGTCCGTTTAACAGCAGACTGGAAAAAAAGAAACTGAAAGAAAATGGATTTACACCGCTTCCAACCTGGCAGGACGCACTGGGGCGGTATCTGCAGGAATTAAAGAGACAGGGGGAACTTTAAGATGAAGGGAATTATATTGGCAGGCGGCGCAGGGACACGGCTGTATCCGCTGACGATGGTAACCAGTAAACAATTGCTTCCGGTATATGACAAACCGATGATTTATTATCCGCTGTCTACACTGATGCTGGCAGGCATCCGTGATATTTTAGTTATTTCCACGCCGGAAGATACCCCGAGATTTGAGGCACTTCTGGGGGATGGAAATCAGTTCGGGCTTCATCTGTCCTACAAAGTGCAGCCGTCCCCGGATGGACTCGCACAGGCATTTTTGCTTGGAGAGGAATTTATCAGAGAGGATGCCTGCGCCATGGTACTTGGTGACAACATTTTCTATGGAAACGGATTCGGAAAAATTCTGCGCAATGCCGCAAAGGATGCACAAGAGGGACAGGCAACCGTCTTTGGCTATTATGTCAACGATCCGGAGCGTTTCGGTGTCGTGGATTTCGATGCGAACGGAAAAGCGGTATCCATCGAGGAAAAACCGGCACAGCCAAAGAGCAACTATGCCGTGACCGGACTGTATTTCTATCCGGCAGGCGTGAGCAAAATGGCAAAACAGGTGCAACCATCCGCCCGCGGCGAACTGGAGATCACCACCTTAAATGACCTGTATCTGCAGCAGAAAAACTTAAATGTGCAGCTGCTCGGACGTGGGTTTGCATGGCTTGATACCGGAACGATGGACAGCCTGCTGGACGCGGCGGCATTTGTGCAGATGATCGAGCACCGTCAGGGCGTGACTATTTCCGCACCGGAAGAAATTGCATATATCAATCATTGGATTGATCGGGAAAAATTACTTGATTCTGCGATACGCTATGGGAAGAGTCCGTATGGAGAGCATTTAAAAGCAGTAGCAGAGGGCAGGGTGAAATATTAAAATCAGCGTAACTATTCTGAGGGAGTTCTGAATAGTTACAAATCAGCATGAAAGAGGAAAAAACAGTGGGACAGATAACAGTGGAAAAAAATGTCGGCGGTATCGAAGGGCTGTGTGTGATTACACCGGCCGTACACGGGGATGCCCGCGGATATTTCATGGAGACATACAATGAGAGGGAAATGAAAGAAGCCGGATTCGATATCCAGTTTGTGCAGGATAACCAGTCCATGTCCGTCAAAGGCGTGTTGCGCGGACTGCATTTTCAGATCAACTATCCGCAGTGCAAACTTGTCCGTGCCGTGCGCGGAAGCGTATTTGATGTGGCAGTGGATCTTCGCGAAGGTTCCGCAACCTATGGAAAATGGTACGGAGTGGAACTTTCCGAGGAAAACAAAAAGCAGTTTTTGATTCCGGAAGGCTTTGCGCATGGCTTCCTGGTCCTGTCTGACGAGGCAGAGTTCTGTTACAAAGTCAATGACTTCTGGCATCCGAATGACGAGGGCGGCCTGGCATGGAATGACCCAAAGATCGGTATCCGGTGGCCGGATGTGACAGGTGAGTATCGCGGCACACCATCGGCGGAAGGATATTGCATGGCAGATGGAACGCCGCTGACACTTTCGGAGAAAGACCAGAAGTGGCCGGGATTAGAGGAAAAATAAGAAATATCTAAAAACAACATAAGAAAGTAAAAAGAAGTGATGATGTATATGAAAAACAATACATCATCACTTCTTTTTAATAATTGATTCCGTTAACAATTTGATGCGAACAGTAACGATGAGATTATTTCGGGTGTTTGGGATACAAGAAACTGCTTGATGGAGAAAAATAAATAGGTTATCATAAAGACAGGAAAAGATTGCAGAGGGAAAAACGAAAAGGAAAGAGGTGAAAACTAAGCATTTGTGCACGAAAACAAATTGCGATGTTGCGGAATCGTGATTCACACAAACAGGAGGAAGCAATTTGAAAAATGCACCAGATAAGCTCCAGTGGCATCCGGCATTTTGCGCTGCCGCGGGGCTCGAATTCCACGAAGATATTGAACGGCTGGAGTTAAAGCCGGAATACAATCTGAGCAAAGAACCAATCCGCATTGATCTTCTTATTATAAAAGAAGAAAGTGACAGACGAATTAAGAATGAAATCGGTCATATCATGAAAAAATATAATGTGATCGAGTATAAGAGCCCGGAAGATGCACTGACTATTGATGATTTTTATAAGACAGTCGGATATGCATGTCTGTACAAAGGCTATGGAGAACGTGTAGATGCAGTTCCAATCAATGAACTGACAGTATCTATTTTCAGAGCAACCCGACCGGAGAAAATGTTTTTGACATTGCAGAAGTATGGACATAAAATAGAAGAAAAATATCCGGGAATTTATTATGTGACAGAACATTTACCGTTTCCAGCGCAGATTATTGTGACACAGGAATTAGAGCCGGGAGAGCATCGAAGTTTGAGAATTTTGTCAAATCATGCAAAGAAAGAAGATGTGGAAGAATTCCTGAGAAAAGCAGAAGAAATGAACACACCGCGTGATCGGCAGAATGTTGAGGCTGTGTTACAGGTAAGTGTTAAAGCAAATGATGAGTTATATCGTGAAATAAGGAGGGATGCGAATATGTGTGATGCGTTGAGAGAACTGATGAAGGATGATCTGGAAGATGCCAGAAAACTGGGAGAATCGGAAGGTAAAGCAATGGGAGAAGTTGTAGGAGAAGCAAAAATTATTCTTAAAATGAACCACAGCGGAATGTCGCCGGAAAACATTGCATCCATCACAGGCAAGGATCTGGATGAGATCCATGCAATACTGGAAGGAAAAGTTCCGGTGTTGGGGTAAATTAAAAGAAGAAATTTATACTTGAACGTGCAGAGGTATGGAATTAAGAAGGGGAGGTGACTGGTATGTTGGCTTTGCAGGGATACTATGACGGAAACATGGTTCGAACTTTAGAAAAAATTCATGCAAAGAAAAATCAAAAATTGATTATAACAGTTTTGGACGAATTTATGGATGAATCAGATTCAAAAGATGAAAAAAAATCAGCGAGAGGGATATTGGCTCAATATGCAGATCCCAGCTTACAAGAGAAAGAACAATATGCTTGGGAAAAGGCGGTGACAGAAAAGCATGGTAGTGCTTGATGCAAACGTTATTTTAAGATATCTTCTGAATGATAATGAGGCAATGGCAAGAGAAGCTGAAAGTATTATAAAAACAGAAGTTACAATGGTTCCAATTGAGGTTATTGCGGAAGTTGTATATGTATTAAAGGGCGTATATTCTGTTGATGGAAATAAGATTAGGGATGCATTGATGGAATTTTTGTCAGAAGTGACAGTTGCAGAAAAAGAAGTTATTCAGGTAGGACTTGACGCATATGCGGAAAATAATTTAGACTTTGTGGACTGTATTTTATATGCGTATAGTTGTGTAAAGAAATATGATATCAAAACATTTGATAAGAAATTGAATAAACTGTTATCTAGGTGATGGCTAAGTAGTTAAACAAAGAAAGTGATATCCAATCAATGAACTGACAGTATCTATTTTCAGAGCAACCCGACCGGAGAAAATGTTTTTGACATTGCAGAAGTATGGACATAAACATAGAAGAAAAATATCCGGGAATTTATTATGTGACAGAACATCTGCCGTTTCCAGTGCAGATTATTGTGACACAGGAATTAGAGCCGGGAGAGCATCGGAGTTTGAGGATTTTGTCAAATCATGCAAAGAAAGAAGACGTGGAGGAATTCCTGAGAAAAGCAGAAGGAATGAATACATCGCGTGACCGGCAGAATGTAGAGGCTGTGTTACAGGTAAGTGTCAAGGCAAATGATGAGTTGTATCGTGAAATAAGGAGGGATGCGAATATGTGTGATGCGTTGAGAGAATTGATGAAGGATGATCTGGAAGATGCCAGAAAACTGGGAGAATCGGAAGGGGAAGTACGTGGAGAAGCAAGAGGTAAAGTCATGGGAGAAGTTGTAGGAGAAGCAAAAATCATTCTTAAAATGAACCACAGCGGAATGTCCCCGGAAAACATTGCATCCATCACAGGCAAGGATCTGGATGAGATCAATGCAATATTGGAAGGAAAGGTTCCAGTGATATTATAAGTAGCATATAAAAACAATATAAGAAAGTACAAAGAAGTGATGATGTATAAGAAAAAACAATACATCATTACTTCTTTATTTTGATGGGAAAAATCAAGTTGACTGTAGAAGTACATGGGTATATGATCAAAATATGGGAATAAAGTACTGAATTAATAAAAGCATTTAGAAATGATATAGAAAATACATAAAGAGAAAAGGAGCATGTAGTTATGAAGAACAGAAAGAAGGTTTTTGCCTTTTTACTCATTTTTGTTATGATAGTGACTTGTATTTCACCACAGCAAATTAATGCAAAAACGACAGGTAAAAAAGTTGCAGTAACGAGAGAAGAGTGGATTTGTGCATTATTAAAGCAAGCGCATATTAAAACAGGAAAAGTTTCCAAATATCATTTTTCAGATACCAAGAAGAGCAGTAAGAAAAAAGTTATCGAGACAGCATATTCCCGAGGGATTCTTCCGGTAAAAAAGAACAGTAAAAGATTTTACCCGAAAAAAGCTGCAACCCGTGAGTTTATGGCAGTCACGACTGTACGAGCGCTGGGATTTCAGGCAAATAAAGCAGTTTCGCCAAAGTGCAAGGATAAAAAGAAGTTAAAATATCCAGCGGAAGATAAGGTGGCATTAAATCAGAAGATCATATCCCTTAAGAAAAAACAGTTTCTTCCGAAAAAAGCAATTACCAAGGCGGAAAAGAAGAAAGCGCTACGTGTCGTTAAGAAGCTTAACAATACAGGAAAAGTCAATCCAGAACATAAAAATGTTGTGACATATCAAAAAGATGTGGAACAGATATTAACTGATACGGAATCATCCTATACGGTTATCCCACAAGGGGATATGTTGCTGGTCTCTATCCCTAAGAATGAAAATATGCAACAAATAAAAAGTGGAAAAGTGATTCTATTACCAAAGAAAACAGGAACAGATAATCAGCTTGCATTGAAGGTAAAAAGTGTTACAGATGCAGGAAATGGAATGCTGCAAATCATTGGTGAGACACCTGATATTTCAGAAGTTTATCAGAAAGTGGACATACAGAAAGAAAAACAAGCGGATATGTCCATGTTTGTTCCAAATGAAGATGTGGTCGCTTCCGTAAGCAATTTAAATAGTGGATTAAAAGGTGCAAGCATACAGGCAACGGTATCAGCTGAAAATGGGAAAATAGTCGAACTGAAAGAACAGAAATTAGGAACCGTCGGGACTTTTTCGGGAAGTGTGGAGCTCTCAGCGCCAAAGGTTACAGCGATTGTAGATGCCGATTTTTCAAAGAGGCTGCATCCGGTATACCGTGAGGTTTCAGTTTCGTTGAATGAGGATATTACAGCAAAAGCAGAATTGAAATTCTCGAGTAAAGGAGTAGGTTCAGAGAAAATTTATGTTGGTCATGTGTCAACATATCTTGGAGATGGATTGTATGCAGATGTGGTGTGTTATCTCAACGTTTCCGCAGATGGAAAAGCAACGATCCAATATAAACTTGCGAATACACTAACGGCTTCTTATATAAATGGTGATTTTCGAATAAGTGAAGATAGTAACGGAAGCTGGGAAGGGACAAAAGCAGAAGTCAATGGACAGCTTTTAGGGGAACCACAGTTGAATCTTAGATTTTTTGGATATTGGTTTGATGAAAAATTGTATGGATCGATCGATATTGTCGGTGTGCAGGCAGATATTGGACCTAAACTGAAGGCAACCGCAACAGTTCATGATACGGAACCAAAGCTGTGTACGAATCTGGATTTGTATGGTTATGCTTCAATTGGCATGAATACAGACTTTGGAATTGGAAAGTGGTTGAAAAATCATACTAAGATTACGCTTACGAAGGTGATTTTGGATAATAATGCCGCAAATCCATTGCATGGAACGTGGCATTATGAAGATGGGAAGAGAACGGAAGGGGATAAATGTACTTATAAGAAAGTGGGTACAGAAACTACAAATAAGAATAATAAGGGAAAAAATGATCTTGCAATAAAAGCATATAAAAAATATATGAAAGATGGAACATATAAAAGGTTTTTTGATAAGCAGGTGGCAAAAAATTTTGAGTATGCATATCTGGATATTGACCAGGATGGAATTCAGGAACTATTAATTAATGCTACAGATAAATTGGATGAAGAGTGGAATTATACAGCTATTTTGGGATACTATAAAAATAAAGTGAAATACATTGATATGTATCACAATTTTCATGGCTTTAATTATTCAAAAAAATATAAGGCAGTAGTTTTTTCTGATTTTAGAATATCCATATCTTCAGGCGCAGATATATGGTGTAATTTAAAAGATTATAAATTGGTAAATTTTATGGTCACCGGATGGGAAGTAGGCAGCGATTTTAATGAAATCAAAAATTTTAAGGATATTGATGATACACGAATTTATATTACAGAGGAAGAAGAAAATGAATACTTTTCAGATGTTCATAGTGTAAAATATACACCAATTACGGAAAATACTATAAAGAATAAAATAAACAAAGCAAATGCACAATTACCAAATGCACTTTATAAAAAGATTAAGGGGTGGTGGACCGAAAATTCATCGGGAGGATATGATTATAAAATTGTTAAAACAGGTTTCAAACGATATAATCGTACAACGGGAAAATGTTTAGCCACATGGAAAGTAAAAGGATGTAAGAAAACTTCAGAGGGATATTTGATTAAAGTGAAGTATAAAAATTATAAGGCTTCTTATGTTTATAATGAAGCGCAAGATGTTTTAGAATATCATTGGGATTGGAATACGTCTGGAGATAATTATTCTGGATCGTCCAGTTTGTCTCGGGAAAAATGGAATTGAAAAATACTTGATGGAGAAATTCAGATCGGTTATCATAACAGTAGGAAAAGATTGTAAGGGGAAAAATAGAAAGGAAAAGAGGTGAAAACTAAGCATTCGTGCACAGAAAACAAATTGCGATGTTGCGGGATCGTGATTCACACAAACAGGAGGAAGCAATTTGAAAAATGCACCAGATAAGCTCCAGTGGCATCCGGCATTTTGCGCTGCCGCGGGGCTCGAATTCCACGAAGATATTGAACGGCTGGAGTTAAAGCCGGAATACAATCTGAGCAAAGAACCAATCCGCATTGATCTTCTTATTATAAAAGATAGGGAATGCGATCAAATTAAGAATGAAATCGGTCACATTATGAGAACCTATAATGTGATCGAGTATAAGAGCCCGGAAGATGCGTTGACCATTGATGATTTTTATAAGACAGTTGGGTATGCGTGTCTGTACAAAGGCTATGGAGAATATGTAGATGCAGTTCCAATCAATGAACTGACAATATCTATTTTCAGGGAAACCCGACCAGAGAAAATGTTTTTGACATTGCAGAAGCAGGGACATACAATAGAAGAAAAATATCCGGGAATTTATTATGTGACAGAACATTTACCGTTTCCAGCGCAGATTATTGTGACACACGAATTAGAGCCGGGAGAGCACCGGAGTTTGAGAATTTTGTCAAATCATGCTAAAAAAGAAGATGTGGAAGAATTCTTGAAAAAAGCAGAAGAAATGAATATGCCGTGTGATCGACAGAATGTTGAGGCTGTGTTACAGGTAAGTGTCAAGGCAAATGATGAGTTGTATCGTGAAATAAGGAGGGATGCGAATATGTGTGATGCGTTGAGAGAATTGATGAAGGATGATATCGAACGTGAAGTGAGTGCTGCCAGAAAGTTAGGAGAATCGGAAGGGGAAGTACGTGGAGAAGCAAAAATCATTCTTAAAATGAACCATAGCGGAATGTCCCCGGAAAACATTGCATCCATCACAGGTAAGGATCTCGATGAGATCAATGCAATACTGGATGGAAAAGTAAAAGTTCCGGTGCTATTATAAGAAACATATAAAAAGAACATAGGAAAGTGAAAAGAAGTGATGATATATAAGAAAAAACAATACATCATCACTTCTTTCTTTTGATAGGAAAAAATATATTGACTGTAAAAGTACATGGGTATATGATCAAAATATGAGGATAAAGTACTAAATTAATTAAATTATTTATAAAAAGTTGAGCTATTTAGCAGAAAGAGTAGATGAGGAATGGAAGATGAATTTATTCAAATGTATGGGAAAAACCAGAATATATATATTAAAGTTCCGACGTAAAAGCGTATAGGAGAAAAGTACATATGAAAAAAGAAATTGCGATAAGATTAACTTCGAGATATTTGATTCCGTTTACATATGACAATTATAAAATAAAATATGATGAGGTGGAACAAGAAACAGGAGCTTGGAAAGTTGCAGAAAAAAATAACAGGGAAAAGGATATTTATGATTATATCAGTGACTCTTTTATAAAAAAAGACCAATGTGAATCGCAGGATAAAAATAATGCGATTGCATGTGTATATAAATATCAAAATCTTAAACAAAACTTTAAATTATTGTATAAAAAGAAAGAGACAAGCTTTAATTTTTATATTAGGGAAGTGCAAATGATTCTTTTTCAAAATGGAATAGGATTATTGTGGTATGCACCTGAAATGCGTGGAGGAAAGTCTGGCACATGTGAGTTTGAAAGTATAGAAGATGCGGCAGAATTTGTATGTGAATTTAAAGAGTTGGCAAGAAGAGAAAAAAATAATTGTGTATATAAACAAGATTTGTATGATTATAGAGAGGGGATGCGAATTCAGGAGAGCGATATTTTACCAGGAAGAAAAAAATATCAAAAAACAATTAAATTTTCTATGGGAGTGTGGATAAACGAAATATTAAGTACATTGAATTGTAATTTAAGTTATTATCCATATCGACTATATGGGCAAGATAAAAAAAGAATACCGGATAAGGCCATTTTATTTCATCATGGAATATTTTATGAAAATAAAATAGAATGGGAGGACTATGCTTTTTATTTAACAAGAGGGTATAGAAAAAATTATGGAATCTCTATTGATGATAAAATAAAAATATTTTATCCGTTTGAAAATGTATGTTGTTATGCAGCAGGAGAGGGATGTGGGTATTATGCATTTTCTGAAAAAAATAATAGTGCCTTTTTACAGGATTCAAATAAAATTATTGATGACTACTTTATGATATATGTTTTGGTTTTGTATCAGTTTTATACTTTATTAAGTTTTTCGGAAGAGATAGAAAAAAGACTTCCTGTAAAAGCAGAGAACTATTTAGACTATTCTCCAATATTAATGGATGAAATAAATACGATTACTGTTAAATTAAATATCTTTTTAGCCAGGAATACATATTCGGTAGTCAGCTATATACAACATCATAATGATTTTTACAAATACATAATAAAACAATTACGTATAGAAGAAAATATCTCAAGGCTGTCTATAGGATTCGATTCGTTAGGAAAATTAGAGAAAACGTTAGAAAAAGAGAAAGAAGACAGAAAAAATTCTTTTTTGGAAAAAGGTTTATCTATCGTTTCTGCATTAGCTCTTATATCGGTATGGAAAGATATAGACGGATTTTCAAATTTGATGAATATAAAATGTTTATGGGATAAAAATAATATTTCAGGATCGGTGTGTCACATAGTAGTTTTAATTTTTACGGTTATAACATTTATATTTTTAGGAACATTTATATTTCAGACCATAAAACAAAAAGTACAATATCGGATGGATAGAAAGAAAAATGGATAAAAAAAACATAAAAATTTTTCTTATACAATTAGCAAGTATAATGATTATAGCGTTTATTCTTTTTAAATGGCAAAATAGTATAGAAAAGGGAACTAATGAGTATACGGAATGGATGAACGATATTAGAGAAGATATATCAGATAATGTGACTTCGAGTATTGAAATTAATAGTTTGGATGAATGGAATTCTTTTGTTAACTCAGTTTATGAAGGCTTGAACTATGAAAATTGTAAAGTTATATTAAATACAGATATTGATTTTAAAGGAAGGTATATACGTGGGTGTATAGGATCATATGAAAATCCATTTAAAGGCATTTTTGATGGGAACAATCATACTATAAAAAATATAAATATTTCATCAGGAACAGAATTTGTAGGATTGTTTGGATATACACAAAATGCTGTAATAGAAAATTTGATGATTTTAAATGGAAATTTATATAGTAATTCGGCGATTGCAACGGGAGGAATTGCTGGATATTCAGAAAATGGAACCATTTTGAATTGCAGGTTTGATGGAACAATAAATATTAAAAGTGGTGATGTGGGAGGAATTGTAGGAAATAATTTATCAGGATTGAGTAATTGTAAAACAAATGGAACGATAAATAGCGTTTATCGGGGCGCAGGCGGGATTGCTGGAGATAATAAGGGAACGATATATCATTGTGAAAATAATATATCAATTTATAGAAAAAATTTAACTTCTGAAGCAGGTGGAATTGTAGGATATAATTGTAATTTAATAGAATCGTGTGTAAATTATGGAAACATAAACGGAGGAGGGGTTGTCGAATGGAATAGGGGAATTGCGCAAGTTAGGGAATGCTTTAATTTTGGAAATACATATGCTGGAATTGTAAGTACGAATTCCGATAATGGTGTGATAGAACAATGTGTGAATTATGGAAAAGTATTTGGTCGCTATGCTGCGGGTATTGTTGCTTTTGTTGGACAAAGTAATGAAAAAGATAATTATGGAAATAAAGTTGAGGGATGTTTATATTTAAATACGATATGGATGCCTCCAATTCGGAAAAAATCAGCAATACAGGGGATAGTAACAAATAATTTTAGCATACACGAAATTTCTGCAAACGGAAAACAAAAGATTGTATTTATGCTAAAAAGAAAACAATATAGTAAAGCATATCAATATTTATTGCTAAAAGAGCAAATGACAAGAAAACAAAGAGGAATAGAGATATTATCAGGTATTATAGCCAGTTACTTAGTAGGGGATATGGTTTGGCTGATTCCACCACTTGTTAGAAATTGTAAAAATTATGAAGAGGCAATTCGGCAAAAAAAATGTGGTAATTATCATAAAGCTTTGTTGCTTTTTGAACAAATTATAAAATATAAAGACAGTAGACAATATGGTGCTGTATGTCTAAAAAAATATATTAAGTGGGGAATAAATAATCAAAAGAATATTTTTATAGGAGTATGTAAAAAAAAGCCTATTGAGTGGATGTTTATCGCATCAAATTCAGGCATTTATACATTTCTTGCCAGAGAAGGTTTATTTACAGAATGTATTCAAGCCTCAGATAAAGAAATTTGTGAATGGAAAGATACAGAATTGTTTGAGACGTTAAATGGTACATGGAAACGAGAATGTTTTAATGAGATAGAGCAGTCTGTAATCTGCGAGATTTCTCTTATGACAATAGATGAGGTGAATAAATATTTGAATAAAGAACAAAAAAAATGTGAGGCAATATGTTCACTTGACAAAGCATTGGGAAATACCAAATATGTATATTGGTGGATTTGTGACAATAAAAAAATAAAGAACAATAAAATGCCGTTGGTAACATCAGAGGGGTTGATCAGTACGAGAGGAAAAATACTTAGCTTTCCAAATTTAGCAGTTAGACCAGTGCTGAAAGTGATATTAAATAAATGAACAAACTAAAAAAAATAGTAAGCTTGGTAATGAAATATTTGATAGGTATTCCGTTGAGTATTATATTTTTAACAACTTTTTTACAAAAAATAGATAATGCAGCTATAGGATATTATGAAATTGATATTCGTGAATGGTTGTATAATATCAAAGAGACCAGACTACAATATTATATAATATTGACAACTGTGTATATAATTATAATATCTGTATTGTGGAAAAAAATGCTAAAAAATGTTAAATCCATAAAAATGTTGTTTGTTTTCGGGACTGCTGGAAATATAATTTTGTGGTGTAATAATACAATATATTGGATGTTATTAAATAAAATATGTTTTGTAGATTCAGATAATACCATTTTTTATATTTGTAAAAATGCATTTGGATCTTTGAGGGAAGCAAGACAGTATTATACATGTTTAAATTGTGAGTTGTTTACGGTTGCAATTATTGTAAATGGAATGAGTTATTTTTTGAAAAATGGTATTGGAAGGGAAGCTGTAAAACTGGCATTTTCAGGGGATGATTTGTATATATGCATATTTTGTTTGACAATCGTAATGGGGGGCATTCATGCATCTGATTATATTGTTTTACGTATTGGAGGAAAAATCATAGAGTACATTGTAATACCTGCTTATATTGGCTTAAATATAATCAAATTTATAAAAATATATAATTATTTTAAAAACATATTTATAAATAGTAGAGGGAAATTTGTTATTGTAGAAAATAATAATGCAATACATAGATGTAAACTTTGGAGTATTGCTCAGAAATTACAGAATAAAAAAATTTTTTTGATTCCTAAGTCATTAAGCAAGAATTATATTGGAAAAGGAATCTCTCTTGAACTATTTGATGATTGTACAGAGCAAAAAGAACATAATAATATTTACTATTTCAATATTGCATATTGTGCTTTTAAGTATATAGATTTAGGTGGAAATAATAATTATGATGCAGTAACATTCACTGAGAAGTCAACAATAAAACAAATAGAATATTATTCTGATTACATATATTATCGAAGGTTTGCGTGTGAAATTGCGCAACGTATAAAGCTTGATTGTAACAAATGGACGAATTGTATTATTGAGGAAATCGTTAAGTTTCAAGAGCGAATATGTAAAGAGATAGATACCTTTTTGGTATTTGATTATATAATTAAGTGGACGGAGATTGTGAATTATATATATGCATTAGTAGTTTTGCATGAGAAAAATGTGTATGTAACAAACGTAAAGCTAGATTTTGCAGATTTTAAAAAATGGTTGGATTTTCGGGAAAAAAATAAAGATGAAATGTTGAAATTGCAGTTTCCAAAACATAAAATTTTTAACATTCTTAATATAGTATGCGATAAAATCATGAAGAAAAAATATTTATTTAAGGAATATTCACTTAAGGAAATTTTTGAAATTTTAAATACCTTAAGAAATTATACAAGAGGACATGGAGTGTATACATTTGAAATAACACAAAAATTGAATTTGCAATTGATTGCAATAGTAGTTTTTTTGATAAACAGACTTTTGGAATTAAAAAAATTAGACAAGTCATTAGACAATCTTGAAGATCATGGATGGGTTGTATATATAGGGGATATTCCATATTTTTTGTATTCATCTGAAAACTTGGAATATGTTTTTAATTCATTTCAGAAAGGAAACAGTGTAACACTTCCTATGGATTATAAGGGGCAACATATTGAAAATAATATCGAATTGGAATAATAAAAGACGAAATAAATGGTATACCATTGCATTATTTAGTTTTAATATGGTGATATTTAATCCTGTATTTATTCTTACGGAGGGAGTTAATGCGAAAACAGCTATAATTAATAAGATTTATGGAATAATTCTGTCATTATACTCTAATGATTTGATATGTGAATTGGTTGCATTGACAATTGAAATGTTTTTAAAATGTGTCGGGATATATGGATTGGTTATAGTAATAAATGGAATGGTGGGATGGGCAACAAATAAGATCATTATTAAAATGATCAATTTACGCATTGGTGAAGTGTTGATGATGGATATAATACTTGGATTTACCATGGAAACTTATGCTATAAAACATTTGGAGTTATTAAAGAAATATGTGTCAACGATTTCTTTGATCTACTTAGTATATCTAGGATTTTTTCTGATAGGAAGTTTTATGTATTGGGATGCAGTTTTCTCCATAAAAGGACGTGTTAAAAAATATTTTCTGAAAAAAAATGACGGAGATTATGATCGAATCTGGGGTTGTATATCAAATGCAAAATATAGTAAAAGCATATTATGTAGATTTGTATTGGAATCTCAGTGGCAAGATGTAATACTTGATAAAATTGATAAAAAAAATAAAAAGTACTTTTTGAAAAATTTCTTAATTATTATTGATAAAAAGAGCGAAATTGATAAAGAATTTAAAAAACAGATATATCAAATTTTGAAAATTCCTCATGCGAGAATTGGGATTTTGATTTTAAATCAAAACTCCAATTCTAAAAATAATTTGTTTAATAATATAAATATAAGGGTGAAGATGATAGCGGAACCAGATATGATGACGCTTATACGAATGGACAAATTAATACAAGAAGTGAAAATAAAATCAAAAAATTTGATGCGATTACCAACGCAGTTTATTAAAAACGATGTTATTCTAAAAAAATATTTTATTGATACAGATGAAGAGGATATAAGGTTAAAACTTCTGAAAAAAATTCTTACAGAATTAAGTGGAGCACAAGCAATTTATGCTTTATTTGATTTTATAGATTTAAATTATAGAATTTTAATTTCTTATTATAAACATATAGATTACAAATGGATGGAAGAAAAAGGAGTTGTGATCGGAAGATTACAGATTATGGAGAATATATTAGGCTCATATTTGAATGAAAGAAGAAAAGAGATAAAATTAACAGTTCAAGATATATTCGAAAATATAATAACAAAATCTGAGATTACGATTATAAAAAAATATATTCAAAACTATAAATGCGATTTTAAATATGATTTTGTAGAAACTATAAATTATTTAACAAGGCGGTTAAGAAATATATTAAGAGGACATGGAAATTTTGAAATAATAAATTTAAACATACTATATGAACTTGTGTTTAAACTTGCAGTTATAAATATGTATATATTACAGACAGATAATATACATATACTCATAAGTAATGAAATCATGGAAAATAGCAGATATAGAAAAGTTATTGGAAAAAAAGAAAAAGGGGAAAAAGAATTATCTCCATTTATAATTGGAACATCAAATGGAGATTTGTTAGTATATAATAATTGGAATAGAAAGCTAAAATATCCAGTGGAGTATATAAATTATATGAATGGAGAAATAAAGAATGTTGAGACAATAGAGCAATTGCAAAAATGAGATCAAAAAATAAATTTGAAAAAAATTTAAAATTACCCCTAAAGTATTCCAAACCCCGTCCGATATATATAGCAAGTAAACAAGATAACAATTGTTTCTTACAAAATCGGATGGAATTCGAAGCGGAGCGTACGGCCGCATAGAAAACTGTCACAAACAAATCAAATTGCAGCATGGAAGCTGCACTTAATTCAAGGAGGAAAAATATTATGGTAGTTCAGCACAATATGACCGCAGCAAATGCGAACAGAATGTTAGGTATCACAACAAGCGCACAGGCTAAATCTTCAGAGAAGTTATCTTCTGGTTACAAGATTAACCGTGCAGGCGATGATGCGGCAGGTTTAACAATTTCTGAGAAGATGAGAAGCCAGGTTAGAGGTCTTAACAAGGCATCTGACAATGCACAGGACGGTGTATCTCTTATTCAGGTAGCTGAAGGTGCATTAAATGAGACACATTCTATCTTACAGCGTATGAACGAACTTGCTACACAGGCAGCAAACGATACCAATACTACCGCTGATAGAGGAGCTATCCAGTCTGAGATTGATCAGTTAACATCTGAGATTAACAGAATTTCTTCTACAACTCAGTTCAACACACAGAATCTGATTGATGGAAACTTCACACAGAAGAGCCTTCAGGTTGGTTCTCTTTCTGGACAGGCAATCACAATTTCTATCGCTGCTATGAGTGCGGGAGCAATTGGTGTCAGCGGATTAAAGGTAACAGGCTTTACTTCTGCAGGTAATGCAATGTCAGCTATTCAGGGAGCTATCTCTGTAGTATCTGCACAGCGTTCTTACTTAGGTGCTTTACAGAACCGTCTGGAGCATACAATCTCCAACTTGGATAACATTTCCGAGAATACATCTTCTGCAGAGTCTCGTATCCGTGATACAGACATGGCTGAAGAGATGGTTAGCTACAGCAAGAATAATATTCTTGCTCAGGCAGGACAGTCTATGCTTGCACAGGCTAATCAGTCAAATCAGGGTGTATTATCTCTGTTACAGTAATTGTAACTACCAAAAGCCGGCAGCAAGCTGCCGGCTTTTTTTATACCTAAAAGGATAGATGCAAAAGGATAAAAAAGAAAATGATGAATGAGGTAAGAACTATAGCTATTATGTTGTATCAAAACAGGGAACAAGAAGGTATTGAGAAAGTAGCAGAATTGCTTCCGATTCTTCAGGCTATGGTACAACAGATGTCAAAGCAACAGACAGAATCCTGTGGAAATTTTGCGCTAATTATGATGAAAGAATTATTGGAAAACTATCAGAGACAGAATGTTATTGGTATGGCGGATTGTTTAATGGAAAAAGTAGAACTTTTTGTTCAGTTTGTAGGTGAAACAAATATATAGAAAAAAGGTATCTTAAATATGAATTTGTTTGAAAAAAATATGGAATCGTTTGAAAAGCGGTATCCATTGGTGGCAGAGAAAATAAAGGAAATTGATATAAATAATATAAAAGATTTAGTACAAGAAAAACAGACACAGAGCGGTCATACGATTCTATCTATAAAAAGAGAAAAAGAAATATGGGATATGAATAGCCGTTTGGATCCACAGATAGCAGCAGAGTTGTATGCACGACGTTACAATATTCGCTTATACGGTGTTTATTTTGTGTTTGGTTTTTCGGATGGCAGATGTGTGCGGGAGTTATGGAAGAAGTGTGATGATACAAATTTACTTGTAATATGTGAACCAAATTTAAAAGTATTTGCAGCGGCATGCCGTTCTATAGATTTACAGGATCTTCTGGAAAATCCAAAAATCATTCTGTATTTTCCAGAATTGGAAAAGGATTCGGGGGCGTTATTGCAACATTTAGTAGACTATAGTAGGATGAAATTGCTCGATTTTTGTATTTTGCCAGGATATGATATACTGTATCATGAAGAATGTGAAATGTTTATGGATAATGTACTGGATTGTATGAAAAATGCCATTGTAAACAAGGCAACGCACTTAACCTTTGATAGGGATATACCAAGGCGAATGTTGTCTAATACTAATCGAATGATTTTTAGTTCCAATCTGATGCAGTTAAAGAAAGCGTTGGATCCAAAAATTGTACAGAATATTCCGGTTATTATTGTTTCTGCCGGTCCTTCTCTGGATAAAAATATTCATGAATTGAAAAAGGCACAGGGGAAAGCGTTTATTATTGCGGTGGATGCTTCCATTCGCACGGTTCTGCAGGCAGGGGTGCGTCCGGACTTACTTTGCAGTATTGATCCAAATTCTCCAGAACGATTTTTTACAGGATTGGATACGAAAGAAATATTTTGGGCTTGCAATCAGTTATCAAATCCGACATTGCTGAAGAAGTATGCAAAACATATTTTATACTATGGTTCTTTTGGAAAAAGGTGGAATAATACAATAAAAAAAGAAGTGGGTTATGATTTCCCGAGTGTAACATCAGGAGGATCTGTGTCTACGGAAGCATTTATGATTGCGTTGCATCTTGGATTTCGAAAAATTATATTGATAGGTCAGGATTTAGCTTTTGTTGGAGGAAAAACGCATACGAGCGGAGTGGAAAATGCAGTTAGAAAATATGATGAATATTTAAAAAGGAGGCATTTGGTAGAGGTAGAAGGAATTGATGGAACTATACTGCAGACAGATTATCAAATGTGGATATATAAACAATGGTTTGAGAAAGCAATTCGCATCAATAAAGAGAGTATTCGTGTGATTGATGCAACAGAGGGCGGTGCGAGAATTGAAGGAACAGAAATTCAAACACTGAGCAATGTGATTCGGACAGAATGCACACAGGAATTTTCTATGTATAATATTGAAAAAGAAATTCCACCAATGTTTTCAGAAGAAAAACAACAGGAATTACTAAAAACTATGAAAACTATAAGAAACGATATTATACTATTTGAAAATAAGGTTGAGAAGGCCATTGAGCAGGAAGAAATCATTCTGAAAAATGTTAGTGAAAATGGGAATGATACTTCAAAAGTAACTACAGAGCTGCAGAGATTAGCGAAAGAAAATAAAGCAATAGAGGAATCCGATATTCTGGATTATATTTCGTTATATGCACAAAATGAAGAATACGAATTAGGTGATTCTATTTATGCCGATGAAGATCTCACACCGGCACAACTCATAGAAAAAAGCCTTGCCCTCCTGAAAGGTTACCAGAAAGGAGCAAAGCTCTTTTTAGAAGATTTTGACCAGATCATTATGAACGATGAAGATTCTATAAATAATTAAGAATGGTATGAACGCGGTGCTCAAAGGTATGGGCATCGCGCATTTTTCCTATACTATTTTGCGTAATGTGCTGGCGTTCTGCCTCGTGTGACAGATAGTAGGAAATCTTATTGGTAAAATCGTCTGCACTTTCGTAGTAGACAAAATCCTCTCCCGGAACAAAATAATCCAGAAAATCGCTCTGAAAATTTGATAAAAGAAATCCACCGCTTCCCATAATGTCCATACAGCGAAGAGGAATACCGGTCTGAATACTTTTTAAGGTGATGTTCAGATTGATCCGGCTGTTTTGGAATATTAATGGCATAGTATCATAATAGTCCACCGTTCCCATAAACTCTGCATTCGGAAGTTCTTTACATTTCTGATGGGTATAAAGTTTTAAGGAATATTGCTCCGAAGCGGCTTTTAATAAAGAAAGGCGCTCATTACTTGTGATTTTACGGCATAAAAAATAGTTTGCATACACATATGCAGCACTTTCCGTACCGTCCGGCATAGGGGAGTATGGAATACATTTTTGCAGATCCTCTAATATAGGAGGCGTCAATAACTGTTCCAAAAAGAAAGCACCATAGATCTGCTGTTGGGCTGCCATGATAGAATCCAGATAACCTCTTGTATAGTCGGAAATGGTATGCAGCCGGTCATAAAAATTGTGATCTTCATTGTAAAGAGAACCGACAAAAGATACATCTGAAGAAATCTTTTCACGGACTGCATCCGGACATACCATGGAGGTCAGGCGTTTGACATTTGCTGCGAGCGGCAGGTAATGTACCGTTGAAATTCCGGCATTGTGAAACGTCAGATAGGTCGCTTTGTCAAAAAGAAAGACATAGTTACATGGATTGATAAGTGTACAGGAATACAACGCAACCAGAGGACTGTCATAGACGTAGGAGACATATTTGATGTTTACTTTCTGGCAGCAGCGGGATAAGACCGGAGCATAATTGAAAGAAAATACAAGATCATAATCTTTTTTTTGAAAAGCATTCAGAAAACATTTCTCAAAATCTGCACTTTGCCGTTCCTGATAATCTTTATGAAAAAATAAATCACATGTAATATTGCACGCTTCAAATGCATCAATCATATCCTGCTTTGCAAATGCAGGGGAATCCAAAAATAATATTCGCATCATTTATCCTCTTTTATATTGTAGGCAAGTGTAAGCATCTGCAATAGACGCTCCGGGTAATTGTGATATTTTTGCACCGTCTCAAAACCGTTTCGGGCGATTTCTGCCCGTTCTTCTTCGTGGGACAGATAATAGGTGACTTTTTCTGACAGGTCATTTGCGTCGGTATAACATTCCAGATCCTGTCCAATGGTAAAATAGTCAGCAAGTTCTGATTGATAATTGGTGAGGCAGAAACCGCCGCAACCTAAAATATCAAAAATACGAAGTGGAAGACCAGTGCGGATAGATTTTGAGGTAATGTTCAGGTTGATTTTACTGAAATGGAAAATCAGCGGCATTTCCGTCAGGGTCTTTGCAAGTCCTTTATTGTGAACCGGAAGTCCTCTGGTATCGCTTCCGGTATACAGGTCAATGGGATAATGGGAGCCGAGAGATTTCATTGTGGCAACACGTTCACGGGCGGAAATCTCGGTTCCGAGATACAACTGAGCCAGCGTAATGCGATCCGTGCAAAAAGACGGCTCCGGTGCGGTATAAAAATTTGGAAAATGTTCACGAAATTCCGATACAATGGAGTCCGGGAGCACATCCTCCAGAAAATAACTGCCATAAATATCCTGCTGCGCAGCCATAATACCGTCCAGATACCCGGTTAAATAATCGGAAGCATTGTGCAGACGGGAGTAAGCGCTTTTTTCGGTATAGAGGGAACCAACAAACGAAACATCCGAGGAATATTTATCGATATCCTTTGCCGAAGCATTTGCAATGACAGACTCCCAGCGAGCAGGATTGCTTGCCAGTGGCAGATAAAAAATGCAGGAAGGATTCTGGGCATAAAACTCTTCATATTGTGCTCTGTCAAACATGAAAATCCGGTTCCATGGGTTTTGGATGGAATTGGAATATAGTTCCATGACCGGACAATCTACCGTCCAGCAGATATAACGGATTTTGAAAATGTTACATACTTCCGAAATGAATGGGAAAAAGTTGATGCTGAACACAAAATCATAGTTGCTTGCCAGAAGCTCATTTTTTAAAATGGTAACTCCCCCAGAGGGGGACAGATTTTTATTGTATATTTCGGTGGTGATTTCCGAAACATGGTTGCCGAGTGTCTGGAAACCTGTAATCACATCTGGTTCGCAGATACTTCCATATCGATAAATCAGGATATTCATGTGCAGATCCTTTCGAATAATTTGCTTTTTTGATAGCATTATTATATACTATTTAATAAAAGGTTTACAAGAGAAAAGGCGTATTTATGGCGAGAGTATTACAGGCGGTGCCGGAAGGAATTTCAGGGTTGGAGCTTTTGTTAGACGAGACATTGTGTGAAGACCCGGTCTGGGTAGAGAAAGAATGGCTGATTCGCGTAGGAGGAATCAATTCGTACCTTCCTGCAAAACAAAAGTATGAATTATTGATTCGCATGGCAATGGAAACACCGGTCTGCATTGCGGAGGGAAAACTGGATCCGGAGCAGCAGTATGTTTTACTGGAAGATAATGATGCAACCATCAAAGATAAAAACGGATGGCAGACGGACTGCTACGTGACAGGCAGATACAGCCAATTGCTGCAGGAACAGGGGTTACTGGATGAGGTAATCACGCAAATCCTTACAGAAGCACAGGAATGCGGCAGAGAAAATGATACGGTACAGTTTCTGGAGCATATGATACGAAGAGATGAGGATTACTGGAGACTGGCAGAAGGAAGCTGTCCGATTCTGGTCTATAAAGGCGATGATGTATGCCATAATGTGCTCAATGTATTTGCTCAACAGTTTGGACAGGCATTACAGGAAAAAGGAAAACAGGTAATATATTTTGATAGTGAGCAACAGAAACTGGAAGAACTGACAACATATATGCACCGGCATTTTCAGGCTGTTATCGGAGTACAGTCGTTTTTGTTCTCTGTAAAAATGAAAGATGAAGTGCATTATCTGCATGAATATATTCATGGTCCAAAATGTAATTTCGTTTTTGATCATCCGGTATGGATGCGTCCACATTTACAGCATCACTATCCTGATTTCTACGTGTTGACGCATGACCGGAATTATGTGGAATTTGTTAAGCGATATTATAAATGTAATGCAATTTTGTTTCCACCGGCGGGGATGATGGCAGAACAAAAGCAAGAGGTGCAGCGGATCTATGATCTGACATTTGTGGGAACTTATGGAAATTACTGGAATGAAGTGTTGCGCATTCATCAGATGGAACGAAAAGACCGGTTTTTTGCAAACCATTTTTTACTTGTAATGAGAAAACATCCGGATTTCACTGCAGAACATGCGTTAGAAATAGTTTTACGGGAAAGAAAACTGCGTGTATCGGATGAAAAATTTTTGGATCTGCTTTACCGTTTCCGGCGCGTGATCTATGGCGTGATGCATTATTACAGGGATCGCATTCTGAGAGAAATTTTAAAGAGCGGTATCCGGTTGGACGTGTTTGGAGATAGTTGGGAGAACTGTCCATTAAGAGCATATCCGAATCTCGTCTGTCACCCGAATGTAACAGTGGAAGAAAGTCTTGTGGTGTGGCAGCAGTCAAAACTTTCTCTGAATATCATGTCCTGGCACAAAGATGGTTTTACAGAGCGCATGGCAAACATTATGTTGGCAGGGGCGGTACTCATAACCGATCATACAACGTATCTGGATGGAAACTATACCGATGAGGACCTTATAGATTTTTCATTAGAGGATCGGGCGGCGTTGCCGAAAAAAATACGGTATCTGTTGCAAAATGAGAAAAAGCGTGAAGAAATAGCGGAAAACGGAAAACAAAAAACGCTACAACAGCATACATGGGAAAAACGTGCAGAGCAGTTTTTACATATTTTAAAGGAGAGAAGTGTGTGAAGAAAGTTAGTGTGATCATACCTTGTTATAATGCTACAAAGTGGCTGCCAAAGTGCTTTCTGACATTGGTATCACAAACCATTGGAATGTCGGAACTGGAACTTATTTTCGTGGATGATGCTTCTACAGACGATGGAGCTACTTATGCAATGCTGCAGGAGTTTGAACGCGCATATCCGGAGCAGATCCTTGTGATTCATTTAGAGGAAAATATGCGGCAGGGAGGCGCGCGAAATATTGCATTGCAGTATGCATCGGGAGAGTATATTGCATTTGTGGATGCGGATGATTTTGTGAAGGAAGATTTTCTGGAAAAGACCTACACACGGGCAAAGGAAACGGATGCGGATATTATACAATTTGAGTATGTGTATTACACAGATCGGCTTGGGGCAGTGGATTCCGGCAGATCAGTAAAAGAGGAAGTGATCACGGTTCGGACGGAAGAAGAAAGAAAACACTTTTTGATGGCGGAAAAACTCACATATGGCTGCTGGAACAAACTGTATCGCAGGGAATTAATTCAACGGGCAGGCGTGAAATATGCAGAACATGCCATATATGAAGAACCATTATTTGTATATCCGCTGTTGTTTTATGGAACAACATTTGCTCTTATGAAGGAATCGTTTTATTATTACAGGCAAAATGAAGAGGGAACCATGCACAGCGACATGGAAAATGCACAGACATTACGGATGCATATGCAGGTACAGCTTGCTACCTGGAATTTTATGAAACAGACTCCGTTTTTTAGAGCGTTTTATGAGGAAATTAAATTATATTTTCTGCACAGTTATTTTTATGAGACACTCTATTTTGCAAAACAGAGAGCATTTCAGATGCCATGGAGCCTGTATACCGAATTGGAACAGACCATAAAAAGAGAAGTGGCAGATTATACGGAGTCCCCATATGCAGAGATGATTCCAAAACAAATGGAACTTTACCGCCTTGTGGCAGACGGAATGGAAGAGGATCAGTTACAGCGATATATGGGAAAAATGTAAGAAAAAGCTAAGGAATTGTCGGGGTATGACCGATATATTTACTAAAATGACAGAAAGGTGCCTAGGATGGCAGAGGAAACAAAGATCATGGAGGATAATAGAAAAGAACAGATGGAAGCATTGGAGACATTAACAGAATTCAATGATCGTCTGGTAAACAACATGCAGATTATTGTCAAGGAATTGTCCGGAAATCGTCTGGAGGATACTGACAAATTTTTAAAATCAATTCTGGATGCAATCAACTGGGAAATTCAGGTAGTAAACGGGACTATGGATGTTCTGAATGAATGCGAAGAGCGTGTAAATAAAGAAACATTTAATGATGCAGTAGTAGCATTAAGCGATGCTGTTAATGCAAAAGATGATGCAAAGATGGCAGAAGCATTTACGGCTATCATCCCGGTGTTTGAGAAACTTGGAGAAAGCGCAAAGAAAGTAATTAAATAAAACAGAAAGGAAAACCAGCTTTTGTGAGACAGGAGCTGGGTTCTTTTATTGATAGAAAAAGGAACATGATATGAGAAAAATTTTGTTTTTTCAATGGCACTCATTTATGAATCAGGGAATGGAGCGGGCATTGAAAGAATTGGGATGGGAGTATGATGTATTTTTCTACCAGTTTACGGACTGGGAGAAAGATGATAAATTTGTGCAGCTTTTTCTGGAAAAAATAAAAAATTCGCACTATACAGATGTACTTTCCGTTAATTATGCACCACTGATCTCGGATATTTGCAAAGAGCAGGGAATCCCTTATACAGCGTGGGTTTATGATTCGCCAATCCATATCCGGAATACGAAGAATATGGAAAATGACTGCAATCGTATTTTCTTTTTTGACCGCGGACAGGCGGAAAACTATCAAAAGCAGGGAATACATGCGTTCCATATGCCGCTGGCGGTAGATACAGAGGTCTTTCGGATCAATAATGATGCAGAAAAATATCAGACAGATATTTCACTTGTTGGAAAAATGTATCAGACAGAATATACATATTTTACAGCGCCATTGAGTGAATATATGCGGGGGTATCTGGAAGGCATTGTGAACTCCCAGATGAAATTATATGGTGGATATATGATACCGGATTTGATTACGGAAACTCTTCTGGAACGGATGAATCAGGAATATCAAAAAATTGCGACAGATGGTTTTCAGATGGGACGCAGAGAACTGGAATTTATGCTGGCATGTGAGACAACAGGCAGGGAACGGTATCTTGCACTTGCATTGCTTTCTAGCCATTTTCATGTGGACTTGTATTCCACGGATAAAGACCGGAGACTGGAAAAAGTACACTATCGTGGATATGCGGATTATTACCGGCAGATGCCGCTGGTGTTTTCACAGAGCCGTATTAATCTCAATATTTCGCTGAAGACAATTCTGACAGGGATTCCATTGCGTGTGATTGATGTACTGGGGTGTGGTGGATTTCTGATATCAAATTATCAGGAAGAAATGGAAGAATATCTGGACATTGGAAAAGAATGTGTGGTATATGAAAATATTGAGGATCTGTTCATGAAAACACAATATTATTTAAGCCATGAGGAAGAACGTAAAAGTATTGCACGGGCGGGATACGAGAGGGTAAAAAAAGACTTTACCTTTAAAGAAAGACTTGGAAAAATGTTTTCACAGGTTTATTAAAATAAAATATGATAAGACAATATTGCAGGATGTAATAGTATATGCAGGAGGCACAAAATGTTAAATGGAAAGACAATTCTAGTAACCGGAGGTACCGGATCTTTTGGAAATGAGTTTACGGAATATGTATTAACTCATTATGAACCGAAAAAAATCATTATTTATTCCAGAGATGAATTTAAACAATTTAATATGGCAAATAAATTCAAAAAACACAAAGATAAACTGCGTTTCTTTATCGGGGATGTGCGGGACAAGGAGAGACTTTACCGGGCATTTGATGGAGTGGATTATGTGGTACATGCGGCAGCATTAAAACAGGTTCCGTCCTGTGAATATAATCCGATGGAAGCCGTAAAAACAAATATCAACGGAGCTATGAATATTGTGGATGCGGCACTTGACTGTGGAGTAAAACGTGTGGTTGCCTTATCCACAGACAAAGCTGTAAATCCAATCAATTTGTATGGCGGAACAAAATTGGTATCGGATAAGTTATTTATTGCTGCCAATGCCTATTCAGGAGAAAAAGATGTGTGCTTTTCGATTGTTCGTTATGGAAATGTAGCGGGAAGTCGTGGATCGGTAATTCCGTTTTTCCGAAATATTGTTGCGAATGGTGGAAAGGAACTTCCGATTACCGATTATCGTATGACAAGATTCTGGATCAGTCTGCATGAGGGTGTGCAGCTTGTAATTAAGGCTTTAGGTGAGGCAAAAGGTGGAGAAACCTTTATTTCCAAAATTCCGTCCTTTAAGATTACAGACCTTGCACAGGCCATTCTGCCGGGATGTGAGATGCCGGAAGTAGGAATCCGTGAAGGGGAGAAACTTCATGAGGTGATGGTCACAAAAGAGGATTCATTGCTGACATATGAATATGATAAACATTTTATTGTATATCCTCATTTTGATTGGTGGAGTACATCTAAGATACAGGCAGGCGGGAAAAAAGTAGAGCCAGGATTCGAATATAGTTCCGGTAAGAATTCTGAATGGTTATCGGTTGAGCAGATAAAGGAATTGCTAAAATCAGTGGATGTGCATTAAAGGAAGTGTAGTTATGGAAAAAAAAATATGTATTGGTGAACGGTGGATTGGAAAAAATGAGCCTGCATTTATAATTGCAGAAATGTCAGCTAATCATAATATGGATTATGAAAGAGCCAAAAAAATTATTAAAGGGGTTAAAGATGCTGGCGCGGACGCTGTAAAGCTTCAGACTTATACTCCAGATACGATTACTATAGACTGTGATAATGATTATTTTCAAATTAACCAAGGAACATTATGGGATGGAACAACATTATATAAGTTATATCAGAGAGCATATACACCATGGGAATGGCAGGCTGATTTAAAAGCATATGCAGAAAGCCTTGGACTTATTTGTTTTTCATCTCCGTTTGATTTTTCTGCGGTGGATTTTTTGGAAAGTATAGATGTTCCTGCATATAAAGTTGCCTCATTTGAGATTACAGATATTCCTTTGATAAGGAAAATTGCGCGTCTGGGGAAACCAATTTTAATTTCAACAGGAATTGCATATTTAAAAGATATTGAATTGGCCATGCAAGTATGCAGAGAAGAAGAAAATGATAAAGTTATTTTACTAAAATGTACATCAACATATCCAAGCCCATATGAAGACATGAATCTAGAAACAATAACAGCCTTACAGAATACATTTGATTGTATTGTGGGACTTTCAGATCATTCAATGGGATACACAGTTCCAATAACGGCAATTGCAAAAGGCGCGAAAGTGATTGAAAAACATGTTACGCTACATAGAAGTGATGGTGGAGCAGATGCCGAATTTTCCATGGAAATGGATGAATTTAAGGAAATGTGTAAACAAATACGAATTGCGGAAGCTGCATTAGGAAAAGTAAGTTTTGATTTGACAGAAGCACAGAAAAAGGAACGGGAACATTCAAGATCATTATTTGTAGTATGTGATATGAAAAAAGGGGAAAGGTTTTCACCTGAAAATGTACGATCTATTCGACCTGGATTTGGAATGCATACAAAGTATTATGACCAGATTCTTGGTAAAATTGCGGCGACGGACATTAAAAAAGGAACACCGATGAATTGGAGTTTAATAGATTCGGGGGAAAATTAAATGTATGATAAAGTTTTTTTAAATGAATATGGTTTTTATGAATTAAAGAAAAAACCAAGTTTAAAATCTATGAAAGAAGACTTCGAAGGTTCCTATTACCAAGAGTCAAAAGGTAATTATGAACAGAAGTATACCAAAACGGAAAAGAAATTTTTTAAAATTAAGTATGATCAGAAAAAGCGTATAATTGAATCTCATGTACATTTTTCGGATAATCAGAAAAAATCTCTTTTGGATATAGGCTGCGGAGAGGGATATGCGCTTAAATATTTTTATGAAAATGGATACAAAGTTTTGGGGATAGATTTTTCGAGACATGGTATAACCAATAACAATCCTGATATGTTGCCTTTTTTTTGTCAAGGAGACTGTGTCACCATATTAAAAAATATGGTTAGTAAAGGGGAAAAATTTGACGTTATAAATATGGATCAATCATTGGATATGATGCTTGAGCCGGAAAAAGTGTTAAAGTTGTGCAAGAACATTTTGCAGAATGATGGTGTAATGATCATCAAGGTAGCCAATAATTATTCTGTTTTGCAAGAATATCTGATTAAGACTCAAAAAGTGGATCGTGAATTTTGGTTAGATGAGGAAGGACATCCTTACTATTTTAATAAAGAAGGTCTTATAAAGTTTTTAAATGCATTTGGATATAGATGCGAGAATGTATATGGGGAATCGTTTATAGATTTTAATCTGTTAAATGATAAAACAAATTATTATCGTGACAAAACTGTTGGAAAATCATGTTATTATGCGAGGATAGAACTGGAGTTGCTAATGGAAAAATTATCCGAGGAAAAAACATTGGAAATATATAGACTTTTGGGCGAAATGGGGCTTGGAAGGGAAATTATGGGTGTTTTTAAAAAAGAAATGTAGAGGTGTGAAATGTCATATTCAGTAATTGTACAGGCAAGGAGCGGTTCGACAAGATTGCCAGGGAAAATTTTAAAAAAAGTTAATGACAAAACATTGTTGGAATACGGTATTGAGCGTATACAGAAGGCAAAGAAGATCAAAGAAGTTATAATTGCCACCACTGTAAGTGAAAAAGATGATGTAATTGCCCAGATTGCAAAAAAAAATGGTATAAAATATTTTCGTGGAAGCGAAGCAGATGTTTTAGCCAGATATTATTATGCGGCAAAAAAGTATGCCGTTGAAAATGTGATTCGCATTACATCGGATTGCCCTTTGATTGATCCGGATATTATTGATTTATCAATAGATAATTATGAAAGAAATGAATGTGATATATTGACAAATGTCCCGAATGATGGACAGAAATTAACGTATCCAAGGGGAATGGATGTTGAAATATTTTCCTTTGAATGGTTAGAAGAGGCTTTTTATAAGGCGAAAGAAAATTACGAAAGAGAACATGTGACACCATATTTATATACAAATGTGAAAGATGTATATTATGATAAAGCCCCAAAAGATTATTCACGGTATAGACTGACTTTGGATACAAAAGAGGATTTGGATGTAATTACACAGGTGATTCAGATATTATATAATCCCGATAAAACATTTCATTTGCAGGATATCATTCATTTTCTGGATTTAAATCCTGATGTGAGAAACATTAATTCTAATGTAAAACAGAAGGAAATTTAAAAATGATATATTTTAGAGCAGATGCCAATGAGACATTGGCATCTGGACATATAATGAGATGTATAACAATTGCATTGGAATTTGTTCAAGAGGGGAATGCGGTAACCTTTCTAATTGCAGATGCAAATCCTCGGGTCTTACTGGAACGATATAAACTGCCATATATTATTTTAAATACAGATTGGAATAATTTGGAAGGCGAATTAGAGGTACTTGTTCCAATTTTAAAAAACCCGGAAGATATCCTGATTATTGATAGTTATCTGGTAACAGAAAATTATATGAACACCGTCTACACAAAAGTTAAAACCGTCTATATAGAAGACCAGATGCAAAAAAAATATAGTACTCATATATTGATAAATTACAATTTGTACTATTTTATTTTTGATTATCCGGGAAAATATCAGGATTCAGGAACCAGATTATTCTTAGGGGCACAATACGCTCCATTAAGGTCGGAGTTCTCGGAGCATAAGGCATATGAAGTTCGGAAAAAAGCCAGAGATATACTTGTAATGTGTGGAGGAGGTGACGAAAAAGGATTTTTAAAGAGTTTTTTAAGTGAAATATCCGATATTGGAACATTACATTTTCATATAGTTATTGGAGCCTATAATAAGGATAAAAAAGAGCTGAAAAAAAGGTATGAAGGCAGAGATAATATTTATATGTATGAAAATATCAGCAATATTAATGAGGTTATGAGAATGTGTGATATTGCAGTGTCGGCAGCAGGAAATACGTTATATGAATTATGCGCAGTAGGCACACCCACAATATTTTTTACATATTCATATAATCAAAAATATGATTATATTGGCTTTACAGAAAATGATATTATGTTATATGCAGGAAATATTGATGATGGGAAAGAAAGAATTATAAAAAATATAACAAGATATGTAACCTCACTTATAGATAATAGAGAGGAAAGATTTAAGATGTCAAACAAAATGACATATCTTATAGATGGTTTAGGTGCAAAACGGATCGTAAAAAATATACTGGAGGATGAAAAAAATGTTGACAATACATCAGCCTAATTACTGGGCATACCCGGGATTGATCGGTAAAATAATGCGTAGTGATAAATTTTTATTCTTGACGAAGGTACAATTTGACAAAAGTTCTTGGCAGAATAGAAATAGGATTCGGGTGAAAGAGGGGTGGAAATATATTTCTGTTCCGGTTGAAAATAAGGGAAAAGAAGGACAGTTGATAGCAGATGTTCGAATAAGCAATATGACAAACTGGAGAAATCAACACTTGAATGCAATTAAATTTGCGTACCAGAAGGCACCGTTTTATAATATATACTTTCCATTCTTAAAAGAATTGTATACAAAAAAATGGGAGAGTTTGCAGGAGTTAGATATTTATATTACCAATTTTGTTTTACAGGAGTTGGGAAATACAGCAGAAATTTTATATGACAAGGATTTTGATTTTCAAGGTGAAAAAAATGAACTGTTGATAAATATATGCCATGAATTAGGTGAGAAGGAGTATATGTCAAATAAGGGAAGTGAAAATTATGTGGATATAGGCAAATTCAATGATAATGGTATTGATCATATATATATAAATTACGATGGGGCAGAGTATTCACAGGTTTATCCTGGTTTTGAGGGAGGGTTGTCAGTTTTAGATATGTTATTAAATTGTGGACCCGAAAAAACAAGGGAAATAATTATGGATGATAGGAATTATACATTTAGTGAGTGGAATAAAAAAATTTTGTGAAATAAAAGGAGAAAATCTGGTGAAAAGTAGAAATTTTTCGGAGTGGGTTTTTCTGGATATTGTAGAAAAAAATTTAAAAGATGTTATAGAAAAAAATACGGAAAAGATTAGAAATTCCAAAATAGTTTTTTTTGGAATTACAGAAGTCACGAATGTAGCAATAAATATTCTCTCCCAAAAAGGAATTTCAACCTATGCAGTTATTGATAATAATACATCAAGAAGAAAGATGCTTATGGAAAATGTATCCGTATATAAGCCACAAGAACTGTTACAACCGTACGACGAAAATATTCTGATTTTCATTGGGACTCCATACTTTGATGAAATGTCAAAACAGGTTGAAAAACTTGGGTATAATAGGGAAAGTCACATTATTCGTTTTTTTAATCCACAGGAAATGATAAAACAGTACGGCTTATATAATTTAAAAGAAGTTACGGAAGAAGAATCAAAAAAAATTCAAATAGATGTTTTAGATTATATCAAAGAGATTTGTGAAAAAAATGGATTAAGATATTACCTTGCGTATGGAACTCTTTTGGGGGCAGTAAGGCATAGAGGGTTCATACCGTGGGATGATGATATAGATATTTATATGCCAATAAAAGACATTTATCTTCTATACAATATATTACAAAATGACCCAAAATATGAGATGGCAATGCCTGCAAAAAGTGAAGGATATTTTTATTTTTACCCACGGATTATAGATAAACGGACAGTTTTAAATATTGTAGATTTTCCACTTTTGATAAAAAGTGGAATAAGTATAGATATTTTTCCATTGGTAGCGCTTGGAGATGAATTAGAGCAGGCGAAAGAAAAAATGGACTGTGCGATAGAGGAACAAAGACATATTAAAAATATGATTTCAACTAGAAAAACACCAAAAGAAATACAAGATAGGATAGAACAGTTTTGGACAAAACAGTTAGATGATCAATATCTTTCGAAAAAATACTGCGGGAATATATTTGGACCATACGGTGACAGAGAGATTTTAGAAAGTTATATTTTCAAAAACTGTATTTCGCTTCGGTTTGAGGAAAAAACATTTAATGGACCAGGTGAATACGATTTGTATTTAAAGTCAATTTATGGAAATTATATGGAGTATCCACCGGAGGACAAAAGAGTTAGTTCGCATATATGGGTAGGCTATTGGGTTTAAGGGAGAATTGACATGAAAAGAAATGCTATTATTTTAGCAGCGGGTAAATCTTCAAATTTTGCCCCATTTACATATGAGAAACCAAAAGGAATATTTTGTGTAAAAGGTGAAATTCTTATAGAACGTCAGATTAGGCAGTTACATGAAGCTGGTGTAGAAGAAATCTATATCGTAGTTGGATATATGAAAGAAAAATTTTTCTATTTAGAAGAAAAATATGGGGTAAGATTAATTGTAAATAACGCGTTTGCAGAAAAAGGTAACCTTTATTCATTATATGTTGCACGAGAATATCTTGCTGATACATATATATGTTGTGCAGATCATTATTTTGTGGAAAATCCATTCATGGATGAGAATCCGCAAGGATTGTCATATAGAGCATGCACTTATTGTAAGGGTAAATTTCGGGAGTTTGGTGTAAATTATTCAGATGCAATGGTTATAACAGATGTATCGATTGGCGGAGTGGATCAGATGGCAATGGTTGGTCATGCCTATTTTAATGCTACATTTTCTGCTAAGTTTAAAAAATGTATGGAACAGGAAATTGACACTTTCAGAGTAGCAGATATGTTTTGGGAGGAATTTTATGCAAAGCATTTAAAGCAAATGACTTTGTATGTAAAAGAATTTGATAATCAAAGTATTCTTGAATTCGAGGGGATCGAGGATTTAAGACAGTTTGATTCGGAATTTTTACTTAATGTTGATTCTGATATTATATCAAACATATGTACTACTTTAAGGTGTGATCCAAATGATATTAATGATATTAATGTAATTAATGCTGGATTAACAAATGTTTCGTTTGGGTTTAAAGTGAATGGAAATGGATATGTATACCGGCATCCGGGGGGGACTGCAGGAAATCTTATAGATCGACAAACAGAACTTTTTGCACAAAAAGCTGCATATAAAATTGGGATAGATAAATCAGTAATATATATGGATATATCTGGATGGAAAATATCTCATTATGTTAGAAATGCTGAGTATTGCGATTTTGAAAAATCTGACAAGCAATTAGAAATGGCGATGGAATATTTACATAAGTTGCATCAACTGAAAACGGATTCTTCTATAAAGATTTTTGATAATATAATAGAGGGAAAAAAGTTGATGCAAATTGCATCATTGACAAAGGGAAATTTATTTCGGGAATTTCATGAAATAATTACAAAGGTTGAAAACTTATATTCTGAGATAAAGAGAGATGCACGAAGATTAGGATATCAATTGGTTTTGTGTCACAATGATACATATGCTCCAAATTATTTGCATAATGATGATGGAGAGATATACTTAATAGATTGGGAGTATGCGGGACTTAATTATGATGCAAATGATATCGGATGTATTTTGTGTAGGTATGACTGGTCAGAAGAACAAATAGAACGATATTTAAAGGCATATGTAGGAAGAACACTTACAGAAGATGAGCATAGGTTTTATTATGGTTTTATTCCAGTTTCGGCGTTTTATTGGTTTTGTTGGGGGTTATATAAAGGAAGTGTTGGTGATGATGATAGTTTTTTCTTTTTACCTGCATATAGGAATTTGATAAAACATATTGATGTTGCTTTAGAGAGTTATAAAATTATTTAAATTTAAAGGAATGTAGGCATGGTTACAGCAATGATATTGGCAGGGGGTGTTGGCTCACGAGTAGGAGCTGAATGCCCGAAGCAGTTTATAGAAGTATTTGGAAAACCTATATTGGCATATACAATTGAAATTTATCAGAAAAATTCGCAAGTGGAAGCCATAGAAATTGTTTGTCATGAGGATTGGATCGATTATTTAAAAAAGATGATAAAAAAATATGATTTGTCAAAAGTAAGATGGATTACACAGGGGGGAAAAACTTTCCAGGAATCTGTAATCAATGGAATGAAATATCTAAAGGACAAATTAAATATGGATGATATTGTGATGATACATTATGGGGCAGCACCATTTTCAAGTCAACATATTATACAAGATGGGATAGAAAAGTGCAAAAAATATGGAATGTCGGTTTCATGTACACCTTGTTTTCAACTCATGGGGTCAAATGATGGAAATGGAAAAAGTAAACAATGGATTGACAGAGATAAACAAGTGCAAATTTGTTGTCCTCAATCATTTAGATATGGTTATTTGGTCGATATTTATGAAAGAGCTGAAAACAATGGATTGCTTACGAAGATAGAGCCACATACAACAAGTTTAATGTACGCTTTGGGGGATACTGTTTATCAGTCTTACGGAAATCAAACAAATATAAAAATTACTACTAAGGAAGATATAAAATTGTTTGAAGGATATGTATTGTTAAAGAAAAAGGAGAAAACAGAATCTTTGGGCAACATAAAATTAAAATAATAGGAGATAAAATATGATACCATATGGAAGACAAACAATTGAAGAAGATGACATACAGGCAGTTGTAGAGGTTTTAAAATCGGATTATCTTACAACAGGACCAAAAATTGCGGAATTTGAAGGAATGGTTGCTGACTATGTGGGTGTAAAATATGCAGTTGCCATTTCTAATGGAACATCTGCATTGCATGCAGCATGTTTTGCAGCAGGAATTGGAAAGGGAGATGAAGTAATTACAACGCCGCTTACGTTTGCTGCATCGGCAAATTGTGTGCTTTATTGCGGAGGAACACCGGTTTTTGCAGATGTTGATCCCAAAACATATAATATTGATCCGGCAGATATTGAAAGAAAAATCACTTCAAACACAAAAGCGATTATTGCAGTGCATCTGGCAGGACAACCATGTGATATGGATGCAATTCATGAAATTGCAAAAAAACATAATTTGTTTGTAATAGAGGATGGGGCACATGCTCTTGGATCTGAATATAAAGGGGAAAAAGTTGGATCATTGTCTGATATGACAACATTCAGTTTTCATCCGGTGAAGCCAATCACTACCGGAGAGGGTGGAATGATCGTGACAGATAATGAAGAATTTTACCAAAAACTGATGCTGTTTCGCAGTCATGGAATAACGAGAGATGAAAAACTTATGACACGTAATGAAGGTTCCTGGTTTTATCAGCAGTTATTTCTTGGATACAATTATCGTATGACGGATATTCAGGCGGCACTGGGATGCAGTCAGATGAAAAAACTGGATCGTTTCCTTGCAAGACGGCGTGAACTGGTAAAGCGTTATAATGAAGCTTTTGCAAATTGTGAAAACGTTGTAACTCCGTATCAGCTTCCGGACACAAACAGTGGTTGGCATCTGTATATTGTACAGGTGAAAAACTGCGATCGGAAGAAAGTTTTTGAAGAACTAAGAGAGCAGGGCATCGGAGTAAATGTACATTATATTCCAGTTTATCAGCATCCATATTATCAGGAGAATGGATATAAGGGTGTATGTTGTAAAAATGCAGAAGAGATTTATACACATATGATGAGTTTACCGCTTTATCCGGGACTTACGGATGAGATGCAGGATAGGGTAATAAAGAAAGTAAAAAAGATCACAAACATATAGACATAAAAGGATAAAGCGCATTTATGAGTCTGGAAGAGTTTATTAAAAAAATAAACGGATATACAATGGAAGAATATTTCTCAAGATATGGGGAAATAGAGGATATATTAAAGAAAATAGAACAACAAATTAAAGAATTACCTCAAGAAGAACAAGAAATTTTTTGGACAGAATTAGTAGAACAAACGGACGGAATGGCTTCTTGGATGAAAATTCATATACTTTCGTTTTGTTTGCATGTTAGTGGAAAAGAAAAGTATGCTATAAAATTGTTGGACTATATTTTAAGTGCTAACTATGAGCAAGTCGGAGAATATAATAAGTTAAGTCATTTTTGGCAACTTAGTACAATTCGATTTTCAACTCCAAATTTGCAGACTATAGATGTAAATAAAAGAATGGATTTATTATATGTAGAACTTTTTAATGCCTTTAGGAATGCGTTTAAAATAAAAGGTAGAGAATATATTCCGTATAAAGATAGAAATCAGGATCTGATCATAGTTTTTTCTTCACAAGTATTAGGAATGGAACACGCTCCGACTAAAACATTATTAGATCGGTGTTATGTTCTTAAGAAAAATTTGAAAAAGAAGGTTATTATTATTAATACGGCAATGCAAATACCATTAAAAGGACAAGCTCCTTTTTATCAATTGGTGAATGCAACGTATGCAGATGAATTATGTAAAATTACGAAGTTAGATTTTAAAGGAGAGACTTTTGACTTTTATCAATGTGAAAATAAGATGCCGGATCTAGATATTATGGCGAAGATTATCCAGATGGTAAAATTAAAAAAACCGGCACTTATTATAAGTATAGGAGGAAGTGATATTTGTGCAGATTTATGTGGGTTATTTATTCCTCAAGTTACAATTAGTACAGTGTTTTCAAAAATAGCAATATCATGTGGCGAATATCAGATAGTGGATAAGGAATTGTCAAAAGAAGATAAAGAAGAGTTAAGCATTTTAGGAGTAAAGCCTCAGAATATAAAAAGAACGATTTTTACATTCTCTTTTAAAGAACAAACACACCAATATTCCAGAGCACAATTAAAATTAGAAGATGATAAGTTTATATTGGTGGTAGTAGGGTGGAGATTAGATCAGGAAGTAACAAATGATTTTTTAACTATGTTAGAAGCAGTTTTGAATGAAAATGTAAATATTCAAATTGCTTTTATGGGAAAATTTGACACATATGATGAGAAAATTGAAAGATTTACAAAAGTAAAAAATAGCAGTATTAATCTGGGAAAACAGATGGACGCATTGGCTGTGATAGAGTGCTGCGATTTGTATGTTAATCCAAAAAGAAGTGGTGGAGGAAGTTCTGCTTCTGAAGCATTATATAAGGGAGTTCCAGTAGTAACCTTATCGAGTGGCGATGTTTCTGTTGCGGCAGGAAGCGCGTTTTGGGTAGAAGATTATCAGCAAATGAAAGATAAAATAATAGAATATGTGATAGATAAAAAATTTTACGAATGGAAAGCAAGAATAGCAAAGGAAAGAGCAAAAAAATTACTTGATAGTCAAAATGAATTTGGTGAATCTATAAAAGAAATTTTGAATAAACATCCATTTTAGTAGGAAAAATGGCGATTAGTGTATATAAGAAAATAGGTTTTTATTAAACAAATCTATTTGGTTTTTTATGGGGACAATTTATAAAGAAATGGATAAAATGAGTTAATATATTTAGGTGGTAAATTATGGGCAGGAATGTAGAGCCGGTTAGTATTATTTTACCCACTTATAATCGGGCACATATGGTAGGTAATGCAATTGAGAGTGTGTTGGCGCAATCATATACGGAATTTGAATTACTTATTATAGATGATGGTTCAACGGACCACACAGAACAGGTGGTAGCATCTTATAATGATAAACGAATCAGCTATTATCGTATGCAAGAAAATGGTGGACAGTCAAAAGCCAGAAATTGTGGAATACAGATGGCGAAGTATGATTATCTGGCATTTGAGGATAGCGATGACTTGTGGAGACCGGAGAAACTCGAAGTGCAGATGAATGTGATAAAGAATGTGGCTTCGGATGTGGGTATGGTTTATCATAAATTTCGATATGACCTTGGCGAGGGCCGCAGTATGACACTCCCAGGCCAGAAGATTCCATTGGAAAACAAAAGCGGAGATATTTACAGGCAGCTTTTATGGGATAATCTTGTGGGAATGCCGACCATATTGATAAAGAAAGAATGTGTAGAAGCAGCGGGAGGAATGGATGAATCCCTGCATTGTCTGGAAGATTATGACTTTGCCCTTCGTATAGCGAAAAAATACAAGGCTATATTTCTAGATGAAATTTATGTGGATGCAAATTATTCTGTAACAGGGGTATCCGGAGGTGACAACAGCCAGTATCTTATTGCAAGCTGTATGTTGCTTGCAAAGTACAAAGCAGATTATCTTGCAACAGATACTTTTAATCATAGGCTGAAAGTGATCTTAAGAGATGCAGATCGTCTTGGCGTTACAGAAAAAATAGTACAATTATTAGAAAAACTATTACAATAAAATGTTATTTTACACACCAATCATCTTTGGAGTAAGGCATTTTGGATGTGGCCCAGTCAAACGAAACATCTTTACTGCAGTAGCGGCATGTGCGCATAGGGGTTATCAGACGTTTTTGAATTTCCCATCCATCAAGGCCGGATTCGTATAAGTCAATCCCCTCATTTTCCGGAAGAGTTTCATGGAAATACTCGTTAAAATAATGTGCTACAAATGGCTGGCAGCAGGCAGCCATTTTACCTTTGGCAAGAAATGTACAATTTCTTCTGATGCATTGTGGGAAGATTTCCTTTTCGTCGGAATTACCTTGTGGATTCAGATACGTTGAAAAGCATTCTTTTCCTTCGCGGAGTTCAGCGGAAAGGGAATGTTCCTGCACAAAAGTAATGATTTTGTCGCGGTCAAGACACGTATAATCAGAAATACTGATATGGACACTATTTTCTTTTATTATTTGTATCAGAGGTGCTTTTATACTTAAAAGAAGCAGTCCGTTTGTAACAATTATAATACGTGTATAAGGAAATATTTTATGTATAGCAGTAATATAATCCCCGATTTCTGGATTGAGTAAAGGTTCTCCACCTAAAAGATAAAAGTTATGAATCTGGGAAAAATAAGCAGCTAATTGCTTTAAGTCACAAATAAATTGTTCTTTATCCGCGAAAACAGGTTCAGGAACCAGATTAGAAAAATGGCTGTAGCCTTTGCAGTTTAAATTACAGTGATCTGCTAAATGGAATTCTAATTGCATGAGCTCCGGTAAAACCTCGTGGTATGGATACAGGATAGAGTCAGACTCAATGGATTCGTTAAACTCCAGTTTGCGAAAAATAATGCTGGGAATAACATAGATGTCCTGAATGCCCAGATTTTCAAGAAGCTGGAAGTAATACGGATTTTCTCCCTGTATATTAATAACACCATTCATCTGGTGGTTGTGATACAGGTTAGCTGTTTTCTCTAAGGTGTAAGTGATTGCTGGAACATTTTCATCAGGAAGAAAGGGATGCTTTATTGAAAAACTGGAGTGTATATACAAAACATATGATCTCAATGATACCCAATGCTGCAAGTATTGCATATCGTACAGGTAAAGCAATGATGGAGCAGCAGGGAATATGGTCATATGGACTTGAATTACCGCAGTACAGCCTTGGAAGTGAATTTGAAAGGCTGGAATCCATAATGTAAGGGAGTATACAATTGGTGCAGAGCATGCATTGATGTTTTTGCCACAGGAGCATTATCTGAGAAAAGCATTACAGTTGTGGATGATGGAAAGTAAGCAGTACGGAATTAATGACATATGTGGCCAGGGATATTTGCTGGTAACGATAGGAGATTGTGAGTAGAATCAATGATTTTTAAAGAAAATTATTTCAAAAAAGAAACAAGACAGGGCTTTGAAATCTCAGAAATGATGAAACGTGCATGGGCTGCCCAGATGGAAGTCTTGCAGATTGTCATAGAAGTTTGTGAAAAAAATAAATTACAGTATTTTGCAGATTGGGGAACCTTGTTAGGAGCGGTACGGCATCAGGGATTTATTCCATGGGATGATGACATTGACATTTGTTTGAAGAGAGAAGATTATAATCACCTGATCCAAATATTGCCGGAGCAGCTTCCACATGGTTTTGTTATGGCAGGAATGTATGCGCAAACAGAACGGTTGCGTCTGGCAGCAGAAGTACCGCAACTTCGGGTTATGGCAGATGAAACTATGTGGGATTTTAATGATTACATGCGGTATTTTCATGGTTTTCCTTATCAGAGGGCAGGAATCGACATTTTTCCTTTGGATTACATACCGGTGGACGAAGGACTGACAAATATACAAAAAGTGATCATTCAGCAGGGGAATACACTTTTAGAAAATTGGGTACAGTTGGAAATGGTGGGTTCGTTAGAAGCTGCAATAGAAAAGTTTGAAGAAGTGTGTAATGTAAAATTAAATAGAAAAGATGATATCAGGAATGCCATCTGGAGATTGACAGATGCGGTAGCCTCTTTGTATCGTGAAGAGGAATCAGAATATCTGACAAACTATGCATTCTGGATTACGTTGGATCATTATAAGATGAAAAAAGAATGGTATGATGAGGTTGTTATGCTTCCATTTGAAAATATGGAAATTGCAGCTCCTGCAAAGTATCATGAGGCTTTAAAGGCACAGTTTGGAGATTATATGGTACCGGTACAGGGCAAGGCAGATCATAGTTATCCATTTTACGGACATATGGAAAGGGAATTGATAAAGCAGATTCGTGCAGTCGGTTTTCAGGGAAGTATAGACGAGTTTTGCAGGGAAGTTTCCAGTGGAAGATTGAGAGTATAATTTCCGGAAGGACGAGAAATAGGGATGAATGAGTGGAACAGGATATGGGCAAATAGAACAGCAGATGTTGCAATCTCAGATGATAGTTTTGATATGTTCTGTAAACTGAAAAAGGCAGATGGATTTGATACGCAGGATATAAATGGATATTATGAAGCTTTTTTCGAAGAATGGAATAAGATGGAGAACCAAATAGAGAAGCTTGCCGGAAATGTTGCAAGTGTGTATGAGGTTGGTTGTGGAAGTGGAGTGAATCTGTATCTGTATCAGCAATTGAAAAAGCTGGCTATCGTTGGCGGGTGTGATTATTCGGAAGCATTGGTTCAACTGGCGGGGAGAGTAATACAGACGAAAGATTTGCGGTGTATGGAAGCGGATTGTATTTCCGCAGAGCCTAAGTATGATCTGGTGTTGGCGGACAGTGTATTTCAGTATTTTCAGAATCCGGAATATGGGATGCGTGTGCTGGAAAAAATGTGGGAAAAAGCAAATAAGATAGTCGTGATCACAGAAATACATGATGAAGAAAAGAAGGAAGAACACTTAAATTTTCGCAGACAATGTGTAGAAAATTACGATGAAAAATATAAGGGGCTGGATAAAACATTTTACACGAAAGAAATGTTTCAGAAGTTTGCAGAAAAGATGGGGGCGGAGTGTCGAATTGTCAAACCGGGGAATGAACTGTATTGGAATAATAAATATGTATTTGATTGTTATTTGATTAAGTAAAGGAGAAAGCGAATGCAGGCAATTATTTTGGCAGCAGGTATGGGAAAACGTCTGGGGGGAGCTTACAAAAAATAATACAAAATGTATGGTGGAAGTGGATGGAGTGCGTCTGATTGAACGTGCACTTCGTATTCTGGATCGGAAAAATCTGAATCGGATCATCCTTGTAGTTGGATATCAGCATGAGAATCTGATGGCTTTTGTGAACTCGTTAGGAATTCAGACGCAAATTGGATTTATCATAAATGAAGTATATGATAAATCCAATAATATCTTTTCGCTTTCACTGGCAAAAGAACAGATGATAGAGGATGATACGTTATTACTGGAGTCGGATCTGATTTTTGAAGAACGTCTGATAGATATGCTGCTGGAGGATAAGAGGGATTCTCTGGCACTGGTGGACAAGTTTGAAAGCTGGATGGATGGTACCTGTATTGTGGTGGATCAGGACGATAACATCACGGATTTCATTCCGGGCAAGTTATTACAATACCGCGAAAAAGAACAGTATTATAAAACGGTAAATATTTATAAATTTGGTGCGGATTTTTCGAAAAATGTATATGTACCGTTTCTGGAAACGTATGCCAAAGTTATGGGAAACAACGAATATTATGAGGCGGTTATCAAATTGATCCTGTTACTGGACAAGAACACAATGAAAGCCAAACGTCTGCAGGGGGAACTGTGGTACGAGATTGATGATATACAGGATCTTGATATTGCACAGACGTTGTTTATTGAAGATGATATGCAACGTTATCAATATTTGATGAAACGATATGGTGGGTATTGGAGATTTCCGCATCTGCAGGATTACTGTTATCTTGTAAACCCTTATTTCCCAACCAGACGGATGCAGGAAGAAATGGAATCTAATTTTGATATCTTAATGCGACAGTATCCGTCAGGCATGGAAGTAAACAGCCTTTTGGCTGCAAAATGTTTTCAGTTGCATGAGGACCATGTGGTATTGGGGAATGGTGCAGCGGAGTTGATCAAATGTCTGTTGGAAGAACTGCATGGAACATTGGGCGTGATCCGACCGACCTTTGAAGAGTATGCCAATCGGTGGGCTTCAGAATGTGTGGTGTATGATTGCGCACAGGATGATTTTACATATAATGCACAGCAGTTAATTACTTTTTTTTCTGAGCATCCGGTGGATACTCTGGTACTGATTAATCCGGATAATCCTTCCGGATATTATATGGGACAGTCGGAGATTGTTGACTTATTGCAATGGTGTAAAGAAGAAAATAAAAATCTGATTGTGGATGAAAGTTTTTTGGACTTTGCAGATGAAGAAAATGCATCGTTATTATCAGAAAGTATCTTGAGCGAAAATCCAAATTTATATGTGGTAAAAAGCATATCCAAATCATATGGGGTACCGGGACTTCGGCTTGGAATATTGGCAAGTGGAAATGCAGATATGATTGGATGTTTGAAGAAAAGAGTATCTATCTGGAATATTAATTCTATGGCAGAGTTTTTTATGCAGATATTGGATAAATATAAGGTAGATTATGAAGGCTCTCTGCAAGAGATAAAAACAGAAAGAAAGAGTTTCTTTGAGGATTTGAGACAGATAAAATCTCTGAAAGTTTATCCGTCACAGGCAAATTATTTTATGTGTGAACTTCTGGATGGGCATACCAGTGAAGAATTGGAGGGAAGACTTTTGAAGAAGAATATTCTGATCAAGGATCTGACAGGTAAAATAAAAAACGGCAGACAATATATTCGAATTGCAATTCGCATAAGTGATGAAAATCGGCATTTAGTTGAATTACTGAAAGAGGTAATGCAGTGAAACCAATTTTATCCGCATGTATTATTATGAAAAATTAAAAAAGTGTATTACGGTATAAAAAGATCTATTTAAATTTTGGGTTGTTGATTGTTAAGAAAAAGTGTCCCATTTTTATTTAGATTATTATGCCATACTCTAAAAAAATGCGATTCTTTATGAGGCTTCTGGCATAATGGTGGAAGCCCTGCACCATAAATTTACAATTACATATTGAAAAACCATTTGGTTTCCTTTAATGTATTAGCGACCAAACAAATGGAAAAAGGATAATACAAATAGTTTTCACTAATACATTATGCAAAAGTGTTCTCAATGTCAAGAACACAGTGATAGAAAATTTTAATCTTTATTCTGATGAGGATGGAGTTAAACACATCCGTATCAAAGCCAGACCCAATAAGTGGCATGAGAATGACTGCCCTTTCTGTCACAAGTCATGCCCTGTTTATGACAAACATTCCAACAGGCCAACTACCTGAAGAGGGCTGGACTGGGGTGGTATTCTGGTTGAAGTTGAATACCAGACACACCGTATCATTTGCCCTGAACACGGGGTATATGTTGCAGAAGTGCCATGGGCATATCAGGGCAGTAGATTTATCAGGGATTTCACCCTTACTGTTGCATGGTTCGCATCCTATCTTCCAAGAAGTACCACATCATACTTCATGAGAGTGGACTGGGAAACGGTAGGCCGCTGTGTTAATCGTGTCCTTCATGATTTAGAACCGGAGCGTTCAAGAAGGCTGGATGGTCTGGTTAATATCGGCATTGACGAAACCAGTTATAAAAAAGGCCACAAGTACATTACCGTTATCGTCAATCATGATACCAACACAGTTGTATGGGCAGCGGAAGGCCATGGCAAATCAGTACTTGAAAAGTTTTACAAACAGCTCACTCCTGAGCAGTTATCCAGCATTAAGGTTGTTACCGGCGATGGTGCCAAATAGATTACTGAATGTGTAAATGAATACACTCCTGACTGTGCACGCTGTGTTGATGCCTTTCATGTTGTCGAGTGGACCATGACAGCCCTTGATGAAGTCAGGAAAGACATCTGGCACGATGCCTATAGCGAATACAAACAGGTGAAAAAAGAAAATCCACGTGGCAAGGGACATCCTAAAAAGGGAGATCCTGAACTTGCTGTTGTAAAGGCTGCCAAAGCTAAAGCTAAAGCAGATGAGATAAAAGGATCTGCTTATGCCCTTGGAAAGGCTCCGGAACACCTTACGGAAAGACAGCAGTTTCGTATTGATTTAATTGCTTCGCAGAACCCACGCCTGTATCGGGCATATCTGCTTAAAGAACAATTACGACTTCTTCTAAAAATGACAGATGCTGATGAAGCTGGAGCGGAACTAAAATGCTGGCTGTGGAAAGCAAGCCACAGCAGGATACCTGCATTTAAGGACCTGTATCTGAAGATCAAGCGCCACAGAACACATATCTTAAATACAATCCGCTACGGTATGAGTAATGCCATGATTGAAGCAACCAATAATAAGATTAAGCTGATTATCCGTAAAGCATATGGATTCAGAAACATACAGAATATGCTCGATATGGTATACCTTGTATGCTCTGATATTCGCATTCCACTTCCTAACCAAAAGTTGAATGCTGCTTAATCCAGATAAATACTGGGGTTGTGGAGGTTTTTAACCCACCATTACCCCTGAAGAACCTTCTTTATTTGAATAATGATTTTGGACTTGATATTATACGAAAGGTGATGAAATGAAAAAACATATATTTGAAATTAATAGACAGAACCTTTTATTGGTTTATGAGATTATTCAAAGTTTTCGGAAGCAAAGCTTTTTTGTTGGTACGTCAAAGCTGAGTCAATTATTAAAAAATATGAATGATGTGGCAGAGTTTCTTTTTTCTCAGAAAGATTGCAAAGCAATGGCAGTAGAATTACAGCAGATCTTACCGCCATTGTTGCAGGCACAAAGTAATCAGGATTATATATTGCAGGCAGATATTTTAGAAGGAGATATGCTTCCGCTTTTGCAAAAATTGCAAATATGGCTGCAGGAGAACGCAGAAGTTCAATTGCAAGACTATCTGGAAGAAAATATGACCATATTAGAACAGACGGATAGAAAGTTATATTTGCAGCTGCAGGAGAATGAAACGAATAATAGAGATCTTTTTTATAATAAATATGAAATGACTTTGGCAATTAATGGTCAGCCAACATTACATGTCAGAAGAGGACAATATAATTTTTTTATGCACAGTACAGTGAATCCGGAAACAGAAGCAAAAATATTGGTGAATGAAGTATCTGCATGTGAAAAATATATTGTGATAGGTTTAGGGCTTGGTTATCATATTATGGAGTTATTAAATAGATTTCCGGAGAGCTATGTGATTGTTTTCGAAAGCGAAATAAATCTGATTAAGCTTAGTATGAAATATCAGAATTGGACAAAATACTTACAATCGCGACAGCTTGAGATTGTTTATCATCCGGATATTGCAGAGTTAGTGAAGCAGACAGGATGTTTACAGCAGCCATATGAATTATTGGTACATTATCCGACGGTACAGGCAGTTGATGATGAAAAAATCCGGCAGTTGCTGGAGGACTTTTTTATGACTATAAGTAGTATGAGAGAGCAGAAAAGCTTCTTAGATTCTAATTTTTCTAAACTTTCTAAGATGCATTTACCGGAATGTGGCGTTTTAAAGCCGTTGTTTTCAAAGAAAAATGTGGTAATTGTTGGTGCTGGACCATCTGTGAACGGGCAAATTGAGATGATGAAAAAGTACCGTAACAAAGTGATTATTTTTGCAACGGGGCATATAACGAAGTTACTTTTGCAAGAAGGAATAAGACCTGATGCAATTATAATAACAGATCCGCAACCACATATGTATAAGCAGATAGAGGGTTTGGATACTGAAAATATACCATTAATATTGCTTTCTACCGCATCAGCATCTGTTATAAATGCGTATAAAGGGGATATTTATGTCGCATATCAGAAGGGGTATCAACCGGCAGAAGAGGTGGCAGAATCGTTAAATGCAGAGACTTTTGAAACGGGAGGCTCTGTTACTACGACAGCATTGGATATAGCTCTTAAATTTGGAGCAGAAAATATTATATTTGTTGGAGTAGATTTAGCATATACAGATGGAAACTCACATGCAAAAGGCGTTGGAAGAAAAATTACCAGCAGAGAGGGACTTCGAAAAGTAAAGAGTTGTATGGGAACAGAAATATATACAAGTAAAAATCTGGATATATATAGAAAATGGATTGAACGTCGGATCGAAAATGTAACCGGAACCGCTATTTATAACACGGGAAATGGGGCTATGATAAAGGGAACGCATAAAATGGTGTGGGAAAAACTGGATAATTGTATATTATCAGTGGTATTATAATCTGGAATTTGAACAGATCACAGATCAGGTGACAATCACAAGTATTTTGTTGATGTATCAGAAATATCACGAGATGGATATCCGGCAGTTTGTATGTGCGTTGGACAAAATGCGGGCGCATCATCAGCAGCGTCAGGCTGTAAGGCTGCAGGAATATCGGAAGCGGATTTGCCTCAGCCAGAAAGAACTGGCGGAAAAAGCGGATGTGCCGTTGCGGACGATTCAGCAGTATGAGCAGAAACAAAAAAACATCAACCATGCACGTGCCGATTATGTTATCCGGCTGGCAAAAGCGTTGTATTGCAGGCCGGAAGATTTGTTGGAAGTGGAGATTTTGCAATAAGCTCTGTATAGGATATATTAGATTATATGTATATTTCCAGAATCATTAACGAGGAGAGGAAAAGCGATGATTTATTCTTATGATAAAGTATATTTAAGAATTGCACAGCGTGTACTGGGCGAGATGCTTAATTATGCCGTATATGATTGTGGATATGAGTTGAACGAGTATTATCGGCTTTTTACAGAATCTTCATACAGTGAGCGTTTTTCAAAAGGAGACCCATTTGTAATTGCGGGAATGTCAGGGGCAGAGCTGCCCATTCGTGTGATGGATGTGCCGGATGACGAAATTGTTGCGCCGGGATATTATTTTGAAAAAAGCCCGGAATATTGGACCGGATGGTTGTTGGCATATTATCAATGGATGAGTGGGAAAACCTTTGCGGTGATACAAAAAGAAGTCCCAGTTGAGAAAATTCGTGATTTATATCATCCATATCATGAGATGGATATTACGCAGGGAGTGCAAAAAGTAAGAGAGATTGCTCAGCAGAACAGGGGAGAAAGTTATCTGAAGTTGTTACGGAAAAGAGCCGGACTCAGTCAGAGCCAGCTTGCGGAGGAAACAGGGATTCCCGTCAAGACGATTCAGCAGTATGAACAACGGAGGAAAGACATTAACAAAGCGCAGGCGGAGTATGTTATTAAACTTTCGCAGGTGTTGTGTTGCAAACCACAGGAACTGATGGAGATAAATGAATGAAAAGCCTGCTTTTCATTCATTTAAGGATAGGGTATACTATATGAAAAAGGCAAAGACAGGGGGTGACTGCAAATGTCTGCAAATATAGCAATCGGAATACAGGACTTCTCCACATTAATTGAAAATCATTATTTTTATGTTGATAAAACGGATTTTATAAAGGAATGGTGGGATTGTGGGGACAGTGTTACTCTGATCACAAGACCAAGACGTTTTGGTAAAACTTTGACCATGAGTATGGTAGAACAGTTCTTTTCCGTGGAATATTCCGGGCGTTCGGATCTGTTTGAGAATTTAAAAATCTGGGAGGATAAGAAGTACCGTAATATACAGGGAACGTATCCGGTCATTAGCCTGTCTTTTGCAAATGTGAAGGAACCCACGTATCAGCTGGCAGAAAAAAAGATCTGTGAATTAATTGCGCAGCTTTATGTCAAATACGATTTTATAACGGAAAGTGGAAAGCTACGGGATACGGAAGTAAAGTTGTATAAAAAAATCATGACTGATATGGAGTATGTAGATGCAACACTTTCTTTATATTATCTGTCAGGATTTTTGTATAAATATTACGGTAAAAAAGTAATTATTCTGTTAGATGAATATGACACGCCAATGCAGGAAGCTTTTGTAGATGGATACTGGGAGCAGCTTGTGACATTCACAAGAAGTCTGTTTAACGCGACATTTAAGACCAATCCGGCATTAGAGCGTGGAATTATGACAGGAATTACGAGGGTCAGTAAGGAATCCATTTTTTCAGATCTGAATAATTTAAAAGTGGTTACTACAACATCCAATGAATATGCTGCATCCTTTGGTTTTACGGAGCAGGAAGTGTTTTCTGCGCTAGAAAGTTTCGGACTGGAAAACGAAAAAAATGAGGTAAAAAGATGGTATGACGGATTTATTTTTGGAACCCACAAAGATATCTATAATCCGTGGTCGATTTTAAATTATCTGGATGTAAAGCAGTATACAACCTATTGGGCAAACACAAGCGCAAATAGTCTTGTCGGAAAATTGGTTCGTGAAGGAAACCGCCTGATCAAAGAAAAATTTGAAAAACTATTATGTGGGGAATGTATCTGGTCGGAAATAGATGAACAGATTGTATACAATCAACTGGATGGCAATGAAAAGGCGGTATGGAGCCTTTTACTCGCAGGCGGATATTTAAAGGTTTTGTCTTATGAAAAATATCAGGATATTCCGGAAGGAACGGAACCGAAATATCAGCTTGCACTTACCAATCTTGAAGTAAAGCTTATGTTTCAGAGAATGATTCACGATTGGTTTGCCCCAGTACAGCCGGATTACAACGATTTTGTTAAGGCAATGGTTGCTGGGGATGTGGATGCGATGAATGAATATATGAACCGTATTGCATTACAGACATTCAGCTATTTTGATACCGGAGACCGGGCTTCCGGGGTTGAACCGGAACGTTTTTATCACGGGTTTGTTTTAGGTCTGCTGATTGATTTGCGGGACAGGTATTATCTGAGGTCGAATCGGGAAAGCGGCTTTGGCAGATATGATATTATGTTGGAGCCAAAACATCCGGGAAAGGATAATGCTGTGATTCTGGAATTTAAAGTACGAAGCGCAAGAAAGGGAAAAAGTCTCGAAGAGACCGCGCAGTCTGCACTTGCACAGATCAGGGAACGAAAATACAGTGAAGAACTGAAAATGAAAGGGATTACAGATAGTCAGATCAAAGAATATGGAGTTGCGTTTGAAGGTAAGACAGTGTTGATTGTGGATTGAGCTGGAGGAAAAACAATGGGAATCTATGTAAATCCGGGAAATGAAGAATTCAAAAGAGCAGCAAATTCAAAAATATATGTAGACAAGACCATGCTCCTCGCGTTTACAAACCAGAATTTAAAATCAGAGCATCAGAACATCTGTGTCAGCCGCCCCCGCCGCTTCGGGAAATCCATGGCAGCCAACATGCTGTCTGCCTATTATGGTGCGGAAAACGATTCACATGCATTGTTTAAACCTTACAGGATCAGCAAAGACAGCAGCTTTGAGGAGCATATAAATAAATACAACGTCATCCAGATTAACATGATTGATTTCATGACACGCACTTCTTCTGTCGAAGAAATGATAGATTATTTGCAACGGCGGATTCTTTGGGATTTAAAGAAAGCATACGGACAATTAGAATGTTTTAACTGGAATGATCTGGTGGAAGTATTGCAGACCATTTATGCGGAAACGAAACGCGCATTTGTAATCATTATTGATGAATGGGATTGTATTTTCCGCAAATACCCGAATAACCATGAGGATCATATCCGGTATCTGGACTTCCTTCGTTTCTGGCTCAAGGGAAAATCATACATTGCATTGGCCTACATGACCGGCATCCTCCCAATTAAAAAATACGGCGAACATTCCGCCCTGAATATGTTTGATGAATATTCCATGACCAACCAGCGCGAACTGGCAGAGTTTACCGGTTTTACAGAGGCCGAGGTGCAGGAACTCTGCCGCCAGTATGACATGCCATACGACAAGACGAAACAGTGGTATGATGGCTATGATTTAAAGGGCGTGCAGATTTACAATCCGCGTTCTGTAGTCATGTCAATGCTTGGTCATGACTACGACAGCTACTGGACAAAAACAGAGACATATGAGGCATTAAAGAAATACATCCAGATGAACCAGTATGGGTTAAAAGAACTGACCACCCGGCTGATTGCCGGGGAACACATCCGGGTAAATCCGGATAAATTCCAGAATGACATGACAACGTTTGCCAGTGCGGACGATGTACTGACGTTGTTGGTTCATCTGGGATATCTGACATACGATTTTTACGCACAGACCGTCTGCATCCCCAATCAGGAAGTGCAGAAAGAGTTTATTAACTGTATCGAGGACGGAGGCTGGGAACCGGTGATGGCGGCCATCCGGCGGTCAGAGGATTTGATGGAAGCTACACTTCGTGGGGATGAAGAATATGTTGCACAACAAATTCAGCGGGTGCATGAAGAGAATATTTCCATTCTGAAATATAATGATGAAAATTCCCTGGCGTGTGTACTGTCATTGGCATACTATGCGGCAAAGAAAACGCATGAGATTTACCGGGAATTAGCAGGCGGAAAAGGGTTTGCAGATCTGGTGTTTGTTCCGAGAAAGCATGTCGAAAGTCATGCTATGATTGTTGAATTGAAGTGGGATCAGTCTGCACAGACAGCACTTGATCAGATCCGGGAGAAAAAGTATGACAAGACATTAAAAGGATACCATGGAAGCATGCTTCTGGTCGGAATTAATTACAGGAAAGCCGAAAAAACTTATACCTGCAAGATAGAAACAGAGACGATAAACGAATGATCTGGTAAATATTGTCTGGTTGGTGCGCCTGAAGGGCATAGCAAGGGATACTACACCAGCATCCCAAGCGTTCCCACCACAATCAACACCAGCCCTCCGGCTTCTTTTTTCCCCAGTTTCTCATGAAAAACAAGATAAGAAAACAGAATGGTAACCAGAATACTCAGCTTATCGATCGGCACAACGACACTTGCCAGACCATCCTGCAGCGCACGGTAATAGCACAGCCAGGAAGCACCGGTGGCAAGTCCGGACAGGCAGATAAAGCCAAGTTCCCTGTGATCAATCGTGCGCACACTGTCCTGCTTTTTCGTGACAAACACGACAATCCATGCCATGATCAGCACAACGATGGTACGGATGGCTGTTCCCAGATTGGAATCAATGTTTTCAATGCCGACTTTTCCCAGAATAGAAGTCAGGCTGGCAAAGACGGCAGAGCCAAGCGCGTAGAAGAACCAGCTCCAGCCTTTTTTCCCGGAATTCTCAAAAGAGGTTTCCTTTTTCGTGATCATCAGGTAGGTTCCCGCGCCGATCAGCACCACGCACAGAAGTTTCAGTGGGCTGATGCTCTCATGCAGGAAGAGAAAAGCGAGAAGGATGGAGAGGATGGCACTCGATTTATCGACCGGGACCACCTTATCCACATCTCCGATCTGCAGTGCACGGAAGTAGCACAGCCAGGAAGCACCGGTGGCAAGTCCGGACAGGATCAGAAATGTCCAGGTTTTGGCAGAAACACTTCCGATGCCGTGTTGTGCCCCGACCAGAAATACCATGATCCATGAAAAAATAAGTACAATAATGGTACGGATCGCCGTAGCTACATTGGAATCGGTATTTTTGATACCGCATTTCGCCAGTATGGAAGTCAGTCCGGCGAACAGAGCTGACCCAAATGCAAATAGAATCCACATATACAATTTCCTCCCTGGGACAAGCGTAAAATGTTTTGGGGCATTTGTCAAAACTTTTTTCTTGTGATATGATAATTTTATCTTTTTCAGAGGTGACAGAATGTTTGAAAAAAAACAGATCATATACAGTGAAACACAGGGAGTCTGTCAGGTAGAAAATATTGTTTCGCTCTCCGCATCACGCAGGGAGCGAAAAATTCCGTACTATGTGCTGCGCCCGGTATTCGACAAATCCAGAGTATCTTATATTCCGGTAGAAAACCATCAGGTAAAACTGCGGGAGTTGTTTACCAGGGAAGAGGCAGAGGCACTTCAGGGAACGGAAGAAATGAAAAAAGATGAAAAACTGAGACAGGCCGTGGAGTATGTATTAGGAAAAAAGGAGGGATAGGATGGCACAGCAGCAGCCACAGCAGGCAATACATAAATTTGTACTTGGAAATAAAGAACTTGAAGGAAAGACAGCGGAATTCCAGTATGACAAAGGCTGGTACAGCATTACGGATATTGTAGGGGAGGAACGCAACGTAATCTACAAATCCCGCAATGCGCAGGAAGCCTATATGAAATGGAACGTATATATCGGCCGCAAAAAAGAGAGACCGTTATCCGGAAAAAACAGCGATGCGGATCATGGAAGCCGTGCGGATGGAAACAGAGCAAACGATTCCCGTGAGCATCGGAGCCGTGATTTCCGCGAAAAGCGTGACATGACGGATCGGCGTGGAAATAACCGGGGACGTCATTGACATATAAAACAGCACCGGGCAGGTGAAGACCGCGGTGCTGTTTTTGTTTAAAAAGTGAGCGGAGAGCATGGGATTCGAACCCACGTTGCGTCTATTCGACGCAAACCGCATTTCGAGTGCGGCACCTTCGACCTCTCGGACAACTCTCCCTTGAAATTCATCTCCGATGAATTTCCTACGTACATCGCTTCCGCGGAGCGGAACTTTCATGCGATGTGCTCCTTGAGGTATAGCGTAAGCTATATCTCCTACGTACATCGCTTCCGCGGAGCGGAACTCTCATGCGATGTGCTCCTTAATAGTATACAGAATTTACATACATTTTTCAAGTCGCTTATCTTGTGAACGGACAAAAATTATACTATAATACAAATGTGTATGTGAAAACATTTGGTACACAATAAGAGAATATGCAGGAGGAAACGTGCATGATGAAGATCGGAATGCTTACCAGCGGCGGAGACTGCCAGGCTTTAAATGCAGCCATGCGTGGTGTTGTAAAAGGACTTACTACGAATGTAGACGAACTGGAGATTTATGGATTTGAAAATGGGTACAAAGGGCTGATCTATGAACAGTACAGAATTCTTACAGCCTCGGATTTTTCCGGAATTCTTACCAGAGGTGGAACGATTCTCGGATCTTCCCGCCAGCCGTTCAAACAGATGCGTGTGCCGGATGAAAACGGTCTGGACAAGGTAGAGGCCATGAAGTCCACATACCGTAAGCTCGGACTCGACTGTCTGGTTATCTTAGGTGGTAACGGTACACAGAAGACAGCCAATCTGCTTCGTGAGGAAGGACTCAATATTATTCATCTTCCAAAGACCATTGACAATGATATTTACGGAACAGATGTGACATTCGGTTTTCAGAGTGCAATTAATATAGCGACAGAGACCATCGATTGCATCCATACAACGGCTGCTTCCCACAACCGTGTATTTATTGTAGAGGTGATGGGACACAAAGTAGGATGGCTTACCTTGTATGCAGGAGTGGCAGGCGGTGCCGACATTATTCTACTCCCGGAGATTCCGTATGATATTGATAAGGTCGTGGATGCGATTCATAAGCGTACAAAAGACGGAAAAGGATTTACGATTCTTGCAGTTGCAGAAGGTGCAATCTCCAAAGACGATGCACAGCTTACCAAGAAGCAGTACAAGGCAAAAGTTGCATCCCGCAGGTATCCATCGGTTTCTTATGAGATTGCAGATCAGATTCAGGAGAAATGCGGTGTAGAAGTCCGCGTTGCGGTTCCGGGCCACACACAGCGTGGCGGCAGTCCGTGTCCATACGACAGAGTATTATGTACCCGTCTTGGATCTGCCGCTGCCCAAGCAATTATGGATGGAAAATTTGGCTGCATGATCGCCATGATCAACAACAAGACCAAATGTGTGCCGCTTGGAGAGGTGGCAGGCAAGTTAAAGACGGTTGATCCGGACAGTCAGATGATTCAGGAGGCAAAACGGATCGGTATCAGTTTTGGAGATTAAATTTCCTGATATCCGGCAAAAAGGAGAAGAAAAATGTCTTACACGGCTTTATACCGTAAGTTCCGTCCGCAGGAATTCGAAGATGTCAAAGGACAGGAACACATTGTTACAACATTAAAGAACCAGATCAAAGCCGATCGCATAGGACATGCTTATTTGTTTTGCGGTACCCGGGGTACCGGAAAGACGACAGTTGCAAAGATTTTTGCAAAAGCAGTAAATTGTGAACACCCGGTAGACGGAAGTCCCTGTGGAAAATGCCCTGCATGTCAGGGCATTGCCGCCGGGACTTCTATGAATGTCATAGAGATTGATGCGGCATCGAACAACGGCGTGGACAATATCCGGCAGATCCGGGAAGAAGTATCTTACCGCCCGACAGAGGGAAAATACAAGGTTTACATTATTGATGAGGTGCATATGCTGTCGGCAGGCGCATTCAACGCGCTGCTCAAGACGCTGGAGGAGCCGCCGGCATATGTGATTTTTATTCTTGCGACAACGGAAGCACACAAGATCCCGATTACGATTCTGTCCCGCTGCCAGAGATATGATTTTCACCGGATTTCCATTGATACCATTACCGATCGTCTGGCGGAACTGATGCGTACCGAACAGGTGGATGTCGAGGAGCGCGCACTGCGTTATGTGGCAAAAGCCGGGGACGGTTCGATGCGTGATGCGCTGAGTCTGCTCGACCAGTGTATTGCTTTTCATCTGGGGGAAAAACTCACCTATGAAAATGTGCTGGAAGTGCTCGGTGCAGTGGATACGGAAGTGTTTTCTGCACTGTTGCGCCAGGTGCTGGCAAAAGATGTGACCGGTGCCATCCGGACGGTGGATCATTTGGTGGATCAGGGACGGGAACTGGGACAGATGGTGAACGATTTTACCTGGTACATGAGAAATCTTTTGCTCATCCAGAGTGCGGATGACATGGAGGAAGTGCTGGATATGTCGGCAGATCATCTGGCAGCCCTGAAAGAAGAGGCACGGATGGTGGAGCCGGAAACACTGATCCGGTATATCCGGATTTTCTCGGAACTGTCCAGCCAGATCCGGTATGCGGCACAGAAGCGCATCCTGCTGGAGATTGCAATTATCAAGCTTTGCCGTCCACAGATGGAAAAAGATCTGTCGGCACTCAATGAGCGTATGGATGATATGGAGCAGAAATTAGAAAGCGGGTCATTTGTTTCGGCGGCACCACAGAGTGCAGCAGTTCCGGCAGCAGGTGGCACGCAGGCTCCGGCGGCACAGGCACCGGAGAAAACACAGCTTCCCAAAGCCATTCCGGAGGACATTAAACAGGTGATGAACAACTGGCGATCGGTCATTTCGGAGATGGGAGGCATCACCAGACAGTATTTGAATCAGGCGGTGCCGACGCTTGGACCGGCGGGAGAACTGCTCCTGGTGTTTGACGATGCCAACGCTTTTGCCTATCTAAGCGACAATAAGGCAGGGTGTATTGACCATTTGAAAGAAATGATTGCGCAGCGGTGTGCAAAGCAGGTAGAAGTGCAGCTCCGCTTAAATGAAGGAGGACGCAGCGCAGCCAATACGGTACCGGATTTGCGGCAATTAATCAATTTTGATATTGAGGAAGAGAACTTCTAATGGTATGATAATACAAGATTCGTAAATAACTGAAATTAGAAAGCAGGAGGACCCCACATGGCAAAAAGAGGTGGATTCCCTGGCGGTATGCCGGGAAATATGGCGAATATTATGAAACAGGCGCAGAAGATGCAAAAGCAGATGGAAGAGGCACAGAAGAATTTAGAGGAACAGGAAGTTACGGCAGCAGCAGGAGGCGGAGCCGTGGAAGTGACGGTTTCCGGCAAGCATGAGGTGACAAAGGTAAAACTGGCAGAAGAAGTAGTGGATCCGGATGATATTGAGATGCTCGAGGATCTGATCATGGCAGCGACAAATGAGGCGATGCGTAAAATTGACGAAGCTTCCCAGCAGTCCATGTCACAGATTACAGGGGCATTAGGTGGAGGACTTCCGTTCTGATATGGATTATTACAGTCATGAGATTGCAAAATTGATTGAAGAACTGTCTGCACTTCCGGGAATCGGAGCCAAATCCGCACAGCGGCTGGCATTTCATATTCTGAATATGCCACAGGATCATGTGGATGCACTGGCATCGGCAATTGTTTCTGCAAAGAAAAATGTCAAATACTGCAAGTGCTGTTATAACCTGACAGATCAGGAAATTTGTCCGATCTGCAGTGACACATCCAGAGATCACAAGACGATTATGGTGGTAGAAAATACCCGCGATCTGGTTGCCTATGAAAAAACCGGAAAATACAGCGGGGTCTACCATGTGTTGCATGGTGCAATTTCCCCCATGCTTGGAATCGGTCCGAACGATATCCGGCTGAAGGAACTGATGGTGCGTCTGGAAAAAGATGTGGATGAGGTGATTATTGCAACGAATTCCAGTCTGGAAGGTGAGACAACAGCGATGTATATCAGCAAACTCATCAAACCGACAGGGATTAAAGTGACACGGATTGCCAGCGGAGTGCCGGTTGGCGGAGATCTGGAATATATCGATGAAGTAACTCTTCTGCGTGCATTGCAGGGGAGAACAGAATTATAAATATATAGCTATTCTTGTGTTTAAAGGAGGAAAGGACAAATAATGAATCATTTAGAATTGGAAAAGCTTGCGAATGAAATCCGTAAGAGCATTGTAACGGCAGTGCACAGCGCAAAATCCGGTCATCCGGGCGGATCGCTGTCTTCGGCAGATATTTTTACATATCTGTATTTCGAAGAGATGAATATTGATCCAAAGAACCCGAAGATGGAGGATCGTGACCGTTTTGTATTGTCCAAAGGACATGTAGCACCGGCTTATTATTCCACACTTGCAGAGCGCGGATTTTTCCCGAAGGAAGATCTTGTGACACTGCGCCATACAGGTTCGTATCTGCAGGGACATCCGGATATGAAGCATATTCCTGGCGTTGATATGTCCAGTGGATCTTTGGGGCAGGGAGTTTCTGCTGCAGTAGGTATGGCAGCAGCCGGAAAATTTGATCACAAGGACTATCGTGTATACACCCTGACCGGAGATGGTGAGATTCAGGAGGGGCAGATCTGGGAGGCTGCTATGTGGGCAGGACACCGGAAGCTGGACAATCTGGTAGTGATTGTAGACAATAATAATCTGCAGATTGATGGGGAGATTGACAAAGTATGTTCTCCGTATCCGATTGATAAGAAGTTTGAGGCATTTAATTTTCACACGATCGTGATTGATGGAAATGATTTCGACCAGATCCGTGCAGCATTTGAGGAAGCGAAGAAGACCAAAGGTCAGCCGACTGCCATTATTGCAAAGACCATCAAAGGAAAGGGAGTTTCCTTTATGGAGAATGAAGCCGGATGGCATGGAAAAGCTCCGAATGACGAGCAGTACGAAATCGCTATGAAAGATCTTGAGAAAGCAGGTGAAGCATTATGTCAGAAGTAAAGAAAATTGCAACCAGAGACAGCTATGGAAACGCATTGGTAGAACTTGGAAAAGAGCATGAGAATCTCATCGTGCTCGACGCAGATCTGGCAGGTGCTACCAAAACCTGTATTTTCCAGAAAGAATTTCCGGAGCGCCATTGGGACTGCGGTATCGCAGAGTGCAACATGACAGGTATTGCTGCAGGATTATCTACCTGTGGGAAAGTTCCGTTTATCAGTTCTTTTGCAATGTTTGCAGCCGGACGTAACTACGAGCAGGTTCGCAACTCCATTGGCTATCCACATCTGAATGTAAAGATCGGAGCTACCCATGCAGGAATTTCGGTCGGAGAAGACGGAGCTACCCATCAGTGCCTGGAGGATCTGGCCCTGATGCGTGAGATCCCTGGTATGGTAGTGATCAACCCGTCGGATGATGTGGAAGCACGCGCAGCAGTACATGCAGCATATGATTATGTTGGACCGGTTTATCTTCGGTTTGGACGTCTGGCAGTGCCGGTGATCAATGACAGAGAGGATTACAAGTTTGAGATCGGAAAAGGAATCGTATTAAAAGAAGGTACGGATGTAACCATTTTTGCGACAGGACTGGAAGTGTCAGAGTCCTTAGAAGCTGCAAAGATGCTGGAGAAAGATGGAATTTCTGCAGAAGTAATCAATATCCATACCATCAAGCCGATTGACGAGGAACTGGTTGTTGCATCTGCAACAAAGACGAAGAAAGTCGTAACCGTTGAGGAACATTCCGTAATCGGTGGACTTGGAAGCGCGGTAGCGGAAGTATTGTGTGAAAAGGCACCGACAAAGATGATGCGTATCGGCGTGAATGACCGGTTTGGAGAATCCGGACCGGCGGTTGAGCTGATTCGTAAATACGAACTGGACGCAGAAGGAATTTACAAAAAAGTAAAAGCTTTTGCAAAATAATACAGCAAGTACAAAGGAGGCTGTCGTATCGAAGGATATGGCAGTCTTTTTTTGCCTGAAGTCTGGAAATATGTCCGGTAGTGTCGTACGATTTTTTTCATGCCTGTCAGGTTTTTCCAAAATTCTACCGGATGGTGGTGATACTATATTCTGGAAAAACGGATAAGGAGGCAGGATATGATAGATATTGCAGAAGGACCGGGACGTGACCTGAAAAATATCAGACAGATCGGAACACCGGCAGAGGGGGATCGAATTTACATAGAAAATGCGGCGTATGCCAGGGTGCATGAAGAAACTTATGAGGAGCGGAGAGTGTTTATCTTTATGGGGCATACAGAGTGCGAGCAGGGTGTATATATGACCTTTGTAGAGGCTGCCATTCCGGTAAGGGATATGGAATTTTCACAGAATCTGCCGAGATGGGGAACACATGCGTGGTCGGATGTATTCCGTGAGATTAAGAGATCTTATGAGAATTCCATTATTGTCGGATGGGCGTTGGATTGTAAAGGATATCCACCACGCCTGACAGCAGAACTGGAAGCTATCCACAGAGAACAGTTCGGAGGTGCACATCAGGTTCTTTTCCTTATGGACAGTATGGAGGGGGAAGAATACTTTTATCTGCATAAAGGCAACCGGCTGCAACCGAAAAACGGGTTTTATATCTATTATGCAAGGGAACTGCATGAGATACGGATCCCGGATGTGACGATTGAACTGCCGAGACGTGGAACCCGGCAGATGCTTCCGGAGATTCTGACGGAGAGCAAAAAAGAGAACGAAAAAGAAGAATGCAGCAGTTCAAAGAGCGAACGCAAACCAACGTCGTATGCGATGGCTGCCGCAATCGCGTTGCTTTTGGTTCTGGCCGGGGTCGGAATCTGGCAGCAGCGAATCCATATTCCGGGTCTGGAGCAGACCGTGGAGACGATAGGGGAAAAAATCCGCCATGTGTCACAACCGGCAGAAGTCCTGGTGGGAACTGAAAAAAATATAGTGGAAGAACAGACGGAGAGCGCAAAGAGTACGGAAACCATCAGTGAACCCATGCAGCTGATACCGATTGAGGAGGTTCCGGCGGGAGCGGTGAAAAAGGCAGAGGAAGCGGCACCTTCCACACAGCCGGCAGAGGAGAAAGAAAAACCTGTGGCGGTAGAAAATACACAAAATTATTATGTGGTACAACAGGGGGATACGTTGAGCGGAATCTGTAAACAGGCATACGGATCAATGAAAAAATTAAAAGAGCTTGAAAAGGCGAATGATCTGGAAGATTCGGATGATATCAGGGTTGGGCAGAAATTATTACTTCCGTAACGGGGACTGCAATGCTATAATGATAGAAACGTAAGCGAAAAGGAGAAAAATCGGTGGCTGAAAAAACGGAATTTAAAACCGTAGAGACAAGTCAGGAAGACCTGGAGGAACTGGAAGAAAAAATCAGGAGACACAGGCATAAAATAGCCCGCAGGACGGCACTTGTGATCGTTACTGTTGTAGCAGCAGTGATTTTTGTAGAACTTTGGTCTGCACTTCGCACATATTCAGGATTTGAGGTGCAGGCATCGGCGGAGAGAAAGGACAGTGCGGCAACGGGATATAAGATGTTCCAGGGAAAAATACTGGAATATGATAATGACGGAATCGTGTGTCACGATACAGATGACCGGCTGATCTGGAACCAGTCTTATGAAATGACTGCGCCGGAACTTTCCGTGTGTGAACAGTATCTTGCGGTTTATGATCGTGGAGGGACATTTATTTATATCATGTCGGAACGCGGACTGGTAAAGAAAATCGAAACGGCAACACCGATTGAACGTGTATGTGTTGCCCGTCAGGGAACGGTGGCTGTGCTGATGAAGGAGGATGATGTCTCGTATGTACGGCTTTATGACAAAAAGGGACAGGAACTTGCCAGTGGTGAATTTTATCAGGAAAAAGGAAGTTTTCCTGTAGATATTGCGTTGGCTCCGGATGCGCAGAAACTGGCAGTAGATATGCTCGACGTGACAAAGGGCAAAACCTGTTCCACGGTTACTTTCTATAACTTTGGTTCGGTTGGGCAGAATGAAATCGACAACAATGTGGGAACGTACAGTTACAAAAATACGATGATATCGGAACTGGTTTATACCGAATCCGGAAAACTTCTCGCGATCAGCGATGCCGGACTGATCTGGTTTGACGGAGCACAAAAACCTGCGCCGAAAAAACAGATAAAGTTTGAACGGGAGATACAGAGTGTCTTCTATAATAATAAATATGTCGGTATTTCATACAGCGATACCCAAAAAGAAAACAGCTGGCACATAAAAGTCTATGACATGAATGGTAAAACGGTTATGGAGAATGATACAGAGATCGCATACAACAGAATCGAGCTCCTCGATAATAATGAAATATGTGTCCGGGATGATTATAACTGTGAATTGTTTACCATACACAGCATCCGTAAATTCCGTTATACGTTTGACCGGCAGCTTTATAACGTATTGTCGGGATCGGATGGTCAGAATTATACATTGGTATTAAACGGAGAAATAGAAGAGGTACGATTACAATGAACTGGTTATTGATACTGGTTGTATTACTTGTTGCCGGAAATATTGTCTGGGGATTCTTCTGTGGTTTCCTGCGTGTGGTTTATTCAATGGCTGCCTGGATACTGATTCTGGTTTTTGTTACGTTTGCAACGCCGTATGTTGCAGACTGGATGACAGAACACACAGGCCTGGATACCAGAATTGAAAAGAATTGCAAAGAGAAATTGCAAAATGCCGTGGCAGGGGAAGAAAAAAGTACAGAAGAACAAAACACGCAGGAGCAGAAAGATCTCAGCGGTCTGGGAATGAAACTGCCGGCAAACGTATGGAACCAGATAGGGGATACACATAAACTTGCGGATGGCTGGATGGAGCAAAGCGGACTGTATAATACAATTGCGTCAAAAGCATCATCCCTTGCCATGAAAGCGATTGCATTTGTTATTGTTATGCTGATTACGGTGATCGCCTTTCATCTGATTGCCACTGCGATTGATCTGGTGGCAAAACTGCCCGTAATAGGAGAAGTAAATCATATGCTTGGGGGAATTGCCGGATTGATCAAAGGGCTGTTGCTGGTATGGCTGGTATTTGCGTTTGCAGCAATGGGGGCAGCGACAGAAGCCGGGAGTGTTGTGATTGAAGCGGTATATCAGTCGGAAATTCTGCAATGGCTATATGAAAATAATTTAATACTGACGATTCTGCTTTCGTTTTTATGATTGAATTGTGGTTTGTAAGCACCCAGGAAACAATATCTTGTGGTGCTTATATTTTTGCAAATAAAATGTAAAGTTTTTGTTGACTTTAGGTTGTCTGCGTGATATTATATCTAAGCTGACTCGTGACGAGGACACTGATACAGGCACTGGCAGGAAGCTGAGTGATGGTTGGTGGTCATGATGATGAAAAAAGTTGTTGACAAACAATGACAAACATGATAAGATATCAGAGTTGTTGCGTTTGAGAGACAACAAAGAAAAATAAAAAAGTTGTTGACAACGACTTGAAGATATGATAAAATATACAAGCTGTTGAAAATAACAACAACGAACATTGATAACTGAACAGTGAAAAACCTTGAAAGATTTTGAGAATAATTCAAGAACGCTTCTATAAAGAAGCAACCTTAAAACAGTAAATCAGGACATTGTTTCTGATTAAAAGCCAGATTTAATTCTGGCAGGACAAAACTTTTTAACATGAGAGTTTGATCCTGGCTCAGGATGAACGCTGGCGGCGTGCTTAAC
>ERZ779842.25-NODE-25-length-187081-cov-74.275897_pt1 | contig 187081 bp, 151 predicted proteins | sample MGYA00511095_ERZ779842 | MGnify/ENA primary metagenome ERZ779842 (study PRJEB29588, sample SAMEA2154036) | human gut metagenome | biome: human gut; feature: human-associated habitat; material: faeces | place: Denmark | collected 2008/2010 ... | reverse complement strand
CGCTGGATGGGTATTTCCAGCTTATAGAGGAATGTGACAATATAGATGACCAGAGCAGATATCTTGATATAATCAGAGAAAGGCTTAACAGCCTCAATGAAATGCTGGAGGAGCTTTTTACATTTACCAAGCTGAAAAATGATTCATATAAGCTGGAGCTTACAGACTGTTGTATGAACAGAATATTAAAAGAAGCGGTATTTTCTTATTATGATGAATGGAAGAAGCAGGGCATCTGCCCGGATATTAGTATTACTGAGGAAATGCTGTATATATCAGGTAATAAGCAGGGCTTAAGGAGAGTTATACAGAATGTCATAAAAAATGGTCTTGATCATGGGGAAAAGAATATAAGTATCAAGCTTACCCGTGAGGATAATCACGCCTTGCTTAAAATCAGCAATTATACAGAACATCCTGAAAATATTGACTTAAGCCATGTGTTTGAGCGTTTTTATAAAGCGGATGTTGCAAGAGGCAGAGCCTCAACCGGACTGGGTTTATCTATTGCAAAAGAGCTTGTGGAGCGTATGAATGGAGATATAAGTGCAAGAATACAGGGAAATGATTTCATTATTGAGATAAAAGTTCCGCTTGTGGTATAACGAACACAATAGTGCTCATCTTAAAAGTTCCTTACGGAACTTTGTATGTGCGCTGAAAAGCTGTGCAAATATTGTGGTATAATATGCATGAAAAAATAATAAAAATATTATACTACGCATTGATAAAAAAATAACAAAGTGATATAAATGTAAAAGAAACAGGGGCTGTTACGGAGAAATTATATATAGAATATGCTGATTCGTTTAATGAATGGGGAATATTACAGATTCAATAATAAAGGGAGACATGCGTATGAAAAATATAAAAGAAATAGGGGATTTTTTTATAAATCTGAATGAATATGTATATGCAACAGATATAGAAACCAATGAGATTGTATATATGAATCATAAAGCATTGAAAGCGTATGGCTTAGAATCAATAGAGGATATAAAAGGCCTGAAGTGCTATGAGGTATTACAAAAAGCTTCTGTTAAATGTGGAATGTGCAACAACAGCAGGCTTCTGCCTGGAGCCTTTGATGAATGGCGTTATTATAATCCTGTATTAGATAAGTATATGATAATAAAGGATACACTGATAGAGGGCGAAGGGAACAGAAAGTACAGGCTGGAAATAGGCATAGATATAAGTGAAGAGCTTGCACAGGATAAGCTTATCCAAAAGTACAGAGAAACTGAGGCACTTGTCAATGAGGGCTTAAGAGAGGCACTTGCAGCAGATACACCTGATGAAACGATTAACACACTTCTTGGGTATATAGGTAAAGCACTTAATGGAGAAAGAACTTATATATTTGAAAAGAATATATATGGCAGAGATGATAATACATATGAGTGGACGGCAGATGGAATAAGGTCAGAGAAGGATAATCTTCAGAATCTGCCTCCGGAGGTATGTGCTAACTGGTATAAGTGTTTTGAAAAAGGCGGAAACATCGTAATTCAGGATATTGAAGAAATAAAGGATAGTGATTCCCTGCAATATGATAATTTAAAAAGACAGGGTATTCATTCAATAATTGCAATTCCTATATATAACGAAGGAAATGTTGTTGCATTTATGGGAATAGGCAATCCGCCACTGCTTACACTTAAATATGCCTTAAGTATACTTGAGATTATGAGTGCTTTTATTATATCGTGTATAAAGCGCAGGAATATGATGAGAAAGCTTGAGGATATGAGCTATAAGGACGCACTGACCAATATAGGAAACCGCTTTGCAATGAGTGCATGTGTAGAGAGTATAGATGAAAAACAGAGCATAGGTGTTGTTTACTGTGATGTTACAGGACTGAAATATGTGAACGATACAATGGGACATGATGCAGGCGACAGACTTATTCTTAACGCCTGTGGATGTCTTACGGATGTGTTTGGAGAAGATAAGGTGTTCCGTATAGGTGGAGATGAGTTCCTTGTAATCTGTACACAGATAGATGAGAATACATTAATAAAGCGTATAACAGAGTTAAAAGAACTAATGAAAGAGCGTTCTGTGAATATGGCAGCCGGTGTTATCTGGAGGGAGAATGTAATAACAGGCTTTGGCGAAATATTACGTGAGTCTGAGGAGCTGATGTATGCTGATAAAGCACAATATTATAAAGAAAAAGGTGTTGAACGCAGAAAAGGACGGGCATAGCAGGGCTAAAGCAATACATATAACACAATAACAGGAAATTTTGTGATAAATTATAATAAATAATACAGCTTAATTATTGACATTTTAAGATCAATTATATACAATCACATTATCTGCGATGACGAAGACAGTAGATTATGAAAGAAAGCAATAGCGAGCCGGGATGGTGGAAGCCGGTGTGAGTAGAGCATAGTTGAATATCACTTCCAAGCATCCTTGCAGAACTTTGTAGTATGATATTATTGGTAAAATTATGGATGGTATTATATTACGAAAAGTAAGTAAGGACGGTAATCCTACCGTTACAAGGGACGCATATGATGGTATGTCGTAATTGATATAGGTTAAGTTGATTCAGCCCCTGTCGTATTACGGCAGGGGCTTTTTTGCATATGTAACGACATTTGTTACAGCACCAATAAAGCAAGCTGATATCGTTACGATTAAGTAAATGATTTGAAAGGAGTAACACAATGGTATACGAGAAAGTTTCATCAGATATGAATTTCGTAGACAGAGAAAAACAGGTCGAAAAGTTCTGGAAGGATAATGATATATTCCAGAAGAGTATTGATAACCGCAAGAAGGGGGAAACATATACATTTTATGATGGACCTCCTACAGCTAATGGTAAGCCACATATCGGACATGTTCTTACAAGAGTTATAAAGGATATGATTCCAAGATATAGAACAATGAAGGGTTATATGGTTCCACGTAAGGCCGGATGGGATACACACGGACTTCCAGTTGAGCTTGAGCTTGAGAAGGAATTAGGTCTTGACGGCAAGGAACAGATTGAAGAGTATGGTCTTGAGCCATTTATCAAGAAATGTAAGGAAAGCGTATGGAAATACAAGGGTATGTGGGAGGATTTCTCATCTACAGTTGGTTTCTGGGCTGATATGGATAACCCATACATCACATATGATGATAACTTCATCGAGTCTGAATGGTGGGCTTTAAAGCAGATATGGGATAAGGGTCTTTTATACAAGGGCTTTAAGATTGTTCCTTACTGCCCACGTTGTGGAACACCTCTTTCATCACACGAAGTAGCACAGGGCTACAAGGCTGTTAAAGAGCGTTCAGCAGTAGTACGTTTCAAGTGTGTAGGCGAAGATGCATATTTCCTTGCATGGACAACAACACCTTGGACACTTCCATCTAACGTGGCACTCTGCGTGAACCCAGAGGAAACATACGTAAAGGTTAAGGCAGCAGACGGTTATACTTACTATATGGCAGAGGCACTTCTTGATAAGGTACTTGGTGGACTTGCAGTTAAGGCAGGCCAGACAGTTAATGGTACAGCAGTAGAAGAAGGCACAGAAGTAGGTAGCGGTGCAGGCGTTGATTACGAAGTATTAGAAACTTACAAGGGTAAAGACCTTGAATATAAAGAATATGAGCCATTATATCAGTGTGCGGCAGATGTTGCAGCTAAGCAGCACAAGAAGGGACATTTTGTTACATGTGATGACTATGTAACTATGTCAGATGGTACTGGTATCGTTCATATTGCACCAGCATTTGGTGAAGATGATGCCAAGGTTGGACGTAAGTATGACCTTCCATTCGTACAGTTCGTTGACGGAAAGGGTGAACTTACAAAGGAAACACCATATGCAGGACTTTTCGTTAAGAAAGCAGACCCAGAAGTACTTAAAGACCTTGATAAAGAGGGCAAGTTATTTGATGCTCCTAAGTTCGAGCACGATTACCCATACTGCTGGAGATGTGATACACCACTCATCTACTATGCAAGAGAATCATGGTTTATTAAGATGAGTGACCCAGAAGTTAAGGCTAACTTAATAGCTAACAACAAGACAATCAACTGGATTCCGGAAACTATCGGAACTGGACGTTTTGGTGCTTGGCTTGAAAATGTTCAGGACTGGGGAATTTCACGTAACAGATACTGGGGTACTCCTCTTAATATCTGGGTATGTGATGATTGTGGAGAAATGTTATCTATCGGAAGCAAGGCAGAATTAAAGGAACATTCTGATAACTGTCCAGATGATATCGAGCTTCACAGACCATATATTGATGCTGTTACTTGCACTTGTCCTAAGTGTAAGGGCAAGATGAAGAGAGTTCCAGAAGTTATCGACTGCTGGTTCGACTCAGGTTCAATGCCATTTGCACAGCACCACTATCCATTTGAGAATAAGGAAGTGTTTGAACAACAGTTCCCTGCTAAGTTCATTTCAGAAGCCGTTGACCAGACAAGAGGATGGTTCTACTCACTTCTTGCAATATCAACACTTCTTTTCAATAAAGCACCTTATGAAAATGTTATCGTACTTGGTCACGTTCAGGATGCAGATGGACAGAAGATGAGTAAGTCAAAGGGTAACGCTGTAGATCCATTTGACGCATTACAAAAGCACGGTGCAGATGCTATCCGCTGGTATTTCTACGAGAATTCAGCACCTTGGCTTCCTAACAGATTCCATGACAAGGCTGTTACAGAAGGTCAGAGAAAGTTTATGGGAACTATCTGGAACACATATGCATTCTTTGTACTTTATGCTAACATAGATGATTTTGATGCTACTAAGTACACACTTGAGTATGATAAGCTTCCTGTTATGGATAAATGGATTCTTTCAAAGCTTAATACTCTTGTTAAGACTGTTGATAATAATCTTGCCAACTACAAGATTACAGAAACAGCAAGAGCACTTGAGGACTTTGTAGATGAGCTTTCTAACTGGTATGTAAGAAGATGCCGTGAAAGATTCTGGGCAAAGGGTATGGAGCAGGATAAGATTAATGCTTATATGACTCTTTACACAACACTTGTAACACTTTGCAAGACAGCAGCACCTATGATTCCTTTTATGACAGAAAGCATTTACAGAAACCTTGTATGCAGTATAGACAAGACAGCTCCTATCAGTATCCACCTCTGCGACTTCCCAGAAGTCAAGGAAGAATGGATTGACAAGGAACTTGAAGATAACATGGAAGATGTATTAAATGCTGTTGTTATCGGAAGAGCATGCCGTAACTCAACTAATATCAAGAACAGACAGCCAATCGGCAAGCTGTACATCAAGGCTGACTGGAAGTTAAACGAATACTTTACAGCTATCATAGCAGATGAGCTTAATGTTAAGGAAGTTGAGTATACAGATGATGTAAGAGCATTTACTTCATACTCATTCAAGCCACAGTTAAAGACACTTGGACCAAAGTATGGCAAGCATCTTAATGCTATAAGAACTGCGCTTTCAGCACTTGATGGCAATGCAACTATGGATGAGCTTAATACTAAGGGTTCATTTACAATCAATGCTGATGGTGAAGATATCGTTCTTGAGAAGGATGATGTTCTTATAGAGATGACTCAGAAGGAAGGCTTTGTAGCAAGCTCTGACAAGGGTATCACAGTTGTTATGGATACTAACCTTACACCAGAGCTTATCGAGGAAGGATTCGTAAGAGAAATCGTAAGTAAGATCCAGACAATGCGTAAGGATGCCGGTTTTGAGGTTATGGACAAGATTACTGTATATGTAGACGGTAATGACAAGTTAGCAGACCTTATGAAGAAGAACGAAGAGCAGATTAAGAGCGTTGTTCTTGCAAATACTATAGAAACAGGTAAGACAGCAGGATTCACTAAGGATTGGGATATCAATGGTGAGAAGGTTGTGCTTGCGGTTGAGAAGAACTAATATAGAACTTTAATATATCAGGAGAAAATTACAGTTGTGCGAATTTTCTCCTGATTTTTTAATATTTACAGTTTTTGGGTTGACGTATAAATATTTGTGAAAATATATATTGACAAATAAGGTTTAGTGACTTAGACTAAGGCTATAAATATCAGATAAGAGAGGTGCAGATTAATATGCAGCCAGTAATATATGAAAGTGAGTATAACTTCTGTAAGATATTGTGGGAGAATGAACCGGTTAAGAGCACAGAGCTGGTGAGATTATGCAGGGAAAAGCTTGACTGGAAGAAGTCAACCACATATACAGTTATAAAAAGACTGAGTGACCGCGGAATAATAAAGTCCGAGAATGCAATAGTCACATCTATAATTAAGAAAGAAGATGCACAGTCAATAGAGAGCGTGAATACCATAGATTCAAGATTTGACGGTTCGCTGCCGGAATTTGTGGCGGCTTTTGTTCGTGCAAGGGGGATAACGGACGAGGAAAGACAGGAGATAGTAAGGCAATTTGGGTTAGATAAATAACACAATGGGGATTGTGTAAAGTGGAAGGCTTAGGGCAATCCGTATACATCAGTGAGTGGGGGTATACATATGATGGGGTTAAAGTTATATACAGACATTTTGGAGAATAATATCAGAGTAATGGCAGCTATATTAATATGCCTGCTGATATGCGGTTTAATGCGCATAAAGTCAGCCAAGCTTAAGCTGCTATTAATGTCTTTGGTGTGGGTCAGAATTCTGATACCACTGTCAATCAGATTCAATATAAAAAGAGTATCAACAGACATATTGTCAGAAGTGAGTTACACAGACAGTGTGACGGGAATAACAATAAATATGTATGAAATATTAGCGGTCATATGGCTGCTTGGAATTGTTGTGATATTTCTACATAATATGTTAGCTGATATGAAATTCAGGAACGGATTATCTACAAGTATTCCACAGGAGATACTAGCTGGCGGTAAAAGAGTGAAAGTATACAGAAGTGATTATATATCTTCTGGATTGGTATATGGTGTTGTCAGACCTAAGGTTTATATATCATATGCAGTCAATGATGAAGACGTACCATATCTTTATGAGCACGAGTATACGCACATACGCCACAGACATCATATTATCAAGATAATAACAGGCATAGCAGCGGTTATATATTGGTACAATCCGCTGGTATGGATGTTTTATAAGTATTATGCAGAATATATAGAGTTAAGCTGTGATTATGACTGCTGTAACAGACATAGGGACGATGAGGACTGGAGTAAGAAATATGCCAATATATTGTTAAATAGTGCTTATAAAGGCAATGTGACAAAAGTAAGGGTGCTGGGATTTAATAATGATTACAGAATTACGATTAATAGAATAGGTAATATAATGAAGCCTCAAAGTGCCAGTACCAGCAAGGTGGCAGTATCATTACTGATATTGACGGTTGTTATGGCTGCATTATTCATAAAGCCTACGGTGCAGTATGTAGAAGCCGGTGGTAGTGAAGTTAATAGAAGTACAGATGTCATTGAAAAGATAGAGCAGACAGATAAGAGCGTACAGATAGAAGATGAAGAACAGGCAGAAGATGAGGTAATTAAGACAGAGCAGAAGGAAGTTGATGGGAAAGTATTAGGAACGGGTGGACAATATGTCCAGTCATATCAGGAGGTCATTGATGATGACGGCAATTTAGTTAAAGTTGTTGTAAAATATCCGGATGGCAGTTCTGATAGTATAAATGAATAAATTAGTTAGGAAAGGGATAGAGGTTATTATGAAAAGATTAGAAAAAATATTTATTACGAATATATTATTAGCAATATTAATATGCACAATGCCAATTAATGAAGCTAAGGCTGATGATGTTTTATATGTAAGTTCATATTCAGAAGATGATATGCAAATGATGAGGGAATATTCTGCTAAGTCAGTAATGTATTTAACGCTTACAGATATAGATACTAATGAATTAACTGCAGATGTAATAGTTAGTATTTTATACGATTATGCTGATGGATATTGGGTTGAAATGAATAATGTATATTTAAGTATAGAGTGTTATGAGGGCTATTTAGTTTTTGTTGATGAGAACCAAGAAATATATCAAGATTACGGAGTAAGATATTGCACGATAAGCAACTCTGACGGTTTAAATATAAAATATAAGATAAAAGCATACGCAGATTGTTATGGTGAAACAAGTGTAGATTATGAAATAATAGATAGATATTATGATTAATAACATAATGGGAATGAACATTGTGGTAGCTAATATGTAATAAATAAAAGTAAAATTAATTGACAGGATAGGTCTAATGAGTTAGACTAACGGTATAAATACTTTGTGCATTAATTATAAAGAACCAAGAGCTCAGTTCTTAATATTTAGTATTAGTGCAACAAAGAGTTAAATTTAATTAAGAAAGGAGGAGGTATAGATAATATTTAGTTAGTAACCGAGTAACTAAAGATATTTACCGAAAGGAGAAAATATTATGAATATTATGAGAATAAAGAGAATAGGTAAAATGGCAACAGCGGCTATTATAGCATTCATTGCTGTTGTAGTATTTATTAATCCACAGAAGGCATCCGCATCACAGGGTGGTGCAGTAACGGTAACAGCTACTTCCAATTATGTACTTGACGATTCGCATAATGTGGATATTTCTATAACAGCTTATGTTGAATATGCATATGATGAAGGCGCTTATGGTTGGGTTATAAATATCATTCCACAAAGCTGGAGCAAGACAAGTGATAATGTAACAATAGATAATATGGATTATGAAGATGACTATGGATATCAGACATCAACAGCTACATATGTATTCCATTATACAGCTCACGCAGCATTTGGTGAGGGTAATTATGATGGATATGCCACATTTAAATTTTACGTTGATGAATGGGGAGATTTTGATTACTGGTTAGAGTAATTAAATAGTTAAGAGTGGATTATGGAAAGGGGCGTATCGGCTATGAAAAAGATATTATTAATTATGATGACAGTTACAACAGCATTAGTTATGACAGCGTGTTCTGGAAAGACGAACAGTCAGACATCATCTGAGGATTATAAGTATTCCTCATATGTATATGATGACAATGCACCACAGTATTATATGTCGGATAATGCGGCGGCATCAGAGACCGGATATTATTATATAGCCGGTGCGCCTGTTAATAATAATAGGAATTCGTATATATATTATTATGATATGGTGAAAGATATGACCATACCATTATGTTCAAAGATGGACTGTGACCATAGGACAGAAGAGTGTGAGGCATATATGTCTAAGGATGCCTGTCTGGGAAATAAGATATGGTATCATAACCAAAGATTATATATGATTGAGAGGACTACAGAAAAAGATATACTTGTTTCCTATGATAAGACAATGAGAGATAAGAAAGAAGAGAAGACGCTATCAATAAATGGGCTGTCAGTTAATAAAAATGATAACAGTGCCTGTTTAACTAATGGTAAATTATATTATGAAATATCCGGAGATAATCAGATATATCTGTGTGCAGTGCCTATAGATACAGATGGGCAGGCTTATATTGTAAAACAGTATGCGAGTGGGTATTATTATCACGAAGTGATTTCATTATATCCAATAGAAGATAAGCTATATGTTAACTGGCTGAGTGGAATATCAGCTGATGAGTATAGATATTATACAGAGCAGATTGATGTGTCAACAGATAAAGTTGTTATTCAGTGTAATATGAATGAGAAGTATCCAGAAATAGCATCGACCATAATATATACAGAATGGTGTAGACAGTCGCGTTTTGATAGTGATGGAAATATATATTTTGCATGCGTAGGTGATAATAAATATATAGTAAGAAAGCTTAATATAAGTACAGGGGATATCAAAGATATATATTCGCAGGAAATGCAGCACGAAAAAGATTACAGGTATGTGAGTTTGAAAAATTATGATGGTAAGTATTTATATATTTATAAAAATGTCAATGGAGAAGCACTTGCTGAAAAGAGCATTGAAGAAAAATTAAAAAAATACGACAATAATATATACATATTAGATACTGATGGTAATGTAAAAGATACTGTAACATTGAATGGAACAGATGATACAGCCGGTGGAAATATTCCAGGTGAATTTTATGGAGGAGATGACAGATGTCTGCTTATTGTATTCAGCAAGTATGATATAAAAGGTCTGGAGTTATCTGAAGAAAAAACGGCTCTTAGGGCAGAACTTATAGAAGAGGCTAGAAAAAATAAAAAGGGAAGTCCAGTTGTCAGTATTTCAGCCATTTTGGATAAATCTCAGATTGGCAGCGGTGCTATAACTTTGGAGCAGATTACACCTGAATAAGTTATGGGTGAGGTGAAGGCGTATGGAACTTGTAAGAATTGTAAGAAAAAGTTTGCTTTGCATAGTGTGTCTGTTTATAGCAATGATATGTATAAGCCTTTATCAGATTAATTATAATCAGGATAGTAAAGTGTATAAGTATTACAAGGAGATTATCGCAGATTATAATAATATTAAAAATGATAACGTGGCATTTACAGCAGAAAAACTTACTAAAACGTATGAACAATATAGGGAAGAAGACAGCGAATATATAGAGGAAGCTGCTGGACTGATTAAGGAAAAAGAAAAATATATCGAAAGCTATAATGCAGATAACCAGTCAAAGAATTATAACAGAATATTGCAGAGTACACTTTTTGGTAATGACAATAGTTTTTATATACTTAATGCGAATAAACAGATTAAGGATAAGGAAAATCGTCCATCTGTTGATGTAGAAATGGTTAATACAACGGCTGTTGAAAAGCTGGTAACCAACAGAACGATGCCTCTTTTGTATATAATTATATTCACAGTTATTATTATCTATTTTACAGAAGAAACAGATAATGGTGTATTAGTACTTGTAAGAACAAGCAGGCGTGGGCGCGTATTACTTCCGATAGTAAGATGTGGAATTATAATTATATATAATATTGTACTTTCATTTCTGTACAACGGAATATTGTATGCTATATATGCTCGTGTATATGGAATTTCTGGCGGTGCATATATACAGAATTCCAAGTTGTTTAATATGTTTCCATATGCTATAAGCATTAACCAGTTCTTTGTTCTATATTGTCTGGTATATGCACTGGCAATGTTTACTATAGGGTTATTCATATATTTTGTAATTAATCTTATAAGTAATTATAAAGTTGCTGTTACATTGGTTATAGTAATATTTTTGTGTGAATATCTGCTATATAATAAAATTCAGTATAATAGCCAGTTTAATGCTTTGAAGTACATAAACATAATAAATATATTGTTTTCTGGAACATCTTATCTTGTGTATGAGAACTGGGGGATCAATGGTTTTATAGCAGATATAAGTACTACTACATTTGTTATGACTGCGGTTATATTCATTATAAGTCTTGTTGGAAATATAGTTGTGTATTCATCAAAGCATACTATCAGAAAGAAGAATATTATTGATATTATGCTTGATAAAATACATATATTGATACAGAAACTGATGTATAAAATGTCACTTCTTTTAATGGAAATATATAAGACACTTATAATACAGAAGGGAATTCTATTTATAATTGTATTGGTGTATGTGCTTATGACATTTAAAATTCAACGAGGCGTGGATTATACTAATACCAATTATATGGTTAATAAATTCTATAAGGAATTTGATGGACGTGCGCCGGATGAAGATATGGAAGCCTATATAACAGATTTAAGAGATGAGTTAGAAGAAGCAAAGCAGGATGAAGCTGCAATGTTATATAAAAAGGAGGAGTTGTTAAAAGAGCAGCGTAACATAGATGTAATGCAGACGGCAGTTGATTATGTTAATGAAATTAATGATAACAGGTCAGCATCAGCAGTTATAGTTAATCCAGCCAATTATAATGATATACTTGGAGAAAGAATGTATTCTAGTAATGAGAGCGTGAATTTTATAAGTATTATTATAGTTATATTATTATTTGCAGGGGACTATGCTTTTGAAAGGCAGAATAAAATGACAGCCCATATACGTTCATCTAAAGGAAGAGTAAGGTTATGGAATAATAAAATGTTAAAGGTCTTCATAATAACCACATTATTGTGGCTGATATCAACTATAATTAATGTACATAATATATCTGACCGTTATGTATATAACCAGCTTACACAAAGTATATGGTGTTTACAGATGTTTAAGGATTTTCCAGTTAATATAAGTATTCTGGCATATATTATCTGGTGTAGTGTATACAGGCTTATATGGATGCTTGTTGTTGCATTTACAGCTTATATTATATCTTATAGATTTAGCTATAAAGTATCGTTAATGGTTTCATTTGTTATGTTAATACCACACGTTATATATATATTAGGTGTAAACTGGGCGCAAAAGTTATCAATAGTTGTTGGTATGGATATTAACAGACTGTTTAATACATATGGCTATAATGTAAAAAGCATAATTCTGCTTATTGTAGTATTTGTAATAATGCTTGTGATAGCCTGTGCAACATACCGTAAAAATATAAAATAATATTTTTAAATATTATATAGACAGAATATCCATTGAATAAAAGCTGTCTGGCGTGAGTAAATGTGCGCAGAAATGAGGGTTATTATGGAACTTAAGATTACAGATTTAAAGAAAACATATGGAAATGTCAAAGCTTTGAAAGGGATAAATTATACATTTACGCCGGGAGTATATGGAATACTTGGTGCTAACGGTGCAGGCAAAAGCACGATGATTAATCTGATAACAGATAATGTCAGCCGTGATAAGAATGGCGGAAGCATAATGTATAGTGATGGTGAAGATAATACAGTATCTAAGGAGCTTGTTGATATATTAAAGCTTGGGGCAAAGTTTCGTGGGGTTGTAGGATATATGCCACAGCAACAGGGCTTTTATGAGGAGTTTTCGCCTAAGGCATTTCTTAAGTATATGGCAGAGATAAAAGGTGTTAAGAGTGTAAAGTCTGTTGATGAAGCTGGAAATGTGACTATTAAAAAGGTTAATCAGCAGATAGATGAATTGCTTGAAGTAGTCAATCTTACATCAGTTGCGTATAAGAAGATAGGAGGTTTCTCTGGTGGTATGAAACAGCGTGTGCTTCTTGCACAGGCGTTATTGGGTGACCCCAAGATACTTATACTTGATGAACCGACAGCAGGTCTTGACCCTAAGGAAAGAATAGGTATCCGTAATTATATTGCCGAATTATCCAGAGATAAGATTATATTATTCGCAACGCACGTTGTAAGTGATATTGAGTGTATAGCGGATAAAGTGCTTTTGTTAAAGGATGGTGAGATAATTGCAACAGGAACACCTTCACAGCTTATAGAGAATATGCAGGGCAAGGTTGGTGAAGTTGTCTGCACTCTTTCAGATGTAGCTGATTTGCAGGGAAAGTACCATATAGGAAATATCAGGCAGAGAAAGAACGGTATGGTATTAAGGCTTGTCGGAGATGAGCTTCCAGAGGAGGCTGTAAGGGTGGACAATGATATAGATTTAGAGGATGTATATCTTTATTATTTTGAATGATAAATAGAAAATATAATCAATAGTAATAAGCGTGGAAGAAGGTTGTATGATTACAATTTTTTTCCACGTTTTTATATAAATAGGTGAGATGAGGTACAATTCACGCCAAAAAATGACAGTTCACGCCAATGGTATTGAAATGTTCGCTTGGATAGATATACTGAAATTAGTAAGAACAGTATAAACATAATGTGACAGGTATTATATTGATTTAGCATATTAGAAAGAGGTGTATCGGCTATGAAAAAAATAATATTAATAATAATGGCAGTAGTTACAATGCTGGGAATATCTGCCTGTGGTGATAAGCAATCTAATCAATCAACTGTAACTGATGATTACAGGTATTCTTCATATACTTATGACGATAATGCACCGCAGTATTATATGGCGGGTTCCGCAGCTGCATCGGAGACAGGATATTATTACATAGACGGTGCACCAGTTATTAATAATAGTAATATGTATATATTATTATGATATGATTAAAGATATGACGATACCATTATGTTCTAAGGTTGATTGCGACCATAGAACAGATGAATGTGAGGCATATATATCACAGAATATCTGTGTAGGAAGCAAGATATGGTATCATAATCAAAGATTATATATGATTGAGAAAACTGAGGAAAAAGATATACTTGTTTCTTATGATAAGACGATGAGAGATAAGAAGGAAGAGAAGACCTTATCAATAAATGGATTGTCAGTTAATAAAAATAGTAAGAACGCCTGTATAACTAATGGTAAGCTGTATTATGAATTATCAGGAGATAATTCACTGTTTATATGTGCGGTTTCTTTGAATTCAGATGAACAGGCATATGTTGTTAAAGAGTATGTGAGTGAATATAATTATTATGAAAGAGTATCGTTATATCCAATAGAGGATAAGATATATGTGAATTGGTTAAGTGGAGTATCTGCCGATAAAAGCTTATATTATATAGAACAGATAGATATCTCTACAGACAATGTGAGTAGACTGTGTGATATGAATGAAAAGTACCCTGAAATATCATCAACGATTATAAATTGGAATAGTGAAACGTATTTTGATAAGGATGGCAACTTATATTTTACTTGTGTTGATAAAGATAATTATATGGTTAAAAAGCTTAATGTAAGTACAGGAGATATCAAAGATTTATATGTACAGGAATTACAGCACGAAAAAGACTATGGTTATGTACATTTAAAGAATTATGATGGAAACTATATCTATATATATAAGGGTGTTAATCTGATGGCTTTGAGTGGAAAGCCTCTTGATGAGCAATTTAAAAAATATGATAATTATATTTATATATTAGATACTGATGGTAATATAAAGGATACAGTAATATTAAATAATACGGATGAAAAGGCATCAGGAAATATTAGTGCTGAATTTTATGGAGGAGACGAGCGGTGTCTGCTGATAGGATTTTCTAAACACGATATAAAAGGCTTGGAATTATCAGAAGAAGAACAAAATCTTAGAATAAAATTAGAAGACGAAGTATTTAAAAATAAAAAAGGTTTCGTGGATGTTAATGTTTCAGCGATTTTGGATAAATCGCAGATTGGTAGTGGAAATATAACGCTGGAACCGGTTACACCAGAATAAGTTATATAAAAGGGGAATATAGTATTATATTGAATAATAGCAAAGAAATATAGTCAAAGGTAATCAACAAGTGCGGATGAAAGAATTTCTATGGAAGATTTTATGAATATAATGTGTAGATAATAGATAGAATAGGTAAATAACGATATAGATTTGGAATACGCATATCTTTATTATCTTGAATAATAATGATAAAATATTACTGTTTGAAGCAATTCATATTGAGGGGTGATTGTTTTAAACAGTAATATTTTTATATGGAGAGATAAGCATATGATAAGATTAGCAATATGTGATGACGATAATGAAAATATGAGTTATATGAAAGAAAAAATAAATGAAGCATTTATTAAAAGTGGTTATAACGATGAGATAATATATAATCTTTTTAATACAGGAGAAGAACTTGTAAATGCTCATATTGCTAATGAATTAGATATAGTATTTATGGACATTGAACTTGAAAATAAAAGTATTGGGTTTGATGTAGCAAGGATATTGTGCAGACAAAATAAAAACATTGCAATTATATATATGTCCAATCACGACCATTATGTCACTAAGAGTTTTGTATGCAGACCTTTGGGGTTTATAAGAAAAAAATATGCCAGTGAAGACCTTAAAATGGTTATGGATGAGATTAAATTATATCTTGGTGAAGAGTACAGAACAATAACATTTAACAACAATACTAAGAGAGTGGAATTAAATGCTAATGATATATATTCGGTTGAGGTATTTAATCATCAGCTTCGTATTGTTCTTAAAAATAATAAGGATATTACAATTAGAGATCAGATGGTAAAGCATATAGAGGAACTTGAAGAGAATGGCTTTATTCAGGTGAGAAGGGGAATAGTAGTAAATTCAAGGTATATAAAAAACATAAAAGAAGCGAATTTGATTATGGACAATGGAGAAATGTATCCTATTGGGAGGGAAAATGTTACTAAGGTAAAACAACAATGGCTTAATAAAAGATTATTGTAAGGGATTATTACGATATTATGTAAAGTTATATGGAGCAAAGATATAGGAGTGAGAGAATATGTCTGGTTGGGGAGTATACGATGTAATTATAGAGATTATTTTAAATATATTTCAGGGATTTATGGTTACCTGGTATTTGCAAAAATGTCTTGGAACTGATAGAGAAAAAAAGGATGTATACATAACGGGAACAGTGTATACATTTTTATATCTTATGTTACAGGGATATTTTACAGATTTTGAAGGTGTCGGAATTTTAATATATCTGGGGTTATCATTGTTTTTTAGTTATATGATGCTTGGAGGTACTTTTATAAAGAAACTTGTATATAATATTATGCTTGTATTTGTTCTGGCTTTCTCATCAGTTATTGCGGGGAATATTGTGGGACTGGTTTTATCCAAGGATTTTATGGAGCTTATAAAGACTAGAAATATAGATTATTATATTGCGGCATTTGTCAATCAGATTGTATTAATGTCATTTTTATTGATTATAGTTAAAATGGAAGAAAGAACAAGAAGCTTTTTGAAAGACAGGTACATTATACTTACATTGTCTATACCTATTATTACTATTATGGTATGTGCGGGAGTTTTAAGCATTGATGCTGATAATGGTAATAATATTGTATATACATCGGTTGTTATAATAGGACTTGTGGCTATAAATATTATAACAATTATATTGTTAATGATGGAACAAAATATATGTCAGAAACAGGCGGAAAATGCTATTCAGATGGAGATGTTGGAGCATCAGAAGCAAAATGTTGATGAGATTAATAAAGTGTATCTTGAAACTAAAAAAGTGCGCCATGAAATTACAAAAGTTATAGATATGACACAATATCTTATAGAAAATGGGCAACAAGAGAGAGCGGTCAATTATCTGAGTGAATTTCAGAAAGAAGGAAAGCTGTATAGGCAGGATAATATATATTCAGAAAATGCAATTATCAATCATATTCTCAACAGAAAGATAGAGTATTGCAACAATAATGGATTATCAATAAAGTGTATGGTATGTGGAGAACTTAAAGGTGTATCCGACTATGATATACATATTATTCTGGAGAATTTGCTGGATAATGCAATAGAGGCAGCATTAAAAGCAGTCAATAAAAGAATAAGTGTGGACATATATTCAGATGAACAGGCGATGGTAATAAAAATAAGTAATACTACAGAAGAAAATGTGTTAAAAAACAATCCGGAAATGAACACAACCAAAAAAGATAACAGCTATCACGGATATGGTATTAGGAATGTAAGTGAGCTTGTTAAGAAGAATAACGGAACAATAGAATATATACAGTTGGGAGTTGATATAGTTCAGTGCAGGGTATTGCTTATGTTGTAATAAAGATGATTTTCGTGAAAAGTATGTTGTTTTTTTAACAATTTTATGTTGTATTTACACTAAAATAAGTTTATTAAATTGCAATAGGTGTGGTAATCGTGTATAATTTACTTATATAGTATTTCTGGCTGGAGATACAGTTGGAAAGCGGAGTTGATGATTAATTAACTCTTAATTTGGTAATAAAAGGTATACAGATTGGGTATATCTATATATAAGGAGGAGAATACAGTATGACAGACACAGCAGTATCTTTTAGCAAAGAAGAATTTAAGAAGAAGGTCGTAAGCAATTGTAAGTCTTTGTATAGAAAGAACATAGATGAAGCTGACAAACAGCAGGTGTTCCAATCAGTGGCATATGCAGTTAAAGATCTTATAATAGATAAGTGGATAGCAACTCATAAGACATATGATAAGGAAGATCCTAAGGTTGTATATTATATGTCAATGGAATTCCTTATGGGTCGTGCACTTGGCAATAATATGATTAATCTTACTAAGTACAATGAGATAAAAGAAGCTCTTGAAGAATTAGGTCTTGATATCAATATTATCGAAGATCAGGAACCTGATGCGGCACTTGGTAATGGTGGTCTTGGAAGACTTGCAGCATGTTTTCTTGATTCTTTAGCTACACTTGAATATCCAGCATACGGCTGTGGTATAAGATATAAGTACGGAATGTTTAAGCAGGAGATTAAGGACGGATATCAGGTAGAAGTTCCAGATAACTGGTTAAAGGATGGCAATCCATTTGAGATTAAGCGTTCTGAATACAAGTATGAAGTAAAGTTTGGTGGATATGTACGTTCTTACAGAGATGAAGCATCAGGACGTGATATATTCGTTCAGGAAGATTACCGTTCAGTTATAGCTGTTCCATACGACCTTCCTGTTATTGGATATGGCAATAACACAGTTAATTCACTTAGAATATGGGATGCAGAGCCAGTTAATACATTTAACTTAAGCTCATTTGATAAAGGTGATTACCAGAAGGCTATTGAGGAGGAGAACCTTGCTAAGAATATCGTAGAAGTTCTTTACCCTAATGATAACCACTATGCTGGTAAGGAATTAAGACTTAAGCAGCAGTATTTCTTCGTATCAGCATCAGTACAGAGAGCTGTTGACAGATATAAGAGTATGCACAACGGTGATGTAAGAAAGCTCTATGAGAAAGTTACATTCCAGCTTAATGATACACATCCAACAGTTGCAGTTGCAGAGCTTATGAGAATTCTTATGGATGAAAATGGTCTTGAATGGGATGAGGCATGGGATATCACAACTAAGACAGTTGCATATACTAACCATACTATTATGGCAGAAGCACTTGAAAAATGGCCTATCGAATTATTCTCAAGACTTCTTCCTAGAATTTATCAGATAGTAGAAGAGATTAATAGAAGATTTGTAGAAGAGATTAAAGCTAAATATCCTGGAGATCAGGAAAAGGTTAGAAAGATGGCTGTTATCTATGACGGGCAGGTTAAGATGGCACATCTTGCTATATGTGCAGGCTACTCAGTTAATGGTGTTGCAAAGCTTCACACAGAAATCTTAGAAAAGCAGGAGCTTAAGGACTTCTATGAGATGATGCCAGAGAAGTTCAACAACAAGACTAATGGTATTACACAGAGAAGATTCCTTCTTCACGCTAATCCACTTCTTGCAGACTGGATTACAGACAAGATTGGTGACGGCTGGATAACAGACCTTAAGCAGTTAGAGAAGCTTTTAGTATATGTTAATGATGAAAAGGCAAGACAGGAATTTATGCAGATTAAGCATAAGAATAAGGTAAGACTTGCTAAGTACATTAAGGAGCATAATGGAATAGATGTTAATCCGGATTCAATATTTGATGTTCAGGTAAAGAGACTTCACGAATATAAGAGACAGCTTCTTAATATTCTTCACATAATGTATCTTTACAATGAGATTAAGAAGAATCCAGATATGGATATTGTGCCAAGAACATTTATATTTGGTGCAAAGGCAGCAGCAGGTTACAAGATTGCGAAGCAGACAATCAAGCTTATCAATAATGTAGCAGAAGTAATCAATAATGATGAGTCTATCAATGGTAAGATTAAGGTTGTATTCATAGAGAACTACAGAGTATCTAATGCTGAGATTATATTTGCAGCAGCAGATGTATCAGAGCAGATTTCAACAGCTTCTAAGGAAGCGTCTGGTACAGGTAATATGAAGTTTATGCTTAACGGTGCTATGACACTTGGAACAATGGACGGTGCTAACGTAGAGATAGTACAGGAAGTTGGAGCAGACAATGCAGTTATATTCGGACTTAGCTCAGACGAAGTTATACGTTATGAGAATGAGGGCGGATATGACCCAATGGAAATCTTCAACAATGATCAGGATATAAGAGAAGTTCTTATGGAACTTATCAATGGTAAGTATTCTAAGGAAGACCCAGAGATGTTCAGAGATATTTACAATTCACTTCTTAATACACAAGAAGGCAGAAGGGCAGATACTTACTTTATCCTTAAAGATTTCTGTTCTTATGCAGATGCACAGAAGAAGATTGATGAAAGATATAGAGATGAGAAGAGCTGGGCTAAGACAGTTATGATTAATTCGTTCAAGGCTGGTAAGTTCTCATCGGACAGAACTATAGAAGAGTACGCTACAGAAATCTGGAAGCTTACTAAGACACCAGTTAAAGTACAGTAATAACAAGAATAAATTCTATCCATAATTCATACTCTTTAATATGCGCCATATAAGTGCAGACATAAAGGAGTACTGAATGTTGGATAGAATTTTTTTAAGCAATTCATATAGTTATAGAAAGAAAAAATGTGCGGCGGTAATTGTATTTATCGCCATATATCTGCTTATACCGACTATTGTTACACTGAATGTTACAGGAGTTGTGTACACGCCTGTGAATGAAGATTACAGCGATGGAAGAAAAGTGATTGTAAAATACAGAAATGCCACGCAGGAGGTAGGTGTTGACAGGTTTGTGGCGATGGTGCTTGCCAAAAGGCTTTATATGAGCAGTGAAGTAGAAGTTCTTAAAGCAGAAAGCATTATGATAAGGACAGATGTATACAGGCTTATGGGTGAGCAAATGATTATAGACAGCAGTGAGCTTGGAATGGAATATATGACGACACAGCAGATGAAAAGCAAATGGGGGAAGGATTACGAGGATAATTATAATCTTGTTAAGGACTGCACGGCTGCGACAAGTGGACTTGCAATCAGGTATAACGATAAGTATATTGAGGCAAGATATACATATATAACATCTGGAAGCACGCTTTCAGGGGCTTCAATACTAGGTGATGAGTATGCTTATCTTTCAGCAGTGGAGTGTAATAATGATAAAAATGCACAGGACTATCTTGTTGTTAAGACTATAAGCAATAAAGATTTTGTTAATTCATTTGAGAAAAAATACGACAGCATTAATCTTGATAAAAATAATCTGGCACAGCAAATTCAGATTGTATCCAAGAATGAAGCTGGTTATGTGTTAAAGCTTCAGATAGGGAATGTTGTTATGTCGGGAAGTGAATTTGCATATGTACTTGGTATTAATTCGCCCAATTTTAGTATTGAATATATGCAGACTGGCGTTAAGATAACGACAATCGGTGTTGGAGAAGGCTTTGGTGTCAGCGTATATACGGCAGATTGTATGGCAAAGGCTGGCTCATCTTATGAAGATATTATAGAAACATTTTATAATAAAATAAATATAATAAGTGAATAATACGCAGGATTATGGAAAGCATATTAACATAGAAAGGTTTTGATAACTGTAGGTTTTACCTACAGCACCAGACTTTATGCCCTCTATGGGCAGGAATGGAGGTTAATATGGATAAGAACACAGCCAGTAAGACAAAGATAGTTTCAATCGTTATATCATTAGGAATTATTGCAACACTTATTATAGGAGTAATTTCGGTGGTAAGAAGCGTTAATTCCAATAGAAATAATGAGAATAACATTGTTAATCTTAATGAAACTCAGGAAGATGTTGCAATAAAGACAGAAGATGTGACGGACGATGTGCTGGGGAATATCGATGATGAATTACAGGAAGCTAATGCTGGTGCAAGTATGGCGGTGGATACAGATAATATCAGTAATAAAGCAGATAATACTTATAACACACATAAAGCTGGCACTGACGATGCAGATAAGGAAACTGAGCCGACAGTTCCACCGACTTTATCATCAGAAGAAGTTATGGCTGAGGCAATGAAGAATTTTGCATTTGATGAGAGCAACAAGCTTGCGTGGCCAGTGCTTGGTCAGATTGTACTCGACTATAATATGGACGAGACCATTTTCTTTAAGAGTCTTGGAATGTACAAATGTAATCCAGCAATAATTATACAATCCGAGGTAGGAACTAATGTTGCAGCGGCGGCATCGGGAATTGTAACAGATGTGGCTAATCTTTCAGAAACAGGAACAACAGTTACAGTATCAATTGGAAATGGTTATGAAACAACAACTGGTCTTATAGAAAATGTTAATTTGAAAAAAGGGGATAAGGTTGTAGCCGGACAGCTGATTGGTACAGTGGCAAGCCCAAGTGCATACTATATAGAAGAGGGTCCTGGAGTGTATTTCAAACTTACACAATATGGAGAACCAATAAACCCAGACACATATTTTGTGGAATAGATAAAATAAGCACCCACTTAATTTCTTACAATAGTTTCAAATCATATATTATTTATATACGGCTTACAGTGGGTGCTTTATATATATTTTATGTAATAGGAAAATCCAATATAATTCCCTGTTAGATAAAAAGCAATATGTGCCGGTAATGCACACCCGTGCGAAGATGTAGTTTGTCGCAAACAACCGCACCTGACACGAGAATGTATTTTGCATATTCTTTTTATCTGGCAGTAGAATTAATTAAGTTCATTATTATAGGAATAGCGTGGCTTTCCTTGCTTTCTGACATAGCGTTGATATATGTCTGTCTGTTAGTATAGAGTTCATTAACAGCTTTTAATAAGCTTTCTGGTGTAAGGTCTTCCTCAAATAATACACTTGAATAACCGTGCTCCTGAAATGATTTTGCATTAAGAATCTGGTCGCCACGGCTTGCGTTAGCTGAAAGTGGAATTAAGAGGTTAGGCTTTTTAAGGGCTAATAATTCACATATAGCGTTAGCACCAGCTCTTGATATTACGATATCGCTTATTGCAAATAAATCGCGCATTTCCTCACTTATATATTCAAATTGTACATAGCCTTCAATGTTGTTAAGTGAGTTATCAGTCTTGCCTTTTCCACAAAGGTGAACAACCTGATAATCTTTAAGAAGTTCAGGAAGAACTTTTCTTACCGCTTCATTAACGTGAACAGCACCAGTACTTCCGCCGACAACCATAATTATTGGTTTGCCACTTGTGAAATTGCAAAGCTTAAGTCCGGCAAGCTTATTACCCTGTAAAAGCTCCTGACGGATAGGAGAGCCTGTAAGAACAGCCTTGTCAGCAGGAAGGTACTTGATAGTTTCAGGAAAATTACAGCATACCTTTGTAGCCTTTTTAATAGCTATTCTGTTGGCAAGTCCTGGTGTCATATCTGATTCGTGTATGATAACAGGAATGTGCTTGTGTCCAGCTGCAAGTACAACTGGAACAGATACGAAGCCGCCCTTTGAGAATATGATATCAGGCTTAATTCTTCTCATAAGCCTGCGTGCCTGAAAATATCCCTTTATAACCCTGAATGGGTCAGTAAGATTTTTAAAGCTCTTATAACGTCTTAATTTACCTGAAGATATTCCATAGTAGGGAATGTCCAGATTTTCTATTAATGTCTTTTCGATTCCAGTGTATGAACCAATATAGAATACTTCGTAGCCAGCTTCCTTAAGGCTGGGAAGTAATGCTATATTAGGTGTTACGTGGCCGGCTGTACCACCACCTGTTAATATAATCTTTTTCATAGCCAATCCTCATTTTCTTAATTATAATTATTGTTTATGGTAAATTTTAATATTTTATAGCAGTAATTTACTGTTGCATTAGTGAGTGTCAGAATTCACGCGGTGTTATTATATTTTGTGTGAAAACCTTTCCTTGAAACTGCAATGCCTGCATAGCGGTTCAACTGCATATTTGTCATTGAAGCCCTGAACAAATGCCTTGCTTTTATCGCTTTTAAGTATATCAGAAAGCGGAGTATCAAGTATATTGCCAAGAGCCATAACGCCGTTGCCGTCAAGACAGCAGGGTACAACTGTTCCGTCACTTAATATGGCAATATGTGTGCGTATTCCCTGACAGAAGCCGCGTTCGTTATAATAACTTCCGTTAAGTTCAGGCCATTCAAATGGACTTTGCACATTGACATAAAGATGACGTTTGATAGTGCAGTTTCGCTCACCAAATAAAAATGGCTCATTTTTCGTGTTCCATAATCTTAACGAAATCTCTGTATCAGTCTTATCAAGAAGTGTCTCACAGGAATAGAACAAATCATTAATATAAGTATCCATATCTATGCAGTCGTTGTCATCGGCACTGTGCATAGATACATTAATCTGGTGTACTGGATATTTAATCAAAGTATCAAGTCTTTGTCTTATAAGAGTTCCATTGGTAGTGAGGTTGACCGTTATGCCACAATCCCTGCACAGGGAAAGTATGTCGGCAAGCTGTGGGTGAAGCAGTGGCTCACCCTTGACGTGAAGATATATATAATTCGTATACGGACGTATTTCATCAAGTATATGTCCGAAATCTTCAATCGGCATAAAATGTGCTGGGCGTTTGGTTTCCTGACAAAAAGAGCATTTCAGATTACAGGAACTTGTTATTTCTATATATATTCGTTTGAAGCGTTTAATATTTCCCATAAATTACTTATTGGCAATATATTGCTTGAGTGCAGTTGCAAGCTGGTCAGGACAGGATGTTGGCTTAAAGCCGCATTTAATTCCTTCCATACGTTTGATAGCTTCGTTAACGTCCATACCCTCAACAAGTGCGGCAACACCCTGGGTATTACCAGAACAGCCACCCTCAAACTTAACGCCAGTAACCTTATTATCGACTACATCAAATTCAATAGAACGTGAACATACGCCTCTTGTAGTATATTTCATAATTATCCTCATTTCTACGCACAGTCAGTTAGTACAAAAATGTTATATAGACGGAAATGCATTGTGTGCGTTCAACGCATCCGAAGTTTCGAAGAAACATCTAAGTGACTACGAAGTAGTCATATTATATCATATGCCCTGCGTTGTTTTTCAACGCATCCGAAGTTTCGAAGAAACTTCTAAGTGACTACGAAGTAGTCATATTATATCATAGTTTTTGCGATGCTTTTCAACGCATCCGAAGTTTCGAAGAAACATCTAAGTGACTACGAAGTAGTCATATTATATCATAATTTTTAAAGAGTTGTATTATGTAAGATGTAATTAATTCAATATTCAGGTGAAAATCAGAGTAAATCAAATGATTTTCGTTTATGATGTTATAGTAATTATTATTTAAAAATAAAGCCTGACACAAACATTGTGATATTGCCGATTAATTGGTACAATAAGTAAAACGCATTTTAACTGTGAATAATTAACTAATAAAGTAATAACAGGAGATTAGTGTGGAAAACAGATTTTCACACAGTGGATTTGTGTCTGTGCGTACCATACACAAACCAGTATGCGAAAAATGTGCGCAGAAATGAGGATTATTATGATAGGTATTATTGGAGCTATGGACGAAGAAGTAGCTAAGATAGTTGAAGCTATGGAAATTGAAAGACAGGAAGATAAGGCTTGTATGTCATTTAAGGCTGGAAAGCTTAATGGCAAAGATGTTGTTGTTGTAAGAAGCGGTATCGGCAAGGTAAATGCGGCAGTATGTACACAGATACTTGTAGATGATTTCGGCGTTGATTATGTTATTAATACAGGAATTGCAGGTTCACTTAAGGCAGAGATTAATATTGCAGATATTGTTATATCAAGTGATGTATTACATCACGATATGGATGCTTCAGGATTTGGATATCCTTTAGGACAGATTCCAAGAATGGACGTATTGTCTTTTGAAGCAGACAAGCACCTTATAGATGTTGCCAAAGAGGCTTGTGCTAAGGTTCTTCCAGAGATAGGTACACATATTGGCAGGGTTGTAAGCGGTGACCAGTTCATATCAGACAAGGCTGTTAAAGAAAGAATATCAGCTAATTTTGATGGATACTGCACAGAGATGGAAGGTGCAGCAATTGCACAGGCAGCATATCTTAATAAAGTTCCATTTGTTATATTAAGAGCAATCTCAGATAAGGCTGATGACAGTGCAACTATGGATTACCCTACATTCGAGAAGCAGGCGATTGAGAATTCGGTTAAGCTGCTTAAGGAATTGGTGGGACAGATATAGGCAGATATAGTTTCTGCGGAGTGATTGTGACAAACGGACGGGCTGTGGCTAGGGGCTGTGGTGGTGCGTGTGAGACTGCTATAAGATAATTGGATATTACTAAGTCATTCCCGGTGGAGTTATGGTGCCGGACGCACCGCTCCAAATTCGCCATCGTGGCTCAGTTGTCGCTTGCCCAGACCTCGTGTCTGGGCATTGCTGTATGGTGGAGGGAATGACTAAGAAATATCAGCAATTATCTTATAATGTCAGTCCTCACACGCACCACCACAGCCCCTACCCGCACCCCTGTCGGGTTGCGATGGCAGGGGCACACACTACCGGGGTTGCGGATAATAGGGCAGAAATATGGCTGGGAAGGGAGATAGGAGTGTGGCTGTCAAGATGTAGTGGTTGGAAAGCTGTACAAATCAGTGGGACCTGTAGTTCGTGAAGTTAGCTGTAGAGGTGTACTGTATATTCCTTTACAATGCAGGAATTAAGGCAGACGGCTGGACGGTTGTGTCAGCGTGGGCTGGCGGGGGCTTGTTACGCAAGTATTATAAGCACAATTGAGATACAACTTAGTCTTTCCCCTCACCAAACAGCAATGCCCAGACACGAGGTCTGGGCAAGCGACAACTGAGCCACGATGGCGAATTTGGAGCGGTGCGTCCGTTCTCTTTGCCTATCGGGAAAGGCTTAGTAGTATCCAATTGTCTTATAACTTAAGTAACGAGCTCCCCGCCAGTCCAGCCACACAACCATCCAGCTGTCTGCCTTAATTCCGTCCGTTATAAGCCATAATTATATAATCATAAATCCAATATTACAGAAATTTATATCATATCATCTTTATAATGCCCTGATAGCGCGCAACCGCCTAAATCCCAAGCATCTGACTATAAACCTTCAATGCCCCATCAGTATCGTGTGCCAGCACTCTCTTAGCAAGCACCTTTCCAAGCTGTACGCCTTCCTGATCGAAGCTGTTGATATTCCATAAAAATCCCTGGAACATAACCTTATTCTCAAAATGAGAAAGTAAAGCACCTAAAGACTTAGGAGTAAGCTTATCTCCAGTTATAATGCTTGAAGGTCTTCCACCTTTGAAAGTCTTATTAGGGTTATTGTCATCTTTTCCACACGCAAATGCAACAATCTGAGCCGCTACATTAGCACATAACTTTTGCTGGCTTGTGCTGTCTTGAATAGTAACATCATTTTCAAGCTGGCTGTCCTTAAATCCAATGAACTGTAAAGGAACGATATTAGTTCCCTGATGAAGGAGCTGATAGAAAGAATGTTGTCCGTTAGTTCCTGGTTCACCGAATATTACTGGACCTGTAGGGTAATTAACCGGTTTATTAAATCTGTTGACGGACTTACCATTAGACTCCATATCAAGCTGCTGTAAATGTGCGGGGAAACGGCTTAAGCCCTGTGAGTATGGAAGTACAGCAGTACATTCATATCCAAGTACATTACGTTCATATACGCCGATAAGTGCATCAAGCATTGCTGGGTTCTTAAGAACGTCTTTGTTTAATGCAAGCTTGTCTTCCGCAGAAGCACCTTCAAGGAAATCCGCGAATACATCAGGACCAAATGCCAATGATAATACAGCACCGCCTACAGAAGATGTTGAAGAGAAACGTCCTCCGATGTAATCGTCCATATAAAATGCATCTAAATAATCATCACTTTTGGCAAGAGGTGAGGTCTCGCTTGTTACTGCAATCATATGCTTTGCAGGGTCAAGACCAGCTTCCTTAAGAGCATTTTTAACAAATGATTCATTAGTTAACGTCTCAAGAGTTGTTCCAGACTTAGATACAAGAATGAATAATGAGTGTGTAACATCAATAGAAGTAAGTACAGCAGATGCATCATCTGGATCTACATTACTTATAAAATGAGCTTCCATTTTAAATGAATTATTTTTTTTAGCCCAGTTCTCAAGAGCAATATACATAGCACGAGGACCTAAATCACTTCCACCGATACCAATCTGAACAACAGTTGTGAACTTCTCGCCAGCACCATTAGTAATAGCACCATTATGTACCTTGTCAGCAAATTCAGCGATACGCTTCTGTTGTGTTGTATAGAATGTACGCTTGTCTACGCCGTCAGCATTAACAGCTTCACCGAGCTGTCCGCGTGTCATATGGTGGAGTACAAGTCTGTTCTCGCCGGTATTAACAACTTCGCCATTGTAAAGAGCAGCAAATTTGTTTGAAAGTTCAGCTTCTGTAGCAAGCTTTTCAAGTGCCTTAAGAGTTGTATCATCTACTTTCTTAGCTGCGAAGTTGTAGTTAAGTCCCTCAGCCATAGGAATATTATATGTCTTAACACGTTCAGCACCAGCTTCGCCCGACATAACCTTATTAAGGTCAACAAGCGGAGTTTCCTTTAATTCCTTAAAAGCTTCAAGTGTGTCAAGATTGTTCCAATTAATCATAAAATATCTCCTCCTAGTATAATTGAGTTGTAGGTAATTGCGAAAACTGCTAAGACCATTCGCAATTACCTATAATAAGTTGCAACATTAAAAGATATAATGCCAGAATATATCGAAATAACATTTAAAATGTTATCCATTAAGGCATTATATTGATATATTGTCGCACAAAATATCTTAATTGAATTATACTATCAATGTCTGTCGAATACAAGGAGAAAAGTCGTTATTATCTATCATTTTCCATCTGCTTAAGTTCGGGGAGAATGGTACACAGCATAGTTATAAAACATATGCTTCCGCCAATTATATTAGATACAGGTTCGGCTGCAAATACACCATTTGTTCCCATATTAAGAGCGTAAGGCATAATATATGTAAGAGGTATTACAATAAATACTTTTCTTAATAAAGAGAAGAATATAGCCTGTTTTTTCTTATTAAGGGATTTGAAAATGGTCTGTCCGATGTATTGCAGGTCCATAAATATAAAGGCGGCAAAATATATCTTCAATGCTGATACTGCATTTTCCATAAGTGAAGTATCAGAGCTGAAAATATTAATAAGCATATGAGGGGCAAGAAGTATTATGCTCCACATAACTGCGGTATATCCTAATATTAATGCCCCCATAGTAAGTCCGGCTTTACGCACCCTTCCTGGCTTTTTGGCACCATAATTATAGCTGATAATTGGTGAAGAACCTTCGTTGATTGCGTATATAGGTGTCTCAACCATTTGCCGTATGCTTGAAACAATAGTCATTACAGAAATGTAAATATCGCCGCCGGTAACTGAGAGAACATTGTTACAGCATATTGATACAAGGCTGTTAGTAAGCTGCATTACAAAGCCGGAAGTACCAAGGCTGATTATATCTTTTGCAAAATTCAGACATTGTGGCAGTTCATTTTTTCTTATAAAGCTTATCTTTAATTCAGCTTTAAATCTTAAGAAATATATTACAAATGAAGCTGACATAAGCTGTGAAATAACAGTTGCCACAGCCGCACCTTTTATTCCAAGATTAAGGATAAATATAAACACCGGGTCTAATATAAGATTGGCAATAGCACCGATTGCAACAGAGAGCATACCGATTGTTGAGTAGCCCTGTGCATTGATAAATGGGTTCATTCCTGTTGCTATCATTGAAGGAAGGGTTCCGATAAGGTAAATGCACAGATAAGGAAATGCGTACTTAAGTGCTGTGTCAGAAGCTCCAAATAGTGTGAGCAGAGGGGCTGCAAATAAGAGGCATATGCACATAAGAATAATTGCGGAGCCGCAAAGCATTGTAAAAGAAGTGTTCATAATGGTGTTAGCACTTTTTTCATCACCCATTCCTCTCTTAATTGAGAATAAAGGTGCACCTCCGCTTCCAAAGAGATTGCTGAAAGCGGTCATAATCATAATTATTGGAAAGCATAGTCCAACTGCACCAAGGGCATTTGTTCCGACATCGGGAATTCTTGCAATGTACACTCTGTCTACAATATTGTATAACAGACTTAAAATCTGTGCCACAAGCATAGGTATAGCCGCATTTAAAATATTATTGGTTATAGTTCCATTTTCAAAATCAATACGTTTCATATATTTCACTTTCTCCATTTGTGATTAAAAAGTTATTAATAAAGATTATATATTTAATATTACATATATAAAATGTTATTCCTTAAAACGATTGCAAGTATATCACTTTGATATTTTAAACACAAATTAAAACTTATGTAAAATTAAACGATAACATTTACAATTGAATTATAAATTACAGAGAAGTATAATTGAAATGTCAGAAAATGAGGCCGTGAAAAGTTATGTTTTAAAGGCATACAAAGGCAGAATGGAGGTATTATTATTATGAAAATTCTTATGCTTGATTCGTCTACATACGGAGAAGATGTTAATGTAGACAAGTTCTATGGTCTTGGTGAGGTTAAGAGCTACCAGACAAGTACAAGGCAGGAGGCACTTGAAAGAACTGCAGGGTTTAATCCGGACGTTGTTATTATCAATAAGATTGTTGCAGACAAGGAATTTATAGATTGTGCACCAGCTTTAAAGATGATAGCAGAAACAGCAACGGGTTATAATAATATTGATATTAATTATGCTAAGGAAAAGAATATAAGAGTAGCCAATGTTGCGGGATATTCAACAGACTCAGTTGTACAGCATACATTTGCATTGGGACTGTATCTTATAGAGAAGATGAATTATTATGACAACTATGTTAAATCAGGTGAGTATGCAGAATGTCCGATTTTCTCACATTTTTCCAATGTATTCCACGAACTTTCAGGAAAGACATGGGGCATAGTTGGTCTTGGAACTATAGGAAAAGGTGTTGCAAAGATAGCCTCAGATTTCGGATGTAAGGTTATATATTATTCAGCAAGTGGAAAGACACAGGATGTGCCTTATGAGAGAGAAGAGTTTGACGAATTCTTGAAAAAATCAGACATAATATCTATTCATGCACCACTTAATGATAAGACCAATAATCTTTTTAATAAAGAAGCATTTGATAAGATGAAGACAAGTACAGTGCTTTTAAATCTTGGACGAGGTCCTATCGTTAATGATGCAGATTTAACAGAGGCACTTGAACAGGGAAAGATTGCTGCGGCAGGACTTGATGTACTTGGAAAAGAGCCTATAGAAAAGGATAACCCGCTTCTTAGAATTAAGGATAGCACAAAGCTTGTGATTACACCACATGTAGCGTGGGGCACAGTAGAAGCAAGAACAAGACTTATGGACGAAGTATATGAGAATATTGCAGCTTTCACTAAGGGTGAAGCAAGAAATGCGGTAGTGTAAGTGTAGAAGAAATGGCAGTATAATAAGCGGAATGGAGAAGAGTATGCAGATTTTATCAGTTAATGATGATGAATTTAAGAAATATGGACGTGTAGTTGATAATGTGGATTTTACAGAGCTTATACAGGAATTAAAAAGAACTCCAATACCATCAGGTGTTGTATATGAACCAGCAGTAAAGGAGCTTGAAGCACTTCCTATAAGGCTTGACATTTCCTCAGTTGTATATGGTGAAATGCCAATTCAGATAGGTTACTGTAATGGACATAATTCAAAGCTTAATGCACTTGAGTATCACAGGGATTCAGAGATTAATATTGCGGCTACGGATATGATTCTTATGCTGGGACTGCTGACAGATGTTAACGATGATTATATATATGACACAGCTAATGTAAAAGCTTTCAGGGTTCCAGCAGGAACGGCTGTTGAAGTGTATTCTACAACACTTCATTATGCGCCTTGCGGCATAGATGGTAAGGGATTTCAGGTTGCAGTCGTGCTTCCAAAGGGAACTAACTATCCATTAAAGTCAAAGCATATAAGAATAGATAATAAAACAGCCAGCACCTCAAATGAGAATACTGGCAGTAGTAATATCAATGAAGATGCACTTCTTGCGGCTACTAATAAGTGGCTTATAGGCCACGCCGAAGGCGGTCTTGATGATAGTGCATATATTGGACTTAAGGGTGAGAATATTGAGATTTAATCTTCTTCAATAACCTGAACTTCCATATAAGCAAAGTCAATTGAATCAATAAAATTATCTTTAGTAAATCTTACTTTAGAGTGGCGTTGGAAGTCTGCTATATTAGAGTCAAGCCATATAGGCTCGCTCAGATCGAATGTATAGCAGGCTTCTTTTATGCCATCAAATATCTTTTTGGTTCTGTTAATATCTATATCAGAATTAGCATAGACCATATCTTTCATAAGATGATTGGACTCATCGAAAAGTTTACACCATAATCGAAACATATATTTTCTCCGTTCTTACATTAATATAGGCTGGTAATCTGTGGCTGTATTATATGTATGTGTCACAGCTGAATTTTAGCTGCGAGTCGTAACTTGTTGTATTACTCACTAGCACGCTCCGAGAATATTATGCTATATTCATTTGAAGGGTATACCTGACTAATAAATGAAGTAAGAATAGTCTTAGCGTTATCAAGTGCCCTGTCGTACAAGCCGCTGTTTATTGCGTCTGATAAAGCATTTTCTCTTAGCTGGATTAAAGAGTCGTTATGCTCAGTAAGTGTTATAGGAGAGAAAATGTTGTTCTCCTCGTGTAGTACTTTGAAGGAGTCAAGGTCAATGTCAGCCGATAAAGTCTTAACTTCAGGAATGTCTACATATATGTTATGGCTTGTATCGTCAGTGTCGCCGAGCTGCCATTTGACATCGCTGAAATTAATTCCAGCCTTGATAGTTGTATTATATGTATATATGTATTTGGATTGTGTCAAAGGTATGCTTACATTAAACAGCTTAAGGTCTTTGGTTTCAACCCTTACAGTAGTGGTTGTTACTGACTGGGTTGCAAGCTCACCGATATTTTCAAAGCCGATTTCTGTAATCTTTTCATCAGAAACGTAATTGCTTTTAGCTTCTTTTCTTGTGTATACAAGCACAGCACATAATAATATGATGATTATTACAGCGATTATAAATTTAATATCGAGTACCTTTTGTAACTTATTGCGGGACATAGTAATCCTCCATAGTAGTAGTTTTATATAGCGTTGTTGCATATATATTAATCATATTAATGCGATTTTATCATAATGTAATAAACAGGTCAAAAATATTTTTGTCTTATAGGTTAATAAAGTGCTGGAATTTTAAAAATGGAATTCTGTTATGTGCAATTTGATATATAATAAAGAAACCTGATGCTTACGCACCAGGCTTCTAATATGTGATACATATAATAAAGATTAGCAGAAGACCAGCATATAAAAGAGGGAAGCCAGTCTGTTTGGACTACTAGTCCATATTAACATTAAGATGTCTAGGAAGACCATCAACCATAATTGGTGAAAGTTCAGCCTGAATTAATGGTCTGATATAGTGAATAAGGTCTTCTGTGACAAAATCATCTTCAGTAATCCACTCAAGTGGAACTTTCTTCTCGATGTTGGCAATCTGGTGTACATCGTGTGTTTCTGTAATGCACATATATGGATCATCAGAAACTCTCTTAAGTACAACAACTTTACCAGTCTCGCCTTCAAATGCAGCCTTAACAGCAGCACCACCAACGTTGAATGCTTCTGTGATATCTGTACGAGATGTCATATGAGCTGCACAACGCTGTAATGTTGATAATTCAATAGCTCTTGTCTTGATACCAAGTTCAGAACCGACTTTGTTAGCAAGGAACTTAGCAGAACCAGCTAACTGCTTGTGACCGAAAGCATCAACGAATTCAACGTGGTCAGAAAGTTCAAATACATATCTTCCGTCCATAACTTTAATACCTTCAGAAACGGCGATTACCATTGAACGTCCCTTAGAAGCGATTTCTTTAACTCTTTCAAGGAAGTGGTCAATATCAAATACCTTTTCTGGAAGATAAATGAGGTCTACGCCTTCACAATCCTCGCCTCTTGCAAGAGCAGAAGCGGCTGTAAGCCAACCGGCATTACGTCCCATAATCTCAACGATAGTTACTGTTGGATAGTCATATACAAGACCATCGCGGATAATCTCTTTCATAGTAGCGGCTATGAATTTAGCAGCACTACCAAATCCAGGAGTGTGGTCAGTAACTGCAAGGTCATTATCGATTGTCTTAGGAACACCCATAAACTTGATATCACTGCCTACAAGAAGAGCGTAGTCAGAAAGCTTCTTGATAGTGTCCATTGAATCGTTACCACCTATGTAGAAGAAGTATGAAATGTTGAGTTCTTTAAGTATTTCAAAAATCTTCTCGTAAGTATCTCTGTCATCAGATATTTCTGGGAGCTTATAACGACATGAACCTAAATAAGAAGAAGGTGTTCTCTTTAAAAGGTCGATATCGATATCAGTCTTAATCTTCTCTGAGAGATCTACATACTGCTTGTCAAGCAGACCCTTGATGCCGTGAAGCATACCATATACTTTGTTAGCTCCTCTATCTTTTGCTGTCTTGAATACACCTGCAAGACTTGAATTGATTACGGAAGTTGGTCCACCAGACTGTCCTACGATAACATTACCTAACATAAATGTCCTCCGAAAATTATTATAATAATAAAGATGTAAACAGACCTAAATTCCCTCTAGACTTAAATCTGTCATAAATATTTTATTAAATTAATATTAACATAATTAAAGCAATCATACAACTTAAAAAAGATAATTAATTTAATAAATTCTTCCCACCAAAACAGGAAACTTTCAAAATATTTATAATATGATATAATATGACTACTTCGTAGTCACTTAGAAGTTTCTTCGAAACTTCGGATGCGTGGAAAAGCAACGCAGGGCATATGATATAATGTGCGTAAGCAATGAGTCGTGCTGGACAAAAAAATAAAAAAGAACCGTGCTTGCACGAAGTTCTTTTTTAACTTTTTGTCCAATAGGGCGAACGCCCGACAGTCAAGGGAAGCAAAGCTTTCCTTGACGTGCACGGCGGAGTAAATTGGCAAAAAAAGAGGAAAATAAAGAAGAACAATACCTGCACGAAGTTCTTTTTAACTTTTTGTCCAATAGAGCAACCGCCCGACGGTCAAGGGAAGCAAAGCTTTCCAAGACGCACCCGGCGGGGTAAATTGGCAAAACAAGAAGAAAAATAAAAAAGAACCCAACAACCAGAAGAAACGAAAGGACAATTGAAAGATGAGCAAACAGACATGGAAACCCGGCAATATGTTATACCCAGTACCAGCAGTAATGGTTAGCTGTCGAAGAGAGGGTGAGAAGCCTAACATAATTACTGTTGCGTGGGCAGGAACAATATGTTCTGACCCTGCTATGGTGTCAATATCAGTGAGAAAGGAAAGATACAGCCATGATATTATAAAAGATTCAGGCGAATTTGTGGTCAATCTCACAACAAGAAAGTTATGCTATGCAACTGATTACTGCGGTGTTAAATCTGGAAGAAATACGGATAAATTCGCAGATATGCACCTTACACCACAGCAATCGGTTAAGATAGCTGCACCGGCAATAAAGGAAAGCCCTGTTAATATTGAATGTAAGGTTAAGGATATTATAGAACTTGGAAGCCACGATATGTTTATAGCGGAAGTTGTAGCTGTAAATGTAGATGAGAAGCTTCTTGACAGCAAGGGTGCATTAAGGCTTCAGGATGCTGACCTTATAGCATATTCACACGGACAGTATTACACACTGGGAGATAATATAGGCAAGTTTGGATACTCAGTTAAGAAGTAAAGGGTTTATTGCGTAGCACGGAACAATTTGTAGGTATCAAAGTCTGGGGCTTTTGACCCCGGCATCATAATAATGAACAGTTCATTATTATTTCATTATTTATAAGAAGTGTAAGACTTTACAAATAAGCATATGCGTGGTAGTATAAAATTTGTTACGAAAATGTTACAGAAATATTACGTCATCATATTATACGAATAATGGCATTAAATATACTATTTGTTGGAGGAATGTATGACACGCATAACGAGATATGGTAGGGAGATGAGAACTACCTTTATCGCGACAATGTTTATTGCATGCCTTGTAATAGTGATAGGTATTCCATTTGTATCAAAGCAGATGTTTGATAATGAGGTGGGATATTACAGTATTTCTATTCAGGGTAATTATATTGGCGCTGCTAATACAGAAGACGAAGTCAATGTTGCACTGGCTGATGCAAGATTACAGCTCTGCAAAGAATTTGCAGATTATATATATATGGACTGCGATGTTAAGATAACAAAGCAGAGAAGAGCGATAGCGAAACGTATGACTACCAAGCAGTTACAGAATGCAATATACAGTTCATTATTTGACTGTATCGTTGATGTTGAAACACAGCTTGCTTATACTGTAAGGGTTGATGATAATATGGTAACTCTTGCTACTAAAGAAGAAGTTGAGGAGTTATTCAGAAAGATTATACAGCCATACAATGTAGCTGATGAGTTTGAACCTGTCATAAAGGCTGGAACATCGATTGATGAACAGTACACAATTGCTATCAATAAGAATGAGGAAGAGTCAGTTCAGGATACACAGATAGTTGCTTCATTCTTTGAAGATAATAATTCGGAAAATGGAACTAACAAGAAATCGCCTGACCAGCTTATGGGAATTGATTTTGCGGAAAATGTATCTGTTAACGCAGTAAGCGGGGATAAGGCAGATGTAGTGTCTGTACAGGAAGCTTATGACATTTTAACAAGAGAGAATAAATCCCAGGTATCTTATATAATAAAGGAAGGCGATACTCTTGAACAGATTGCCAAAGATTATCAGATGACTTTGGATGATCTGCTTAAGCTTAATGACATAGCTTCACAAAATGTGGTTGTTGTACCAGGCGATGAGCTTGTGGTAACAGTACCGGATACGCAGATAACAGTGCTTACAACCAAGCAGCTCTCGTATGATGAGGACTACAAGGCGGAAGTGAGTTATATTGACGATAATAATAATTCAAGAGGGACTAATACAATTCTTGATGAGGGAACGTCAGGAAAAAGAACGGTGGTTGCTAATGTCACATATGCTAATGGCAGGGAAGTGGCAAGAGATATTGTAAAAGAGAATATAACAGAGGAGTCAAAGCCTGGGAAGATTGCAGTGGGAACCCTTACACAGACTGATTATATTAAGCCGGTGGCAGGAACTTTTGTTTCGGGTTATGGAACTGGAGAAGATACAGTTAATTACGGCGTTGACTGGACGTGTAGTGAAGGCATAACAGTTGTTGCAGCAAGAGCTGGTAAAGTTACAAGAGCAGGCTGGTATGGTGGATATGGTTACTGTGTTGATATACAGCATGAAGATGGAAGCCTGACAAGGTATGCTAATAACAGCAGACTTACTGTCAGTGTTGGAGAGCAGGTAAGTCAGGGTCAGCAGATAGCGTTAAGTGGAAGCACAGGCGATGTGACAAGTCCACGTCTGCATTTTGAAATATGGATTGATGGCACAAGGGTTAATCCTCTTAATTATGTTAATAAGAACTAGAATAAAACGTACAAAGGGTGTGGATATTTTCCATACCCTTTTTAAATCATAATAAAATGCGGATAAGACAGATTGACATAATGATATGGTGTGATATAATCATAAGGATATTGAAATATTTGAACATATGCCTTAATATATTTAAGGATAACGATAGAGTAATACCATAATTGTAACGGTATAGAATATGAGATTATGGTTAGGATATTTAGAGATTAGTAACTTTTTATGAATTAGTAAGTAGTGACAGAGGTGCGAATTATGGAACAGTATGTTGTCAAGGGAGGAGTGCCACTTCGTGGAGAGGTGTCCATAGGTGGAGCAAAGAATGCCGCACTTGGTATTCTGGCAGCAGCAATTATGACGGATGAGACCGTAACAATAGAGAATGTGCCTAATGTAAGAGACACAAGAGTGCTATTACAGGCAATAGAGGGCATAGGTGCAAAGGTTAAATATATATATAACAACACAGTTCAGATTAACGGGGGTTCAATAAGCGATCTTAATGTTGAATACGAATATATCAGAAAGATAAGAGCTTCTTATTATTTACTTGGGGCACTTCTTGGAAAGTATAAGGAGTCCAATGTGGCACTTCCGGGTGGCTGTAATATAGGAAGCAGACCAATAGACCAGCATTTAAAGGGCTTTAAGGCTCTTGGAGCAAAGGTAAATATTGACCACGGAGTTGTAAGTGCGAAGGCAGAAAATCTGGTTGGAGGTCATATTTATTTTGATGTTGTAACAGTTGGAGCAACAATTAATCTTATGATGGCATCGTGTATGGCTGAGGGAGAGACAATTCTGGAGAATGCGGCAAAAGAGCCACATATTGTAGATGTAGCGAACTTTCTTAATGCTATGGGTGCTAATATTAAAGGTGCAGGAACAGATGTTATAAGAATTAAGGGTGTGAACAGGCTTCACGGTTGCACATATTCAATAATACCTGACCAGATTGAAGCTGGTACATTTATGATGGCAGCAGCAGCCACAAGAGGAGATATTGTTATTAAAGATGTAATTCCAAAGCATCTTGAGTCAATAACAGCAAAGCTTCTTGAGATGGGCTGTAAGCTTGTTGAGGGCGATGACTGGATAAGAGTTATAGCTGAGGGTGAAGTGGGAAGCACTAATGTAAAGACGCTTCCGTATCCTGGTTTTCCTACAGATATGCAGCCTCAGATAGCGGTAGCACTTGCGCTTGCCAAGGGTTCTAGTATGGTTACGGAAAGCATATTTGAGAACAGATTCAAGTATGTTGATGAACTTAACAGAATGGGTGCTAAGATAAAGGTTGAAGGTAATACAGCATATATAGAAGGTGTGGAGAAGTTCACATCGGCTCAGTTATCTGCACCTGATTTAAGAGCCGGAGCGGCTCTTGTTATTGCTGCACTTGCGGCTGACGGAATTTCACAGATAGATGATATTGAATATATTCAGAGAGGTTATGAGGATTTTGAAGGTAAGCTCTCAGCACTTGGTGCAATTATTGCTAAAGTGGATTCAGAAAGAGAACTTCAGAAGTTCAAATTAAAGATTGGCTGATAATAATGGACTGCGGATATTTTTATGATATCTGTAGTTCATTTTATTTTTATATTTTTAATACTTTGTTATAATAATAGTGTGCTAATTTGTGGTATTATTATAAAGTGATTAATATATTTATATAATGATGTCCGATTTATAATAATAATGTTAAGATGTTATAACATTTGGATATTTAATATATAATATTTAGAGAGAATACATATTTATAGCAAGAGGAATATATGAAATTAAGAGATAAGTTAAAGATTTCATTCTGTGTAATGATAGTACTTCCGGTTATTATGCTGTGTGTGTTTGTCGTAGGAATTTTCAAAATGCAGTCAGACAGCATATGCAAGACATATAATGTTGAAGGTGATACGGTGTTATTATATTTTTATTCGCCTATGACGTTGTTTGGAAGCATAACCGATGATGTGTATGAGCAGGTAAGAGAACAGGCAGAGACCGAACCAGAGAAGTTTAATAACAGAATATATCTAGAGGAGCTTAATGATACATTAAAAGAAAAGTTATCAAAGCTTGTTGTAAGAAAGAATAATAATGTTATATACAATTCGACAGGGTTAAGTTCAACAGAGCTTATTAATATACTTCCAGAGTATGAGATAGATGGAAGTAATATTGTAGATGTTGCAACATATAAAGGTGGAAGCTATCACAGCCTTATAAAGCAGGTTGATTTTACAGATGATTTCGGGAATACATATAGTGTATCAATACTCACTTCTGTTAAACAGAGTGTTCCACAGATAAGACATATGATTGTTGAGCTTATAGTAGTTATAATACTTATTCTTGCAATTACGAGCCTTATTCTTAATCTGTGGATATATAGTTCGATTATTAAGCCGGTTAATAAGCTTAAGCTTGCGACAGATAATATTAAAGAAGGTAATTTTGATTTTGAGATGCCCAAAGTACCTGATAATGAGATTGGAGATGTGTGCAAGGACTTTGAGGAAATGCGTCTTATATTAAAGAAGTCGTCAGAGGACAAGCTCCAGTCGGATAAAGAAGAGAAGGAACTTATAAGAAACATTTCCCACGACCTAAAGACACCTCTTACAGCAATCAAAGGATATGTAGAGGGCTTAAGGGATGGAATTGCAGATACACCTGAGAAGCAGGCAAAGTATGTTAAGACAATTGCTAATAAGGTTAATGATATGGATAAGCTAATAGATGAGCTTACTATATATTCAAGGCTTGATGCTAACAGGGTATTGTATACATTTGTTAAATTTGATGTGTCAGAATATTTTGATGACTGCTGTGATGAGATAGGAACAGAGCTTGATGCGGCAGGCATAGAGCTTAATTACAGAAATCATATTAAAGAGCCGGTCATAATTGCCGCTGACCCAGAGCAGTTAAAGAGAGTTATCAATAATATTATCAGCAACTCAGTTAAGTATATGGCTGAGGGGCGCAAGGGAAAGATAGATATAGATTTGTATGATGAGAGTGATTATGTACACATCATCATTGCAGATAATGGCAAGGGAATAGCTGGAAAAGATGTTTCGCATATATTTGAAAGGTTCTATAGAACTGATGAGTCGCGTAACTCGAAACAAGGAGGAAGCGGCATAGGTCTTGCGATTGTAAAGAAGATTGTCGAGGACCACAAAGGAAAGATATGGGCAGAGAGTGTTGAAGGAGAAGGCACTACAATGCATTTGAATTTACTCAAATATAATGTGCAGAACCCACAGCCTAAAGAATAACAGATTATAGAAAGATGAGGAATGAGATTATGAGCAAAGTATTAATAGTAGAAGACGAGGAAGCAATTGCAGATATTGAAAAGGATTATCTTGAATTAAGTGGATTTGAAGTAACAATATGCAAAGATGGTACAAGCGGACTTGCAGAAGCACTTGACGGAGAATATGACATCTGCATACTTGATGTTATGCTTCCGGGAATTGACGGATTTGAGATATGCAAGAAGGTAAGAGAGACTAAGAATATACCTATTATAATGGTATCAGCCAAGAAAGAAGATATTGATAAGATAAGAGGTCTTGGTGTAGGTGCTGATGATTATATGACTAAGCCATTTAGTCCAAGTGAACTTGTGGCAAGAGTTAAGGCTCACCTTTCAAGATATGAAAGACTTATTAACAGCTCGCAGCCAGAGAATGATATAATTGAAATACGTGGTATCAAGATTGATAAGACTGCAAGAAGAGTATTTGTTAATGGTGAGGAGAAGATATTTACAACAAAGGAATTCGATCTTCTTACATTCCTTGCTGAGCATCCTAATCATGTATATACTAAAGAAGAATTATTTAAGGAAATATGGGATATGGATTCTATCGGTGATATAGCTACAGTTACAGTTCATATTAAGAAGATAAGAGAAAAGATTGAGCTTGATACAAGCAAGCCACAGTATATTGAAACAATATGGGGTGTTGGCTACAGATTTAAGTTATAATCAGTTAATGGGAGCCGTCAGGATGGATAACTCCCTGCGTTATGTAAGGAGTATTAACCATAAATTATCACATAAGTATATCATAATATAGAAAGAAGTGTTGAATATGATTATTGAGAAAGATTATTTTGATGCTGAGGAAGTTGATATTGCTAATGCAATGAATGATAAGTCAAGAGCACCTATAAGAAAGATACGTCTTGCAACAACTGATAGTAATAAGTATTATGCAAAGGCAATTCTTGTTGGAGATCAGGAAAATATTCTGTCGGGTGAAATAGTATTCAGACCGGATTCACAGGTTTCCAAGGAAGGTCTTGCTTTCAGTAAAGTCATTATAAAGGAAACAGCTGACGTTGAGGAATATTTTAAAAATCTTATCAGATTTGAAGGCTATAGAATTATAAGTGAGAAAGCTGACAGTGAGAATTTCAGGGCTGGATATGATGAATTATGTATGCAGGCTAATAAACTGTTATTTATGAAAAGTGAATAAACGGAAAGAGAATAGTTAAGATGTTAAATGTCATATATGAGGATAAAGATAAAATAATAGTTAATAAACCGGCAGGGCAGCTTTCGCAGAGTGCCAGAGGCTTTGATATGGATCTGGTAAGCGAAGTGCTTACATATAGAAAGAATAAGGGTGAGGAAGCCTATGCGGCAATTATTAACAGGCTTGACAGACCAGTATCAGGTCTTGTGCTTATAGCAAAGAACAAGAAAGAAGCGGCAAGGCTTTCAGCACTTATGCAAAGGGAATCTTTATGCAAGCAGTATCTGGTACTTGTATGTGGCAGACCTCATAGTGATACAGGCACATTTACAGATTATCTTTTAAAAAATGGCAAAGATAACACATCAAAGGTGGTATCAAAGGAACAGGCAGGAGCAAAAAAGGCTGTGCTTGAGTATAGCCTTATTGACTATGACGAGGAAAGAAATGTTTCACGCCTTTTGATTAATCTTATAACAGGACGACATCATCAGATACGTGTCCAGTTATCATCAAGGAATCTGCCCGTTGTTGGCGATGGCAAATATGGTGGAAACCCAGCGGTTAAGAAAGCAGAGGAGTACCATATTAAAAGGGGCTGTATAGCATTATGTGCTAAGAGCCTTACAGTTGATGGAAAGGTGTATGAAATTGAGCCTGAATTTTCAGGAGGAAAATAGAAAGACTAAAAACAGAGATTGGACAGCTCAGGAAAACAAGCAATCAATATAGAATTTTTTCAAGTATAATTTGTCGGTAATGTGGAATTATTTCATATATAGATGATGAATTATTACGGAGGAGATTGTATATTTTGCGTGATGAAAAGAGTGGTAAGACCAGAATAAAATTTCTTTTTGGAATAGCTGTTATAGTGGCGGCTGTATATATAAGCTTTAAGTATCTGATTGTGTATGTATGGCCATTTGTTATAGGTGTGTTTATAGCAGTTATACTTGAGAAGAAGGTAATATATCTGTCAGATAAGCTATACATAGGACTAGATAAGCTTTTAGGATGGAACAAAAGAATAACAATTAAGAAAAAGAAGTGTCAGGGGATTGCTGCAACGATTATTGTATCATTGATATTTGTTGTACTGCTGGCACTTTTTAGTTTTATAATTTTTAAGGGTGTAGATGAGTTCAGCAGGCTGTTAAGAAACCTTGATTATAACCTGATTGCGGTAAAGCAGCTCACAGCCAGAATGTGTTTTGATGCAGATGCATTTCTGGGACTGGAAGGAGGCTGTTGTCTTGAGTCACTTATTGCGTGTGGACATAAACTTATGAGCATAATGCCTGAGAAGATAATATTGATATCTGCTCCAGTTGTAAAAAATATTGTTATTATTGTGGGTGGAATTGTTGTATGCTTCATAGCAGTTATATATCTTGTGTCTGATTTGCAGAAGTTCAGGGATAATATAAGACAAGTAGTATTCTATGAAGAAATCCGTATGATATGGAAAGAAGTAAGAAGGCTTATAAATATTTATTTCAAAGTGCAGCTAAGAATTATGCTGATTAACTCTGGGTTATGTATGTTGGCATTTGCGATACTTAAGAATCCATACGCTATTGTGCTGGGAATTATTATAGGGATAATTGATGCACTTCCTGTATTCGGAACGGGTACTGTGCTTATTCCATGGATATTAATAAGCTTTCTTATAAGAAATTACAGATATGCGGTAATTTTGTTAATGGCATATATAATCACGTATTTTGTGCGTGAGATTATGGAGTCCAAGAGTATGGGCGACAGACTGGGAATATCACCATTTACAATGCTTGTGATAATATTCACTGGACTGCTTGTATATGGTGTGGCAGGGTTTATAACAGGACCGGTAAGTTATGTCATAATTAAGGCATTGGTTATAAGACTTAGGTGTGAAATGAGGATAGAGTAGGCATATAAAATATTTAAATAACGGATATCTGTGTTCTACTTGAAAATCCCTGCTGAAAATGTTAGACTATTACAGATTATGTGAGCTTTAATATGTGGATAACCTGTAGCATCTTTTATTGTGGGTTATCTGCTTAGATTACAGGCTTGCGGCACATTTAACAGGACGCGCAGACAGCGCAGGAAATGAGGTATATTTATGGCAGAGGATAAGAAGTTAGTAGAAGCGATTACTTCCATGGATGTAGACTTTGCACAGTGGTACACAGATGTATGTAAGAAGGCAGAGCTTATGTCATATTCAAGCGTTAAAGGATGTATGATATTTAAGCCGGCTGGATATGCAATCTGGGAGAATATAAAGAATGAAATGGATAGAAGATTCAAGGAAACAGGCGTAGAGAATGTATATCTTCCTATGTTTATTCCAGAAAGTCTTCTTGAGAAAGAAAAGGATCATGTAGAAGGATTTGCACCAGAGGTAGCCTGGGTTACTTATGGAGGACTTAATCCACTTCAGGAGAGAATGTGTGTAAGACCAACATCTGAGACACTTTTCTGTGATTTCTACAAGGATGAGATACAGTCTTATAGAGATTTACCAAAGGTATATAACCAGTGGTGTTCAGTTGTAAGATGGGAGAAAGAGACAAGACCATTCCTTCGTTCAAGAGAATTCTTATGGCAGGAAGGACATACAGCACACGCAACAGCAGAAGATGCAGAAGCACGTACACAGCAGATGCTTAATCTTTATGCTGACTTCTGTGAGGAGGTTCTTGCTATCCCGGTTATCAAGGGCCGCAAGACAGATAAAGAGAAGTTCGCTGGTGCAGAAGCTACTTATACTATCGAAGCACTTATGCACGATGGAAAGGCCTTACAGTCAGGAACAAGCCATAACTTTGGTGATGGATTTGCTAAGGCATTTGGTATACAGTATACAGATAAAGATAACAAGCTTAAGTATGTTCACCAGACATCATGGGGAACAACAACAAGACTTATCGGTGCTGTTATTATGACACACGGCGATAATTCAGGACTTGTGCTTCCACCTAAGGTTGCACCAGTTCAGGTTGATATTATTCCTATTATGCAGAAGAAGGAAGGTGTGCTTGATAAGGCATACGAAGTAAGAGATGCTATCAAGGCAGCAGGTCTTAGAGTTAAGGTTGATGATTCTGATAAGAATCCAGGCTGGAAGTTCTCAGAGCAGGAAATGCGTGGTATTCCAGTAAGAGTTGAGATGGGACCAAGAGATATTGAAGCTAATCAGGCTATCGTTGTACGCCGTGATACAAGAGAGAAGATTACAGTTGCAATTGATGAACTTGCAGTTAAGCTTCCGGAAATTCTTGACACTATCCAGAAAGATATGCTTGAGAGAGCAAGAGCGCATAGAGATGCACATACATATGTAGCAGTTAACTATGATGAGTTCAAGGAAACAGCAGCTAATAAGCCAGGCTTTATCAAGGCTATGTGGTGCGGTGAGCAGGCTTGTGAAGATAAGATTAAAGAAGAGACAACTTGTACATCAAGATGTATGCCATTTGCACAGGAGCAGTTAAGCGATGTGTGCGTATGCTGTGGCAAGCCAGCTAAGAAGATGGTTTATTGGGGTAAGGCATACTAATTAAATGCAGCAATTCTGACATATCAGTGAACTGCATAGTAATGGGAGCAATCCGAGGGCATAAGTCAAGGGCAGAGTACCTTTTGCCTCTGACATTAATATATAAGATTATATAGAATACTGATAAGAATGGCAGACAATCCGTAAATACGGCTGGTTACCAGACTTGTCAGTATTTTTTACATTTATTTTATAAATATTAACACTGGATTTACGATTGTATACAAGCAGATTTTATAAACTCCCCATATATTATATATAGTCTTTAATTAAGCTGTTATCTGCAAAATACGTATGGCAGACAGATTGATAAAGACCAGGCTGAAAATGCAGAACACATAATTACCAGAAGCTTTAACGGGCAGGAATATAATTCCATAAATTGAATACAATATAAATACAGCATAAAATTAAAACAATATATGAATTGCTTAGAACTCGTTGATGTATTAATAAAAGTATGTTATACTTTTAACAATAAATTAACGGACGTAATAACTAAATACGTTATAGGAATAATGGAGGGAAGCTTATGGCGAAATGGGTTTACAGATTTTCAGAAGGCAACGCTTCAATGCGGCCATTACTTGGTGGAAAAGGAGCTAATCTTGCAGAGATGACAGGGCTTGGTATGCCAATTCCACAAGGTTTCACAGTTACAACAGAGGCCTGCACTGAATATTACAGACACGGAAAGCAGATTACAGATGAGATACAAGCTCAGATATTTGAAGCTATTGGCTGGCTTGAGGAGTATAGCGGAAAGAAGTTCGGGGATACACAGGATCCTCTCTTAGTTTCTGTAAGATCAGGTGCAAGGGCATCTATGCCGGGTATGATGGATACAATACTTAATCTTGGACTTAATGATGTGGCAGTTGAGGGCTTTGCGGTTAAGACAGGTAACCCAAGATTTGCGTATGATTCATATAGAAGATTTATACAGATGTTCTCAGATGTTGTTATGGAAGTTCCTAAGTCATATTTTGAGAAGATTATAGATGAAGTTAAGGCTGATAAGGGTGTTGTATATGATACAGAGCTTACAGCAGATGATTTAAAAGAACTTATTGTAAGATTTAAGGCTGTATACAAGGAAGCTATGAAGGGTGAAGAGTTCCCACAGGATCCTAAGGTTCAGCTTATGGAAGCAGTTAAGGCAGTATTCCGTTCATGGGACAACCCTAGGGCAATTGTATACAGAAGAATGAATGATATTCCGGGCGACTGGGGAACAGCGGTTAATGTACAGACTATGGTATTTGGTAATAAGGGTGATACATCAGGAACTGGTGTAGCATTTACAAGAAATCCATCTACAGGTGCTAAGGGAATATACGGAGAATATCTTATCAATGCACAGGGCGAGGACGTAGTTGCTGGTGTCAGAACACCTCAGCCAATAACACAGCTTGAGAAAGACCTTCCAGAGTGTTATTCACAGTTTATGGAACTTGCAATGAAGCTTGAGAACCACTACAAAGATATGCAGGATATGGAATTTACTATAGAAGAAGGCAAATTGTATTTCTTGCAGACACGTAACGGCAAGAGAACTGCACAGGCGGCTATCCAGATTGCGTGTGATCTTGTAGATGAGGGAATGATAACACCTAGGGAAGCAGTAATGAGAATAGAAGCTAAGTCTTTAGACCAGTTATTACACCCAATGTTTGATACTGATGCACTTAAGGCAGGGGAAGTTATTGGAGAAGCACTTCCAGCATCTCCTGGAGCTGCCGCAGGTAAAGTAGTATTTACAGCCGAAGAAGCCAAGAAACTTGGAAAAGGCGGCAAGGGAGAAAGAGTTATCCTTGTAAGACTTGAGACATCTCCAGAGGATATAGAAGGTATGCACGCTTCACAGGGCATACTTACAGTAAGGGGAGGTATGACATCACACGCTGCTGTAGTTGCAAGAGGTATGGGTACTTGTTGTGTTTCAGGCTGTGGAGCAATATCTATAGACGAGGAAGCTAAGCAGTTTACACTTGGTGGATATACATTTACAGAGGGGGATTATATATCACTTGATGGTTCAACAGGTAAGATATACAAAGGCGATATTAAGACAGTGGAAGCTACTGTAAGTGGTAATTTTGGAAGAATTATGGCTTGGGCTGATGAATATAGAAAGCTTGGTGTAAGAACTAACGCAGATACACCAGCAGATACTAAGAATGCTGTAAGGCTTGGTGCTGAGGGAATAGGACTTTGCCGTACAGAGCATATGTTCTTTGGTGAAGACAGAATTCCTAAGTTCAGAAGAATGATTCTTTCTGATACAGTGGAGAAGAGAGTAGAGGCATTAAAGCCGATTGGTGAGTTCCAGAAGGCAGATTTCAAGGCTATGTATGAAGCACTTGAAGGCAGGCCAATGACTGTAAGATACCTTGATCCACCTCTTCACGAATTCGTGCCAACAGAGGAAGAAGATATTAAGGCACTTGCAGATGATATGGGACTTACAGTAGAAGAAGTTAAAGCAAAATGTGAGGCACTTCACGAGTTCAATCCAATGATGGGACATAGAGGCTGCCGTCTTGCAGTAACGTATCCAGAGATTGCAAGAATGCAGACAAGAGCTGTAATGGAAGCTGCGATTGAAGTTTCAGAAGAAAAAGGCTATGAGATTACACCAGAGATAATGATACCTCTTGTGGGCGAGAAGAAAGAATTAAAGTTCGTTAAAGATGTTGTAATAGAAGAAGCGGAAGCTGTTAAGAAAGAAAAGAATTCTGATATCAGGTATAAGATTGGTACAATGATAGAGATTCCAAGAGCAGCACTTCTTGCTGATGAGATTGCAGAAGAAGCAGAGTTCTTCTCATTTGGTACTAATGATCTTACACAGATGACTTTTGGATTTTCAAGAGATGATGCAGGAAAGTTCCTTGACTCATATTATAAGAGCAAGATATATGAGTCAGATCCATTTGCAAGATTAGACCAGAATGGTGTAGGACAGCTTGTTAAAATGGCAGTTGCCAACGGAAGAAAGACAAGACCAGCACTTAAGTGCGGAATATGCGGAGAGCACGGTGGAGATCCATCAAGCATAGAATTCTGTCATAAGGCAGGACTTGATTATGTAAGCTGTTCACCATTCAGAGTACCTATTGCAAGACTTGCAGCAGCACAGGCAGCAATCGCCAGCGAATTGCAGAATGACAGTGAAGGTGACACTAATGCCGCGGCTAAGGAAGGCATAGATACAGATGAGCTTAAGGAGAAAGCTAAGAAAGCTGCTAACGAAGCCGCCAAGGTAGGCAGGGAAGTAGCTAAAGAGGCTGTCAAGGTGGGTAAGGAAGCCGCCAAGGCCGGTAAAGAGGTAGCATTTGCAGGGGTGGCTGGACTTAAAGCAGGAATAGCAGAAGCGAAGAAGGCTTATAAAGAGAATAAGAATAAAGATAACTAGGTCGGATTATTTACACAGGTATTGGTGTGATTGTGTTATCATAATAGTAAAAGAGCTAATCATTAATATGCAGGCATAGCTTTGTGGCATATAATGGTTAGCTCTTTACATTTTAAAAGATATGGCTGAATTTATATTTGAAATAATAATATGGTATAAAAATTAAATTAAAGTTGAATTTTTAAGGTAGGCGAAAAGCCAAACCTGTGTTATATTATAGAACATATAAGCTGAATATATATTTAGAATGTGAGGATAGATATTACTATGGCTAAATTTACAAAAAGAGCTATAATGTTAAGCCTTTTAAAATTACTAAAGCAGAAATCAGTTGATAAAGTTACGGTTAAAGATATATGTGATGAGTGTGAAATTAACAGAAACACATTTTATTATTATTTTAAGGATATATACGATGTTCTCAATAACATATTTATGGAAGAGATTGAGAAGAATTTAAGAGAAGCTGGAAGTAATGGTTCATTTTATGAGGAGTACAGCAGGGCTGCGGCGATACTTGTGGAGTATAAGGACGTTGTGATACACGTCTATAATTCCAGGAACCGCGATATTATTACCAATTATCTTGAAAAGATGACCGCTGAGGTAGTAAGAAGTTATATTGCGGCTAAGAGTGAGGGCGAGAATATCTCAGAAAAGGATCTGGAATTCATGTCGTATTTTTATGGCTATGCGATAATCGGAAGTACATATAAATGGATAGAAAGTGGTATGCAGGCTGATTTTGAGCATTTTATAGCAAGAATTTCTGAGTCAATAGATGCAACACTTCCAGTTATGATTTCAAAAGCTAAAGCAAATAGTAACTAACATTTATAATAATTTCATTTTCAGACAGATTGAGGGAAGTGTACGAATTTAGGTACACTTCCCTCAATCTGTCTGTATTAATTGATATGAAAATGAGTTATCCTAACTTTAGGTTAAAGAATTCACAAAGATATTTAAGAAAGGAGGCAGCATTATGAATGGCATAAAGAACTTTAAGAATATGTACAGTATTCTTACAATATGTCTTATTCTTGTTGGGGCTGTACTTCTTATAGCACCGGGAATTGCGTTAGATGTTGTGTGTATAATATTCGGGATATATATGATAATATACGGCGCAGTCAAGATTATGGGATATTTTGCAAAAGATGCTTACCAGCTTGCATTCCAGTTCGATCTGGCACTTGGTATAGTTATTGCAATTGTGGGAATTGTATTTGTGTGCAGGACAGCAAGAGTGGTGCAGTTGTTATCAACATGTATAGGAATTGTAATGCTTGTAGATGCGACATTTAAAATACAGACATCTATAGATTCCAAAAGATTTGGAATAAGCCGCTGGTGGCTGATGCTTATACTGGCAGTTATTGTAGCTGCGATTGGCATATTGCTTATATTAATGCCGGGTGAGACAACAAGGCTTATGGTAAGGCTTATAGGGCTTAATCTGTGTATGGATGGAATTCTTAATCTTGTTATCGTGATAGATACAGTTAAGACAGACAAAGCATTAAGGCAGTGATTATATAGATAATTAAAGCAGTAGTTAGTAATTGGAATATTAATAAATAATTAATGCAGTAATAAATAATTAATACGGATTATAAGAGTTTATACAATAAAGAAGAAATTAAAAGCGATAGGAGTTAAAAAAATGGGAACAATTACACATAAAGCAGGAAGAGTAGCCGTAGGAAAAGCAGCAGATGTTGTTATTAAAAATCTTGATAAAGATAGAGAAAAAGAGATATTAAAGCTTGTCGATTTTATGGAAAAATATATGGATGGTGAGAAGCTTGATGTTGATTTTGACAGCGTGAGAAAGAAAATCAAAGATAAGGACAGTGCACTTAATAAGTATATTAATAAGGCATTAGATGAGATAGACCCTGGCGTATTAAAGACTATGGTGCTTAATCTTGGATTTGAGGCATTCTTAAATGGAACTAAGACAATAAGAAAGATGAGAGAAAAGTATAACTGTAATGTTCCTTGGCTCATTCTTATGGATCCTACAAGTGCCTGCAACCTTCATTGTACAGGCTGCTGGGCGGCAGAATATGGCAACAGGCTTAATCTTACATTTGACGAAATGGACAGTGTTGTAACACAGGGCAAGGAGTTAGGAATATATCTTTATATGTTTACAGGCGGTGAACCACTTGTAAGAAAGAGCGACATAATAAAGTTATGTGAGAAGCATAATGACTGTGCATTTCTTTCATTTACTAATGGAACACTTGTTGATGAAGCATTTTGTCAGGAGATGAAAAGAGTAGGCAATCTTTATCTTGCAATAAGTCTTGAGGGATTTGAAGCAGTCAATGACTTAAGACGTGGCGATGGCGTATATGGCAAGGTTATGAATGCAATGGATCTTTTAAAGAAAAATGGTCTTGTATTCGGTACTTCAATATGCTACACATCTAAGAATACAGAAACAGTAACAAGTGATGAATTCATACAGCTTATGGTAGATAAGGGCTGCCGTTATGCAATGTATTTCCATTATATGCCAGTTGGAAATGATGCTTCAGTTGAATTGCTTCCAACACCAGAGCAGAGAATATATATGAAAGACCGCATAAGACAGATAAGAAGTCTTACAACAGGACAGGGCTTATTTACATTTGATTTCCAGAATGATGGTGAGTTCGTTGGTGGCTGTATAGCAGGCGGAAGAAACTATTTCCACATTAATGCAAATGGTGATGCAGAGCCTTGTGTATTTATTCATTATTCAGGTGCGAATATAAGAACTAATACATTACTTGAGATACTTAACCAGCCATTATTTATGGCATATAGAAAGAACCAGCCATTTAATAAGAACCATTTAAGACCTTGTCCTATGCTTGAAAATCCTGAGATTTTACAGAAAATGGTCAAGGAAACAGGTGCTAAATCAACAGATTTACAGTCGCCAGAGACAGCAGAGCATCTTTGCAGCAAATGTGTTCCATATGCCAATGCGTGGAAGCCATATGCTGATAAGATATGGAGTGAAACTCCTGTAAAGAAGAGTAGCTATGAGAATTATGGACATTGTTGATTGCAGGTCAGCAGATATGTGAAAGGAGAAGCTTATGAGTAAGAAGTCAATCGGAAGCAGGACATTAAAGGCGGGAGCAGCACTCCTTGCAGTAGGAGCAGGAGTTGCGGCTATTAATGCAAAGAATAAGAACGGTACAGAGAAGAAAGAGATAAAAGAAATACAGAAGAAAGAATACGAGCAGTACAGAAATACTGAGCGTGGTAAATATGATAAGAACAGCAAGGGTATATATTACTCAAATGGTAATTATGAAGCATTTGCAAGACCAGAAAAGCCAGAGGGCGTTGATGCTAAGTCAGCATATATTGTAGGTAGCGGACTTGCCTCACTTGCAGCAGCTTGTTTCCTTGTAAGAGATGGACAGATGAAGGGAAGCCATATTCACATTCTTGAAGCTATGGATATAGCTGGTGGTGCGTGCGATGGCATTAATGATCCAACAAGAGGGTATGTAATGCGTGGCGGTAGAGAGATGGAGAATCATTTTGAGTGCCTTTGGGATTTGTTCAGAAGTATTCCATCATTAGAGAAGCCGGGTGCATCAGTGCTTGATGAGTATTATTGGCTTAATAAGCACGACCCTAACTATTCACTTTGCAGGGCAACAGTTAATCAGGGTGAAGATGCACATACAGATGGCAAATTCAATTTAAGCCAGAAGGGCTGTATGGAGATAATGAAATTGTTCTTCACTAAAGATGAAGATTTGTATGACAAGAAGATTGAGGATTTCTTTGATGAAGAAGTGTTTGACTCGGATTTCTGGCTCTACTGGAGAACAATGTTTGCATTTGAGAACTGGCACAGTGCGTTAGAGATGAAGCTTTATATCCAGAGATTTATTCATCATATAGGCGGACTTCCAGATTTCTCAGCACTCAAATTCACTAAGTATAACCAGTATGAATCACTTATCCTGCCTATGCAGAAGTATCTTGAGGCAGCAGGTGTTAAGTTCCAGTTCAATACAAGGGTGGAAAATGTTATATTTGAGTTCAAGGATGGCAAGAAGATTGCCAGGACAATAGAGTGCAATGTCAAGGGTAAGGAAGAAACAATTGAGCTTACAGAGAATGACCTTGTGTTTGTAACTAACGGAAGCTGTACAGAGAGTACAATCTATGGTGACCATACTCACGCACCTGTAGGAGATGCAGAGGTAAGAACAAGCGGCTGCTGGAGTCTTTGGAAGAATATTGCAAAGCAGGATCCATCATTTGGACACCCAGAAAAGTTCTGTGGCAATGTATCTAAGTCTAACTGGGAGTCAGCTACAGTTACAACAAGTGATGAAAAGATTATCGATCATATTAAGAAGATATGTAAAAGAGATCCTAGAACAGGAAATGTTGTTACAGGCGGTATCGTAAGCTGTAAGGATTCAAGCTGGCTTCTTAGCTGGACAATTAACAGACAGGGACAGTTCAAGGAACAGAAGAAAGATGAAGTATGCGTATGGGTATACAGCTTGTTTACAGATGTAGCTGGCGATTATGTCAAGAAGCCTATGAAAGAGTGTACTGGTGAAGAGATTACAGCAGAGTGGTTATACCATATTGGAATACCAGTAGATGAAATAGATGAACTTGCTAAGAACCACTGCAATACAACACCTACGATGATGCCTTATATCACAGCATTCTTTATGCCAAGAAGAAAAGGTGACAGACCAGACGTTATACCAGATGGCTGTGTGAACTTTGCATTCCTTGGACAGTTTGCTGAGACACCAAGAGATACTATATTCACAACAGAATATTCAGTAAGAACAGCTATGGAGGCTGTATACGGACTTCTTGGCGTAGACAGGGGCGTTCCAGAAGTATGGGGAAGCGTATATGATGTAAGAGATCTCTTAGATGCTTCTGTTAAGCTTATGGACGGCAAGTCACCTCTTGAAATAGAACTTCCTGGCGTGCTTGATAACATTAAGAAACCACTCCTTAGAAGGATAAAGGGAACTGTAATTGAAAAGGTTCTTAAAGACCATAATGTTATTAAGGATTATATGAAGTATTAATATAAGCGATAATTGTCTGATAAATACGATGTTTTATGATAACATAGTGTTTAAAAATGCAGCATTTTAAAATAGTGCAGGAAACTGTTGTGCTATATACAGAATATCAAAAATATTTGTCATATAAAAAGCTCAGCCTCAAGCTGATGGATAATTCCAGCAGCTAGGGCTGAGCCTTTTTATGTATTAGGAAAGCACCTGTGATTGGTGCACATATGACTACTTTAAATTATCAAGAAGTGCAATTAAAGTAGCCTTATCATTAAGCTTAGGGTTCTCAATTACAATATCAAGCAGTGTATTAAGTGTATTGCCGATTTCTGCACCCTTAAGACCATATTCGATAAGGTCAACTCCTGTTATATCAAGGTCTTTTATTGTAAAGCAGTCACCTCTTTCAAGTATATCATCTGCCATACGCTGTAATTTATTCAGATGGTTATACTTGGCAGGGTTACTTATAAATGTAATCTCTTCACTTGCTTTAATAGAAGCACGCTGTAATCTTATTACTAACATAAAAATGTCACGTCCACACTGATGAAGTGCTTCCCTTACAGCAGGTTCAGTTTCATCAATGTGAAGCGGGGTGTATGTTAATATCTTTACAACAGTATCAATAGTCTTGTTATCCATTCTAAGATTTCTTAAAGCTGTTCTTGCCTCATCAGGTGAGCATACAAAAAGAATTGCGGCTAATCTAAGTGGAAGCTCATTATCAGTATATTTGCAGGTAAGAAGCAGCTTCTTGGCATATCTGCCGGTAAGATTATCTGCTATTACAGGCAGAATATTATTAAAAAGACCTGTTGTTGCATAAAGACTGCAATAATCAGGGTTATCTGATAAAAGAGTCTTCTTAAGTTCTACGCATACACGTTCCATACTGACTTTATCTATATTGCGGTTAAGCTTTTCAATAGCCTTAAATGTATCCGGTTCAATGGTAAAGCCAAGCTGTGCAGAAAATCTTATGGCTCTCATCATTCTTAAAGCATCTTCTGTAAAACGCTCAATTGGGTTGCCAACGCATTTTATTATGCGGTTATTAATATCGTCTATTCCGCCATATTCATCGACAAGCCCAGTTATATTATTGTAAGCCATAGCATTTATTGTAAAATCACGTCTGCATAAATCGTCTGTCAGCCTGTCGGAGAATTCAACAGAAGATGGGTGTCTGCCGTCTTTGTACTCGCCGTCAATTCTGTAGGTTGTAACCTCATATCCAACATTGTGCAACATAACTGTTACTGTGCCGTGTTCAATTCCGGTATCAATTGTCTTGTTGAAATATTCTTTGATATCGGAAGGGAGTGCAGAGGTTGTTATATCCCAGTCATTAGGAGTGAGTCCCATAATAGAATCGCGGACACAGCCACCTACAGCATAAGCCTGATGGCCGTGGCTTTTAATTGTGTTGATTATAAATTCAACGTCATTAGGCATATCAATTTTAAAATTACTATAATCCATACTTAATTACCAATCTTTAAATTATTATTTTGATTTCATTTTTTAAATCTTTAAATCTGTTATTTGGCTATATAAAATTTGCAATAGTTCGCATTATTACTGCCCATAATTTTAACAAAAAAAACTATGTTTGTCACTGAATGGCAAAGCATTTTTTATTGAACACATGCATATGATAAGTAGGCCTAGTTGGATTGGAGGGTATATTCGTGAATGAGAAATCAGAAAAGGTGTTAGAACAATATAATATCAGCATTAACCGTATGATAAGAGGCAGGGGCGGTATTATTATTGCAACTGGACAGGGGTATAAGCTTTTTACCCAGTGTGAGAAGCCTGACAAGTATTATGAGAGGGAGAATAATATTACACAGATATTAAAATCAGCGGGATTTGGCAATACAGATACATATGTAAGAAATAATGAGGGACAGCTTGTGTCGCAGGATGAGGACGGCAGAAGATATATTTTAAAAGACTGGTTTGATGCGAAGGAAAGTGATGTAAAGGATATGGGGGATATGTGCAGAGCGGTGAGTATGATGGCGTATCTTCATATGGCGTTAAGGGAGGCTGGAAGCGAGCTTAAGATTAATCCATGTGGTGAGACAGAGTACAAGGAGTATGCACAGGCAGAGCTTAAGGCATGCCAGAACAGGAAGGAAACAGCACTAAGAAAGACATATGTGAAGCACACAAGGGAATTAAAGAAAGCATACAATTATCTTAAGCAGAAAAAAGGCAGACAGACATTTGAGCAGCTGGCATTTAAGCATATCGGTGACTATTATGAGGAGGCGTGCAATGCAAGCGAGAGGCTTATGGACGAAAGATTTGATGAGAGGCTTCTAGATGCGGCGGTTAATGGAGAGATTTCGCATGGAAGCTATACTTACCATAATGTGCTTATCGGTGGAAAGGATACTTATGTTGTTAATTTTGACAGATATAAGAATGAGTGCCAGATTAGTGATTTGTACCAGTTCATAAGAAAAGTTATGGAGAAGTATAACTGGGAAAATAGTGTGTTCTACAGGCTTCTTGATGAATATGACAGAATATGTCCTCTTGATGATAATGAGCTTGAACTTCTTATGACACTTTTGTCATATCCGGAGAAATTCTGGAAGATAATTAACCAGTATATTAATAGTAATAAATCGTGGATTCCAGATAAAAATGTAGATAAACTAAGGAAGGTTATTGAGCAGAATGAAAGAAGAAGAGAATTAATTGATAAAATATGCTGTGTGTGGTAAAATTCCCATAGGTATAGCCAATAAACGATTATAATCAGGATACAGGGAATGAAACATACATTTATATATAATAAAGCTAATAGAACAAAGAACGAAAGTGGTATTACAAGAAGCAGGACACATCTGTTTAACATAGTTAAGCCATATTCGGTTGTAAAGAGAATGGCAGTTATTATAATGACTGCCATTATGATAATATGCCAGACAGGTTGTGGAACATCGGGAAGTAACGGAGCGATTGTACCGGGCAGTTCAATTACACCAGCGAAGAAAAAGGGCAATGTAACAGACATAGCCAGGAACAGTGACAATGCAACACTAGTGGGGATAGTATCGTCAATAGATACCACGCTTAAGAATATACATTTTATTGATGTTGAAACTGGAACGGAATATTCAGTAATGTATACAGGTGGTACTGATATACAGGATGCTTATGGAAAGCTTAAGGCGGCGACATTGATACAGCCCGGAGAGATATATGATGTATACTGCAACAAATATGGCAAGGCAACCAAGATATATGGTTCAAAGAATGCGTGGAGCAGGACATCAGTTACGGATATAGAGCTTGATGAAAGCACTAAGAGTGTGGTAATTGGACAGACTACGCTTAATTACAGGGATTATACGGTAGTAACCTCTGGAGGTAATCTTATAAGCATTGCACAGATTGTAAAGGAAGATGAACTTACATTAAGAGGAATTGATGATAAGCTGTACTCAATATCGGTTGATAATGGACACGGATATCTGGAACTGACAGGAATAGATGCATTTGTAGGTGGTTATGTGACATTAGGAAGCAGTCTTTTGTATGGTGTTACACAGGATATGATGCTTACTGTCGGAGTTGGTACTTATGATGTTGAGCTTCAGAGTGCAGATATGACAGCAACCAAGAAAGTAACTATTAAGAAAGATGCGACTTCAACGCTTGATTTCTCAGAATATAAGCAGCTTTCAGCTAAAAAGGGTGCAATCAACTTCTCAGTTACACCAGAGAATGCAATTATGGCAATAGATGGAAGTGAAGTTGATTACTCAAAGCCTGTGTCATTAACATATGGTTCTCATACACTTACATTACAGGCTAACCATTATGAAACTTATACAGAGACATTTACGGTTAATTCAGATTACAAGACTAAGGTTATTGATATGACAAGTACAAGCTCGTCAACAACAGCAAAGACGACATCAGCGAGCCTTACTAATGGTTATAGTGTTAATATAACAGCACCATCAGGAGCGGCTTTGTATGTAGATAGTGTATACATAGGTGTTGTTCCCTGCTCATTTAGCAAATCAAGTGGTAACAAGACTATAACATTGTCACAATCTGGGTATAATACAGTAAGCTATACTATATCAATACCTAATACAGCAGGTGATATGACATATGCGTTCCCGGATATGACAAAGACAAGTGAGACTGCGACTGTACAGACGCCAACGGTAACAACGCCTACAGCCACATCTTCTAATTAGATTATGCAGAATGTATAGAAAAGAGGCAGAAGGATAATAATGACAAAAAAGATGAATATACCATTTTCACCACCAGATATATCAGAAAAGGAAATTGAAGCAGTAAGCGAAGCATTAAGGTCGGGCTGGATTACAACAGGTCCAAGAACCAAGGAATTAGAAAGACAGATGGCAGAGTTCACTGGCACTAAGAGAGGTGCGTGTCTTAATTCAGCTACAGCGTGTATGGAGACGGCTCTTAGATTATTCGGAATTGGAGCGGGAGATGAGGTAATAGTTCCGGCATACACATATACAGCATCAGCAAGTGTTGTATGCCACGTTGGTGCAACTTTAAAGCTTATTGATGTGCAGGAGGGAACTTATCATCTTGATTATGATGAGCTTGAAGCAGCCATAACAGAGAAGACCAAGGCGGTTATTCCAGTGGATATAGCTGGTGTAATGGTCGATTATGATAAGATAAGGGCAATACTTGAGAGCAAGAAGGCTTTATTTAAGCCGGCTAATGCTTATCAGGAGGCACTTGGAAGAGTTCTTATACTTGCTGATTCGGCACACGGATATGGTGCATCAAGAAATGGACATAAGAGCGGACAATGTGCGGACTTTACATCATTTTCTTTCCATGCTGTTAAGAACTTTACAACAGGTGAAGGTGGAGGCCTTGTATGGAGAGAACTTGACGGAATAGACGATGAAGAAATATACAAAAAGATTATGCTTATGAGCCTTCACGGACAGTCAAAGGATGCACTTGCAAAGACTAAGCTTGGTGCGTGGGAATATGACATTATTGCACCACTTTATAAGTGTAATATGACAGATATAACAGCCGCCATAGGTCTTGCTCAGATGACAAGATATGAGGGGATGCTTGCAAGAAGAAAGCAGATGATTAATATGTATACAGAGGGTATTAAGGCAGATGATGTTGAGTGCCTGTGCCATTATACAGATGAATATTCATCAAGTGGACATCTGTTTCTTACAAGACTCCTTGGAAGAGATGTAGAAGACAGAAACCAGTTTATAATAAGAATGGCAGAAGCAGGAATTGCAACGAATGTACATTTCAAGCCGCTTCCTATGCACACAGCATATAAGCAGCTTGGCTTTGATATAAAAGATTTCCCAAAATCTTTTGAAATGTATCACAATGAAGTCACACTTCCACTTCATACTAATCTTACAGATGAACAGATAGAATATGTTATAGAGAATTTTAACAGCCTTAAATAACAGGTTTAACAGACTGGCAGAAAAGAGGTTGGTATGCAGCTTAGAAAATGGAATGAGCTTCCAAAGTTTATGAGAACAAGGGAAGTAAGAAAATATTACAATATAGTTAATAAACGTAGAGCTTCTTTAATGGTGAAGAGATTATTTGATATCGTAGTTGCATCAATAATGCTTGCTGTGCTTGCATTGCCGATGTTAATAATTGCAATACTTATAAAATGTGATTCAAGAGGACCTGTATTTTTCAGACAGGAAAGAGTTACACAGTATGGAAGAATATTTAAGATATACAAGTTCAGGACAATGGTTGTTAATGCTAATGAGCTTGGTGCTTCTGTGACTGTGGATAATGACAGAAGAATAACAAGAATGGGAAAGCTTTTAAGAAAGATAAGAGCTGATGAATTCCCACAGTTATTTAACATTCTTGCAGGAGATATGACACTTGTCGGCACAAGACCGGAAGTGCCTGAGTATGTAAAGCAGTATTCTAAAGAAATGTATGCAACACTGCTTTTGCCGGCTGGGCTTACATCAAGAACAAGCATAGCTTATAAAGATGAAGATAAAATATTAGGCAATGCCGCCAATCCGGATAAAGCGTATGTTGAGGAAGTACTTCCTGCGAAGATGAAGTATAATCTTGAGGCATTAAGAAAGTTTGGTTTTGCAGAGGATTGCAGGGTGCTTTGGGATACATTTGAATCTGTTGTTGGAAGCGAGAGGCTTTCAGTGACAAAGAGTAGAAGGAGATAATAAATGTCTGATATGCTTATTACTATGTGTGTTATTGCATATAACGAGGAACAGAATATTAATGGAATATTAGAATGTATTAAAAATCAGGATTATGACCATAACAATATGGAGGTTGTGCTTGTAGACGGAGCATCAACTGATAATACAAGAGCACTTATGTGTGAATTTGCACTTGATAATAAAGATGAATTCAGAAGGGTTGTAGTGCTTGACAATCCTAAAAAGACACTTCCATCAGGCTGGAACGTTGCATTGAGGGAATATAAGGGTGATGCGATAATAAAGGTAGATGCACACGCTGTAATTCCAGAGGATTTTGTCAGTAAGAATGTGAGGGTGCTTGAAACAGGCGAATATATATGTGGTGGACAAAGACCTAACATAATAGACAAGCCAACTCCATTTAAGGAGACACTTCTTCTTGCAGAGAGCAGTATGTTTGGTTCAAGCATTGCTTCATACAGGAATAATCCTGGAAAGACTTATGTTAAATCGTTATTTCACGCAGCATATAGAAGAGAAGTATTTGAAAATGTTGGTTTCTTTAATGAGGAACTTGTGCGTACAGAAGATAATGAAATTCATTATAGAATGAGAAAAGCTGGATATAAGCTGTGCTTTGACCCTGATATAATATCATACCAGTATACAAGAAGCAGTCTTAAGGCAATGCTTAAGCAGAAGTATGCTAACGGCTACTGGATAGGAAAGACAAGCAAGGTATGTCCTAAGTGCCTTAGCATATATCATTTTGTGCCATTTGCATTTGTCAGTGCAATAATAGCTTCAGGTTCGGTTATTGGAGCGACAGGACTTGCAGAGTGCATTAAGAAAAGGCACAACCATACACTTGGAAAAGGTATTTCGGCATTAAGAAAAGTAACAGTAGTGCTTACAACTGTTATGTGGGTGCTCTATGCTTTAATGGCATCTGGTATGGCGGCAGTATCTGCATTTAAAGCTGAAGATAAAAGAAATATAACTAATGCCTGTCTTCCTGTATTATTCCTGCTTCTTCATTTAAGTTATGGAATAGGCACAATAGCAGGACTTATGGATAAATCAAAAAGAGGTTAATTATGGAAGAGACAAGGAAAGATAAGCTACAGTTAATAGTCAGACGCTTTTTTCTTATAATAACAGATATAATTCTTGTTAACGGCTGTGTATTTATATCGCTGGTAATGAGGTTTAACGTTGATCTGGCGGCGATAGAGTCACAATATATACAGAATTTTAAGAGTACCTGCGTACCATTTACACTTATAACACTGCTTATATTCTGGTGTTTCAGAATGTATCACAGTTTGTGGCAGTATGCGAGTATAGCCGAGCTTTATAAGATAGTTGAGGCTTGTATTGTATCGGAGGTGGCACACGTCTGTCTTACAACAGTTATGGGAACACCGCTTCCTAGAGCCTGTTATTTTATGTCAGTAGTATTTCTTATAGTTGCAATGTGTGCGAGCCGTTTTATGTACAGGCTTATAAGAACACTTTTACAGGAATACAGACATACATCAGAGCAGATTAAGATTATGATAATTGGTGCCGGTGAGGCTACCAATGTTCTTATGAGAGAGATTGCTAATTCAAGATACCTTGATAATTCCAAGGTTGTATGTATTATTGATGATGACCCTAAAAAGGTTGGAAAGTATATACGAGGCGTTAAGATTGTTGGAACAAGGGAGCGTATTAAGGAATATGCAAGATACTATGAGATAGATGAGATAATATTTGCTATTCCATCAGCATCGCAGGAAACTAAAAGACAGATACTTAATATCTGTAAAGAAACTAACTGTAATTTAAAGATTATACCTGGCGTGTATCAGATGATGGACGGCGAGATTAATGTTCAGGATATCAGAAATGTTGATGTGGACGATTTACTTGGAAGGGATCCTATCAATGTTGATGTGGAGTCAATTCTTGGATATGTATCGGGCAAGACTGTTCTTGTAACAGGCGGCGGTGGTTCAATTGGTTCTGAGCTTTGCAGGCAGTTAGTCAAGCATAACCCTAAGTGCCTTATTATATTTGATATATATGAGAACAGTGCCTATGATATACAGCAGGAATTAAAGATGAATTGTCCTTATGCCAATGTGGTGACGCTTATTGGTTCAATAAGAAATAACACAAGACTTGAGTGGATATTCTCACATTACAGACCGGATATTGTATATCACGCAGCGGCACATAAGCACGTTCCGCTTATGGAGGGAAGCCCTAATGAGGCAGTTAAGAATAATGTAGCCGGTACCTGGAATCTTGCAAGAATGGCAGACAAATATAATACCAAGAGATTTGTAATGATAAGTACAGATAAAGCCGTTAATCCGACTAATATAATGGGTGCGACAAAACGTATATGTGAGATGATAATTCAGTATTATAATGGAGTATCTAATACAGAATTCGTAGCCGTAAGATTTGGTAATGTACTTGGAAGCAATGGCTCTGTAATTCCTCTTTTTAAGAAGCAGATTGCAGCAGGGGGTCCGGTTACAGTTACACACCCTGATATAATAAGATATTTTATGACAATACCGGAGGCCGTGTCGCTTGTTATTCAGGCGGGTGCATACGCCAAGGGTGGTGAGATATTTATTCTTGATATGGGTGAGCCGGTAAAGATAGATGACCTTGCAAAGAATCTTATAAGACTATCAGGTTACACACTTGGTGTGGATATGGAGATTAAATATACTGGTTTAAGACCTGGTGAGAAGTTATATGAAGAACTTCTTATGGCAGAGGAAGGGCTTCAGGATACACAGAATAAGCTTATTCATATAGGCAAGCCTATTGAATTTGATAAAGACAATTTTGAGGACAAGCTAGAAGTCCTTAAGGAAACAGCTTACAAAGAAGATGCGATGGCAGTAAGACGGCTTGTAAAGGAATTCGTTCCAACTTATAAGCCTGACCATGTATCGGATAATGATATACAATAAGAAACTGCAAAAAGAGGTTACTATGAAATATATTATTGATGGAAGCTTTTTGTATGGACATATTAAAGGTGTCCAGAGGTACGCAAGACAAATAACAAAAGAACTTGATAAATATATGGCGGATAAGCCTTACGAGGTTGAGATAGCTGTGCCCGAGATTGATTCAGAAGGTACATCTGCGGAGATTAACAGCTATAAGACACACTATAATAACATTAAGATTGTTATATTGGCTGGAAAATCTGGAAGAATGTGGGAACAGTTCACGTTTCAGAGATATGTGGACAAGCAGAAGGCTAAGCCTGTATATTTATGTAATGAAGTATCACTGTTTATGAAAAATGGAATAGTTACGGTACACGACATAGCATTTAAGACACATAAGGAGTTCTTTAGAGAGCCGGGTGACTGGCATGAGATATTGTTCAGAAAGCTTATGTATCTTAAAGCCTTTAAGAGTGCTGATGCGATAATAACGGTCAGTGGGTTTTCCAGAAAAGAAATCATTGATAATTATAATACCCATGGTAAGGAAATAGTAGTTGCAGGCAATGGCTGGCAGCACTTTGATGTGAACAGCATAGACGAGAGTATATTTGACAAGTATGCTTCAAGAATAAAAAGACATAAATATTATCTGTATATGGCTTCATTAGCACCTAATAAGAATCTTAACTGGATTCTTAATAATGCGAAGCTTCACCCAGAAAGTACATATGTAATAGCAGGTGAAAGTCTTGGGGACAGGTCTGGAATAGAAAAGCTTGGCAATGTAGTGGCGATTGGTTATGCCAGGGATTCAGAGGCGAGAGCACTTATGAAATACTGCAAAGCATTTTTATTCCCATCAACCTATGAGGGCTTTGGAATACCACCTATGGAGGCACTCTGTATGGGAGCTGAGATTGTTCTTGGTGATATTCCGGTGCTGCACGAGATTTACAAAAATGCGGCTACATATGTCAACTGTCATAAGCCTGATGTGAATATAGATGAGCTGTTAGAAAAGAATAAGGTGAGTGACGAGGCAGTGCAGAATGTACTTTCAAGTCATTCGTGGGACAGGTCAGCCCATATAATTGCAGGAATTATGGACAAATATGCAGAATAAGGATTAAAAAGATGAAGATAGCGGTTGATGCAAGAACGCTTGGCAGCAGACCAAGCGGAGTGGGAATGTATCTTAATGACTTTCTTAAGCAGCTTATGAAATATGAGGATTTGGAATTCGTTCTTATATCAGATGTTGCAGAGAGTGAATATATTAAGTCATTTATTAAAAATGGAATAAAAGTATATACAAAGGGAAAACAGGTGTATAAGAGTGCCGGAGTTTATGCTTATTTTGCATATGTGAAAAAGCAGCTTGATATTATTAAGCCTGATATATTCTGGGAAGTTAATACGATAATTCCGATTAACCTCGGCGGTAGCTTTAAGACTATGATTACAATACACGATATGTTTCCAATAGAATATGTTGAATATTTCGGACAAGTATATAGTATGTATTTTAAGTACAATCTTAAAAAGACACTTAAGAATACAGATATGATTCTATATAATTCAGAACAGACCAAAAGTACAACGGAAGAATTTTTCCCGGAAGCTAAGAGCATAGCGAATGTTAATGCTTATATAATATCTAATCCTGTTAAGAAACAATGGGATAATAAAGATGATGATTATTTTCTTTATGTTGGCAATATGGAGAAAAGAAAGGGCGTTGACCTTCTTATAAAAGGCTATTTGCAATATAAGAACCGGGGCGGAAAGAAGAAACTTATTCTTGGTGGAAAAATGCAGGAAGAAGAGATTAACCAGATTGTAAGGTCGGCAATGATGTTAGATGAAGATATAACTTATCTTGATTATGTGACCCACGATAAAAAGCACGAGCTGTATGCCTCAATGTCAGCTTTTGTGTTTCCGTCGAAGGCCGAGGGGTTTGGTATGCCGATTATTGAGGTTATGCGTTTTAAAAAGCCAATTATAGCAAGTAATCTTCCTATATTTGATGAGATTACAGACGGCAATATTAATACATTTAATATAAGATGTAATGAATATGAGCAGATAAACAATCTTGCAGATGAATTATTGTCATATAATACAGAGGTTGATACAGAAGCATATGCAAATGTAGTTAAAAGATATGCACCTGATAGACTTGGGAAAGTTGTGTATGATTTCATTACAAGTGATTAAATTATTTATATTGTATATAAATAATATTTGTAATAGTATTAATGCGCTGGATTATAATTAAATTGAAAGATAATAGAAGACATTAAGGAGAAAGTATGAAAGTATTAGTAACAGGAGTGTCAGGTCAGTTAGGTCATGACGTTATGAATGAACTCGATAAAAGAGGGTACACAGGAATAGGAAGTGATATAGCTGATAATTACAGTGGTATTCAGGATAATAGTGCTGTTACAACAATGGAATATGTCAAGATGGACATAACAGATGAGGCTGTTGTAGATGAGGTTATAAGCAGTGTATCACCAGATGTTATTATACACTGTGCGGCGTGGACGGCAGTAGATATGGCAGAAGATGATGACAAGGTTGAGAAGGTAAGAGCTGTCAATGCCAAAGGGACAGCTAATATTGCAAAGGCGGCTAAGAAGCTTGATTGTAAAATGCTATATATAAGCACAGATTATGTGTTTAATGGGCAGGGTGAGAAGCCTTGGGAGCCGGACTGCAAGGAATACAAGCCGCTTAATGTATATGGACAGACTAAGCTTGAGGGTGAGCTTGCGGTTGCTGATACACTTTCTAAATATTTTATAGTAAGAATAGCATGGGTATTCGGTGCTAATGGCAATAATTTTATAAAGACAATGATTAAGGTTGGAAAGAACCACGAGACTGTAAGAGTTGTTAATGACCAGATAGGAACACCAACATATACACTTGATCTGGCAGTATTATTAGTTGATATGATAGCTACAGAGAAATATGGATATTATCATGCAACTAATGAGGGTGGCTATATTTCGTGGTATGATTTTGCGTGTGAAATATACAGACAGGCTGGAATGGATATTAAGGTTATTCCGGTATCCACAGAAGAATATGGCCTTTCAAAGGCGGCAAGGCCATTTAATTCAAGATTAGATAAATCAAAGCTTAAAGAGGCAGGATTTACACCGCTTCCAACCTGGCAGAATGCTGTGGAAAGGTATATTAAATATTTAAAAGAACAGGAACAGGCTACAGGTAACGAATAGAAATGATTATAATGTCAGGGTCAGAACCCAACAACTTTAATGTTTCGTTATTGTGTATCCGTATTTACTAATTAAGAAGAAAGGTAAACGTATGAAGGAGAAGGCGGTTGGATTATGGAACAGGATTGCTACTAAAGAGAATAAGCAGATTGCGAAAAATGTTCTTTTGATTTTGCTTGTATCAAGGCTATTTTATATATTTATTGGCTGTGTTACCAATTCAGCATTTGGCAATAATATTACATTTGCTAAGATGTTTCTTGGTGGCGATGCAGACTGGTATATTAAGATTGCTGAAAAAGGATATAGTCTTTCTGGAAGCATAAAGCCGGGAGATGGACAGGCTAACTGGGCATTCTTTCCTTTATTTCCAGTATCAATAAGATTGTTTAAATACATATTTTTCTTCCTTAATTATGCACAGGCAGGAATATTTCTCAGCTTAATATATGTGTATATAATGGGGATATTTCTTGTTAAGACAGTAAGGCTTTATAAGCCTGACAGATTAGGATATTTTGCAGTGGTTCTTGTATATATGGGACCATACTCATTCTATCTTCATTGTGTATATTCAGAAACATTATTTATGATGCTTATTGCAGTGTTCTTTTACTATCTAAAAAAAGAAAAGGGCAATATTAATAATTACTGGATTTCAGCAGCTGCGGCTATGCTTGCAAGCTGTACAAGAATAGTTGGTGTTATACTTGTATTCCCGCTCGTATTGCAGATGTACCTTGATTTATATGAGGGCAGGATAACATTTGGAAAGCTTGGCAGTTTTATAGTACATATGTTTAAAAATCCAGTTAAGATATTGCAGGTATTCTTATGTCCAGCAGGCATATTTGTTAATATGATGCATCTGTATTATGTGACAGGAGATGCGTGGGCGTTCAGAAATGTGCAGGCAGCATGGAGAGAAGATGGTGCTGGCTGGATAGGTAATATGATATGGGATTTCTTTAATAATATATATGCAGAAAGATACTGGATTCCGCTGGTTATGATACTGGCAATAATCGTGTATGTATATATGCTTAAATGTAGATATTATTCAGAAGTTCTATTTGCTGTCATAACACTTATAATTCCTTTTACGGGCGGAGTTATGTCAATGTGCAGATTTATAGTTGGAAGCTATGTTGTATACATTGGTTTATATGATTATTTTGCAGATAAGAAAGACTTAAAGTGGCTGGCGGTATTTCTTGCAGTAGTTATGGAAGCATTTCTTATATGGTTATGGTTTACAGCAGGTGTCAACGCATTTACGGCGTAGAAAAGGAGAGTTGGGATGAATAATAAGAAAAAATGTATTAATATAATTGCATATATTATTGTTGTGATTCTTGCAGTGTTCTATCTTGCAACGCTTGTGCTTGGCAGTAAGCTTGATGTATCAGATGAATATAAGCTTTACTATGTAGATGGTGAATTGTCTAAGTGGCCGGGTGAAAATGGTCTTGACTATTACTTTGGTAATACAGAGATATATGATATATCAAAGCTTGAAGAATATAAAAAGTTATTAGAAGAACAGAAGCTTTATGGCGATATTATAACAGATGATGAAGAAGAGGCTGATGAGGTTAATGAGGATAGTGTGGAGTCTAACAGAGATTCTGCCATTGATAAATATTTCCAAAAAATGTTAGCAGCAGAGAATAATTATGTATCAGAAGATGCTGATGATAATTCTACAGCTGATAAAGATGAGGATAAGACAATAGCTTCTGCATTGAACATTCCTTACAGATACACAAAGGGTTTCTATTCACTTCATACAGGGATATATACTAATAAAGGTAATGAGGCAGCACTTTATTACAGATTTGTAACAAGAGTTGAGAAAGACATTGTGCTTGAAGTGTATGGTGCAAGCTATAATACAGATACTAAAGTATATGCCAATGATGAATATATTGGAACTATAACTGCATATAATGAAACAGAGGGAGCGGTTAAGTACCATAAGAATGAATATGGTGACAGGGAAAGAGAAGATAAGGTGAATGATAACCTTAATACTTTAAAGATACCAGCAGATATTGTAGGAAATGATGGTATTGTAAAGATATCTTTCGTGCCAGAAGAAACTGTTAATATATATGATTACACATCAGCTATTAGCAATGATAATTTTAAGAAGTATAAGGGATTTCGTATTACTTCGGTTAATATGTTTTATTAATTAATAAATATTGTAAAAAACACTTGCCAAGATAAGATATATATGATAAAATGCAGAAAGTTTCCTGAGTTAGCAGACTGACTTAGGAATTATGGGTGGATTCCCGAGTGGCCAAAGGGGACAGACTGTAAATCTGCTGGCACTGCCTTCGAAGGTTCGAATCCTTCTCCGCCCATTCTACATAATACTGGCTTGCAGGCAGTAAAGTGCAACTTAGGCTGCACCAAGTTTGGATTATGTATTAAGATATACCAAAGAGCCGGTGTGGCGGAACTGGCAGACGCACAGGACTTAAAATCCTGCGGGACTTATACTCCCATACGGGTTCGATTCCCGTTGCCGGCATAGGACTTCCTACAAATGAGTAGGAAGTCTTTTTTGTGTAATAGGAATTCTTTATTACACAAAAGGCACTATGTGCCGATGATGCACACCCACACGAATCTGTAGTTAGACGCAGATGACCGTGCATGGTGTTGGAATGTGCTTTGCACATTTTTTGTATTAATAATCAATTTGTTGTTAGAAATGAGGGTGCAATGGTAGAATTAGATGGAATGTTATCCATAGTAATGCCAGCATACAATGAGGAAAAATTAATATATCAAAGCATAATGAAGACACTTGATATAGTATCAGGCTTTGTCAGGGAAATTGAACTTATAGCTGTTAATGACGGAAGTAAGGATAATACCAAGGCGGAGATATTAAGAGCGGTAAGAAAAGACAAAAGAGTAAGGCTTGTCACTTCTGATAAGAACAGAGGTAAAGGTAATGCCATAATATCGGGCGTGTCGCAGGCTGAAGGAAAGTATATTGCATTTGTTGATGCAGATCTGGAACTTAATCCGGCACAGCTTGAGGGTTATCTTAAGAAAATGCTTGATGATAACGCAGATGTTGTTATCGGGTGTAAATTTCATAAGGGGTCAAAGCTTAAATATCCATTTAAAAGAAAAGTAATAAGTATGTGTTACTATATAATGCTTATAATATTATTTCATCTTAATGTAAAGGATACGCAGACAGGACTTAAGGTGTTTAAGGCAGAAGCTATTAAACCGGTAGGACATCTTATAAGAACATCAGGTTTTGCATATGATATAGAACTGCTTGTAGCGGTGCATAGAAGGGGTTTCAAAATAGCAGAAATGCCAGTTGAGGTTGTATTTGTAAGGGATAAAGGCGTTAACAGAATTGGAATAAAAGACTGTGTAAGAGCATTCGCTGATACCTGGGCAATATTTGCAAGAGTGTATTTTAAGCATTATTATGATCAATAGTCAGTATAATATTACAATAAATAAATTCAGGCATTTATGTGTGAATTGGTGGACTTAAGAAAAGAGAAATACAGTTGAATAAGTTTAAAGAATTATTAGAAAAAGCAGGCGATTTGCAATTTATAAAAAAAGCAAAAGATTACATTGCACTTCATAAGATAGCGGCAGTAACAACGGCAACAACTGCTGCGGCAGGAGAGAATATAAAGAGTGGTCTGTAATGGTCAGACAGTGAAATTACAATTAAATAAACTATAAGTATGCTTTAGTGATTTCTGCATAAAATAATTCTGACAGATAAAATGTTACATTTTTTGGTGAATGGAGGAATTATGACAGGAAATATTAAAGTGAATTGGAAAAGGCTGATTTTAGCGATGGTGATAAGTATAGGAGCAGGAGTAATATCGTGGCTTCTTACAGGTAATTCAATGGAAATCTACAGAGATTTGAATAAACCTGTACTATCACCTCCTGGTCAGCTTTTTCCTATTGTATGGACAATTCTTTTTATACTTATGGGACTGGCATCTTATATTGTATGTGAGACAAGGGATGATGACAGAACAGAAGCACTGATATTATATGGAGTACAGCTTGTAATCAATATAGGCTGGTCAGTTATATTCTTCAACTTTGGTGCTTTCTGGCTGGCGTTTGTATGGCTTATGATATTGTGGATTTTAATAATATTTACAATATGGAGATTTTTTAATGTTAATACAGTGGCAGCGTGGCTTATGGTTCCATATCTTTTATGGGTAACCTTTGCAGCATATCTTAATATTGCGGTTGCGATTATGAACTAATCAGATGCTTTTGGTATTAGGTGTTAATTAATGTAGTCATTGCGTAATTTTAATGTAATAATTTCGCAATAAATTCAAAAATAGTTAACATATTGTTAACAATTTAAAGCTGTATAAGTGGTATAATTACAAAAATCTGCACAGTAGTAAGCATTAATGGAAAGAATTACCGGATTGTAAGAGTAGTGCAGATAATAGATGAAATATACAAAAAGTACAGTTTTACTGTATTTATTCGTTGGAAATGAGGAACGGAATGAAAAAGGCATGGCCACACATAAAATGTGTATTATTTATCGTTGTTCTGGCAGTGGTTATACTTGTGTGCGATTATCTGTTTGCTGAGAGCGGATATATACGTTTTGTGTTAAATGATGTGAACAGTTCAAATGAGAGCTACGACACAATAGTGCTTGGAGCTTCACATACAAGATGTAGTATAGATACAGAATATCTTGATAAATATATGAATGTTAATTCGTTTAATATGGGAATACCAGGAGAGACGGTTGATGATTTCTATTATGTATTGAAATCAGTTGTCGATTCAGGTAATAATGTTAAACAGGTAATTGTGGATGTAGACTATTACTATTGGATGAATGGGCAGTCCCAGAATCATTTTTCCAAGTCATTTATATACCAGCAGATGAAAGATACTTGGGTTAAGGCAGAATATCTGTGGAATAACAGGGCTGAACTTGATATAAGAAATGTATTTTCAAGAAGGCTGACCTGGAAATGCACGATAAAGAAGGCAAAGACTAATATTGCACTTAAAAAGACAAAAGAATATAAGAATTATGATATGTCAGCAGGACTTGATACAGATGGATATTTTGCAACCGCAGGTGGTCCATATCTTGGAAAAGGATTCTGCTACAGATATAGAATTAATGAAGTACCAGGTAATCCATCATATGTTAATACAATGAAAGGAAATGCTGCTAAAAGCCTTGATAAAACAGTTATATCACAGTTTGAGCGTTTTCTTGATTATTGTAATGATAATGATATAAAGGTTGTATGTGTGTCAACACCTATAACACCAGATGCATTTAAGGAAGCACAGGTGGACAGGGCGTCCGAAAAGCTTAAAGAATTATTTGATAGCTACAATATTAAATATTATGATTTTAATAAGACGCTTATGTCTGTGCTTCCAAGAGATGATTCGGGTTATGTGGATACAGAAGGACATATGTATGGAGAACTTGCTGTTAAATATTCAGATGTATTAGCAAAAGTACTTGCAGATGATGCAGAGGGAAATGTTAATGAGGAAGAATATTTCTACAAGTCATATGAAGATATGTATGAGACAATGAAAGACGATTATGAGGCGGCTACAGGACTTGAGTGGAAGTCTTATTAACTGCCATATATATTATATGAAAATACATAGGAATGGAGAAAGATATGTCATTTACGACTTTTGAGTTCTTTCTGTTTATAGCAGCGGCAGTTATTATATATTATGTGATACCTAAAAAGCTGCAATGGATATGGCTTCTTATAATAAGTTATGTATATTATGCTTCTTATGATATCTCGACAGTGTGGATGTTATTACTGACAACATATGTTACATACAGGGGCGGAATTCTTCTGGACAGATTGAATGAGCAGAAACCGCAGGACGGAATAAGCAGGGAAGAAAAGAAAGATTTCAAGAAAAATATTGTCCGTAAAAAGAAAAAAATAGTACTAGCTATGGTACTTATAGCGTTTGGAATGCTTGGGATTATGAAGTATACCAATTTTATGATTGGAAATATAGATGCAGTTTTAAGACTTTTTGGAAGTGGAAAGCAGATAGGAATTCTTAATCTGACACTGCCGCTTGGCATATCGTTTTATACATTCCAGTCAATAAGTTATGTTGTTGATGTATACAGAGGCAAGCATAAGGCTCAGGGCAATTTCTTTAAGCACGCATTATTTGTTTCATTTTTTCCGCAGCTTTTACAAGGACCGATTGGAAGATATGAAAGACTTGGAAGCCAGTTGTATGATGGACACAGCTACAATTTAAAAGAATTGCAGTTTGGTGTCCAGAGAATACTATGGGGCTTTTTTAAGAAAATGGTACTTGCTGACAGGGTAAATGCGGCAGTCCTTCTCATATTCCATAATTACTGGAATTACGGCGGATGGTACAATGTGTTAGGAGTGCTTCTTTATAGCATACAGCTTTATGCAGATTTCTCCGGTGGAATTGATATTGTCATAGGAATTGCACAGATGTTTGGAATTACGATGGATGAGAATTTCAGACAGCCATATTTCTCACGCTCAATAAGTGAGTTCTGGAGAAGATGGCACATAACGCTTGGTACATGGATGAAGGACTACATATTCTATCCATTTTCTTTATCTAAGAGTATGGCTAAATTCGGCAAGTGGAGCAAGAAGAAATTTGGTAACAATGTTGGAAAGCTCCTTCCTGTAGGACTTGCTGACATTTTGGTGTTCTTTGTTGTAGGTGTATGGCATGGAGCAGCGTGGAAGTACATAATGTATGGTATATATAATGGCGTAATTGTTGCAGGAAGTGGAATGTTAGCACCTGTATATGCAAAGATACAGGAAAAGCTTCATATCAATCCTAAGAAATGGTGGTATCAGGGCTTCTGCATTATAAGGACATTTATTCTTGTCAATATAGGCTTTTATTTTGATATGGCAAATGATTTAAGAGCTGCTAATGCTATGTTGGTACAGACAGTTACAAAGGCACATATATCACAGCTTTCAATGGCGGCTGTTAAAGCTGTAGGGCTTACAAGTCAGGATTTGCTAATTGTTATAGCAGGCTGTATTATTATATTTGTTGTCAGTCTGTTAAAAGAAAAGGGGATTAACATAAGAGAAACAATAGCATCATATAATATTGTAATAAGATGGATTATATATATAGGATTTATAATGTTTATACTTATATATGGAAGTACAAGCACAACATCAGATTTTATATATGCTAATTTTTAATAATTACAGTAAATGAGTGGCGAAAATCAGGTTATAGCCGCTTATTTGCTGTTTTTTTGTTGTAGTGACAATTATTGTGGGAGGTGGTATAATAATATGTGAATGCCTAAGTGGAGCATTTTCACATTTATTCTGTTCATAACGGAGTAGATAGTGAAGGCACACATAAAGTGTTCTTATTTTAAGGTTTGGTACGTTAGTAAGAATATTATATCAGGAGATGAATATGAGTAATAAAGATGACGGGCTTTCACAGTTAGTACAGGATGTGATTGACGGAAAAGCTGAGAAAAAGGAACTATGCAATAAGATTTACAAAGAGGTATACGCTTTAGCATACCCTGTATATCAGAACGAAGAAAAGAGTATGACCCAGGCAAAGAAGGCACTTATTGAGATATGTAAGAGAATAGGTGATTTTAACCTTGAAAGAAATATTCATAAGCAGGTTGCAACAATTGCATCTGCGTTCTTCTTTACAAGTGTGGTAAGTGAGAATGCAGAAGAATTAAGGAATAATGCACCAACAGGAGAATATGAATATACTCATATTAAGGATGATGAAGAATTCGTTACATATATGAAGCAGAAGGCAATAGCCTTCAGAAGCCCTAAGTCATTTGACCAGCAGGAGGAGAGCTTTAGAAATTTATCAGAGATAGAAATGTCGCTTACAGAATTATACGCTTATGAGATGCTTTCTGTTGATGCGATTGAGAGCGTAACCGATGTTGACAGTTCTTATATAAGCGGCTGGTTAGCAGGCATAAGAAGTTATGTATTAGGTTATGAAACGGCTGGTAATGCCGATAATAATGATATGGCAGCAGTCGCTGATAATGATTACAATTCATTAGATGAAAGTGATTATTCTGATGAAGAGTATGATGACAGTGATTATGGTTATGATGAGAATAATAATAATGATGATTATAGAGAAAGAGAAGCTGTAAGTTCTGTATACAGAAAAACAGGAAAAAGATTAAAGGAAAATGCTGTTACATTATTCATTAAAAGACTTTTTCCAGCACTCACACTTCCGGCAAGAATGATGGTTTCATGGATTGCAGGTGGTGTAATAGTTATTATTCTTATTATTATTCTTGTTGTATCAGTTAAGGCTGGCAAGAGCAATAAGAAGAGTGCTTCTTATGAATACCAGAATATGCAGTATACAACAGAACAGGCTGCAACGAAGAATAATAAGAAGAATGAGGCGGCAACAGCTTCAACTGAGGCAGGCACAGAAGAACAGACTACACAGAAGCAGACTGAGAATGTAACACAAAGTACTACTGGCAGCAGTTCTAATAATACAACCAATAGGACAACAGCTAATACATCTGATGATGATAGCATCACAGGAAATACTAGTTCAGATAATAGTGGAAGCACAGACAATGATACCAATGGAAGTGGTGACACAGGAAGTACAGATAACGGAGCAAGCGGAAGCGGCACTACAGGCGGAAGCACAGATAACGGAACAGGTGGAAGTGGTGACACAGGAAGTACGGATAACGGAACAAGCGGAAGCGGTACTACAGGCGGAAGCACAGATAACGGAACAAGTGGAAGCGGTACTACAGGCGGAAGCACAGACAGCGGAGCAAGCGGAAGCGGCACTACAGGCGGAAGCACAGACAGCGGAGCAAGCGGAAGCGGTACTACAGGCGGAAGCACAGACAGCGGAGCAAGTGGAAGCGGCACTACAGGCGGAAGCACAGACAGCGGAGCAAGCGGAAGCGGCACTACAGGCGGAAGCACAGACAGCGGAGCAAGCGGAAGCACTACTACAGGTGGAAGCACAGATAACGGAGCAAGTGGAAGCAGCACAGGAAGCGGCAGTTCAAGCAGTTCAGGTTCATCAGACACAGTTAAATCAGCAGCTTCTGGTGTATCAGCTAATTAAAATGATGGGCAAAAATAACAATTATGGAGGAACATTTGCATGAAGTGTGTAATTCTTGCAGGTGGAAGTGGCGATAGTTTATGGCCATTGTCCAGAAAAAATTATCCTAAACAGTTTATGAAATTTAAGGAAGGCCGTTCACTTTTACAGGAAACGGTTGTCAGAAATCTGCCTTATTGTGATGAATTTATTATAGTAACTAATGAGGCATATAAGAATATTGTAAACGGACAGATGAAGGCGTTCCAGAGCCTGAAATACAGAGTTATTCTTGAGGGCACAGCTAAGGGTACAGCAGCGGCAATTATGCTTGGAACAATGTTTGCCAATCCAACTGAATTTGTATTAGTTGTTAATTCAGACAATTTTATTGATGGTGATGGATACAAGGATGCCATCATAGGAGCTAAAGAGATAGCAAAGAAAGGCGTAATTGCGGCAGTTGGAGTTAAGCCTGAATATCAGGCGAAGAATCTTGGATATATCAAGAGAGATGGAAATGATGTAATTAAGATATTATCAAATGTTGATTTTGATGATGCAACATCTGAGATTGCAGACTGCTATTCATATGAGGAGGGGTATCTATGGAATAGTGGAATACTTGTGTTCAGGGCAGGTGATATGGTTAATATCACAAGAAAGAAATGTCCGGAATTGTATACAGCCTGCCGTACAGCTAAGAGAAAAGTTCCAGCTATAAGAAGGGCTATACGTTTCTCAGAAAATGTAATGAAGGACATAGTTACAGGAAGCATAGAAACACTTGTTCTTGAACACTGTGACAATCTCAAAGTAGTAGAGGCTGACATTTTATGGAAAGATATCGATAATGTATGTGATATTGAAATGCACCATAGTGATGATAAGCCTGACAATATAATTAAGAATGACTGTAGTAATATATCAGTAATTAACAACGCGCAAAGACAGCTTGTAGTTGCTAATGACTTAAGAGATATGGTAGTTGTCAATACAGAAGATGCTGTATACATTTCATCAAAGAAATCTGCTGATAATATCAAAGAGATTATTAAAGACAATCTTGACCAATATGAAACATACTTTGATTATAATCGTATCTCCTATAGGGAATGGGGTATACACGAGCTTCTTAATTATTCTAATGGTTATAAGGTTAAGAAGGTTACAGTATTTCCAGGAATGATGATGAATCTTCACCAGCATGAATTAAGGGCAGAATACTGGTCAGTTGTTGAAGGTACAGCTACTATTACAATAGGTACAGAAACTAAAGATTACCATAAGTATGAGAGCGTATTCGTGCCAATCGGTGTTAAGCATAAGGTTGCTAACAAGACAGACTCTAATGTTGTCATTATAGAGGTTGGAATTGGTGATTCAATCCTTGATAATGATATGGTTAAGATATATGGACAGGATTCATCAGATAATGGCGGCAATTATGTAAGAAAAGATAATTGTCCGATTGTCAAGCTTGACCCGGCATTTAAGGATAACCTCTGGGGCGGTACTAAGATAAGAGATGTATATGGCAAGAAATGTGATTATGATGTCATAGGAGAAAGCTGGGAGCTTTCTGCACACCCAGACGGACAGAGCCGTATTGCAGAAGGATATTATAAGGGTATGCTCTTTAATGATTATCTTTCAATAATTGGCAAGGAAGCATTAGGCTGGAAATGTCAGGCACAGGACAGATTCCCAGTACTTATAAAGTTTATTGATGCCAAGCAGGCATTATCAATACAGATACATCCGGATGATGAGTATGCACTGGAGAACGAGAATGAATATGGAAAGAACGAAATGTGGTATGTGCTTGATGCAGAACCTGGTGCATATCTGTATTGCGGACTTTCAAGAGCTTCTTCTAAAGAAGAGATAGAAGAACGTATAAAGAACAATACAATAACAGAAATTCTTAACAAGATAGAGGTTAAAAAGGGTGATGTTGTTATGGTAAAGGCTGGCACCATCCACGCGATAGGTGCAGGTATATTTATATGTGAAATACAGCAGAATTCTAACTGCACATACCGTATGTATGATTATGACAGACGTGACAAATTCGGTAATCCGCGTGAGCTTCACATTGCCAAGTCATTAGATGTCGTTAATCCGGTTAAGTATGAGAAGGATAACAAATGTAATGTTATGCTTGCACATAATGAGCATTATATGTCAAAGCGACTTGTACAGTGCAAGTATTTTGAAGTTATCAAGTATGAAATAGAAGATGAAGCTAAGATACCAGTTGATGAAGCTTCATTCCTGTCAGTAATTGTAATTGACGGTGAAGGAACAATTATGACAGATGACAATGACAAGGAACTTAAGTTTAAGGCTGGAGAAAGCTTCTTTATTAATGCGGGCAAGAGAAATGTCGTTGTAAAGGGCAGATCAACCTGCATAATTACGCATGTATAATCAGACGGGAACGGAGGATTTGAATGAATAACAGTTCTGATAAAAAGGGAAGAAAGATAGCTTCATATATTATTCCCGGAATTATAACACTACTTGTTATGGTATTTGTTCTTATTGTAAAGGGAATATGGCCCTTTGGAAGTAACAGAATAGATTTATTTGATAATATGCAGCAGGTTGCTCCGCTGTATGCACATTTATGGGACGCTATGCACGGTAATGCAAGTGTGTGGTTTGACTGGTATACAGGACTTGGAACTAATGTGAGTATGAGTATATCAGCGTTCTCAATGTTCAGCCCATTTAACCTGCTTTTATATCTATGTCCAAGAGATTATATATTGGAATTCATATCAATTCTTACACTTGTTAAGATGTTTGTTATGTCAGTTACAATGTATGCATTTCTTAATAGAAGATATAAGAAATTAACATATAAGACTAAAGTTATATTTGCACTTGCATACACATTTTGTGGCTATGTGCTTTTATACGCTTCATGTTTTACACCTTGGATGGATATAGTTGCTTTATTTCCACTTCTTATGATGTCTTTAGATGTTATGGAAAAGACAGGAAAGAAGTTTTTCTATATTCTTATGCTGGCATTGTTATTTGTTATTAACTATTATATCAGTGCAATGTCAGTTGTATACATACTCCTTGCCGGTGGAATGTATATTATATTCAGATGTGACAAAGAAGAGAGAAGAAAATGTGCGTGGAACTTAGGGATAGGTACATTTACGGGAATTGGACTTTCAGCCTTTGTGCTTCTTCCGGTATTCTCGCAGCTTTCACAGTCACAGAGAACCGGTAACTCATTAAGCCTTGTACAGCAGTATATGTCATGGATTTCTAATCCGACATTCAGAAGCTTCAGTCTTGGCGAATTTGAAAGAATAATGATGTTCTATGGTATGGGAATATTCCTTGTGCTTATATTTACAGGTATACATAGAAGCAGAAAGTTACCACATTATAAGACAGATATAACTTTAAGAAAGCGTAACTGGTATGCAGTATCACTTTTTGCAATAATGGTTATTCAGGCAGTTGCAGAGGGTACTAACATTATGTGGCATTTTGGTTCATATAATGGATATACATTACGAAACGGATTTATTATAGCATTTACATTCATATGTCTTGCAGCAATGTATGCAGATACTATAGTTGCAGATAGCAAAGAAGATAAAAAGAAGAATATAATATTAAGTGCAGTGTGTGTGGTAGTATGCGTTGCATTTGCACTTGGATATAAGTATATTCCAGTTAATTCCTACGAGAGGGCATTTGCATTTTTTATAGCAGTATTCGCAATTATGCTTGTTGTGCATATAATTAATGTAATAGTTAGAAAAGACGGATATGGAATTAACAGTATTATAAGATTAATGGCTGTTGAGATAATTATAGGTGCCATCGCTATGACAGGTCCAACTAAGTTCTATACTTATACGCCATATCAGTATGGAGATTATGTACAGCTTGCAGTGGAAGCGGCTAATAATCTTGAAATAGCCTCATCACCGGTAGACAGAATAACTAATCCGGATTTAAGCTTTAATGCCAACTACCCTCTTGTTATGAAGAGAGGTGCAATGTCAAGCTTTACGGCAGCTCTTCAGAAGGACAGCCAGAAGCAGACAGTAAGATGGGGACATTCAAAGTATTTCCTCTGGATGCTTGATTCAGGTAATACGGTATTCAGCGATGCTCTTATACACATTACGGAGGCTGTTAATGTCAACAGATTAGACAGTTCATTGTATACACTTAAGAAGGTTGGAACTGATGGCTGTCAGTATAAGCTTTATACAGCTAATTACCAGCTGCCATTTGCAATGGTTACAGACTCATCTGTAAAAAATGTAGATTTTAACAAAGATTTTACTAAGAATGAAGCAACAATGTCTGTAGAGTCAGAAGATTATAATGATAATAACTGCTCAAAGGACTGGATATATATGCACAATATTATGTATAGTGCATTAAGCCATGATTCAAGTGGTATTGTTACGGAATATGGTACTCTTACAGATACTAAAGAGATTACTGTAAATAATAATCATGTTGCAGAAGATAATATAGCTTCTGATAATCTGGAAGATTACAGAACAACGCAGAATAAGCATATCATACAGACTTATAAGGATTCTGTAACAGGAACAAAGGCTGTATATATGAGTGTAACTGACCGTAATATAGGCGACTCGGATGCCAATGTATCTAATCTTTTCAGAAGTGTAAAGATAACTGTTAATGGTAAAGAGATTGCAATACCGACAATAGGGAATGTAAAAAATAAGTATTACACAACGGATTATAATAACGGACTTATATATCTTGGAACATTTTATGATGAAGATATTGAGGTTCAGGTAGAATATACAAGACCATATGATTCAGCAGGTAATGCAATCACGGATAAGTCGATTGTCACAATCGCAGGAATTGACCTTAATAAAATGCAGTCACTGTGCGATAAATACGCTGATAAGCAGAGTGATGTAACATATACTAATAACTCAGTTACTATAAAGGTTGACGGAAGCGGTAATGATAATTATGCAATAATTCCAATCATTAAGAGTGATAACTGGACAGTTACAGTTAATGGAGTAAAGTGTGATACAGACGAGATTGCTGGAATATTTACAGGAGTTAATATTAATGACGGAAGTAATGAGATTGTATTTACATTTAAACCATCAGGAAGAAACGCAGGAATAATTATATCTTTGATTATTCTTATTGTTATGATAGTTCTTATGGTTATTGACCATAAGAGAGGGATAAATGTTCCTCAGTGGTTAGGAATGTGTGCAAGTGGTGTATATCTTGCAATAATTGCAGTGCTTGCAGTTGTTATGTTTGCAATTCCACTTGTTGCCAGCGTGATTGCGAATATACAGTATATATTGTAATAACAGATATTGGGGTTGTGAATGTTTAAAGCAGTAGCAGGATACTATAAAGATAATGAACAGTTAAGGCTTTTGGTGAAGATAATAGCAGTATGGCTTATTTCAAGGGCAGTTATGCTTCTAATGGTTCCGGTGATGAATCTTATTGCTGATGAGCCGCACCAATGGCTGTATTATATGAATCCGTGGGATGCAGAGTGGTATAAAGGGATTGTGGAGAATGGTTACCAGCCTCCTAAGTCATCAGGTATGGCAAGCTGGGCTTTTTTCCCGCTATACCCTCTTGTGTGTATGGCAGTAAGACTTGTCACAATGGGAAGTATAGATACATATGCCGTTGGAATGACAGTTTCCAACATATGTATAATTATAGCAGTGTATTATGCGGTTAAGTATGCAGATATAGAGCTTGATATGAAGAAATATAATAAAAAGACAGTTGAGGATATTATTATATTTCTTATGCTTGCAGGACCATTTGCCGTGTACTATGGTGCTATGTATACAGAAGCACTATTCATATTGTGTGTTATACTCTGCTTCTATAACTCTGCCAGACATAATTATATGGCGGCAGGAATAGCGGCGGCGATGGCAAGTGCAACACGAATTGTTGGCTGTATGCTTGTGTTTGTGCTTATAACATATATGTTTATGGAGACCTGTGCAGAGTGCAGGGCTAAGCATAATTCAGAAATGAAAGATAATAAAGAAGCTGGTATAATAGATAAGTGTATGCTTACAGAAGAAGCTGGTATTCTGATAGCTGGAAATATAAGCTTAGCCAGTGTTATAAGAACTTTTATTAAAAATGTCATAAAAGAACCAAAGAAGCTTGTGGCTATTATGATAAGCCCTCTTGGCATATTCATATATATGAATTATCTGAGATACTTTTGTGGTGATTCGTGGGCATTTTACCACGTCCAGAGAGCGTGGAGGACACAGAAAATGTTTCCGGTAATCGGAGTGTTGTTTAAGTCGTGTACAGGGCAGCTCTCAGCGGCATCAGGAGTTAAGACACTCAATGGAATAATACTTGGCTGGCTCTGCGTTATAACACTTATGCTTTATGCAGCGATGATAAGAAAGAAGCATTATGCACTTGGAATATTTGGAATAATAGTACTTCTTATTCCGCTTACATCAAGCGTTATGAGTACGTTGAGATTTATAATGGGTTCATTTGTAATATATATAGGAGTGGCAGAGATAATCGCAGGCTGTAACAGGTATGTACGGTATGGAATAATTACGTTGTTGTCTATAGTTGAGATTGTTGTAATATCGGCATGGTACTTCTGGGATGGTCTGCTTATGTGAAAAGACTTGCTATCTTTATATATTGGTATTATAATTAACACGCTTTTTAAATTACAATTATATATACTGGAGTTAATCTGGTATAAGAATATTAAAAGGAGAAAATATATGTTATCAGTAGTTGTACCTACATTTAATGAGGGAAAGAATATTAGAAATCTGGTGACACAGATAGATGATGCACTTAAGGGAATTGATTATGAAATATTATTCGTAGATGATAGTAAAGATAATACACCTGATGTAATCAGGGAAGTAGCTAAGGATTTTCCACAGATAAGACTTGAACACAGAACAGGTGAAACAGGTCTTGCAACAGCAGTTCTTAAGGGATTTGAACTTGCCAAGGGTAAGTATATGGCTTGTATGGATGCTGATTTACAGCACCCACCAATTGTACTTAAATATATGTATAAGGCTATGGAAAGCGGTGCTGATTTCTGTATACCAAGCCGTCTTATACCTGGTGGAGATGACGGTGGACTTAACTGGTACAGAAAGTTCGTATCTGGCACAGCAAGAAAGATAGGACAGTGGATGCTTCCTTGTCTTAGAAAGATATCTGACCCAACAAGTGGTCTTTTTATGTTCAGACGTGAAGTGATTGAAGGAGCAGACCTTCAGCCAATTGGATGGAAGATTATGGTCGAAGTTCTTGCAATGGGTTCATATAAGAAGGTAGTTGAAATTCCATATAAGTTCCAGCAGAGAACAGAGGGCGAATCTAAGCTTTCAGGTAAGGTTACAATGGAATATTTAAAGCAGCTTAAGGATCTTAGAAAGAGATACAACAAGGCTAATAAATATGAAGTGGAAATCTGGTCAACAGAAAAGATGATGGCAGAATAAGCTTTTGTAACTGGAAGGAGTAATAATGGGTAAGTATTTTGGTACAGATGGATTTCGTGGTGAAGCTAATGTAAACCTTACGGTTGATCACGCATTTAAAGTAGGAAGATTTCTTGGCTGGTATTATGGCAGGGATAAAGAGGATGGCAAGGCTAAGATTGTAATAGGCAAGGATACAAGAAGAAGCAGCTATATGTTTGAGTATTCATTAGTTGCAGGTCTTACAGCCTCAGGAGCTGATGTTTATCTTTTGCACGTTACAACAACACCAAGCGTATCTTATATAGCAAGAACAGAAGATTTTGACTGCGGAATTATGATATCTGCAAGCCACAATCCATTTTATGATAACGGAATAAAACTCATCAACAGCAAGGGTGAGAAGATGAGAGAAGATGTCATAAGTGAGATTGAGAAGTATCTTGATGGCGAACCGGAGAACATACCTTATGCCACTAAAGAAAATATAGGCTGTACAGTAGACCATACTGCTGGACGTAACAGGTATATGGGTTATCTTATGAGCCTTGCAATATATTCATTTAAGGGTATGAGAATAGGTCTTGATGCGGCTAACGGAAGTGCCTGGACACTTGCAAAAGCAGTATTTGACGCACTTGGGGCTAAGACTTATGTGATTAATGCCAGTCCAGATGGTACTAATATTAATACTAACTGTGGTTCTACACATATAGAAGGCTTACAGGATCTTGTTAAGAGGGAACATCTTGATGCAGGCTTTGCATTTGACGGCGATGCCGACAGATGTCTTTGTGTAGATGAGAATGGCAATGTTATAACAGGAGACCATATATTATATATTTATGGATGTTATATGAAAGAAAGAGGAAAGCTTATAGACAATACAGTTGTTACAACAGTAATGTCTAATTTCGGACTTTACAAGGCATTTGATGCGGCTGGAATAGACTATGCCAAGACTAAAGTTGGCGATAAGTATGTATATGAATGTATGGTTAATAACGGATATCGTCTTGGAGGTGAGCAGTCAGGACACATCATATTCAGCAAATATGCAACTACAGGTGATGGCATAATAACAGCACTTAAGATGATGGAGGTTATGATAGCCAAGAAGATGACGCTTTCACAGCTTGCAGCTTCACTTCAGATATATCCACAGGTGCTTAAGAATATCCGTGTATATGACAAGACAGCAGCACAGGACGATACAGATGTTAAGGCGGCAGTTGACAAGGTAGCAGAAAGTCTTGGCAATGATGGACGAATTCTTGTAAGAGAAAGCGGAACAGAGCCGGTTGTAAGAGTTATGGTTGAGGCTGGCACTCACGAAGAATGTGAGAAATATGTTGATGATGTAATAGCAGTAATCAAAGAAAAAGGTTATGCGGTAGAATAAATTAACGACCCTGTTAATAAGATGATAACAAGTCTTATTAACAGGGATTTTTTATGGGAAGTTATCAGCAGTTTAAGTATAAGAAGCATTTTATTAGGAAAAATGTCTTTATGAGAAAGCATATGTTTCTTAATATCACGGTTGTAGTGGCACTTATGCTTGCAATAAGCTTTTGTATGGCGTGTTCAGGTGGTCAGGCAGATAATCACGAGAAGATTGACTATACAGTTGTTGAGAACGAAGATTTACCAATAGAATTAAAGAAGCTAATAGACAATAAGAAGCAGACCACCTTAAGACTGACTTATACAACAAAGGACTATACCTATATTGTTGCAGGATATGGAACTAAGGAGACGTCTGGATACAGCATAAGAGTAGATGATGTATATGTGAGTGGTAATGCGGTATATGCAGATTTTAAGCTTATAGGACCAGCAGAGGGCGAGCAGGTAAATGAAGTAAGCACAACTCCATATATTGTGTTGAAATATGAAAAACGTGACGAGTCAGTAGTGTTCAAGATGTAGATTATAATATGCAGATGAAATATTATAGATTAAACGATATATAAACACTTTGCAGTCAGATTATTAATAAAAGAGAATAACAGCAGATTAAGTAATATGCTTAGGAAAGAGTGCATATATTGAATAAGAAATGTATATTGGGAGGTCTGTTGTGAATCTTAAACACGAAAATATTCACGAATATGTTATAAAATGTACTAATACAACCCAGATTACTCTTGATGATGATTTTAATGTTATGGATAGCAAACCGGATATTGATTTAATTGTCAAAGAATGGGGAATGGCAGTAGTTAACGGTGTGAGGGTTAATCAGGATAAAGCCCAGATTGACGGAACACTTGTATTTGCGATTATGTATACAGGAAGCAGTGAGAACGATAAAAGATTTATACCGGTAAGAATGGATGGTTCACTTAATTTTCTTGAAAATGTCAATCTGTCGTGTGATGCTACAGGGCTTGATGTAAATTGCAAGGCACAGCTTGAGGATCTGACAATTAAATCCATTAATTCAAGAAAGATAAGTGTAAAGGCAATTGTGGCTTTGACGGTAACATGTGAGGAGATTAAGAATATTTCCATATCAACAGGAATTGAGGACGGTGACTGTAACGCAGAACTTTTGTTAAAGGATTTTGAATATGTGCAGGCTGACGTTAATATGAAAGATAACTTAAGAATTAAGGAAACTGTGTCAGTTCCTAATGGAAAGGCAGATATAGGAAGTCTTGTATGGGACGATGTAGATGTAAGAAATGTCAACACAAGAATGACAGAGGATGGACTAAGTGTAAGCGGTGAGCTGAATGTATTTATTATGTATATTGCTGATGATGAGGCAGGACAGGTGCAATGGTATGAAACAAGCACACCATTTACTGGAATAATAGATGTGAGCGGAGCAAATCCTGATGGAATATCGTATGTTGGTTACAATGTAATAAGTAAAAATGTAGAGGTAAGACCGGATTATGACGGCAATAACAGGGATGTTGCTGTTGAGCTGGTACTTGATATGGATATTAAATCTTATGAGGAGTGCAGTCGCAATGCTATGTGGGATATGTATATTCCGGGCTTTGATGTTGATATTAAGCAGGAAACACAGCAGTTAAAGAAGCTTATTATAAGAAACAATAATAAATGCAGGGTTTCAGGTAATGTCAAGGTAGAAGATTACATTAATCTTATGCAGATAGTCAATGCAACGGCTAATGTACAGATTGACAGTTACGAATGTATTCCTGAGGGAATAGAGATAATGGGTGCTGTGATAGTTAATATATTCTACATAACTTCTGATGATAATTCTCCAATGGGAAGCATTAATTCAGTAATTCCATTCACAACGGTAGTTGAATTAAAGGAATATAATAAGAATCTGATAGAATATACGATAAGACCGTCAATAGAACAGCTTCAGGCATCAATGAACAGCAGTGCACAGATTGAGGTTAAAGCAGTAATCGCATTGGATACGATTTGCTTTGAGCCATTTAATATTAATGTCATTGACGAGTGTGAGTGCAATAAGAGAGAAAATGTTGATTATTCGGCACTCCCTTCAATGGTGGGTTATATATCTGACGGTAAATGCACAGTATGGGATATAGCCAAGAAATATGACACAACAGGGGATTTGATGAGGGAGGAAAACAGCACTATACAAAGACTTGTTGATTCGGATATAATTCCAGCAGGAACAAAGCTTTTACTTGTGAGAAAAGCAATGGTATAATATGACTACTTCGTAGTCACTTAGAAGTTCCTGGCGGAACTTTATATGTGCTGAAAAGCTGCACGAAAATATGGTATAATATGACTACTTCGTAGTCACTTAGAAGTTTCTTCGAAACTTCGGATGCGTGGAAAAGCAACGCAGGACATATGGTATAATGAGCACAAAAGTGCTCATCTTAAAAGTTCCTTGCGGAACTTTGTATGTATTCATAAGGATTGCGTGAATTAGAAATGGAGATTAATATGAAGAATAAAGTACCAATGATTAACATTATCATTATTGCATTATTTAATTATGTATTCCTTGGTACAGAATATATGTATGATAATATGATGTTATATGTTATAAATTCAAATGGAGTAGTAAATGCACAGAATTATATTCTGGGTGTAAGTGTTGCCGGATTTCTTATGTATCCGTTGTTAAAGCGTGTATACAGAAAGAATAATAATATGCTGTTACTGCACATATTTAAAGTATGTGTAGTAATAACTGGCATAATATGTATAGCAGTTATGGGTACACACAGCTCTTATGTCTCAATATTCATAAGCGGTTGTGTATTCTTTGCGATAATGGGAATTGTAGGAAGTGCTGTGCACTATTCACTTGCAGTTAATATAAGCAACTATTCTATGCCGGTATCCTATGCGATAGGAATTGCATATGCACTTGGAGTGCTTATACAGTTTATTGCTAATAATATCGTTAATAATAACTTAGCTGAAAGTATAATGCTGTGCGTGGGGCTTATAGTGCTTGTGTATTACGGCTTTGGAACTGACAGCATGGCTGCTAATAGTGCCAGAGCGGCTGATGGAAGAGCTTCGTATATTGTCTATAAGAATGAGAAAACGGCAGGGATAACGCTTATTATTATAGTTGCACTTATGACTTGTATATTTTCAACACTTGATAATGCCGTAACACTTGTACACGCGGAAGGAAGTGTCGATATTGGACAAACACCAAGAGTTATCCTTGCTGTAAGCGGTCTTGTTGCAGGATATGTGTTTGGAATTAATAAAGGAGCGTTTATTAATATTATTATGTACTGTGTAACACTTCTTTCAGTTATGTGTGTGGCAGTAATAGAACTTGGTGGTCCGTTTATGATAGGACTTGTTGCATTTTATATGTCGGCTGGATTTTTCGTTGTATACTTTACAACAATGTTTATTCAGTTCTCATACAATACAGATATTCCAGAATTATGGGCTGGAATGGGCAGGGCAGTCAATAATGCAGGAGCAGTTATAACAAGCTTTACATCAGTACTGCTTTTATCAAGTGCAAATACAATGATAATAAGCGTTGTCGCACTTGTTTTATTTGCATTAATAAGCGTTGCTATTTATGCTTATTCTACACAGCTTGTAATTAGTGTTAAAGAGCCGGTTAGTACTGAACCTGCTGTAAATTATAAATTAGAAAGATTTGTTCAGGCATATTCACTTACAGAGCGGGAAAAAGAGGTTCTTCAGGTATTAACAGAGTCGGACGGAAATGTATCCGAACTTGCCAGCACGCTGTGTATGTCAAGGTCTGCATTGTACAGGCACATTTCAGCTATCAATGAAAAGACCGATACAAGTTCAAGAATAGGACTTATACAGTTCTACTATTCGTGGAGTGAGAATTAGATTATCAATTAAAGAAAATAAAAAGGCAGGAATATGAGAAACTTTAAGTTATTGCTTAAGAGGTTCTTACTTTCCTGCCTTTGTTATTATAATATTATTCTGTGTTGGTTATGATTTATTCTGTGTCAGTGGATGTCTTCTTGGAAGCAAAATAATCATCGAACTTGTCCATAACAGCACTGTATGTATTCTTGCTTATGTCTGGAAGTTCTTTGCCCCATGATTTGGTTGCAAGCTTAAAGCCTTTTTCTACAGCGGCTTTCATCTTTTGCATCTTTTCTTCATCATCACCAGCAAGAGCCATTGCAAAATCAAAGATTCTTGATGATGTCTGTTTAACTCCCCAATATCCGTCCTCTGAAATATCTTCTTTAGCCTTGGCAATTGTATCAGCATCTGCTGTGAAGTTGCCGCTGGCAAGTACTTTCCACATATCATCAGCAGTTCCGATTGTAATTCCCTGCTTTTCAAACATCTTGCTTACGAGTGACTGTAACTGCTGCATACGATTGTCAGAGTCAGCTTTTAACTGTGCTACTAAAGAAGGATTGGTTGATTTTGATGTAGCAGATGAAACAGTCTGGCCTTTAGAAGATTCATAAGTGGCAGCAGTATCTGAATAATTATTAGCAGAAGCTGTTCCTGATGTCTTGTTGTCTTTATTAGTCTGGCTGGCTGTTGAAGCATAGCCTGTGTAATAAGAATTAACTCCGTTTAATTCCATATTATTCCTCCGTTTCTGTGCATACGCACAATTTGTAATAATTAATAGTTAAATGCTTATAAAAGCAATCTGATAAAACCATCCGTGGCTTTATATATATAATCGGCTGTTTGTAAGGCTTTATTTACATATGTTCTTTATTTTTTCTGTATTTATTAGGTGAAATACCCTTGGTACGCCTGAAAGCATCGCCGAAATAATTACTGTCATTAAAACCACACTCAAATGCAATATCAGTTATTGATTTGTTAGTGTTAAGAAGAAGTTCGCAGGCGTGTTGTATGCGGACATTTATTATATATTCTTTAAAACCAAAGCCGGTAACGCTCTTGAATTTCTTTGAAAGATACGAACGGCTGAGATTGAATTTTTTCGCCACATCTTCAAGTATAAGCCTTTCGCTGTAATGGTTGTAAATGTAAGTTGCAACCTCCTGCATAATTCTGTTATTAACGTCAATCTCTTTTATTACATTTTCTTCATAATTCTTACAACGGGTTATAAAAAGCATAAGCTCGGCGAGTGCAACGCTTACAAAGCCGGGAGATAAAGGATCCTGTCCTTCATTTTCAAAGAGGAGCTTTTCAAGAAGGCTTTCTATATAATCTCTTCGTTTTTCGGGTATTGAGATAACACCTGCCTGCATAACATCAGATACGATATCCGTGCCGACAACATTGTTGAGCCATTCTGTGACGGTTGGCTTAAAGCTTATTACAATTCGCTCGTGCATACCTTTTCCTGTATAATCAGTCTTGTGGATTGTTCCGGCAGGGACGATTACAATATCTCCGTGGTGGAATTTGTATATATTGTGGCTGATAAATGCCGTACATTCACCGCGGGCAAGATAAAAAAGTTCGTGAAAAGGGTGTGAGTGAACCTTTTTAGCTTTAAATGCCGAGCGTTTAATTTTTTTGATTTCAAAATTCTTCTGCATATCCTGTATCATATTAAGCCTCCAGTGTAAAAAAAGTATTTATAAAAATACTTATGTAAGAAATTAGGATACATTTTCTGTAAAGTTAATTAAATAATAGTATTTATAAGTGGAAATCACTGTTTTTTATGCTAATATATTATATAAAAAAGAGAAAAAATGCAATAGATTATTGGGAAAGAAGGGATTAAATATGGCACGACCAATAAGTGCTGGCAAGAGAGATATGATTCTTAACGGGAATCTTATCAGGGCAATTCTTACATTGGCAATACCAGTTATGATTAACAGCTTTATACAGTCAATGTATAATCTTACAGATACGTTCTGGCTTGGAAAGATAGGAACAGCTAATCAGGCAGCTATAACGCTTGTGTCACCATTCCAGAATATTCTTATTAACTTTGGAGCAGGCATAACGACAGCGGGTGCTATCCTTATATCGCAGTACCTTGGTGCGAAAGAAGACAAACAGGCGAACTCTATGGCTAATCATATATGTATAACATCGCTTGGATTTTCAGTCGTATGTGCATTTATATGCTGGCTTGTGTCACCAGGACTTGTAAAATGGCTTGGTGCTGAGGGTGAAATATATAGATATGGACTTACATATATAAGAATTGTAGTATTAGACCTTCCATTTCTTTTTATGATTAATCTGTTTACTTCGGTCAAGCAGGCACAGGGCGACACAGTAAGACCTCTGCTTCTTAATATACTTGGGGTATCTATCAATCTGATACTTGACCCATTATTCCTTGTTATATTCAACTGGGGAATAGGTGGTGCGGCACTTGCTACACTGCTTGCTAAGATACCGAGTGCGATTATTGGAGTTCTTGTACTTAGGGGAAATAACCAGCTTGTCAGAATTAACTTTAAGAACTTCAAATTTGATAAAAATAAAGTGCTTGCTATATTAAAAATTGGTCTGCCAACTGCAATAGGTGGAAGTACAATGCAGTTCGGATTTCTTCTTATGACTAAAAATGTTAATGCCTATGGTCCGACAGCTACAACAGCTTATGGTATCGGTAATAAGATTAACAGTATTATTACAATGCCGGCAAGTGGAATAGGCTCTGCAATATCTACAATAGTCGGTCAGAATATGGGTGCAGGCAATATTAAAAGAACTGATAAGTCATACCATATTGCACTGAGAATAGGAGCTGTATTCTTATTCATATGTGGAATGATACTTTCAAGAAGATTCATAGCAGAACCAATGGTAAGATTTTTCACATCAGATGAACAGGTAGTGCCTCTTGCGACACAGTTCCTGTCAATTATGGCAATATGCTGCTGGACGAATGCATTTTATAATGTAACGCAGGGGTTATTTCAGGGCTGTGGACATACCATGATAACAATGGCAGTTGATGCGACAAGAATATGGATATTCAGGTTCCTGACATTGTGGGTATGTGCTAATGTGCTTGGAATGGGCGTTGAGAGTGTGTGGTATGCGGTAGTTGTAAGTAATGCCACATCAGCATTGATACTCTACATACTCTATTGGACAGGAATATGGAAGAAATCAACTATTAAAATAGAAAAGACACAGGATGAAGGCAATAATTCAGACGAAAAGGTAAAGTCTCTTAATGAGGCTGATTCAGATATAAAAGTTTCTTCAAATATACAGACAGTTAATTAATCAGATTACAAGTAAATATTGTGCTCCCTATAAATGTTCCCGAAGCCAGCCGGATTGTTCTGGTTTCGGGAATTTTTTGTTAATAAAAATGGCATCATAGTTATATATAATTCATTCTGCAGGATATATTTTCTGGTGATTAGTAATAATCATATGAAATTGAAAGTATGTACTTGATTTTGTACAATCTGTTTTATATAATAGATGTATGTATACAATATTGGAGATATGAATATGGACTCAATTAGATTAAAGGCACGTGCCAAGATTAATCTTGGACTTGATGTGTTAGGAAAGAGAGATAATGGATATCACGATGTAAGAATGGTTATGCAGACAGTAGGTATATATGACCGTCTTATAATTAATAAGATACCAGAAGACGATATAAGGATTGATATTAATCTTAAGTTTCTTCCGGTTAATGAGAATAATCTCATATATAAAGCATACAAGCTTATGAAAGATGAGTATGGCTTTTCGGGGGGAATAGAGGTAGACCTTAATAAGTTCATACCGATAGCAGCAGGTATGGCTGGAGGAAGTACAGATGCAGCTTCTGCTATGTTTGCTATCAATAAGCTGTTCAATCTTGGACTTTCTAATAGGGAGCTTATGGAGCAGGGAGTTAAGATTGGAGCTGATGTTCCATACTGTATTATGAGAGGAACTGCACTTGCAGAAGGGATAGGAGAGAAGCTTACAAGACTTGCACCTATGCCATTTTGTCATATGGTTGTAGCAAAGCCACCTATTAATGTATCGACTAAGATGGTGTATGACAGTCTGGATTCAGGTGCAATCACAAAGCATCCTGATATAGATGGAATTATAGAGGCAATTAATGAGGGCAGTGTAATAAAGATTGCCGAGCGTATGGGCAATGTGTTAGAAGATGTGACTATTCCGTTGTATCCGGTTATAGATAAGATAAAGAAGGATATGATAAGTCAGGGTGCATACAATGCTATGATGAGTGGAAGTGGCCCTACAGTATTTGGAATATTTCCTGATGAGCAGACAGCACTTAATTGTAAAGAATATTTAAAGCGTCAGGGAGATGCAAGACAGGTATATATAACAGAGACATTTAATTAAATTACTACACGGAGGATTAGACAATGAAAGGCGAATTAAAAATGGATGTGAACGAATACCTTCCATTAAGAGATGTTGTATTCAATACATTAAGACAGGCTATTCTTACAGGAGAGATGGAACCTGGCGAAAGACTTATGGAGATACAGCTTGCTAACAAGCTTGGAGTAAGCCGTACACCTATACGAGAAGCAATCAGAAAGTTAGAGCTTGAAGGCCTTGTTATTATGATTCCAAGAAAAGGTGCTGAGGTTGCACATATAACTGTAAAGGATATGAGAGATGTCCTTGAGGTGCGTTCGGCGTTAGAAGAACTTGCTGCAACACTTGCCTGCAAGAATGTAACACCTGAACATATAGAGGAGTTAAAGACGGCTAACAGGGTATTTGAAGCCGCTATTGTATCTAAAGATGTAGTTGCTATAGTTAATGCAGATGTGGCATTCCACAATATTATATATTCAATGACAGACAACCAGAGACTTATCCAGCTTGTCAACAGTCTTAGTGAGCAGATGTACAGATATCGTCTTGAATATGTTAAAGATGCAAGAACACATTCTATACTTATAAGTGAGCATAACGATATAATCAGGCAGCTTGCCGATAAGGATGTCGAAAAAGCCAAGGTTATAGTAAGACAGCATATTACTAATCAGGAAAGGGGAATTATAAGACTTCTTAACATATAATTAAATAAAATTGTGATTTATTGAAAACTGAAAGCTGTATTCACCATACTATGAAAATGATAGGGGGTGGGTATAGCTTTTTATTTTTGGGGGATAATTTCCATATAAATTATCTGGTGCAGCTTAAAGGTTGTGGCGGGGATGTTAGAAAGCAGCAAAAGCAACGGCGACCCGCTTTCGTTTAAGTGTCGCACGCAGCGGTACTAAAGCGCTAAAGGACAGCGCTTAAGTGCCGGCGGCTCCCCAACGTCTTCTTATGCTTTAGCGGCTTTCAAACATCCCCGCAATGCACGATTGAGTATGCCGCAGCGGTAAAAGACTTTAGGTGAGTGGATAATTTAATGGAAAGTTATTTCTGGTGGTGGCAGGTTGTCGGAAGTGTGGCTTGAAGGATAGCCGTTAGGTGGAGGTGAGAGGCGGCGGTTGAAGGACAGTTGCCACACGACTGAGGAAAGTTGGCAATTCAGTCGCTACCCAGCTGTGAGAACTTACTATATTGCAAGCTGGGTACTGTTGAAACCGTCGGCACTTAGCGGCTGTTCCTTAGCCGCTTACGTGTCCGCTACGGTTTCAAGTAGCGCAAGCGTGCCCAGCGGTAATATAGTAAGTCCTCACAACGTCCGTATGTAACAACGTCCGTCCGTCACACTAACACTATCCGTCCGTCACACTATCCGAGCATAAGCATTTCCGCTTCCCACCACCATTCAGAAACTACCAGCAAACAAGGGGGTATATATGTTAAAATTAAATGAAAAAAGTGCAAAATCAACTTATATTATACTGGCATTAAGCATTATTATGCTTGTAATTGTAGGAATACGATTGTATAGTGATACTTATGCAGCATTTATGCAAAAAGATATAGCTTCGCAGATTATAAGATTTCATATAAGGGCGAATGACGACTCTGAGGAGGCACAGAATAATAAAATGCTTGTTAAGGCAGCGGTGCTTGATTATATAAGTCCGAAGCTTTCACAATCCGTATCATTAGAGGAGTCAAGACAGATTTTAAGTGATGAGAGTGATAATATAAAGAATGTTGCTGTTGATAAGCTTAGGAGCCTTGGAAGTAAGGAAGATGTAAGCGTTTATTTTGAAAATTGCTATTTTCCGATGAAAAGCTACGGGGATATGACATTTCCGCCAGGGGAATATGAGGCATTTAGAATAGATATAGGAGAGGCTTCAGGCAGGAACTGGTGGTGCGTATTATATCCACCATTATGTTTTGTGGATGCAGTATATGGTGTTGTGCCGGATGAGTCAAAGGATGAGCTTAAAAATGTACTGACAGAAGATGAGTACAGGGTAGTGTCTGGAGAAAAGGTACAGTACAGATTCAAGTATCTTAAATTTTTAAATAAGAAATAAGCTGTAAATGTAAAATAACCTGTAAAATAATGTAAAATTAATTATAAACATAAAATAATTGTAAGTATCAGAAGATTATGGATATAAGGCGATTGTTGACATTCAGTAATTATAAGCATAAAAAGATTGTAAGTATCAGGAAATTACTGATATAGGGTGATTATATTTATCAATAATCAGAGAATAAGAAAGGGAGTACACACGAGAATATGAATGATAAGGTATATGTTAAGATAAGAGGACTGTCGGCACAAGAGGCGGGCGATGCTTATAAAGAGGCAGAAGATATTGAGATAATAAGCGTTGGAAGATACACTAGGAGGGCAGGCAAGGAATATATACGCTATGAAGAAGTGTATGATGGAGAAAGTGCAAAATCTGACACGCTTATTAAAATATCAGAGGACAGAGTTGAGATAAGTAAAAAAGGTGCAATAACAACAATTATGGAGTTCATACAGGATAAAAAGACTGTAAGCTGTTATAACACACCTTATGGAGGCCTTGCGATGTCTATATATACAAGCATGCTGGATATAGAAAGGGATGAAGATAAGATTAATATAGCACTAGAATACACCATGGATGTTAATGGGCAGCAGATGAGTGAATGTAAGGTAAGAATTGAAATATGTAATCAGGGAAAGCTTGAATTGTAGAGATACATTTATAAAATTATATTTAAAGAGCTGTATTTTATAAATTATATTTTGTAAATTGTATTTTAATTCAGGTATTGCCTTAAATAAAGTGTCGTGGTACAATGACAGACAGATTGAATAAATAAAAGCAATGACGGAAAAAGTAGTATATGCGGAGCATACAGAGAGAGCTGTAGTGGTGAAATCAGCTTATGTTACTATTATATGAAGACCATTCCTGAGCTGTGCGTAGAAGAGATTATAATATATAATCTTGAAGCGTTACCGTGTGGCATACGTTACAGGCTGTAAGAGTGAAATAATAAGGTGGAACCGTGCAAATGCACCCTTAGGTATATGGCAGAGTGTACCTTGTGGGTGCTTTTTATATGTCAGGTAAAAAGCACATTTAACAGGTAACTAAGTCCGGACTAATACGCAAAGGAGATTAATAATAATGGTTAATTTTAAAGAAGACGAACAGTTAAGCACATTAAACCATTCTTGTGCACATTTAATGGCACAGGCAATTAAGCATCTTTATCCACAGGCTAAATTCTGGGTTGGACCAGTTGTAGCAGAAGGTTTTTACTATGATGTGGATCTTGGAGATGATGTTATCAGAGATGAAGATATTCCTAAGATTGAAAAGGAAATGAAGAAGGTAGCTAAGTCAGGAAAGAAGATTATCCGCAAGGAAATCTCTAAAGAGGAAGCTATGGAAATGTTCAAGGATGATGAGTATAAGTTAGACCTTATATCTAATCTTGAAGATGGAACAATAACTTGCTACGAGCAGGGAGATTTTACAGATCTCTGTCGTGGACCACACGTTGATAATGTTAAGTTATGCCGTAATTTTAAGTTGCTCAGACATTCTGGTGCTTACTGGAAGGGCGACAGCAATAATAAGGTTCTCCAGAGAATATATGGTGTATGTTTCCCAACACCAGAAGAACTTGAAGCACACCTTCAGGAGCTTGAAGAAGCTAAGGAAAGAGATCACAGAAAAATCGGTAAGGATATGGAACTCTTTATGGTTGATGACCTTATCGGACGTGGTCTTCCAATGTTCTTACCAAAGGGTTATATAATATGGCAGGAACTTGAGAACTATATTAAAGATAAAGAAAGAAAGCTTGGATATCAGCACGTTATGACACCTTGTGTTGGTACAGTTAATCTTTATAAGACATCAGGACACTGGGATCATTATAAGGAAAATATGTTCCCGGCAATGGAAGTTGATGATGAAGCATTTGTATTAAGACCAATGAACTGCCCTCATCATATGATGATATATGCTAACAGACTTCACTCATATAAGGATCTTCCTATAAGAATTGGTGAGATAGCACATGATTTCAGATATGAGTCAAGTGGAACATTAAAGGGTATTGAAAGAGGAAGACATTTCTGCCAGAATGATGCCCACCTTTTTGTAACACCAGAGCAGATTAAAGATGAAATATCTAAGGTAGTTGACCTTATATTCTCAACATACAAGGATTTTGGAATTACAGATTATCGTTGTGTTCTTTCACTTAGAGATCCAGAAAATAAGACTAAGTACCACGATGATGATGAAATGTGGAATAAGGCTGAAAATGCTTTAAGAGATGTTATGAACAGTCTTGGTATTGAATATACAGAAGAAATCGGTGAAGCTGCATTCTACGGTCCTAAGCTTGATGTTAATGTTAAGCCGGCTGTTGGTAATGAAATCACATTATCTACATGCCAGTTAGACTTCTGTCTTCCAGCTAAGTTCAACCTTTCATATGTTGACAAGGATGGCGAGAAGAAGACACCAGTTGTACTTCACAGAGCTATACTTGGTTCTCTTGACAGATTTATGGCATATATACTTGAAGAAACAAAGGGTAACCTTCCAACATGGTTAGCACCAGTTCAGGTAAGAGTAATGCCAGTTAAGACAGATAATGATGAGATTATGAATTATGCACACGAAATCGTTGATGCTCTTGAAGCTAAAAATGTAAGAGTAGAACTTGATGACAGAGCAGAAAAGCTTGGTTATCGTATGCGTGAGGGACAGATCCAGAAAGTTCCATATCTTCTTGTTATTGGATTTAACGAGCAGGAGAACAAGACAGTATCATACAGACTTCACGGACAGCAGGATACAACAACACTTGGACTTGATGAGTTCGTAGAAAAGATTGATACAGAGATAAAGAATAAGGCAAGATAATGACAGAAATGCATAATGTGCATGCTAAGAGATTTACTAATGTGTAGATATTGGCTGTAGCTATAATACTTGGATCTTAGAAACATATAATAAATAATAGGTGAAAACCAGCAGTGGCTTTCGCTGGCATTGAAGGTTGGCTTATGAAGGGCTTGTTTTGGTGCTGGGGAGGTGCTGCTGGTTTTCTTATTTAATAGATATATAATATGTTGGTTATAGACTTTTGGCATTGTGCTTTATATAATTGTATTAAAATATTGATGTAACTTATATATTTGTACATAGGGATGGAGGAGAAAGAAAATGACTAAAACAGAACTTTTTCTTAAGCTTGCCGCTCCAGATAAGAATGGTGTAAGCAGATGGGTGTATGTGTCTGAATTTGTGGGTGAGTATGCAGATTTAACATTTGGAAATGGAGCTTCATGGGCAAGAAAAGAATCAACATTGGCAAAAAAATATAATGTTGAATTTTATAAGAAAGATACACCGGGGAATAGCATCGACAGAATAAGACTTAATGGATTTAATAATGGAGATTATTCACAGCACATTAATGCGTCTATAAAAAGAGAGATAAAATCAAGAAGATGTGTGGTGCTTGGAACGTCAAATCCAGAGGTTGATCATAAAAATGGAATGAAAAATGAAGCAAGGGTTATGAAAAATGAAGCTCAGAGATTATCAGATTTTCAGGCGTTGAGTAAAGCAGCTAATGATGCCAAAAGACAGTTCTGTAAAGAGTGTATGAGAACGGGTATAAGATACGATGCTAAACAACTTGGTTATCCAATGTCATACTATAAGGGAGGAGCGAAGCATAATAATGAGGAGAATGCATGTATAGGCTGTTATTGGTATGATCCTATAGAATTTAGGAGACATCTTCAGGAGAAAAAATAAAATACACAGAGTTATTAATGGGGTGATATTATGAATATTCATGTATTTGTTGTTAATCAGATAACATTTAAGCAGCATTTAGAGTATATGTTTGCAGGTACAGGGGCAAAAAATAGAATGAGCCTGTTTTTAGAAAAATCAGACATTAAATTTCAGCCAACTACAGAAAGAAATTTAGTTGGAATGATAGCAGATATTTCGCGGATAAGACCAGATGATAAGATTATTTTTTATTTACAGGCAACGGTTAATAATCCGGGGATGTTCTTTGGCATATTTAAAGCAAAATCAGCAGCTTTTTTTGATGAAAATGATAATAAGAATTATTTATCAGATGAATTGGGGAAGGGCTTATCATATCGAATTGAAATAGAGGCAGATACAGTTTATTCTTATGGTATAACCGAACATGAGTATCTTGATGATCTTACAGGAAAAGAAGCACCATATGAATTATGTTGGAGCTTGATTTATCGTAAGCTTAAAGGTAATAGGGGCTGTACTATGATTACGCCATATGAATTTGAAGATCTATTATGTAAAATTAAGAAAAAGAACCAGGATAATCAACTAAAAGGAGCTGGATTTACTTTTGATGAAGGAGAGGTAAGAATTATTACTGCCAAGGAAACAAAACAGTATACTGGCAGAAAAGGAAGTTTGGATATTAAACCGAGGTTATTATATAAAGCTGGTAAGAAAAATGCATTTGAAACACATTTGCAGGCTTATATTATGCAAAAATATGATGATGGCATACTAAAGAATATTCTCCTGCCATTGGGAAATGGAAGTGCCTGGGTGGGAAATGAAGTGGCTTGTGGTGTCGGGATGCAGAAGATTGATACTTTGATTATTGAGCAGAATGATGAAGAAATACATGTTAAAGTTGTAGAGCTTAAAGATGAAGAACCATATGAATATATATTGAGTCATCAGTTACGATGGTATTTGCAATGGGTATCTCAATATATAGTACCTAATTTGTTAAAATATAAAAAGCCTGTGGTTATTCACCCTTGTATATTAGCAAGAAAAACAGACAATATAGATATTATTGAAAAAATTAGAAGTGTAGATCTTATAAATTCTAGTATTCAAAATGTAAGTATTGCGGCAACTGAATACATAGCATTTGACATTGTAAATAATGATATAACATTTGAAAAAGTTGTATAGAAAAAATATATAATGAAAAGGTGAGGTGGTCAGAGTGATATGTACTTTCTTTACTGAACAAACCAGTAAGAACAGTACATATCAGTGATTATTTTACTTTTTTAAATATAAAAATATATTCGTGTTTAAATATATAGAAATCATTAGTGATAGCACGGTAACGCCATATGCCCTGTTGGTTAGATTTACCTTTTGTTTCACCAAAATTCTTAACAAGAATAGCCTTTAATAAAAATCCTCTTTCAAGGAATTGGTTCATACAATAAAATCCTAGAGGAATAACCTGGCTATTGGCATATTTGTCACCAATAACACATGCACAGTATCTGTTCTTTTCAAGATATTTAGTTGTATTATCTATAACCATTCCAAATGAATCAAGAAATTCATTAAGCGTGTGAGAATTTGAAAGGTCATTGATGTTATCAGAGAATTTGATAATATCCCAATAAGGAGGGTGCATAATAACAAATTGAAATGCGGGAATGTTAAATTGTTCCATTAGGCTGTTGATATTATAGCAACGACTGTCGCCGGTTATCACTTTGGTTATGCAGTTGTCATTATGTTCAATATTAATTAGTGTTTCGCTATTTCTTGCGATATCTGGCTGAAGTTCTATCCCAATCGAATTACGTCCCATGCGTTGGGCTTCTATAAGTGAAGTGCCTCCACCCATAAATGGATCAAGTATCCAGTCCCCCTTTTTGGTATATCTTGTAAACAACTGGTGGGGGATCTGTGGAACAAAGTTGCCATGATAGTCGGGTGAATGAACACCAGAGTTGTCACGTTTGTCTATTATCCATAGAGAATCAGTATTAATATCAGTATATTCTTTCCAATATTTTGGATCTAAATCGTTATATCGAGCCATTAAAATCTCCTATTGTTTAATTAAGCAATGTAAATATTCTGTTGTGGAGGAAGCAGCAATATTTCTGTTGGTTTCCTTGTCTGCTTTAAACCTTTTATATTCCTTGGTGTAAAAGGAATATTTGCCGTATTGAGACATTATATCTTTAATAGTGTCTAAAGACATAAGACCTTCGTTATTGTAACTTAAGAAAATGTATTTAAAATCGGAATGTCTTATTAAGTCATCAAATGCGTTACATACAGTACGTTTAGAACAAAAAAGGCTTTTCTGGTCACTAGAATCACGAAGTCCGGTCTTTCCGCTTAGTACAGGATTGTCATATCGTGCAATAGTTTCTAAAACGTGATAATTAGAACAATATTGTCTTGAATTGTATGGCGGGTCAAGATACAAAACATCGCCTTTAATGTCGCGTATTAATCGGTTGATGTCCTGATTGTATGCTTTACCAGCAGTTCCGTTAATAACAGGAAGCAATTCTAATTTAAAATCCTTTTGAGCTGATTTTTTAATCTTTTTAAGGAAAGCACCGTAAACAGATGCAGTGTTGGCGTATTTGTCTATTGAATTAATAAGACTGGCAAGATAATAATAATATGTATGCGAATCAATTTTATTATTATCCTTAAGGCACTCTAATTCTATTCTTATGGCATCACATTTTTTACCATTATAATTAGTGAAGTAATTGCGGCCAGAGCCAGATCCTTCACAGTAGTTATTATATATAAATCCTTCGACTGGTTCTAGATTATTAAAATATGACAAAAGCTCTGAATTCAATTCGGGAGTGTTCTCAATATAATGCTTGCTTAGAACATAGCTGTAATACTGAATATCATTGGAAATGACTGAGCACCCCTTAGCTTTATATGTCTGTCCTACGATTCCTGTTCCGGAAAATAAATCAGCAAAAATGTAATTATCGCCATTATGATATCCGGTTACATCTGCAATAGTTGTTTCTAAAAAGTCTAAAAGAGAATATTTAGAACCTATATAATTCATGACTTTGCTCCTTTGTTATTGTTGGAGTTATTATCTGGATTATCAGGTAAAAATACTAATATATCGTTAGGTGTGCAATTCAAAGCGTTACATATACTTTCGACTTTATCAAGCGCAATATATTGTCCAGTCTTAATCTTACTAATAATATTCGCAGATATATGAGCTTCACGCATTAACTGAGAGTGAGAAATCTCCCGTTCTATTAACATATGTTGTAGTTTTTTGTAACATACTGACATTAGAAATACTCCTTAAATTAATATTATACAGTATATCATAGAAGTATGAAAAACACAACTAATATATGAAAAAAAGTATGGAAATGTGAATAATGTGAAGCAATTTTAAATGGTGTTGTATGTGGAAATATGATAAAATGTTAAGAGTGATTAGTGAGGAATGATTTATGGAAAATGGTCGGCAGACTAAAAAAGCACGCAAATGCTTGAAAAATAAGGAAAAACCGAGATAAGATAGGAGTTAAAAATATATGATACGAGTACTTTTCATCTGCCACGGCAACATCTGCCGCAGCACTATGGCAGAAAGCATTATGACATATTTAGTTAAACAGGCAGGAGTTGAAGATCAATTTTACATCAACTCGGCGGCAACAAGCTGTGAAGAAATAGGCAATCCGCCACATAGCGGAACCGTGGCGAAGCTTAAAGCGGAGGGAATACCTGTAATTCCTCATAGAGCAGTGCAGATGACACTTAATGATTATGAGGAGTATGATTACCTGATTGGCATGGATACAGAGAATATCCGCAATATGCAGAGACTATCTGGTGGAGATCCTGACGAAAAGGTATACAAGCTTATGACATTTGCAGGTTCAGGTTCGGATGTGGCAGACCCTTGGTATACAGGAGATTTTGAGGCGACATATAAAGATGTAAGAAAAGGCTGTGGAGGATTGCTAAAAGTTCTTATGAATCTTTAATTAAATAGTATATTTTCCCCACCCCTGCATAAACTGTACAAACAGATATGCAGGGGTTTTTATTTGAAAACTTATATTGAAGAAAGGGTTATAGATATAGCTGATTATATAATCGACAATAATGCAACAGTGCGCAAGGCGGCTAAGCAGTTTGGGGTGAGCAAAAGCACAGCACATAAAGATGTTACGACAAGACTTTTGGAGATAGACCCACAGCTTGCAGCGAAGGTCAGGAAAATACTGGATATTAATAAGCAGGAACGCCACATAAGGGGTGGACTTGCAACCAAAGAAAAATATTCACATATGACAAGATAAAATAATTTTTATATTTTACATTTTATATTTCGCACTTTATATTGTATATTTTGCACTTTGTATTTTACAATTTGCACTTTGTACGTTATACATAAAAAGAAAATTGAATAAATCAGACATAACTACCAATAATATAACTGGAATTATAAATGTGACAGACACACATTTTATTAGTAAATATTAGTTGTTGTATTAATGGAGGTTGTAGAATGAATTATGATTCGTCTGACTTTGCAGGTGGTGTACCAATGAATGAGCCGGATGCAGTAAGGTGCTGTGCACCAGCGGCAAGTGCTTATAGTGATGGAATTCCGGCAGGATATCTTGATAATCCGTGTATTCCAGCAGGAAGCCATAACAGGTCACATAAGGTTATGGAACATAGAAAGCTTGAGATAAGAAAGGTTATAGGCAGGGAAATTCTTGACTCAAGGGGCAATCCGACAGTTGAGGCACAGGTTATGCTAAAAGATGGAACAGTTGGAATGGGAAAGTCACCAAGCGGTGCGTCAACAGGTGCGTTTGAGGCGGTAGAACTCAGGGATATGAATCTTAAACGATATGGTGGTAAAGGTACGCTTAAAGCAGTTAATCACATAAATGTCGAGCTTAATAACAGCGTTCTTGCGATGGATTCGTCAGAAACATATTCAGTTGATAAAGCGATGATTGACGAAGACAAAACGCACGATAAGGCACGGTTTGGAGCTAATTCGATACTTGCAGTTTCAATTGCGGCAGCAAGAGCTGCAGCACAGTCGCTGCATCTGCCGCTGTATCGTTTCCTTGGAGGAGTGGCTGGTACTACACTGCCGGTTCCACTTATGAATATAATTAATGGTGGAAGACATGCCGTTGGAAGCGATTTTCAGGAGTATATGATAGTTCCAGCAGGAGCACCTTGTTTCAGGGAAGCTTTAAGAATGGGAACAGAAGTGTTTCATTCATTAAGGGACATACTTTCACAGAGGGGATATGTTACAACTGTTGGTGACGAGGGCGGATTTGCACCTGCCATAACAAATGCAGATGAAGTGTTTGCTGTGTTGCAGGAAGCAGTTATGGCAGCAGGATATGAACCGGGTAAGGATGTGTATTTTGCTATGGATGCTGCGGCATCAGAACTTTACAATACAGAGAGCGGATTATATGAATTTGCAAGAGAATACGCTGCTCTTGGAAACTCAGCCGATGGCGGAATAAAAAGGAGTACTGAAGAATTAATTAATTATTATGAAATGCTGGTTAATAAATTTCCAATTATTTCAATTGAAGACCCTCTTAATGAGGAAGATTGGAGTGGCTGGAAAAGCATTACAGAAAGACTTGGGGAAAAAGTACAGATTGTGGGAGATGATTTATTCGTAACTAATACAGTAAGATTAAAGAAAGGAATTGAGATGGGTTGTGCGAATTCAATTCTTATAAAGCCTAACCAGATTGGAACATTATCAGAGACATTAGAGGCAGTAAAAATGGCACATAGATACGGGTACACAGCAATTGCCAGCCATCGCTCAGGTGAAACAGATGATACAACAATAGCAGATCTGGCAGTTGCTCTTAATATGGGTCAGATAAAGACAGGTGCACCATCAAGAGCCGAGCGTATCGCCAAATACAACCGACTCCTACAAATAGAAGACGAACTAGGCGAGTCCGCCACATACGCCGGCATAGAAGCTTTTGGAAAATAGTCAAACAAGACATAAAGAGATTAAATAAAAAACTGTATACAATATTAGCATATTGTATACAGAAAATCCAAAGTCTGGTTATTATGCAGACTGTAAAAAATGTTCGATATATTCAATTAACAGATGGTAAATAAAGAATAAAAACAGCTTCAAGAACTGCTATATTACAATCTGGGTGCTTTTGCAGCCGTCGGCACTTAGCGTCTGTATTTTAACCGCTTATGTGTCAGCTATGGCTGCAAGCAGTGCGAACGTGCCCGGCGGTAATATAGCAGTCCTTGCTACGTCTGTTGTCAATCCACAAATTAGCAAAACTGTAGTTGAGTTATTTCTCAATCCTTTAATTGGTTAAATCTGTAATTCGGAAATATCTTCATACTTAGATGAGACATTTTCGGAACGCTTCTATAACAGTGCCGTAATATTCAAATCCTTCTTCTTAGAAAGATCAATATATTCCCCATCAACCTGCACAACTGGCTTGTGAAGTGCACTGTCATTAATAAGTATGACCTTTCCTACACGTCCGTCAGACAGACGTACATCAGTGTGAATGTAAGATGAAGCTACATTTTTAAGGAAAGGTATTGCAAATACAGGGTCAAACTTGGTAAATGCGTCTTCATACATAAGGCGTACTACCTCAAATGGACATATAGGAGCTCTGTATATACGGCTTGAAGTCATTGCATCATATACATCAGCTATTGCAATAATCTTGGCTGTTTCAGGTATTTTATCGCTCTTGAGTCCGAAAGGATAACCAGTTCCGTCACATTTTTCGTGATGGAGAAGAATAGCTTCCTTAACAGACATAGGCATAAACTTGTTCTTAACCTGCTCGTAACCTAAGTTGACGTGCTTTTTCATGATTTCGTATTCGTTATCAGTAAGATTTCCGGGCTTGTTAAGAATCTTCTCAGGTATAAGGAGCTTACCAATATCGTGCATAAGTCCAGCGAGTGTAAGCACCTTAATCTTCTCCTGATTGTAGCCAATCCATTTGCCAATGACAGAAGCGATTAAAGCGACATTCATAGAGTGGACATATGTAAGGTCATCAACGTCACGCATAGCGTGAAGCATATCAAATAACTGTAATGAGTTGTTAGACTCAGCAACGATGTCAATAGTATTTTTGACTAAAGATTTTGTGTTAACTTCATCATCAGATGAGATTAACTTCTTTAAGTCATCTTTGAAAGTGTCAATATGTTCATTGTAATGTTCTTCAAATGTCTTGAATTCTTCTGAATTACGGACAGTTTCGTAGTATTTGGTGTTCTCATCATCAGCGGCTTTGGCAGCTTCTTTAGCTTCGTCTACAGCAGAAATGCTACTTATAGTACGATTATCTATGGCAGAATCAGCCTCAGTCTTATCATATACAGATATTTCAAGAATATGATGTCCTGAAATTCTTGAAATGAGGTCAAGATTAAGGACAGTTCCTTTTGTCAAAAGGACAGAACCATCATTAAGTATTACGTCACGGGAAAGTTCCATTCCTTCTTCTGCATCAAATATAAATATTGTAAGTTCGTTCATTAGTTAAATCCTCTTATATGGCTTGAATATTAGTAATCATAATACGATTAAATGATAAAAATATTATAAATTTAATATATAAAAAAGTCAATTAGACTTGACGTATTAGCATCAATTGTGTAGTATCTATATGCAGTTAATTAAATAATGATTATATCCCTTATTTAGAGCGGTGGAGATACATAGGATCTATGAAGCCCGGCAACCCCTTTTTAGGAAGGTGCCAACCTGAGCGAGAGAATTCGAACAATGAGAGGATTTCGAGATAAACAATCGGGGTCCCTTAGGGGGCTCCGGTTTTTGCTATTACATTTAAAAAGTCGGAAACACCAAGGACGATAAGTGATATTAATCACAGTGACTAAAGGATTAGATATTAAGAAGGAGAAAGACAAAGAATGGAAAAAAGATTATTTACATCAGAATCAGTAACTGAAGGACATCCTGACAAAATCTGCGACCAGATTTCAGATGCAGTGCTTGATGCACTTTATGCACAGGATCCATATTCAAGAGTAGCCTGCGAGACACTTACTAACACAGGTTTCGTTATGGTTATGGGTGAGATTACAACTAAGGCAAATGTTGATATTCCTCAGATTGTACGTGATACAGTTGTAGAGATTGGTTATGATAGTTCAGAAAAAGGCTTTGATGGTAATACTTGTGCTGTTATGGTTGCACTTGATAAGCAGTCAGCAGATATAGCTATGGGTGTTGATAAGGCACTTGAAGCAAAGGAAGGTGTAGATAAGGAAGATGATGACCTTGGTGCTGGAGATCAGGGTATGATGTTTGGTTATGCTACTAACGAGACAGAAGAATATATGCCATACTCAGCAGCACTTGCACAGAAGCTTTCCAAGCAGCTTACAAAGGTTCGCAAGGACGGTACATTAAGCTACTTAAGACCAGATGGAAAGACACAGGTAACTGTTGAATATGATGAGAACAACAAGCCAATCCGTCTTGATGCAATTGTTGTTTCGTCACAGCATGCACCGGATGTAACACAGGAACAGATTCACGAAGATATCAAGAAGTATGTTATCGATGCAATCGTTGACCAGGCTATGGTAGATGCAGATACTAAGATATTCATCAATCCAACAGGACGTTTCGTTATAGGTGGTCCAAATGGGGATTCAGGCCTTACAGGTAGAAAGATTATCGTAGATACTTACGGTGGAGCTGCAAGACATGGTGGTGGAGCTTTCTCTGGTAAGGACTGCACTAAGGTTGACCGTTCGGCAGCATACGCAGCCCGTTATGTAGCTAAGAACTTAGTTGCAGCAGGTATCGCCGACAGATGTGAAATCCAGCTTTCATATGCTATAGGTGTTGCACATCCAACATCTATATGTGTTGATACATTTGGCACAGGTAAGTTAAGCGATGAGAAGATTGTAGAAATCATAAGAGAGAACTTCGATTTAAGACCAAACGGAATTATCAAGATGCTTGACTTAAGAAGACCTATCTACAAGCAGACAGCAAGCTATGGCCACTTTGGACGTACAGATCTTAACCTTCCTTGGGAGCAGTTAGATAAGGTTGATGCACTTAAGAAGTATCTTTAATAAAGATATAATTGGATGGATTAAATTAGTTAAATTATAGGAATTAATATAATTATAATGGATATATGGCGGATACATTTTAGAATTAATAAAATGTATCCGCCATATTTTGATTTTTTGTAAGAATGCAAATGTAAATTTTCTGCTATGTAGGTTTTGTCAATAATGTGAGTTTTTCATTATTTCGGTGTTATATCAAGAATATCGAACATAAATCTAATGCTATTTTATGCTTTTAAAAAATTTTTTCTTTTTTTAGCGTTTAGGACTTTTAAAATTCTGTATTTATGTATATAATGTTGATTAGCTATGAAAAATGTTTTTGATAGCAGGTATATTAACAAGATATAATTGTTGGAAAAGTTAAAGTGTGATGCTGGTATATAGTATTTTATACTTAATATAGTATAGCATTTTACAATGTATAGTACTTATAGTATTTAATGTATAGTGCTTTAACAGAATTATGTAATAGATTGGATAATTATAGAAGATTAGGGAGGAGAACAGTATGTTATCTACTGATATTGGTATTGATTTAGGTACTGCAAGTATTCTTGTATATATAAAAGGAAAGGGTGTTGTGTTAAAAGAGCCATCAGTTGTTGCCTTTGACAGAGATACTAATAAGATTAAAGCTATCGGAGAGGAAGCAAGACTTATGCTTGGTAGAACACCTGGTAATATTGTCGCTGTACGACCTCTTCGTCAGGGCGTTATTTCTGATTACACAGTAACAGAAAAGATGCTTAAATATTTCATTCAGAAAGCAATTGGTAGAAGAATGTTAAAGAAGCCTAGAATAAGCGTATGTGTTCCATCAGGAGTTACAGAAGTTGAGAAGAAGGCGGTTGAGGATGCAACTCTTCAGGCAGGAGCAAGAGAAGTTGCAATTATCGAAGAGCCAATTGCGGCAGCTATTGGAGCAGGTATTGATATTTCAAGACCTTGCGGTAATATGATAGTTGATATCGGTGGTGGTACTACAGATATCGCTGTTATTTCACTTGGAGGTACTGTTGTTAGTACATCTATAAAGATTGCAGGTGATGATTTCGATGAAGCACTTGTTAGATATATGAGAAAGAAGCACAACCTTCTTATCGGTGAAAGAACAGCCGAAGATATTAAGATAAAGATAGGATCAGCGTATCCAAGACCAGAAGTAGTTACAATGAATGTAAGAGGACGTAATCTTGTTACAGGTCTTCCAAAGACAGTTGAAGTTACATCTGAAGAGACAGAAGAAGCATTAAGAGAAGCTACTTCACAGATTGTTGAAGCTGTACACAGCGTATTAGAAAAGACACCTCCAGAACTTGCATCTGATATTGCAGACAGAGGTATTGTTCTTACAGGAGGCGGAAGTCTTCTTTCAGGTCTTGAAGATCTTATAGAGTCTAAAACAGGAATTAACACAATGACAGCAGAAGACCCTATGACAGCAGTTGCTATAGGAACTGGTAAGTTTATTGAATTCCTTTCAGGATACAGAGAAGAATAGATTTAAGAAAAGGGGTCAGGTATGGTAAGAGGTTTATATACTGCTTATACTGGATTGGTGAATCAGCAGAAGAGACTGGACATTGTATCTAATAATCTGGCAAATTCTACAACAACAGGTTACAAGAAAGAGGGCATGACTACCCAGAGCTTTGATTCAGTATATGGGATTAAGGTTAAAGATGAGACAGTTGGTTATATGAATCAGAATATAGGCAAGATGAGTCTTGGAGTAAAGATAGGAGAAACTTACAGAAGCTGGGATCAGGGTTCTTTAAAGAATACTGAGAGTTCTTATGATTTTGCACTTGCAGGCGATGGCTTTTTCTCTATATCATTCACTAACAAAGCAGGTGAGACATCAACACTTTATACCAGGGATGGATCGTTCCAGATGAACAGCGAAGGCTATCTGGTTACCAAGGATGGTGATTATGTGCTTGGAGAGAGTGGAGATCCAATCGTTCTTCCAACAGACATATCCAAGCTTACAGTTGATTCTACAGGAAGAATATATGCAGACGGACAGTATGTAGATACATTTGGAATTGTAGATTTTGAAGATTATAATTACATAGAAGCATATGGAGAAAATCTTTACAGAGCTGTAGACGGTGCAACATTTAAAGATTCAACAGCAAGTGTTAATCAGGGGTATCTTGAAACATCTAATATTAATGTTGTATCAGAAATGGTCGATATGATTAACATAGCAAGAGAATTTGAAAGTAATCAGAAGATTGTTAATTCGATTGATGAAATGCTTGGCAAGATGGTAAGTATTTCCGAATTGTAATCACATAGGAGGATAAGATTATGATGAGATCATTATGGACTGCTGCATCAGGAATGATGGCACAGCAGACAAGTGTAGATACAATATCTAATAATCTGGCTAATGTTAATACGGTCGGTTATAAGTCAGAATCAACAGAATTTAAATCATTATTATATCAGAATCTCCAGTCGAGAACAACATCTGCGAATGGAGAATATAAGCCGGTAGCTGCACAGGTAGGACTTGGTGCAAGAGTTGCGTCAGTTACATCACATTTTACACAGGGTGCTATGAATGCAAGTGACAGCTCAACTGATTTTGCGATTAGTGGTGACGGATTATTTGCTGTACAGAATGAAGAAGGTGAGACAGTATATACACGTAATGGTAATTTCTACTTCTCAACAGCAACAGAAGGAATGATGTTATGTACAGCAGATGGTTATCCTGTACTTAGCACAGATGGACAGCCAATCGTATTATCATCAGATTACAATGCGGCTAATATTAAGGTATCATCAGAGGGTGACCTTATGTATCCAGGTGAAGATGGTAATCTTGCTAATATAGGTGTTAAGATAGGACTCTTCCAGTTCGCTAATCCATCAGGTCTTGATAAGCTTGGTGGTAACTATCTTGCAGAGACTGAAGCATCAGGAGTTCCAATGAATGAGGAGACTGACGGAGTTGCTAAGAAGAGTCAGTTAAAGCAGAATTATCTTGAAGCGTCAAATGTACAGGTGGCAACAGAGATGGTTAACCTTATTACAGCACAGAGAGCATATGAGTTATGTTCTAAGGCAATCACAACATCAGATACAATGATGGAACAGGCTAACTCATTAAAGAGATAAATAAAATAGATATGATTTGCAGTAATGACAAGGGAGAATAGGTATGGATTATTCAACATCAATAAGTACAAGTTATGCAGATACATATGATAAAACTTCATCACAGCTTAGTGATAAGCTTACAAGTACAGATTTCTCACAGGCATCAGACGATGAACTTATGAGCGTGTGCAAGGACTTTGAAAGCTACTTTGTTGAGCAGATGTTAAAGTCAATGCAGAAAATGGCTAAGATAGATGCAGATGATGACGACGACTCATCTTTATTCAGCAGTATGGCATCTATTTCAGGCAGTTCGGATTCGGCTATGAGTACAATGGGAAGTTACTTTGGCGATGAGATGATAAAGAACTACGCAGAAGTATTTACAGAGTCTAATAATGGGAAAGGACTTGGAATAGCCCAGACATTATATGAACAGATGAAGCGTAATTATTCTTCAGATTTATAGATTGCAGTGTGTTTTAAGTGGACGGTTTTATTAAACACAATGTGGTTTTAATATTAATATATTATTAAAGAGAGGGAAGCAGATTGGATTACGAGTCTGTTAAATACGTTGAAGGATTTATAGATAATATAATTTATCGTAATGAAGACAATGGATATACAGTATTTGAGATAATATATCAGGGTGAAGATGTCACCTGTGTTGGTACGTTAAGTTATATCAACACAGGTGAATTTATTACTGCGAATGGCGAATTTGTCAAACACGCAGTATATTATATGCAGTTTAAGATTTCTTCTTATGAATTCAAGGCGCCGGCGGACAAGGAGTCAGTGAGGCGTTATCTAAGTTCTGGTGCAGTTAAAGGAATAGGCAGCAAGATGGCTGAACGTATAGTAGATACATTTGGCGATGATACATTCCGCATTATGGAAGATGAACCAGAACGTCTTGCAGAGATTAAAGGGATAAGCATAGCTAAAGCAATGGACATTGCTAACCAGCTTGCGGATAAGCACGATATGCGTCGTGCGATGATGTTTCTGCAGAATTATGGAATCCAGATGAATTTAGCCAATAAAATATTTAAAAGATATGGCAATGATATTTACACAATCATAGAACAAAATCCGTACAGGCTGGCTGATGATATTGAGGGCGTAGGCTTTAAGACGGCTGATGAGATTGCTTCCAGAGTTGGAATTAAGGTTGATTCGGAGTTCAGAATAAGAAGTGGAATGTTCTACTGTCTTAATCAGGCGGCATTGCAGGGACACGTGTATCTTCCTTATGAAGAATTAAAGAGGCAGGTGTCATCACTTCTGCTTATTGACATTGGTGATTATGATAAGTTTCTTATGGATCTTGCTATAGATAAGAAGATTGTTGTAAGAACAGAGGGAGAATCTAAAAATGTGTATTCTGCGATGTATTTCTATATGGAACAGAATGTTGCAAGGGCATTGGCAGGACTTGATATAAAATGCGATGAAAATATCAACGAGGTCAATAACAGAATAGCAGGGATTGAACGATCAGAGGGCATTGTGCTTGATGACATACAAAAAGAAGCTGTTGTAAAAGCTGCACTTAACGGACTTGTTATAATAACAGGTGGACCGGGAACCGGTAAGACAACAACAATTAATACGATAATTAAATATTTTGAGATGGAAGGTCTTGAGATAAGGCTTGCGGCACCGACGGGAAGAGCTGCCAAGAGAATGACAGAAACGTGTGGTTTTGAGGCACAGACAATTCACAGACTTCTTGAAATAGTTGGAAGTACTATGGCTGATAAAGAAGACAAGAAAAATCAGACATCAAGTCTTGGAATGAGCTTTGACAGAAATGAAGACAACCCGTTGGAAGCAGATGTAATAATTGTAGATGAGATGTCAATGGTTGATATTAATATTATGAATTCGCTTCTTAAAGCAGTAGCAGTTGGAACAAGACTTATACTTGTAGGTGATGTTGACCAGCTTCCAAGTGTTGGACCTGGAAATGTTCTTAAAGACATAATAGCATCTGAGTGCTTTCCTGTTGTTAAGCTTGAAAAGATATTCAGGCAGGCGGCTGAGAGCGAGATTATAACCAATGCCCATAAGATTAATAAAGGCGATAAGGTGACACTTAATAAATACAGTAAGGATTTCCTGTTTATACATAGAAATGGACCAGATGCAATAATTGCGGCTATGAAGACTGTTATAAGTGAGAAGCTTCCAAAGTATGTTAATGCAGATGTGAGTGAACTTCAGATTTTGACACCATCAAGAAAATCATCTGTCGGAGTTGACAGGCTTAACACTGTAATGCAGGAATATCTTAATCCGCCGGACAGTGGCAAAATGGAGAAGAAAGTTGGCGATACAATATTCCGTGAGGGCGATAAGGTTATGCAGATTAAGAATGACTATCAGCTCGAATGGGAGAAAAAGAACCGCTATGGCATTGCGGTAGAGCAAGGCAGTGGAGTGTTTAATGGTGATACTGGAATTATTGATGATATCAACAATTATAATCAGAGTGTTACTGTCAAATTTGAAGATGGAAGATATGTTGATTATGAGTTTACACAGCTTGACGAGCTTGAACTTGCATATGCGATAACTGTACATAAGGCACAGGGAAGTGAATATCCTGCGGTTATAATACCGATGTATCAGGGGCCAAGGATGCTTATGAACAGAAACATACTTTATACGGCTGTTACAAGGGCAAGAAAGTGTGTATGTATGATAGGTGATGAACGAATTTTTAACCAGATGGCAGAAAATGTATCTGAAACAAGAAGATATTCGTCTTTAGATGAGAGGATAAAGGAAATAAAAAATATTGAATAAATACGACATAATATATAAAAGGATAGCAGCGGGTGTGAAAGATATATTGTTTCCGCCTGCGTGTCCGATATGTTCAAATCCCAGGCCTGTTATTGATAACAGGAAGATGAATATATGTCCGTGGTGTCTTAAATATATAACATATATTAAAGAACCTGCATGCCTTAAATGCGGCAAAGCATTAGAGGACGATAACAGGGAATATTGTAAGGACTGCACGGATAAACAGCATTTGTTTAATCAGGCAGTGAGTGTGTATGAGTATTCAGAGGGGATAAAACAATCTATCTATAATTTTAAATATCATAATAAGCGTGAATATGCAGAGGTATACGCAGATGAAATATCAGGCAGGTACGGTGATGTAATAAATATGTGGCAGCCTGATGTGATTATGCCGGTTCCAATTCATGTATCCAAATTAAAGTCACGAGGCTATAATCAGGCAGGACTTATAGCGGAAAGCCTTAGTAAGAAGCTTAATATAGAATACAATGAACATAGTCTGATTAGAACAAGGGCCACAAGCCCGATGAAAGATCTTAATGATATCCAGAGAACTAAAAATCTTGAAAAGGCTTTTAAAATAGCTGGTAATGTTATAATATATAATAAAGTATTAATAGTAGATGACATATATACAACGGGAACAACTATTGATGCGTGTGCAGAATGTCTTAAGAGGGCAGGAGTAAAAGAAGTATATGCTGTTACACTCTGCGTTGGCAGAGGATTTTGACTACAGGTAACAAGAACGGAGGAATATTATGGAAGTAAGAAATTGCAGAGGCTGTGGCAAATTATATAATTATATAGGAGGTCCATATCGTAATCTTTGCCCTAATTGCATAGAGAAGATTGAAGAAAAGTATCTTGAAGTTAAGGAATACATACAGGATCACCATAATGCAACAATGACAGAGGTTGCAGAGGAATGTGACGTAAGCACAAGACAGATTGAACAGTGGATAAGAGACGAGAGGCTTGTAATAGCTGATGATTCTCCGATTGGAATTACATGTGAGAGATGTGGAGCATCGATAAAAAGTGGACGTTTCTGTGAAAGATGTAAGAATAAAATGGCAAATAATCTTGGCTCAATGTATGGTGAGTCTAATGCCGCTGTTGAACATATGGAAAAGAGATTATCGTCAGCTGATGCCAAGATGAGATTTCTTGATAAGAACTAATTGTATTTGTATCTAAATTAATTATAAAATGGGGTTAAGAGATAACAGATTATTACCGATAACTTAATCATAAAGCAGAGAACTGAGCTGTAATAAGGCAGTTAAGGGCTGGAATGTTTGTTACAGACACCTTTGATAATGGTTCTTACAAGACTTTGAAGATAGAAAGTGAGGCGGTAAGTATGCGTATAGATGCTTATAATGCTGTAAGTCAGATATATAAGACAAGTTCTTATTCTAAGAATAATAAGGCTGTTACTAATAAGAAAGAGAATGACAAGTATGAGATTTCAGATACAGCTAAGCTGTATCAGGTAGCGAAGTCAGCAGTGGCTTCTACATCAGATGTCAGAATGGATATGGTTAATGATGTTAAGGCACGTATTCAGGCCGGAACATATAATATAAGTTCTGAAGATGTTGCAGATAAGATACTTGACAGAATTTCAACATTAACATTTTAGTGAGGTTAAAGCATGGCAAGTTTAATAGATCTATTAATCGATGATTTGAATAATGAGGATACAGGATATAATAAGCTTCTGGACTTGTCCAATGATAAGACTTCCGCAATTGTTAAGGGAGATGTTGATGAATTACAAAAGATATTCCTACAGGAACAGAAGTTAATAGAAGAACTTGAAACCGTTGAACAGAAAAGACAGGAAGATGTGAAAGAGATATGCTCGATACTAAGGCTTCCATATGAGCAGATAAGAGTAGAACATATAGTACAGATACTTGAGAAGAAGCCTAAAGAGCACGATGCACTAGAAGAAGTATATCTCAGACTTAAAAGAACTTTGAACCAGCTTACAACAGTTAATGATAATAATAAGCTGCTTCTCAAGGAATCAATGGATATGATACAGTTTGAGCTTGATCTTGCCAGGAATTCAGTTATGGATCCACAGACTTCCAATTATGGAAGAACAGCTTATGAGGAACAGGGGATTACTGGAGCGACAGGATTTGATGCAAAACAATAAATATAATCCGGACTAATAATCAGAAGAAACGGATTGACTCTGATTATTACACAATATAGATTAAGTAATATTATTCGGAATTAAGGGTCACATTTTCAAAGGAATGAATTGGGATTTTTCTTTGAGAATGTGATTTTTTTCTGGGTTTAGGATATGGAGGAATTATGGCTAACGGAATGGCATCGCTTATGGTAGGAGCGTCAGGACTTAAAACATCACAGACAGCACTTAATACAACGGCACACAATCTGTCAAATGTTAATACAACAGGATACACAAGACAGCAGATTACATTTGCAGACAGTACGTATGTTAATGTGTTCGGAACAGGAAACAGCACAGGCAAGTGTGGACTTGGTGTTGATGTTGATGCTATAAGCAGAATAAGAAATGATTTTATAGATAAGTCATACAGAACAGAGAATGCAAGACTTGGATATTATGAAAGCCAGTATAAGGCAGTAGAAGAAGTAGAAGATTTATTTGGAGAAATGCAGGGCGTTACATACCAGACACAGATAACGAATCTGTATAACGCAATTAATGAACTTACTAAGAATCCAACAAGTACAATTGCAAGATCTTCACTTATCCAGAATGCAACAGCATTTATAGACAGGTCTGAAGCAATATATGCTGGGCTTAAGGATTATCAGGTAACTCTTAACACAGATATTAATAATATGGTAAATAAGATTAACAATCTTGGACAAAAGATATATGACCTTAATAAAGAGATAGCCAAGGTTGAATCTGGAAGTGGTGAACGTGCTAATGATTTAAGAGATACAAGAGATAATGCGTTAGATGAATTAAGTGGTTATATTGATTTTGATTATTATGAGAATGAACATGGTGAGGTGATTGTAACTGCTGAGAATGTACCATTTGTTACATCGGCACAGGTTACTGAGATGGGAACAAGACAGGTTGATAATAGTGCACTGTTAATCCCAATCTGGCCAGGTTATGACAGGGATGTATTTAATCTTTCTAATATTAATAATATGAAGGATACAGACAAGGGAGAACTCAAAGGTCTTTTAGTAGCAAGAGGTTCTATAGAAGTTAATTATACAGATGTACCTGTTATGCCGGAGAAGGAAGATTACGATCTTACAACAGCAGACGGACTTCAGGCTTATAATGATGCAATGGATGCATATAACGAGAAGCAGGAATATTACAACAAATATATTGAACCATCAGCAATACTTAGTGCGATAGCTGGATTTGATAAGCTTGTTAATGGAATAGTTACTTCCCTTAATGATATTCTTTGTCCAGAAAAGACAATAGAAACAACAAAAGAGCTTACAGATAATGACGGTAATGTATTACAGGCTGATGAGTACATATATAATGCTTCGGTTAATGCAACACTTTATGACAGATATGGTAAGGAAGTTAAAGGTGTTGCCAATGGTGATGGAACTTACAGTTATTCATCAGGTGAGAAGCTTTATGTTGACCAGGCAGGAACAACAGCTGAGACTATTGATAATATGAAGTATTCTGTACTTGATACAGACAAGGCTGGTTTCGGTATGGATAAGGATATGACTATGGGTGTTGAATTGTTCAAGAGAGAGGGAACAGAAAGATACATCCAGATAACAGCGGCAGACGGAACTAAGACTTATGTCCGTAATAATCTTAACACAGCAGATTATGAAACAGATTATACACTTGGTAAGCTTTTAGTTAATCCAGAAGCTTCACAGCATGTTGACAGAATTCCATTATCAACAATACAGGGCAAGGAAGATTTTTCTAAAGCTAATGAACTTATTGATGCATTCAGCAAAAAGTTCGCATCGCTTAATCCTGATTCATATGCCAAGGCAGACTTTAATTCATTCTATAATGATTATATAGGTGAGTTTGCTACAGTTGGTAAGGTACTTTCAAGATTTGTTAATAACCGGACATCAATGGTTGATGGTTATGATAACCAGAGATTACAGACATCAGGTGTATCTTCAGATGAAGAACTTGAGAAGATGATAAAATATCAGCACGCATATAATGCGGCATCAAGATATATTAATGTTGTAAGTGAGATGATAGAACATCTTGTTACATCACTTGGTTCTTGATTATATTAATTACAGATTATATTGAATTATAATTGATGTTTAATACAACAATGTAAATAATGCACTGGTATAAAGGTGCAGAATGGAGAGTTAATATGGCATCTACATTTTTTGGATTATCAATCTCATACAAAGGACTTCAGGCGGCACAGACATCTATTACAACAACAGCACACAACCTTTCTAATATTAATACTGATGGATATACTAAGCAGAGCGTGCTTTTACAGGCATCAGATGCTTTAAGAACATATTCAACATACGGAACAATTGGTTCAGGTGTTAATGTTGTAGAGATTAAACAGACAAGAGATTCTTATTATGATGAGAAATATCGTAACAACTGTGCTAACTATGGACAGTACGAAGCTAAGAATAATTATATGACACAGGTTGAGGATTATCTTAATGAATTTCTTCTTTCAGGTTTCTCAAAGGAATACGGCAATTTCTTTGATGCAGTTAACCAGCTTACAATTACACCAGCTGACACTTCTGCAAAGAACCAGCTTATTAATAATGCCAAGAGTATGACAGATTACTTTAATACATTAGCTAATAACTTAAGAAATGTACAGGCAGATGCCAATAACGAAGTAAAGGATACTGTTGAGCATATTAATACACTTGCACAGAACATAACAGCACTTAATAAGCAGATTAACCAGATTGAGGCGTGCTATGGTGATGCTAATGATCTTCGTGACCAGAGAAATGCATTAGTTGATGAGCTTTCAAAGGCAGTTAATATAACAGTAAGCGAGACAGAAATCCAGAATGGTCTTACATCATTCCAGATAACAATTAATGGACAGTCACTTGTTAATGATTACAGTTACAGGACATTAGAGGTTGTGGCAAGAGGTGAAGTAAGAAATACAAGCGATGCAGATGGACTTTATGATATAAAGTGGAATGACGGATCTGATTTTAATATATACAGTGACTCACTTGGAGGACAGTTAAAAGCACTTATAGATATAAGAGATGGCTGTAATGGAGAGATTGAGTCTTATGCTAAGAATGATGATGGAACATACAAGACAGATATTGATGGTAATATCGTAACAGAGACTAATGCACAGGCAGGCGAGAATATTAATTATAAGGGTGTTCCATATTATCAGGTACAGCTTAATACGTTTATACAGACATTTGCACAGGCAGTTAACAGCATATTTGAAAGTGGCTATGTATCAGATGCGGATACAACTGATGCTAAGAATAAAGGTATACCACTTTTTGTTGTTCAGGATGGTTCTGGAGTTCTTACAGCAACAACAGTATCTGTTAATTCGGCTCTTTTAGAGGATGCTGATAAGCTTGCGACAAAGTCAAATGTAGGGGACGGCGAATCACAGTGCGATCTGATTGAACAGATTAATGCACTTCAGAAGAAAAAGATATTTGATGGTGGTACAGGTGCTTACTTCCTTGAAAGTATTGTCAGTGATGTATCAATTGATTCAAGTAAGGCTAAGACATTTCTTTCTAACTATAATAATATGAAGACAACAATTCAGAACCAGAGATTATCGGTTATGGGTGTTGATACTGATGAAGAAGCTATGGATCTTATGAAGTTCCAGCAGGCTTACAATCTTAACTCTAAGATGATGTCGGTTATGAACGAGATATACGACAAGCTTATTAACCAGACGGGCTTATAATTAGTTCACATAGCATATCTGTAAATGAATGGAGGAATAGTATGAGAATAACTAATCAGATGATGATAAACAGCTCTATAGCTAATATACAGACTAATAAAAGTCAGATTAATACAATGGATACACAGTTATCTACACAGAAGAAGATTAACAAGCCTTCTGATGACCCAATTATTGCAATCAGAGCATTAAGACTTCGTTCAAGTCTTGATCAGGTTACACAGTATATTAATAAGAATATACCAGATGCTTCATCATGGCTTTCGGTAACACACGATGCTCTTGACCAGAGTTACAATATAGTATCACAGCTTTACAGCTATTGTAATCAGGGTGCAACAGATTCTTATTCTCCTTCGGAACGTAATACAATTGTTGAGACACTTAATAAGCTAAAGGATTCATTCTATACACAGGGAGATGTAGATTATGCTGGAAGATATGTATTCACAGGTTATGCAACAGACAAGCCTCTGACATATCAGTCAGATGCAGATGCTAAGGATGTGGACTATACAATAACACAGAACTTTACAAGAGATGCACTTAGCAGTAAGACTGTATATACTAATGCCTATTCTAATGATGATATTATGAATCTGTCAGTTAAAAAAGATGCTAATGGCAAGATTATTACACCAAATGTGCAGACAGTACACAGATTACAGCTTGCTTATTCAGAGGTTGATGCTAATGGAACATTTAAGATTACAGACAGTCAGGGCAATACGGCTTCAATAACTAAGAACACAGACGGAACAATATCAGTAACAGATGCAGATGGTAATGCAGTTACAGGTGTTACAACTAATACAGATGCCAATGGTAATATAACAGGCGTTACAGGTAACTTCTTTAGTGATGGAAGTGGCAATGCAGTTACAGTATCATTTACATCAGATACTAATTATATACCAGGTGATGATGAGATAGTTATTAATTCACAGGTTGGTGAAGTTCTTCTTGGAGAAAATGTATATAAGGACGTATATACAAGCAATTCATTCTCAGTGCAGTATGATAAATCTAATTTTAAAAAGGGTGATGTTAATCCAACAATGTATTTTGACTGTGTTGATAATGTTACAGGCGTTACTTATGTTAAGAAGGATGAAGATATAGAGTATAATATTAATTTTACACAGAAGTTAAAGGTTAATACTCAGGCAGATGAAGCGTTTAATATATATTTTGGAAGAAATATAGATGACCTCACATCAGCAGTACAGAATGTTCTTGATATAGAGAGCCAGATGTCAAAGGTTGAAAGTATGATGAAAGAGGAAAGATATTCATCAGATGCAGACCAGAAGAGTTTAAGTGATATTCTTGAAGGACTTACTAAGCAGCAGGAATTAGCAAAAAGCCAGATGACTAAAGCTTTTGAGAGTGGTATCGGGCAGATGCAGGGATATCAGGAACAGATTTCTAATGCCAAGGCTGATGTGGGTAACAGAATTACAAGACTTGACCTTACTAAGTCAAGACTCACAGAACAGAAGACTAATTTTACAAGTCTTAAGTCTGAGAATGAAGATATTGACCTTGAGGAGGTTGTTATATCTTATACTTCTGCCCAGCTTGTATATAATGCGGCACTGTCAGCAGCAAGCAAGGTAGTACAGCAGACATTACTTGATTTTATTGGATAGAAAATGATAATCAAAGCGTTTTAATGGAGGGTATTAAGGTGAAGGTAGATACTAGATGGTTTGGAACGATTGATATTGATGATGAGAAGATTATAACATTTGACCTTGGGGTTATTGGCTTTGAGGACTGTAAAAAGTTTACACTTATATACGATGTGGATAAGGGAGACGAGGCATCAATAATGTGGTTACAGTCATTAGATGAGCCAGAACTTGCTCTTCCAATGTTAAAGCCGGAGCTTATTAAAGAAGACTATGATCCGATAGTTGAAGATGAGATGTTAAAGGCTCTTGGAAGTGATATTAAAGAAGCTGATCTTATAGTGTTTTGTGTACTTACTGTTCCGGCAGATATTACTAAGATGACAATTAATTTCAAAGCTCCAATCATTGTCAATGCTGATACATTAAAGGGTGTACAGCTTATAGCCGACAACAATGATTATGAAGTCAGATATCCTATTTATTCAATTCTTGAAGAAAGGAAAGGTGAGTAGAATGCTGGCATTATCAAGGAAAAAAGATGAAGCTATAATAATTAACGATGACGTAGAAGTCACAGTTATCGAGATTAAAGGAGATCAGGTTAAGCTTGGAATAACAGCACCTAAGTCTGTTCCAATCTACAGAAAAGAAGTATATGTACAGATAAAGGATGCTAATAAGGAAGCTACACAACAGGCAATTGATGTTAAGGCACTTAACCAACTCTTTAAGAAATGATAGTTACATTTGTTATAACAATTGTAATGATTTATAATGAATATAATTAATATATAATATTATATTATGGCATTAGAATGCCGATATAGGGTTTAGAAACTGAGTAAAGTGCAATAAATACGGGAAAAGGATTTCTTTACTGCACTAGGATATATATTGCAGAATTGTAATATTGGTTAATATCGGTTTGAGAACATTTTTTATAACCACACGGAGGTGAAGGATAATGGGAATTGATAAAATGAGCATAGCTGCCAATTACCATAATCAGGCAGTTCAGGCAACACAGATTAATAAGGTTAATGTTCAGACTTCTTCTGATACAGCAGCAAAGGAGATGACAGCAGATAGTAAAGTCAGTACAGCATCGACAGTGCAGATAACCAATACACAGAAGAGTGGTACTGACAATGGCGAATCTAATCTTGCACAGCAGAATGAGAAGAAAGAAGCAAGTATCAAGGAACTCAAAGATATACAGAAAGTAATTAATAGAAATACAATAGCAGAATTTGGTTATAATGAGCCAACTAACCGTATTACTATTAAGATTAAAGATAAGGACACTGATGAAGTCATCAAGGAGATACCATCAGAGAAGGCTCTTGAAATGCTTGCAAAAGCCTGGGAGCTTGCTGGTATCCTTGTTGATGAGAAGAGATAGGAGGTAATATTATGCCAATAAGATTATCAGGTATGGTTTCAGGTATGGATACAGAGTCGCTTGTAACAGCACTTGTATCAGGATATCAGTTAAAGAAAGACAATCTTGTAAAGGCTCAGACTAAGCTTTCCTGGAAACAGGAAAAGTGGAAGACTATGAATACAAGCATATATAGCTTTTATAGTGGAAAGCTTTCAGCAGCGAGGTTTGGTAAAGCATACAGCCTTAAGAAGTCAACTGTATCTAATTCAAGTGTAGCTACAGTTACAGCAAGTTCAAGTGCGGTAGCTGGAGACCAGACATTAAAGGTTAAAGAACTTGCATCATCGGGTTATCTTACAGGTGGTGAAGTTACTAATAAATCAGACAGCACATCAAAGATAACAGGTTCAAGCAAGTTATCAGCTATAACAAATAAGACGTCTGGACAGGGAAGTGTTACACTTTCTGTTGATGGTAAGTCAACTAATATAGAACTTACAGATGATATGACAGTTAATCAGTTCTTAGTAAAGCTTAAGGATGCTGGTGTACAGGCAAGCTTTGATGAGGCGAACCAGAGATTCTTTATAAGTTCCAAGACTTCTGGTAAAGATGGCGATTTTTCATTAGTAGCTAATGATACAGCTGGTAGAGACTCTTTGTATGAATTGGGACTTTATACAGATGATAAGACATCTACAGCAGAGTATACAAAATGGGCTGGCTATTATAATGCTGCGGATGGTACATATACATCAGCACTTGATGATATTATTAATAGTGCTTATGAGAGTAATAAGATAAGCTTTGATACAGTAGCACAGGAAAAGCTTGCAGCATATAGTAAAGCTTCTGCTACAGTTGATAGTTTTAATACTAAATATATGTCAGATACAGGTGTCACAGCTGAAGATAATGCTAAGGCACAGCTTACATCAAAACAGGCACAGCTTGATGCACTTATTTTAAAAGGCAAAGGCGGAGATAATGATAGTGATTTTGATGAAAGTAAACTTACAGACGAAGAAAAAGAACAATATAAAACCCTTACAAGTTCTGTAGAAACACTTAAATCAGACATAGCTAACTACGATACAGCTAAGAAATCAATGGAAGACCTTAAAAATTATGTTAATATTGAGGTGAAAGATGGCAAGACAACTGTATCAGCTCTAAAAGAGACAGATTCAGCTGCTGGAGTTGCCAATATAGCTGCTGAGACTGCTGACAGGAATACTAAGATTAAGGCAGACCTTACAACACAGTATCAGAACAAAGCAAAGAATAGCTATGATATGATTAACGCAGCACATAAGTTTTCTAAGGGCGCATCAAGAAAAGTAGGACAGGATTCAGAAATTGAGCTTAATGGTGCTACATTTACAAGTAATAGCAATAACTATTCGATTAATGGCATTACAATACAGGTAACCGCTAAGACTAAGGATGATGAGCAGGTTACAATAACTACAGATACAGATGTAGATGCAATCTATAAGTCTATTAAAGATATGTTTACAGATTATAATAAGCTGATTAAGTCAATGGATGAAGCTTATAATGCAGACAGCTCTAAGGGATATGAACCACTTACAGATGATGAAAAGTCCGCAATGACAGATGATGAAGTTGAAAAGTGGGAGACTAAGATTAAGGACTCACTGCTTAGAAAGGATGATACTTTAAGCAGTATTATCAATACTATGAAGAATGATATGGCTTCATCATTTACAATTAACGGAAAGTCGTATGCTTTATCAAGCTTTGGTATAGCAACACAGGGATATTTCTCATCAGGTGAGAATGAAAAAGGTGTATATCATATTGATGGTGATTCAGATGACTCTGTTTCATCGGGTAATGATGATAAGTTAAGGGCGGCAATAGCAAGTGATCCGGAGACTGTAGTTTCGTTCTTCTCACAGCTTGCTACAAAGCTTTATACAGATTTAGGTAATAAGATGGCTACATCTTCAGTGAGCAGTGCTTATACAGTATATAATGACAAGCAGATGACTAAGCAATATTCAGAATATACAACTAAGATAAGTGATGCAGAGACTAAGATTACAACTTGGGAAGATTACTATTATAGTAAATTCTCAGCTATGGAATCAGCTTTATCAAAGCTTAACTCGCAGACATCATCAATGTCTGGTTTATTTGGAAATTGATAATTGGGTATTGATTTAATTCTATATTAAGGATAATATGGTAATAGGAATATAAGGTGTTTATGACATCAGGAGAGAGGACAAGTTATGATATATAATCAGAATATGGCACAGCAGTATAACCGCAATAAGATATTAACAGCGACACCGGCTGAGCTTACGTTATTATTATATGAAGGTGCAATTAAGTTTTGTAATATTGCTCAGGTTGCAATAGAAAAGAATGATACAGAAAAGGCACATACTAATATAGTAAAGGCAGAGATGATTATAGAAGAGCTTCAGTCAACACTTAATCGTAAATACCCGGTAGCAGAGGATTTTGATAATGTGTACAAGTATATCTACAGCCTTTTAGTTGATGCTAATATGAAGAAAGATACACAAGTTCTTGATCAGGCATTAGCTGAATTAAGAGGAATGAGAGATACTTGGAAAGAAGTTATGGTAAAAGCCGGTAATTAATAATATAAAGGTATGGTCAAATAGTAATTTAACTATACCTTTATGATATCAAGATGGTGGTAATAGTATATGATTACAGAGAATTATCTTCAGATAATGATAGACAGTCTTCTTAAGAAGATAGAGATACTTAAGAAAGTATCTGAGCTGAATGAGCAGCAGAGTGCTTTGCTTGATGATAAAGAATTCGATGGAGATAAGCTTCAGAGTAATATGGAGAGTAAAGCTGCATATATAGATGAGCTTAATTCACTTGATGAGGGCTTTCAAGCTGTATTTGACAGAGTAAAAGAAGATGTAGAAGAGTATAAGGCTGATTATAAGGAATTAATAATTAGATTACAGGAGCTTATAAGAGAAGCTACATCCTTAAGTGCGACTATACAGGCACAGGAATCAAGAAACAAAGTCAGAGTTGATATTAAGTTCAGGCAGTTAAAGGATAATGCTAAGACAGCCAAGCGAAGTGTAAGTATGGCTAATAAGTATTATCAGAATATGAGCAGGGTAAGTTCTGAACCGCAGTTTATGGATCAGAAGAAATAATACATATATTTACCAATATTTTAATGCAGCTAGGTAATAAGTATATTTCAGTATTTTGACATTTGCATTAAAAAATATTAAAATAAGTTTATATTAGGGCTAAAGTTAATAAACAACAGTCCGATATAATATATAACAGGAGCAATCCTGAACAATTTAATTATGGGTGGCAGGGACGCCACCAAGAATTCAAGGAGGAAACTATTATGGTAGTACAACACAATCTTACAGCAATGAACGCTAACAGACAGTTAAGTGGAGTTCAGAGTGCACAGCAGAAGTCAACAGAGAAGTTATCATCTGGTTACAGAATTAACAGAGCTGGTGATGATGCTGCAGGTCTTTCAATTTCAGAAAAGATGAGAAGTCAGATCAGAGGTCTTAATAAGGCTGTTTCTAATGCTCAGGATGGTATCTCATTAGTACAGGTAGCTGAAGGTGCTCTTAACGAGACACATTCAATTCTTCAGAGAATGAACGAATTAGCAACACAGGCAGCTAACGATACTAATACATCAACAGATAGAAATGCTCTTCAGAAGGAAATGGATCAGCTTACATCAGAAATCGATAGAATTCGTTCTACAACTCAGTTCAACTCAATGAACTTACTTGATGGTTCTTTCACAGGAAAGGAATTACAGGTAGGTGCATTATCAGGACAGAAGATTTCTATCTCAATTGGTAATATGAATTCTTCTAAGCTTAAGATTAGCGGACTTAAGGTTAGCTCATTCTCATCAGCAGGAAAGGCAATGGCAGCTATTCAGAAGGCTATTAATTCAGTTTCTACTCAGAGATCTAAGCTTGGTGCTCTTCAGAACAGACTTGAGCATACAATCAACAACCTTAACACAACAAGTGAGAATACATCAGCAGCTGAATCACGTATCCGTGATGTAGATATGGCTACAGAGATGGTTGAATACAGCAAGAACAATATTCTTGCTCAGGCTGGACAGTCTATGCTTGCACAGGCTAATCAGGCTAATCAGGGTGTTCTTTCACTCTTAGGCTAATTAGGTAGTTGAAGTTATAATACTATCATAGAGGCTGTGACTTTAACAAGTATTTGTTATTGTCACAGCCTTTTTTAAAATTTTTAAATTAAGGGGTTAAGTCTATATCAAAATATCCGATATATATTGCAGTTAAGTTTTGGAAGACTTATATACATTTTATTAATTACAATATATATTTAAGGATAAGTAAGACATTCAGGGAGGAATTATTAATGGTAGTACAGCATAATCTTACAGCAATGAACGCTAACAGACAGTTAAGTGGAGTAACAAGTGCACAGGCTAAGTCAACAGAGAAGTTATCATCAGGTTATAGAATTAACAGAGCCGCAGATGATGCAGCAGGTCTTTCTATTTCAGAGAAGTTAAGAAGCCAGATTAGAGGTCTTGACAAGGCTGCTTCTAACTCACAGGATGGTATTTCATTAGTACAGGTAGCTGAAGGTGCTCTTAACGAGACACATTCAATCTTACAGAGAATGAATGAATTAGCAACACAGGCAGCTAACGATACTAATACATCAACAGATAGAGCTTCTATTCAGAAGGAGATGGATCAGCTTACATCAGAGATTGATAGAATCCGTTCAACAACTCAGTTCAACTCAATGAACTTACTTGATGGTACATTCAAAAATATGAAGCTGCAGGTAGGTGCATTATCAGGACAGAGTATTGTAATTTCTATTGATAATATGAATGCATCTTCACTTAAGATTAGCGGACTTAAGGTTAGCTCATTCTCATCAGCAGGAAAAGCAATGGCAGCTATTCAGAAGGCTATTAATTCAGTATCTGTTCAGAGATCTAAGCTTGGTGCTATTCAGAACAGACTTGAGCATACAATTAACAACCTTAACACAACAAGTGAGAATACATCAGCAGCTGAATCACGTATCCGTGACGTGGATATGGCTACAGAGATGGTTGAATACAGCAAGAATAACATTCTTGCACAGGCTGGACAGTCTATGCTTGCACAGGCTAATCAGGCTACACAGGGTGTTCTTTCACTTCTTCAGTAATATTAAAAGAATATATATTAATACATGGACTGTCATTATATCTGGCAGTCCTTTTTTATAATGAGGTTTCGATGAAGGTATTATATTGCAGCTGGTATGAGAATTCCAAGAAGGATATGGTTAAAGCACTTGATATATTAGCAGATGAAGTGTTTGTTATAGAGCATAGCGTTAAGGAGTATATTGGGGATAACAAAGAAGTTGAGTATGAAGTTATAGACATATTATCTAATGGAATAGATGTTGTTATATCGTTTGATTTTCTTCCTATGTTATCAGATACATGCAGTAATTATGGAATAACGTATATTTCGTGGATATATGATTGGCCTAATTATACGTTATATTCCAAGGCAATATATAATAAATGCAATGAAATATATTTGTTTGAGAGAGATGGGATTAAATTATTATCAAAATATGGTATGGGTAATATACAGTATGCAAGTCTTGCAGTTGATACAGACAGGCTTGACAGGCAATTAGGAAAAGATATTGATAATACAAGCTATGAGTATGATATAAGCTTTGTGGGAAATATGAATCCTGACCTGAAAAGTGTATTGATGAGCAAAGATGTATCTTCATATTATGAAGGCTACATTAATGGACTTGCTAATGCACAGCAAAAAATATATGGATACAATATAATTAATGATATTGTGGATAGTGAGTTCGTAGATAAATATTTATATGCAGCGTGTGCTGATATGGATAATATTGCTGTGCCACACGAACATGTGCTGTCTTCCCAGATTAATAAATATGTGACAGGAGTTGAGAGGGTCAATTTATTAAGAAAGATAGCTGATAAATATATGGTGGATATATTTACAGGAAGCAGGGATTTAGATATTGCTAATGCTGATATTCATAGTGGTGTAGATTATTATAGTGAAATGCCAGTAATATTCAGAAAGTCCAGAATTAATTTAAATATAACCCTTCGTTCAATTACTACAGGTATTCCGCTCAGAGTATATGATATATTAGGTGCAGGAGGATTCTGCCTTACTAATTATCAGGAAGATATTGAACAGTTATTTAAAAATGGTGAAGAACTGGTTATGTTTACTGGTGAGAATGATATGCTTAATAAGATAGATTATTATATGTGCCACGAAAAAGAAAGGATGGAAATAGCTGTTAATGGTCATAGAGCTGTTAAAAAGTTTGATTACATTTATGTATTGAAGCATATATTAGGTGTTGATTAGTATTGGAGGGATAATATTGGATATATCAGTATGTATAATTACTAAGAATGAAGCAGACAAGCTGGAAAAGTGTCTGCTTTCATTAAAAAAATATAATTTACAAATAGTTGTAGTTGATACTGGTTCAACAGATAATACATCTGTAATTATTGATAAATATGCAGATATAAGTGGCAGCTATAAGTGGTGTGATGATTTTTCAAAGGCGAGAAATTATTCAATCAGCCTTGCAGGTAATGACTGGATTCTCGTACTTGACAGCGATGAATGGATTGAAAAGATGAATATAGATGAAGTAGCTGCTATTATAAGCAATCAATCAGTGAATTGTACGGGGAAAATAGAACTAATTAATAATATTAATTATGATAATGAATTGACCAGGGGTGTAGAGAGAATAACACGCCTGTTTAACAGAAAGCGGTGTCATTATGAGGGAAGAATCCACGAGCAGGTTGTAAGTATTGATAAAAATGTAGTTACAGCCGTAGATGTTCCGATAACAGTTGGTCATTCAGGATATATGGGAAGCGTTGATAATAAGAAGAAAAAGGCAGAGCGTAACATAAGGCTGTTAGAGCTTGAATTAAAAGAAAATGGTCCGGATGCATATATATATTACCAGTTGGGTAAGAGCTATTATATGCAGGGAGATTATAAAAATGCATCTGGGAATTTTGAAAAGGGCTTATCCTTTGATTTAGATCCAAAGCTTGAGTATGTTCAGGATATGATTGAAACATATGGATATTCACTGCTTAATGAGAAGAGAATTCCTGAAATGATGTTTCTTCAGAATATATATAGTGAGTTTGCGGTAAGTGCAGATTATGTATTTTTAATGGGACTTGCATATATGAACAATGGATTGTTTGATAAGGCGATAGAGGAATTTAATAAGGCTAAGTCATATAAATTATGTAAGATTGATGGTTGTAACAGTTATAAAGCTGATTATAATATTGGCGTTATATATGAGTGTCTTGGCGATACAGCAAAGGCGGTATTAAGTTATAAGAAATGTCAAAGTTATGAACCGGCATTAAAAGGATTAAAAAGGCTTGGCTGTAATTAGCCAAGCTGTGAAATAATCTTATCAATATCAGATAATAAATGTAAATCCTGTTTATCAATCTTATTATTAATGAATTTATTGGATTGTACAGGAAGTTTAATATATTTATTAATATAAGTCCTAATATCGGTAATTCTGTTCGTTAGTATGTATGCAGGAATTGAATTGCTGGAATTAAGACAACAGTTAAGGGCTAAGGAACATAGATTATATATTCCGTATTCAACAGCATATTGAATATCTGTATAATCAGGCAGAACAGATAACTGGCTGTAAGCTGCTTCAATAGCACTGATGACGTTATTGTAATAGTTGTTGTAGTCAATATGCTTAGAGATTGAAGCTGCACTATTCTTATAGCAATAAAGGATTTCTTTAACATTGCCTATGCTGGAAGCTGTAGCGAATAAATACATAAGTGTTTCAAAATCTTCAAGTATGCAGTGTTCCCTGAATTGAAGTCCTATGCGGTCAAGAAAAGATTTCTTAATAAGCTTTGACCAGAAATATCCACCACTTGCGATTAATTCACTTCTTTTATAGCCATTGAGTTCACCGGTTAATTCATCAGAAGCGTGGACAATGGCTGAATCTTTTGCTTCGTTATAATATCCACAATCAACAATATCATAATTGCCTGAGATTGCTTTAGCATACATTTTCTCAAACATATCAGGAACTGCGATATCATCACTATCCATAAAACCAATATAATCGCCGGAAGCATACGATAAACCGATGTTTCTTGCACCGCCAGCACCGTGGTTCTCATCAAGATTAATTAAAAGAACTTTGTCAGAAAATTGTGCTTCGCAGTCAGCAAGTATTTTCAGTGAATTGTCAGTTGAGTAATCATTTACAAGAATTAACTCAATATCCGTAAGAGTCTGGGTGACAAGACTGCTTAAGCTGTCAATAAGAGTCATTTCAGAATTGTAAACTGGCATAATAACAGATACTTTTGGCATATTAAACTTTATCCTCCCTGATATATGTGATAAAATTATTATAACATATACTTAATGATAAATGGAGATGAGTGTGGAAATAAATTTCCGTATGGGGCTTTGTGTCTGCACATATATGTAAAAATAGTTAAGAATAAAATGTGCGTAGAAATTAAGAGTGGTATGAGCACAATTAGCGACAAGATGGATGGTGCCTTGCTGGGTGTAAGGAATATTAACCATAAATATATTGTAGTAGAAATGAGGAAATATGAAAAAAGTAAGCGTGATTATTCCGTGCTATAATGCCGTAAAGTGGCTGCCTAAGTGCTTTATGTCACTTGTAGGACAGAGCATTGGAATCGATAATCTGGAATTGATATTTGTTAATGATGCCTCCACGGACGATGGACAGACGTGGAATATGCTTAATGAAATAGAAAAGGCATATCCGGAATCTATAATAATAATAGACCTTCCTCATAATAGAAGACAGGGCGGTGCAAGAAATGAAGGGTTAAAGTATGCTTCCGGTGAATATATAGCATTTGTTGATGCAGATGACTGGGTGGAAGCGGAATTATTTGAAAAGACATATTCCAGGGCGAAAGAGAAAGATGCTGATATAGTACAGTTTAATTATAATTATTATTTTGAAAATGTTGGCATTATTCCTAATAAGAATGAAGTGACTGATGAGTATTTTGAAATAAAGTCATCAGACGATAGAAAAAAGATGCTTGTTATGGAAAAATTCACATATGGATGCTGGAATAAGCTGTATAAAAGGTCAATGGTTATTGATGCCAATACAGCATTTGCAGAAAATGTTATATACGAAGAACCATTATTTGTGTATCCATTACTCTTTTATGCTAATAAATTGGTGAAAATGGCCGATAAATTATATATATATAGACAGAACAATAACGGAACTATGCGTAATGATATGAAGGAGAAAGAAACTTTATTTCAGCATAGCCAGGTTCAGTTAATGGTCTGGGAGTTTATGAAGAATACTTCATATTTTAAAGAATATTATGAGGAGATTAAGCTGTATTTTCTTCATACATATTTATATGAAATTCTTGATTTTGCAAAGCAGAGAGAAATAACAATAGATTATGAGCGATATGTTCCACTTGCTAAGAAAGCATTAAGCGAGGTTAAAGATATAACGAAGTCGCCATATAGTGCAATACTTGTTAAACAGATGGCATTATATAAGCTGATTGAGAGTGGACTTACTAGACAGCAGTATATTGGATATATTGATAAGATTTAAGAGGTAGCAAGGATGCTGGAGTTGGATGATAATTATTTCAAGGAAGAAGAAAGATGTGGGTTTAAGATTTCATCTATGATGAAGCGTGCGTGGGTTGTAGAGATGGAACTTGCCTGTGAATTATTGGATATATGTAATCAGTATGGACTTAGAATATATGCATCCTGGGGAACTCTTTTAGGAGCTGTAAGACATAAAGGGTTTATTCCCTGGGATGATGATATAGACTTTGATATGCCAAGAGAAGACTATATGAAGTTGCTGGATATATTTAAGAATAAGGATATTTATACTGATTTCTATGTAAGCAGTCTATATACAGAGGGAACGCATTGTCAGCCAAGCGCTGCGATTATGAATTATAATAAAGTGCCTCTGCCTCTGGAAATTCAAAATAAATTCTACAATTTTCCATATGTTGCAGGAATAGATATTAATCCGATGGATTATGTTCCGAGAGATAAAGAGTTTGCTGAAACACAGTTGCTTGTTTATGGAATTATATATGACGTTGCACAAAGATATGAAGAGCTGAGTAAAAATGGCGAATTAGAGTCAAGGTTAGTTAAGATAGAAGATATATGTAAAACTAAATTTATAAGAGATAATACATTAAAACAGCAGTTATGGAGAATGTCGGACAATATTGCAATGTTATCAAATAGGGAAGAGTCAGATTATTTATGTGAAATGGGTCGAAGAATTCGTGGACAGATGAATTATATTATGCCTCTTGAATGGTTTGATGAAACAGAATGGGTTCCATTTGAGTATATCAAAGTCCCAGTACCTAAAGGGTATGATGGTATATTGAGACTTAATTATGGTGAAGAATATATGAAACCAAGGAGAACGGGAGCGGCACATAGTTACCCATTTTATAAGAAACAGCAGGAATATTTGGAACAGCATACATAAATATAAGCTGTAAATTGTTGTGAGAATACATTTAGTTAATCTGAATGCATAATCATGGAGGATTATTAATGAAGAAAGTTATTACATATGGAACATATGATTTGTTCCATGAAGGACATTATAAATTGCTTGAAAGAGCTAAGGCATTAGGAGATTATCTTATAGTTGGTGTTACAACAGAACATTTTGATGAGTGGCGTGGAAAAATAAATGTAGTTGACCCTATTATGAAAAGAATAGAAAATGTCAAAAAGACTGGCTTTGCGGATATGATTATAGTTGAAGATCACGAAGGTCAGAAGATAGAGGACATTCAGAAATATGGTGTAGATATATTTACGGTTGGTTCAGACTGGGTAGGAACATTTGATTATTTAAAAGCATTCTGTGATGTTGTTTATTTGGATAGGACACCTAATATATCGTCAACAATGCTTAGAGGAAGCAATTATAAAATTACTAAAATGGGTATAGTAGGAACAGGGCGTATTGCAGAAAGATTTGTTGCCGAGGCAAGATATGCAAGTGGGCTTATTGTTACAAGTGCCTATAATCCGGATATAGAGAGCGTGAATAAATTCAAGAAAAAGTGTTCTGAATATGAAATTGCAATTGAAACAGAACAGTATGATAGATTTCTGGAAAATGTAGATGCTGTATATATAGCATCTACACACGAGACTCATTATGACTATGTAAAGAAAGCATTACTTGCACATAAACATGTTCTATGTGAAAAACCATTAGCGTTTACCAAGAAAGACAGTGAAGAGCTATATGATATTGCTTCTGATAACAATGTTGTACTTATGGAAGCTATAAAGGCGGCATATTGTCCAGGATTTCAGCAGCTGCTTAATGTTGTTCAAAGTGGAAAAATAGGAGAAATATGTGATGTGGAGGCCTGTTTTTCAAGAATTGCATCTGTTAATTCAAGAGAAAGGACAGATGCAAAGTATGGCGGAGCATTTCTTGAATATGGTGGTAATGCACTTATGCCAATAATAAAAATATTGGGCAAAGATTATAAATCAGTGTCTTTTGACAGTATTAATAATGAATTGGGTACAGATGATTATACAAAAATTCAGATAAGATATGAAAATGCTATGGCAACTGCAAAGGTTGGTATGGCGGTTAAATCAGAAGGACAGCTTATAGTTGCAGGAACAAAAGGCTATGTTATAGCACAGTCACCTTGGTGGCTTACAGAGAAATTCGATGTAAGGTATGAGGATGAAACAATAATAGACCATTATGAACCTAAATTTGTAGGCGATGGACTTAGATATGAAATAAGTGAGTTCGTTGCTAAGATAAGAGGAAATGGAGAAAAGTCATACAAGCTTACAGCTGGTGAATCTATTGCAATAACAGCAATAGTTGAAGAATTTGTTAAGAAAAAGAATATTATTTAAAGGTGGAAAAGTAAATGTATTATGTGAACCCCAATTTAGTTAATTTACATAGAATAGTTTATCAGAATAATAGAAAACAGTATTTAAGATTAGACTTAAATGAAAATCCAGGAGGACTTCCTCAGGAATTTATTGATGAAGTATTAAAAGATATTACACCAAAGTTTGTATCACAGTATCCAGAGACATTAGAGTTTGAAACATGCTTAGCTCAATTTTTAAATGTAAATAATGACAATATATGTCTTGTTAATGGCTCATCAGAAGGAATAAGACATATTATTGAAGCATTTTCAGCACCGGGAGGAAAAATAGTCGGTGTTGTTCCATCATATGCTATGTATCAGGTGTATGCACAGATGTATGGCAGAGAATTCATACAGGTTAAATATGATGATGATTTAACAATATCAGCAGACACGATAATAGATGCACTTAACGAGGATGTAGATTTATTAGTGCTGTTAAATCCTAACAATCCAGTGGGAAATGCATATAGTAATGAAGAATTTGAAAAGATACTTGAAGCAGCTAAGAAATATGAAATTACTATTTTAGTTGATGAAGCGTATATGTATTTTTATGATAACTCATTTATCCAATATGCGGTTAATAATCCACATATATTATTGACAAGAACATTTTCAAAGTTGTTCTCACTTGGAAGTTTAAGACTTGGATATGTTGTGGGCCAGCCACAGGAAGTAAAGATGATTGCTAATCTTTGCACGCCTCATAATACTAATGCATTTGCAATGAAATTTGCACAGGCAATAATAGAAAAAGATGGAATGTTAGATGATCTGATTGAGAAGCAGTTAACAGGAAAGAAATATATAATTGACCAGTTAGTGGCTAATGGATATAAGGTTAATGCTAAGGAGGGCAATTTTATATTTATAAAACCAAGAAATGTAGATGCTGATGAAATAGTGAATAAGATGAAAAATGAAAAGAAGATATTAATAAAATCTTATTCTGGTATTGGCTCACTTGGAAAATGCTTAAGAGTTACAACAGGTGAAAGACAGTATATGGAACAGTTCTTAGAAGCATTATTGGATATTGATAGATAATTTATTAGAAAAGAGAAGATTATGACTGAATTATTACTTGATGAGGCATTTTATAAAGCGGAGGTTCGAGCAGATTATTATGTGTCGGAAGAAATGAAACATATATGGGCAGTTGGACTCGATTTATGGCAGCAATTTGATTCAGTTTGCAGGAAACATAATTTAAAATATTATGCAGCATATGGAACATTACTCGGGGCTGTAAGACATAAAGGGTTTATACCTTGGGATGATGATATTGATTTATGTATGATGCGTGATGATTATGAGAAATTAAAATTAGTTGCAAAAGATGTGTTTAAAGAGCCTTATTATTTTCAGGACTGGTATAATTCCTGTGGCAGAACCTGGTGTTTTTCAAAGCTTAGGAACAGTAGTACTACAGCAATAGAATTTCCAGATAAGGGAAAAGAATTTAATCAGGGAATGTTTATAGATATTAATGCGTTAGATGAATTTGATGATGGTGTTAATACTGATAAAGTATTTAAGAAGGTTCAAAGAGAACTATTTGACTGCATAAACAATCCTATAAAAATGTTAAAAGGGGTGCTTGCTGGAGAAAAATTTACAATGGACACAGATACAGTCGTCCAATTATCAAATGATTATATAAGTGCAGAGCATATATTTGAGCAATTAACATTAGATAATTGGGGGCAGTCAGATATGGTTGGATATTATGTAGATGAAGTAAGAGACAATGACAGATATTTTTCCAAAGCAGCATTTAATGAAACAATTTATATGGATTTTGAAGGCTTTAAGATGCCAGTACCAGCAGGGTATGATGAGGTGCTAAAAAAATGGTATGGAGATTATATGACACCAAGACAGGGTGGTGGATGTCATAAAGGAGCATTGATAGATCCATTTAAACCATATACAGATTATTTAAAGAAGGAACAATAGGTATAATATGTTTAACCGGACTCAAAAAGATATTTTACAGCTGCTGAATACGCTGCTGAATTTTCAGAAAAGCATAATAAACATCAATACGAAAGAAGAATTGAATGAATGTCTTATCAAATGTCAGGAAGCAGCTATTAGTGTTGGAAATGAAATTGAAAAGAATGATTCAGATTTAAAGTATATTGTCAGTGAATTAGAGCAGTATTGTGAGATTATATATAGTATTTCACAGACAGACAGTTATGCTGAAATAGAAAAATATTTCAAGCTGATAAATGATATAGTTAATAGTGTTATTAAGCAGATTAAAGAAGTTAAGGTTAAATATAGAGTAGTGTTTCTTCCATATAAAGCAGATATGTGGGACAGCCTTGAAAGTATATGGGTTGAATTTGCAAAGGATAACAGATTCGACTGTAAGGTTGTTGCAATACCATATTTTGATGCAAATAGACAGACTGGGCAATGGGAGCCACGTTATGATGCACTTAGATTTCCAAAGAATGTACCGATAGTACCTTTTGAGGAATATAATCTTGGAGAAATGCAGCCGGATTTAGCGTTTATACATAATCCATTTGATAAATATAATCTTGTTACATCGGTTCATCCTGATTATTATACAGTGGAATTAAAGAAATATATAAAGCATTTAGTGTATGTTCCTTATTATGTTAATTCAGGTTTTATATCAGACCAATATAAGCAGCTGCCAGCATTATTAAGGTGTGACAGCATAGTTGTCCAATCAAAATCAGCTAAAAAATCGTGTGAGAAAGAAAGATTTTTTGATAAGGTAATAGCTTTAGGCTCACCCAAATTTGATAAATTAATTAATAGTAAAGATAAAGTCAGCGTGCCAGAAGAATGGATTCAAAAATCAGCAGATAAGAAAAAGATTATGTTGAATACAACTATAAGTGATTTGTTAGGATTTGAGGGCAATGATAAGTCTTTGATTAATAAATTAAGAAATTTATTTGATATAGTTTCACAAAGAAAGGATGTTGTTATTATATGGCGTCCACATCCATTGCTGGAAGCAACAATTAAATCACTAAGAGTAGAGCTGATAGAAGATTATAATGCATTAATAAATGAATTTATCAGTTGCGATTATGGAATATATGACAAAACAGGAGATGTATCCAATACAATAATATATTCAGATGCATATATAGGTTCTGATTACAGCTCCGTTATCAATATGTTTGAGGTATTAGGGAAACCTATTTATTTGTTAAATAGTAATATTATATATGATAATTCAAAAGGCAGTTTACCAGCAGATAAGGCATTTAGTAAGCCATCTGTATATGCGTATTTTGCAGCCAGAGAGTCAGAAGAATATGCAATTAATAATTTTTTGGATGATCTTGTAAATGATAATTTAGAAAATGTAACAGAGAAAGAAATTGTTGAGAGCAGGAACTTGGCAGAAAATTTAGATGGCACTTGTGGAGAGAAGATTTATAGATATTTTTCTGAAAAGCTCATTAAGGAGGAAATTTAGAATGGCAGTATTTCCAGATAGTTATTTTGAAACAGAAATTCGAGAAGGATTTGAAGTCCAGTCAATGATGAAGCGTGCGTGGGCAGGTCAAATAGAAGTTATGGAAGAGATACGCAAGGTTTGTGAAAGACATAATATAAAGTGGTTTGCAGATTATGGGACATTATTGGGGGCGGTAAGACATAAAGGATTTATACCCTGGGACGATGATATCGATATCGGAATGAAAAGAGATGACTTACAGAATTTTATTAAGTATGGAAAAGATGAACTGCCAGAGGAATATAAGATTTTATGTATGGATTTAGAACCAGAGTATGATTCATTAATCGTAAGGGTTGTTAATTCGACTACGATATCTGATGATGAAGCCAGAATGAAAAAATATCATGGTTGTCCATATGTATTGGGCATTGATATATTTCCACTTGATTATCTGTCAAGAGATAAGGAAGAAAGAGAACTTCATATAGAAGTTGTAAATATTATATTAGGAGCTATTGAAAATGTTGCATCTCCAGATATTTCTAAAGAAGATGTAGATGATTATATAAGACAGGTAGAGCAGTTAACAGGTACTGCAATAGATAGGACAGTTCCTCTTAAAATAGCATTACTTAGATTAGCGGAGAAATTATGCAGTATATATGGTCCGGAAGATGCAGATGAAGTTGCTGGAATATGGAGATTAATCTGGCAGAATAATTTTCATTTTCCTAAGGAATGGTTTGATGATTTGATTGAAATTCCGTTTGAAACAGTAACAGTGCCAGTACCTAGGGAATATGATAAAATTTTAAGAATTAAATTCGGAGATAATTATATGACTCCAATTAAGGAGATTACTCATAATTATCCATTTTATAAAGAACAGGATAAAATAATACAAGAAATGCGTGGTAATTAAAGTTTCCACAGATTAGAAAGAGGTAATTTATAATGAATACAATTGTAAAGTTATCAGATGAACAGCATAGAAATCTACAGTTAAACGAGCTTGAGTTAATTGTTGAAGTAGATAGAATATGTAGAAAATACAATATAGATTATTCTCTTGATGGAGGAACACTGTTAGGAGCGGTAAGACATAAAGGATTCGTTCCGTGGGATGAAGATGCAGATGTTATCTTTACAAGACATGAATACGCTAAATTTTACAGAGCTTGTAAAAAAGAATTAAAAAAGAATGAATTCTTTTTACAGGAATATAGGACAGACCCATATTATAGATGGGGCTATGCCAAATTAAGACATAAAGATACTGAATATGTAAGAAGTGGGCAGGAGCATTTAAAATATAAAACAGGAATATGCATAGATGTATTTGTTGTGGATAATGTACCTGATAATAAAATAGGTAGGAGTTTATTTTATATATACAATGTTTTGCTTAGAAAAATATTATATTCAGAAATAGGTAAGGATAAGGGGAATAATATATTACTTAGAAGTATATATAATCTTTTGTACAGAGTTCCTAGAAATGTAGTATTTAAGATGAGAAATGCAGTTGCATATAAATGTAACAAGAAAGATACAGAACTTGTAAGTCATTTACTTTATCCATATCCTAAAAAGGATTGTAAATATGGAATGCCAGCAGAATGTTTTTCAGAATATATAGAGCTGGAATTTGAAGGCATGAAGTTTAAAGCAATAAAAGATTATGATAGATATCTTACATTATTATATGGTGATTATATGACGCCACCACCTGAAAAAGACCGTAATAGTCTAAATGTTGCTGCATCAAAAATATTAACTAAAGAAATTACGTTACAGGAAATACAGGATAGATATAAAAAAGAAAATATATAACAAAAGGTGTGATAATATGGCAAATATTGCATTAATAATAGCAGGTGGTTCGGGTGTACGTATGCATCAGGACATACCTAAGCAGTTTCTTACAGTTAACGAAAAACCAGTAATAGTCTATACATTAGAAGCATTTCAAAATCACGCGGATATAGACAGTATAGCTGTAGTTTGTCTTGAAGGCTGGGAACAGGTATTAAGAGCGTATGCTAATCAGTTTAATATATCCAAGTTGGAATATATTGTAAAAGGTGGAGATAATGGACAAGGTTCTATAAGAAATGGCGTATATGAACTTGCGCAGCATTTTAATAAAGATGATATAGTGCTTATTCACGATGCAATCAGACCGATGGTATCACAGGAGATTATATCAGACTGCATAGTTAAGACAAAGCAGTATGGTTGTGCTATAGCTACAATACCTTGTGCAGAAGCTATGTTAAGTACTGAAGATGGTAAAATTTCAACAGGAAGTTATCCGAGGGATAATCTAAAGAGAACACAGACACCACAAGGATTTTATCTTGGTGATATATGTGATTTACACAAGAGGGCGCTTGAAGCAGGAATAACTAATTCAATAGCTTCGTGTACGCTTAAGATAGAAATGGGTGAGCAGGTTTATTTTTCAGCAGGTTCTGAAAAGAATATAAAGTTAACGACAGTTGATGATATAGATATATTTAAAGCATTGTTACTGGCAAAAAGATCTGACTGGTTAAAGGGATAAGATATGAATATATATAATAATGCTGTTTATATGGAAGATTTAAAAAATACCATAGATATGACAGTAGGAATAGAACAGTTAAAAAACAAAAAGATATTAGTGACAGGTGCAACAGGGACTATTGGCTCATATATAGTGGATACAATACTGGCATATAGTCATATATATAATGCTAATATATGCGTGTATGCTGCGTGCAGAAATAATGATAGATATAGTGAAAGATTCAGCCAGTGTCCATGTGAAGTACATTATGTAGAATATGATATGTTAAAAGACATAAAATTTGATATGGATATTGACTATATAATACACGCAGCAGGTAATGCATATCCTACAGCTTTTGCTAATAATCCGGTGGAAACAATAGTTGGTAATGTAAACAGTACATATAACATATTAGAGTATGCAAGAAAGCACAGCACAAGAAGGGTATTATACGTTTCTTCGGGTGAAGTATACGGGAATATAAGTGCTGATATAAATGGAGTTAAAGAAGAACAGCTTGGAAATGTAGATGTTCTTATGTCAAGATCCTGTTATCCATTGAGTAAAAGAACGACAGAAAATCTCGGCGTTTCTTATAATAAAGAATATGGAACTGATGTGGTGATAGTAAGACCCTGTCATACGTACGGTCCAACTATTACAAAGAATGATAACAGGGCTAATGCCCAGTTTATAAGAAATGCTATAGAAGGAAAAAACATAGTATTAAAAAGTTCTGGTGAGCAGATGCGTTCATATTGCTATGTTGCAGATTGTGCTGCTGGTATATTGACAGCATTAATTAATGGTAAAAGCGCAGAGGCATATAATTGTTCTAATCCTGATAGTGTGCTGACTATAGCAGATTTTGCTAAAACAATAGCTCAAATAGCCGGTACAAAGGTTATAATGGAAAATCCAACTAATCGGGATATTGCTAATAGAAGTCCAATAAGAAATCAGATATTGAATGCAGAAAAGCTATATAACCTGGGGTGGAAGCCGTTATATGGAATAGAAGAAGGAATTAGAAGTGTGCTTAATATATTAAAATAATAAACACTTAATAATATTAGGAGAAGACTATGGAAAATAATGTAAAATTAACAATTTTATGTGTAGTATATAATCATAAAGATTATATTAGAAGAACAATAGAAAGCTTTTTAAATCAAAAAACTGAATACAAATATGAAATACTTATTCACGATGATGCTTCAACAGATGGGACTATAGATATTTTAAAAGAGTACGAAAAGAACTATCCTGATATTATTAAGGTATTTTATGAACAGAAAAATAAATATAGAGAGAAAAAGCTTAAAGATGAGCTTTACAATATTGTAGAAAATTATGCAAAAGGTGATTATCTAGCCTGGTGTGAGGGTGATGATTATTGGATTGATAACTATAAGGTTCAATTGCAGCTTGATTATTTAGAAAATCACAGGGATTGCGTTATGACTGCACATAACGGAATATGTTATGATTGCAGAACAGGAGAAATGCAAGCTATAGATGGTTTTGATGAGGATAAGGATGTATCAATGCAGGAAATACTTATTCATAAGAAAAATTGTTTTCCAACAGCTTCTATGATTATGAAAAAAAATATGTTTATAATGGACAAGCCTTTTAATGAATGTAGTATAGGAGATTGGACATTAATGATATATTGTGCGACAAAAGGGAAAATACATTATTTTAACAGGATTATGTCTGTATATAGATATATGACAGCAGGATCGTGGTCAAAAAAAATTAATGAATTAGAAAATTATATAACATTTTCTTTAGATATGGCACGTTTTTTCACTGAGTTAAATATATATACCAAGAATGAATATAAAGAACAGGTAGATGGTATTATAAATGGATTCTATAAAGGGGCAGCTTTCTTTCTGCTAAATAATGAAGTTAAGGATGAAGCTTTATCAGAGTTAAAAAATATTGTAAATGATAGATTGTTATTTGATGTTGCGGTATATTGGAATGAATTAATACAGTATAAATATGAATATAAAAAAGAAATTGAAAGAATGTCACAATATGTAGAACAGCATAATAGAATATATGTGATGGGAACAGGAGATGTGTCTGGGATTATAACAGAATTTCTGCATAAAAGAGGATTGAAATTTGATGGATATGTCATTTCAAATAATCAAAGCACCAATGGAGTATTTTATGGTAAAAAGGTACTGCATTTACAAGATGTAAAAGGTAATAAGGATGATATAGGAGTGATAATTGCGATAAAGAAGAGATATCAGGAGGAAATAGAGAACTCTTTAAAAGATAATGGCTTTTCTGATTTTATATGGTCGATATTATAGAATGAGATAAGACCAGAAGGAAGTGTATATATGGTTATATGGGTAAAAGAATTTTCTGATTTTAGGATAGAATCATTATCAGCGTGGTTAAAAAAAAGCGTTAAGTTAAAAAAATTTAGTGGTTTTGAATATATAGATGAAACAGACTTTATTGTAATAAGTAATAAAGATACAAAAGTAGATAAAGATATACATAATGATTATAATATTGTTGTATTTGAAGAAATAGTAGATGAAGTTTCTATTCAGATAATGAATTATGTAAATTATAATTTTGATTATTATTATATAAGAAAATCTTTTAAATTAGCCGAAACATCGAATATTGAAAATATAATAACAGGTTCATCATATGGAAGATTAGATGTAAACGAAAAAGATATTCCTAATGCAATTAATTTATCACTTGAGTCACAGGATATGTATTATTCATTACAGGGAATAAAAAAAGTATGTGATAAAAGTAATAAAATTAGAAATATTATCATATGTTGTGGTTATTATTATTTTTTTAGTGATATGTCCAAAGGTAAGAACTTTAATAATATTAAAAATATATCAAATGTTTATATGACTTTATTTGGGAATGAAGCATATCACAATTGCCTAACAGTTATAGAACAGAATAATATATTAGATAATCCTATATTTGATGTTAATAAGATTGTAGACACATATAGTGATTATGAATATGATAGAGGCTATTATAATAAAGACGATCGTTTAAGAATTAAAAAAGCTGTTTATGGTGTAAATTGGTTGAAAACATCAGATTCGGATAGAGATAATTGGGGAAGAAAAAGGGCGGAATTACATAATAAAAATATAAACAGAAGGAAAACTTACAAAGAAAATTTGAATTATTTTAAGGAATTAGCTGCTTTATGCAAAAGTAATAATATTAATTTAATGTTTGTTGTTACACCAGCAACTGAAAGTTATAGAAAATATCTTGAGCCAGAGTTCAAAAAAGTATTTTATGATACTTTAAATATTATTAATTCTGAAATACATTTATTAGATTTGTTTGATAATGATATTTTTGTAACGGAAGATTTCATAGATACAGATCACTTATCAGATTCAGGTGCAGATAAGATGACGATGTTAATTAATGAAGCATTAGAAACTATGTAGATATTAAAAATGAATATTTAATAATGGAGATGAAAATCATGGAAGATAAAATATTAGTAACCAGACCATCAATGCCACCATTTGAAGAATATGTAAATGAAATAAAATCATTATGGGATAAGCATTGGATTACAAATATGGGAACATATCATCAGCAGTTAGAAGAAAAATTAAAGAATTATCTTGAGGTACCGAGTTTATCATTAATGGTAAATGGACATATGGGTTTGGAACTTGCAATTCAAGCTTTTGATTTTCCCGAGGGTTCAGAAATTATAACAACTCCTTTTACATTTATATCTACAACACATGCAATCGTTAGGAACAGGTTAAAACCGGTATTTTGTGATATAAAACAAAGTGATGGAACAATAGATGAAACTAAAATAGAAGATTTAATTACAGAAAATACAGTGGCAATTCTTCCGGTACATGTATATGGAAATGTATGTAATGTAGATGAAATTCAAAGAATAGCAGACAAATATAATTTAAAAGTTATTTATGATGCAGCACACGCCTTTGGAATTAAGTACAATGGAAAAGGCATAGGCAATTATGGTGATGCCAGTATATTTAGCTTTCATGCAACTAAGGTTTTTAATACCATTGAAGGTGGTGCTGTTACATTTTCGGATGTAAAATTATATGATAAATTATATAATTTGAAAAATTTTGGTATACGTGGCGAGGAACTAGTAGTTTCAATAGGTGCTAATGCGAAAATGAATGAATTTTCAGCTATTATGGGGCTTTGTAATTTGAAACATATAGATGAAACGATAAAAGCCAGAGAGAAAAGATGTAGCTATTATAATGAAAAAATAAGTGAATTAAAAGATATTCACTTGTTTAATAAAATAGATAATGTAGTAACTAATTATGCTTACTATCCAATCATTGTAGATAATAAAACAGATGGTATATCAAGGGATGGGTTATACAAATATTTGCGCAGTAAAGAGATTTATTCAAGAAAATATTTTTATCCAATAACAGCTGATCAAGCTTGTTTTAAGAATAAATATAGAAATAATCAATTAGACAATGCTAGAGAACTATCTGATAAAATATTGGTTCTTCCATTTTATGAAGATATACAGAAGAGTGAAATGGATAGAGTAATTGATGGTATATATGAATATGTTAATATTGGGAGAGATTAATTTTGAATAATAATAAAAAGAAAGCTCTTGTTTTAGCCGGGGGATATGATCAAATTGCCTTAATTAATGAATTAAAACAAAAAAAATACTATATTATTCTTGCAGATTATTTGGATAATCCTCCAGCCAAAAAGGAAGCGGATTGTTTTATGCAAGTAAGTACTTTAGATGAACAAGCAATATATGATATTGCCAAGACAGAACAGGTTGATACTATTATTACTGCATGCACTGACCAGGCGTTACTAACGGTAGCCAATGTATCTGAAAAGTTGCATATGCCATTTTATTTGTCTAAAGCTTGTGCAGAAAGTGTAACTAATAAGTTTTATATGAAACAAAGGTTTGAAGAAAATAACATTCCAACAGCAATGTATAAATTATATGAAAACAAAATAGATAAAGAGGAATTTCAAAAGTTTAATGATTTTCCATATGTAGTGAAACCTTGTGATTGCAACAGCTCAAAGGGCGTTAAAAAAGTTGAGAATATAGAACAGTTAAAAGGTGCAGTCGATACAGCTTTTTCCCTAAGCAGAAGCAGCAAAATTGTAGTGGAAAAGTATTTAAGTGGGTATGAAATTTCAATAGATATATGGGTAAAAGAATATGAACCATTAATTTTAGATGTTACCAAAACTAATAAAATGAATGCAGGGACAGGGGCATTTACAATATATCAAAGCTTTTATTCAATAGATGACATTTCGTATGATTTACAACATCAGATATATGAAATATCAAAAAAAATAAGTAAAACATTTGATATAAAAGATGGACCAATGCTGGTTCAGGCTATTGTTCAGGATAATGATATATTCGTATTAGAATTCAGTGCCAGAATGGGAGGAGGTTCAAAATATAAACTTATAGAATATATTACAGATGTAGATATAATGAAATTGTATACAGATTTTGTGGTTGATAACATTAATTCGGATATTAAGTTATCAAATAAGAAAAAGTTATATGAAATGGATTATATATATGCTTATAATGGAGTGATTGAAAGAATTGATGGCTTTGAAAAAGCAAAGCAGGAAGATATTATAAAAGAGTTTTTTCAATATAAAGAAAAAAATTCTGAAATAAGACAGCGACTTATAAGCAGCGATAGAGTTATGGGAGTGTTATTAGAAGCAGAGTCTGTTGAAGAAATATTAGAGAAAAGAAAAAAATTACTGGAAATGACCCAAATCATAGCTACTAATGGGAAAGACATAATGTATAGGGAATGTTTTGATATAAGAGGATAAGTAAATGGAAGAACAACGGACATATTTTGTATGTGGTGGTGGTCATCAGGGACTTGCCATGGCAGCATACCTTTCGCTGAATGGTGAAAAAGTTACATTGTGGAATCGAACAAGAGAACATATAAAAGATGTTATAAATGATGGAACAATACATTGTTTAGGTGAAATAGAAGGAATTGCAAAAATTGAAAAGGCTTCAGATATAATAGAAGAGGTAATTTCAGATTATATATTAGTGACAGTTCCAAGTAATGCATATGCAGATATAGCCAAAAAGATTGCACCGTATATTAATAAAAAAACAATTATAGTGCTTAATCCAGGAAGAACATTTGGGGCAATACATTTTGCAGAAGAATTAAAAAAATGTGGAGTAAAAGAACTGCCACAGATAGCAGAAACGCAGACAATTGTTTATACTTGTAGAAGAAGTGAATTGAATGAGGTAACTATATTTGCAATGAAAAAAGATGTTAAGATAGCAGGATTGTCTAATTGTAATATGCATATGGTAATGGACAAAATGCCGGCTTCATTAAAGAAATATTTTCTTGTAGATGATAGTATAATGAGAATCTCATTGTCGAATGTAGGAATGATATTACATTGCGCACCTGTACTTATGAATATTGGTTGGATTGAAAATGATAAAGTTGCATTTAAATATTATTATGATGGAATATCAAAAACTGTTGCAAAATATCTTGAAAAAATGGATGGTGAAAGATTAGCAGTTGCGAATAAAATAGGGTATTCTATAGAAACAGTAGCTGATTGGCTTAGAAGAACATATGAGATAACAGGTGATAACTTATATGAGTGCATAAAAAATAATTGTGCATATAAGGAAATTGATGCACCTCCATCTTTGAATAGCAGATATATACTAGAAGATGTTCCTAATGGGTTAGTTCCAATAGAACATATTGCAAGGGAATTAAAAGTGGAAACTCCACATATTACCAATATTATTGAATTAGCTAATGCGGTATATGAAACAGATTTTAGAAAAAGTGGAAGAACATTTCCATTGTGCATTATAAAATCATATAGTGAAAAATAAGAGGTTTGAATTATGAAAGCTCAAAAGAATGAAAAATTTGGATTAATAAAAACACTGATTGATGCACATACGATGGGAGTATATGCAGCAGCAGCGCTATTAAAAGACTGTGGGTATACGGTGATTATGTCAACGGCAAGAGAAGAAAGAGCCTTGGAATCTTTGGAAAGTGAAGAAAGTAAAAAAATAATTGTAGAATGGATTAAAGAAAATGAAATAAAACATATTGGTATTTCATATCGCTTAGATCCTAATGATGCTGTAAATATAGTAGGTCGTTTTGTTACACTATTAAAAGATCAAAGATGCTATGAATGTTTAGAGGCTGTAGTCAAGAGCATATATTTTGCTGGATTAAAGCCTGCTTGTGAAATGATAGAAAAAGAGTATAACGGAAGAATTAGTACATTTAAAGGTGGAGAGTCAGCAGAAGAAACACTGGCGGTAATGGGAGTACCTGAAGAAGAAATGCCAGAAAATATTGTGTCAGGCTGTAAATATGATCGTGAAATATTGAAATTTGGAAAAAGTATTATAACAGATGGTGCTTATAAAAATGAAAAACCTTTAGATAAAAAGAAATATAGTGATTATGGAAAAACAACAGATTCATTAATCAAGCGATTAGATAATGGATTTAATTGTGGATTTGCACCATTAATAAGGGCACATTCAGGTCCATATTCACCAGATATGACAAGAGAAGATTGTTTGAAACAGTATTTAGAATGGTGCAGGATACTTGCCAATTCAGGATATTTGGATATATTATCGATAGGTTCGTCACAGTTATCACAATCTAATTTTGGTGAAAATTGGAGTGGTAAAATTAATGGAGGAGGAGTACCTGTCAATTCAGAAAAAGAATATATAGATATTTGGAATGCAGCAAAACCTATGCTTGTAAGGACATATTCAGCAACAAAAAATGTTAGAAATATGGCTGAAATGTACGAAAGAACAATACATATTGCCTGGCATGCTCTTTCATTATGGTGGTTTGATGAGTTAGATGGAAGAGGTGTTAATAACTTGTATCAAAATCTAAATGAACATATTGATACAATGAAATATGTTGCGTTTAATAATACACCGGTTGAGACAAATGTGTCACATCATTTTGCATTTCGAGGTTGTGATGACGTAACATATATACTGGCAGAAGTTTTGGCAGCGAAAATGGCAAAAAAATGTGGTGTTAAATATTTTATATTACAAAATATGTTAAATACGCCACGTAGCACCTGGGGAATACAGGATCTTGCAAAATCAAGAGTAGTGCTAAAGCTGATTAAAGAATTAGAAGATAGTAATTTTAGAGTAATATTTCAGACGAGAGCTGGATTGGATTATTTTAAACCTGATATTGAAGAGGCGAAGATTCAATTAGCAGCAGTTACTGCTATGATGGATGATATTGATCCGTATAATATATGTAATCCAGAAATAATTCATGTGGTAAGTTACAGTGAGGCTTTATATTTGGCAACACCGGATATAATAAATGATAGTATAAAAATTACTCGTAAAGCATTGCATGAATATAGGAATAAGAAAAAAGAATTAGATATTATTACAGAGGCAGAAGATAAAATTGCAGTAAGAATGATGCAGCTTGAAAATGATACAAGAAAATTATTAAAAGTAATGGAAAATAGTATTCCTAACTTATATTCTGCAAAAGGACTTTATATTGCATTTGTGGCTGGGTGGCTTCCTGTACCACAATTATGGTTAGATTCTGATGAGTTTAAAATGGCTAAACAATGGCAGATTCAAATGAGTAATGGTGGTTTAGCAATAGAAAAAGATGGTTTAATAATGTCGGTTGATTCCAGAATAAATAAGTGTATAGAAAATATTAAAAAGGCAGAATATATATTTAAAAGTAAGTATGGAGATAAAAGACTATGATAGAGAAGAATGAGGATTATTGGTCTGCTCGTGCATTAAGGGAATATCAATACAAAGGTGAAAAATTATATACGATTACAGCAGCACCTTATTATGTGAAAAGAAGAGAAATAATTATAAGAACACTAAGAAGACTAATAAAAAAATATAAAGTGAAAAAAATAGCAGATTTAGGTTGCGGAGATGGTGAATATTTACGAATATTATATAATGATAATTATAAATTCACAGGGGTTGATATTTCAAGTGAAATGTTAAAAGTAGCGAAAGAGCGATGTAAAGAGTATTCTAATGTGAATTTTGAATGTTCAGGAGATGGAATTAAAGGTGATGAGAGTTATGATATGATATATATTGTAGCCGTTTTGGCGCATATAACTGATGATACAGTAAATGAATTAATACAAAACGCATATAACAAATTAAAAGTGGGGGGGGTATTGTGTATATGTGAACAAATAGCACCATATGAATTGCAAGGCAGTGGTTGGAAAAGAAGAACATTTGAAAGATATGTTGCAGAGTTAGAAAATAAAGGTTTTATATATAAAAATAACGAGTCTTTTCGAATAGATTTTAATGTTCACAGAATGTTGTTTGAAAGAAGAATAGCAAAATTATTTTATAAAAATAAGAGTAGGATAGAATGCAATAAAAGCAAGTTGTATTTATTCTTTAGTAAAATATGCGTATTGCTGTCAGTTAAGAAGATATATAAACGACAATTAAATGGCTGGGGCTATGCTTTTATTGTGGCACGTAAATAAAAGATGTGTAATGTATAATTTAAATTAAATGAAAGAGAGTGAATGATTATGAAAAAATTAATTGGTTGTCCGACAGGAGAATGGGCAAAAAAATTGTATACGTTGGATAGGTTTGAGAAACTATCATATTTTTTGGATGATGAAGAAGGAGAATTTGGTTATGACGGATTAAAAAAACAGGTATATGATTATAGTCATTTAAGAGAAGAAAATATAGACAATATAATTGTTATTATTAATGATACAAGAAGATATACAGAAATAAAAATTAAGTTAGAAGAATATGGATTGAAGGAAAATGAGCATTTTTTTAATGGTTGGAAGTTAGATAGTAATTTTTATTATAAAGTGTATGATGATAAAAATTGGATTGAATTTGAAGAAAAAGACAATAATGCATTGGCAAGACAGCGTGCAGGGTGGCAAAGGAGAGCTAGTAGTTTAGCACAATTAATACCTTGTGATGTAAAATCTGTTATGGATATAGGGTGCGGTGAGTGCTTGTTGAAGGAATTTTTATCACATAATATTAAATATTATGGTGTGGATTATCAAAAAAGAACAGATGATACAATTGTGTGTGATATAAACAAAAGCAGATTGCCACAAATAGATGTTGATCTGTATTATATTGCAGGTGTAATTGATTATGTTGAGGATGTGCCACAATTTATTAAAGAGCTTAATAAAGCTAAATATGTAATTTTAAGCAAGACGAGAAACGAGAGATTTATAAGATTAGATGATAAAGTTACAGATGCGGGATATATGAATTTTGGTATTAAACCATATTATATATCGAATTTAATAACTGATATGTTTGAGGAGGGGTTTGTATGTAAAAAAATGATATGGAACTATAAAGAGAGAGATGAATATTATTTCTTATTTATAAATTCATCTTATCAAGCGTAGATTGTTAAAAATGTTTAACTAAATATTGTTTGAGATGTGCTTTAATTGTATATTTTATGATATGCTCTATAAATATATACATTTATAAAGCAAAAATAATACAGCACTTAATAAAATAATTTTACGTATAAAATAGAGATGATAAAAAACTGCAATAAAATAACTAATATAATAATCAAATATAAAAACAATAAATTTAAGATTAAAAGAATAGGAAGGTAAGAAGAATGAAATACTGTAATAGACCTTTTGAACATTGTTACGTTTTGCCAGATGGAAGAGTAAGAATATGTGGATGGACAGATGGAACTATTGGAAATTTAATTGAACAGGATCTTGATGAAATATGGAAGGGTGAAAAGGCAGAAATACAAAGAGATGCTATTAGAAATGGTTCATTTGCATTTTGCAGAAAAACTTCATGTCCTTTTTTAGAAAATGATACTTTGCCAGATTTAGATGAAGAAGAATTTAATAGAAAAACAGTTACATCTGATGCACCTGTTGATTTTAGTGTAGCGTGTGATTATGTATGTAATCATAGCTGCCCTTCGTGCAGAGAACAAGTATTTGTGGGAGATGGTAAATATACTGAAAATGTTAATATTATGATTGATAAATTATTACCATATTTAGATAAAGCAGATTATGTTTTGACTGATGGTAATGGAGATGCGTTTGCAAGTCCATCAATTATGAGAATGATGCAGGAAATTAGGTTTGCAAGAAAAGAAAGCAGATTTGGAATTGAGACCAATGGTGTATTATTTGATGAGGAACATTGGGAAAAGATTAAGCATTTGGGAGAACATAATCTTACTGTAACGGTTACCCCAAATAGTTTTGTTCCTAGTACATATAAGTATTTAAATGGTGGACATGATACATATGACAAGATGATACATAATTTGTATTTTATTAAGCAGCTTAGGGAGCAGGAATTGGTCAATGAATATAATATTTCTATTGTCGTACAGGATCGTAATTTTATGGAAGTTCCAGAGTTTGCAAAACGTTGTATAGAAGATTTTGGAGCAGATCAGGTGGTTATAAAACCATTGTATCACTGGTTTGGGCTTTCAGAAGATTTGTATTGGCAGAAAGATATTTTGAACCCAATGCATCCATATCATAAAGAGTATATGGAAGTGTTAAAGCATCCTATATTTAAGAATGAAAAGGTGTTCTTCTGGGGAGCACATAATCTTCATCCAGCCGTACCACATCCAGCATATAAGTATAAAGAGCAATTGGATATGGTAATTAAATGTATGGAGGATGAAAAGTTACCTGAAAAGATTGGAAAATATTTGAAAGATAATGACATAAACAGTATTTATATTTATGGAGATGAGCAGCTGAGTACGTTTATATATAACATTTTGAAAGATATAGTAAATGTTAAGGGATTTATAGCCAGAGATATATGTCGTAAAGAAATATGTGGAATTCCAGTAATAAATATTTGCGATTATAAACCAGCTTTAGAAGATAATATTATAGTTATTAACTATAAATATATAGATATTATTAGAAAAGATTTGGAAATATTAGGCTTTAAGGGTAAGTTATTTGAAATGGATAAGTTTATTAATTCGGTCGTAATGTTAGATATTTAAATTGTTTGAAGGCACCAATGAAAATGGCGCCTGTGTTATATGTAACAACTTGCTGCAAATTTCATAAAATTATTTGTAAACTTTCAAAGGATTTTATACCTTTATTTTTAGTATGAAATTGTAATACAGGAAAGGGAATATAGATGCTGGAAGAACTCAAAGAAAAAGTATGTGCTGCTAATTTAGACCTTTGTGAAAAAGGAGTTGTAATCTATACCTGGGGAAATGTTAGTGGTATATCAGATGATAGAAAATATATGGTAATAAAACCATCAGGTGTAGATTATAAAGGAATGTCGTCTGATGATATGGTTGTTGTAGATATTGAAAGTGGATGCAAAGTAGAAGGAAAATGGAAACCATCCTCAGATACTCCAACACACTTAGAGTTATATCGTATATATAAGAATATTAATGGAATAGCACACACTCATTCAGTGAATGCAGTAGCATTTGCACAGGCCGGCATAGGTATTCCTGCATTAGGAACGACACACGCAGATTACTTTTATGGAGATATACCTTGTACACGTGAGTTAACCAGACAGGAGGTTATGAATGATTATGAAATAAATACAGGAAAGGTAATCATTGAAACTATAGAGAAAAATAAATCAGATACAATGACTATCCCTGGAGTATTAGTAAAGAATCACGGACCTTTTGCCTGGGGTAATAGTCCAGAAAATGCAGTATATAATGCTGTTGTTATGGAGAAAGTAGCAGAAATGGCATTAAAAACGTTATTAATAAATCAGGATGCATATATGAATAAATATATTCTTGATAAGCATTATCTAAGAAAGCACGGAAAAGATGCATATTACGGACAGGATTAATAAAGTACAGAATTAATTTAGAAAGTATGGTAAATCTTATGCTTAATGAAGAAAAGAACAGGTTGGTTAATTTAATCAGTATTATAAGAAAAATGAGTAATAGGTTATTGGAAGTTGGTAATAAAGAGTTACAGACTGAAATCCTTATTAAGTGTCAGGAAAGTGCATTGGTAATAGGTGATAGCCTTGAGAAATGTGTTTATGAATATGATATTGAAGCAGTGAAAAATAATAATATTGTATTAGAATTAGAAAAATTCTGTGAATCTATATATCTATGTACACAAAAAATGATAGTACAGCAGGATGTAATCAATTTAGTAAGTGATTTGGATAAAATAGAACAGCTGATTAGAGATATTCCTGTAACATACAGAATAGTATTTTTACCATATAAAGCGGCAATGTGGGACAGTTTAGAAAGTATATGGCAAGCTTTTTATAACGATAAAAGATGTGAAACAACGGTAGTTCCAATACCTTATTTTGAGGCAAATAGAAAGACTAATGAATGGGAAGCTAAATACGATGGTGGTAAATATCCGGATTATGTACCAGTAACGTATTTCCAAGATTATTTACTAGGAGATAAAAAACCAGATGTTGTATTTATGCATTATCCATTTGACAATAATAATTATGTTACTACAATGCATCCGGCTTACTTTTCAGAAGAATTAAAAAAGAATTGTAAAAAATTAGCATATGTTCCATATTACGTAAATGCAGGATTTATTTCAGATGGTTATATAGATTTGCCATTATTACATAGAGCGGACTATTTGTTTTTTCAATCGGAAAGAACTAAGGAGAGCTGTAAGGGATATGATTATTATGATCGAATATATGCTTTGGGTTCACCTAAATTTGATAAGATAATTGAACTTGTAAATAATAGACCAGCAGCTCCTGAGAGCTGGAATATTGATTTAACAGGTAAAAAAGCACTTATGCTTAATACTACACTATCGGATTTCCTTGAAAATGGAGAGCTTCTTATGAATAAACTACGTTATTTATTTGATGTTGTTGGTGATTATAATAATTTAGTTATAGTGTGGAGACCTCATCCATTATTAGAAGGAACAGTGAAGGCAATGCGTCCTCAATATATAGAAAAGTATACAGAATTAGTAAATTATTATGTGCAGAATAATATTGGTATTTTTGATGAATCAGCAGATATTTCGACAGCAATTGCTTTATGCGATGGTTATATAGGTTCAAGATATAGTTCGATTATAAATTTATTTGAAGTAAGTGGAAGACCTATATATTTATTTGATAGCAAGCATATATATAATAAGCAATTATCAAAAAATGCCATAAAAAAGAGTCCTGAAGATGTATTTCTAAAAAAGAGTGAGTTGGGATATTTTGCGTGTGAAGAGTCATATGAATATAGCATTTATGATTTTATGGAGGACATAATTAATGATAAATTAGTGTCTATAAAGAAGAAGCAGCTTGAAGCAGTTAAAGATATAGCTAGTAATCTGGATGGAACGGCAGGCGAAAACATTCATAAATTTATAATTGATGACTTAGATAAATAATAATTCAAGGAGGAAGATATGTCAGATATAAAATTGTATGATGCAATTGTAGTAGTAACGCCAAAGGATTTTAAAAGAGTTGAAAGTAATAACAAAAGAATAGTTGAATATCTTCCAGTAAGAAAAGTTTTATTTGTTGGAAGCAAAGAATTAGGTGAATTGGTGGAGCAATCATCACTTGGTGATAAAGCAGGATTTGTTGATGAAAATGATATTATATCTTTTGATGATGTATATAATTGTCTTAAAGATATAATGGCAGATATTCTATTGGGAAGAGAGCTTCCAAGAGGACTTGTTGGATGGTATTATCAACAATTTTTGAAATTGCAGTATGCTAGGATGTGTAAAGATGAATATTATATGTCGTGGGATGGGGATACGGTACCTTGTAAGAATTTTTCAATGTTTAGTGATGATGGAAGACCATATTTTGATTTAAAACACGAATTCCATCAGGAGTATTTTATAACTATGAATAAGCTTCTTCCTAATCTCGATAAAACTATTGACAAATCGTTTATATCAGAACATATGATATTCAATTGTAAGTATCTGGTTAAAATGCTGGAAGATATAGAAAGTAATGAAAATATTGAAGGTGTGACATTTTGGGAGAAGATATTACATTCAATAAGATTAGAACATATACAGGAAAATAGTTTTAGTGAATTTGAAACATTTGGTACATATATGACTATTAATTATCCAGATGTGTATAATTACCGTGATTGGCATTCATTTCGTTACGGGGGATATTTTTTCCACCCAGAGGCAATGACACAAAGAGATTATAACTGGCTCGCAAAGGATTTTTTTGCTATATCATTTGAAAAATCGCATTCAGTAAGGGAGGACCACGAAAATCTTTTTAATAATCCTGTTTATCAAAGTAAACTTACGGCTAGACAGATGGTAGAGATTGCACAGGAGGAGGCTGAAGAAGGTTATGAGGAGATATGGGATTAGCAGAATGTTATGACAAATAATTAAGTAGGACTTTTATGATGACATAGTAAATCATAAAAGTCTTTTTTTATATAAAATAATTAAAAGTAATTTTTTTTTATATTTAGATAGAACTCAGGATACTATTTGTATAGTTAATTGATAATGCATAGATATAATTGCTAATAATATAATATTATGTTGAATATTGAGTTGTTTTATCAAAAAAAATATGAAAAAATAAATAGAAAAATATCAGAAAAAATAAAAAAATAAAGACAATTGTAGAAAAATAAAAGCAAAAACGAAAAAAATATTGAAAATAGTACTTGACATTTTAAAAAATTCAGATATACTATATGCTGCATTAAGCAATAAAATTAATAACTGCAAAATGAAGGAGGTAATATAAAGCAGTTGTATCATTATCATCAAGAAAGGGTAAGTGTTGTATTATTATGAAAATGAAATTAAAGAAAAATAAGATGAAAAAATTAAAAAAACATACAATGGTAAAAATTATTATGCCTGTTAATGTAATTATATTAATGTTATTAATGTTTTTATTTACAAATTGTAATAAAACTATAGCATTCAATGATGATACTAATGCAAAAAATAACACAGTATATGAAAAAACACAGTTAATTAGCGATGAGAATTTAAATTTGTTATTTTCAAATGTTGGAGTAACAGTAGATGGAATACAAGTGAAATCAGATAATTTTATTAATTCTATGGTTAGAATTAATGATATACCATATTACTCTTTTGAGATTTTAAAAGCTATTATAGGAGAAGATTCTGATATTACTGTTGATGAAGATAATGTAATATATATTTTAAAGAATAAAATTAGTTGTGAATGATGAATGTTAATAAGATACATATATTATTTAAAGATAAATTAATAGTAGGACGAGTACGTTATTACTCGTCCGATTACAATTGTACTTGTATGATTAAATGAAAAAGTATATACTTAATAATAAATATTAAGAGTTTTACTATAAGTGATAGAATATAAAACAGTACTTTATATTGTGGAGAGGTAAAAATGTATTTAGAAAAATTAGAAATATCAAATTATAAAATGTTTGATAATATTAAATTAGAGTTCGAGCCAGGATTTAACATTATATTAGGCGATAATGGAGTAGGTAAAACGACAATTTTAGAAGCAGCTTCAGTGGCTATTTCGGGGTTTTTAACGGGAATGGAAGATGTACCGACAAGAAACATCTATAAGCAGGATGTTAGATATGAAATTGTTAAAGATAGTATGGGTATTCCTAATAAAATATATAATGATGAATCAACACAAATTCGTAGTGTTTTAAAATATAATGATAAATCTTATGAATGGGTGAGGGCGAAGAAGAATTCAAGTAGTTCAACTAAAACAACTATGAATCCTAAAGACATACAGGATGTATCGCAAAAGCTTATTAATTCAATGCAGGCAGTGCTTCCATTGATAAGTTATCAGAGTGCGGCAAGACATTGGCTAACAGCAAGGGCAGATGCAGATGTAAAAAAAATAAAGCAGCTACATGATAGGAGATGTGGATATTTAGGATGTCTTGACAGAAAACTTAATCTTAATTCTGTATATGATTGGTGTATGCAGATGGGGTGGAAAGCGAAGTCATATATGATGTAAATTCTCGTAAATTATTATATGTTGAAAAAGGCATCTGTAAAGAAATTGAAGATTTGAGTGCGGGATATCAATCAATATTGAGTCTTATAATTGATTTGGCATATCGTATATCTGTGCTTAATCCGGATATTGGGGACAATATATCAAAAGTGGAAGGAATTGTACTTATAGATGAAATCGATTCAAATTTACATCCAAAATGGCAATGGAAAATAGTTGAGGCGATTACACAAATTTTTCCAAATGTTCAATTTATTGCAGCTACGCATTCTCCAATTATTATATCATCTTGTAAGAATGCTCATATTATAAACATTAGTGATGGAGAAATTGAGTATATATCAGATAGTTATGCTTATTCGGTAAATGAAATATTAAGAGATATGTTAGGATATCATATGCAGCCAGCAATAATAGAAAATCTTATAGAAAAATTTGAAAATGAGTTGGATGAAGAAAATTTTGATGAGGCAAAATCAGCGTTAAATAGTTTAGAGAAACTGTTAGGACAGGAACATGCAAAAGTTATTGCTTTAAAATCGGAATATAAATTAGAAGTGGGAAATGATAATGATATACATTAGAAAGAGAAGAACCCCTATATCAATAAAAAAAGCATCTGATAATATAAAAAAGGATCCAGCTAGTGGCTATAGAGCAATTAGTCTTCCAGGTGACACGTCTAAGCTTAGAGAGTTATTTGAAAGAATGCCTAAAAATGAAATAAGAGAAAATTTATTTAAAGAACAGCATGGGATATGTGCTTATTGTATGAGAAGTATTAATTTTGATGCTTCAGGCAGGATAATAAGAGATACATCTACAAAAATAGTGGCAACATGTAGAAGTATGTATGATAGTGTGAGTACAGAGTTTGCAAGATGGGAGAAGAAGAAGTGTCTGACGTCAACTTTTTTGCAATCAAAGATAGATATTCTTGAAAAGGAACTGAAAAATGATAATGTTGCACAGCCATTTATAGGTGTGAAATTATATAGATATAAAAAGAAATGCGATTCACTAAAACGCCAACACAAATAAGCGTATATTTTTAAAGAGAGAAAGGATTACCTATGCGTTTCGTATTATTTTACTCCACTGTAGAATCTTTCAACTATTTTACGGATAGAATTGTGGAAGAATTAAAAAAAAGAAATCACGAGTGCTTTATATTAGATTTAACTAACAGCACGCAGGATGAGAGTCATTCCTTTAAGGCGTTTACGGAGTTCCTTTCGGTAAGAGCAGATGCGGCTATAGGATTTGATGGAATAGGCTTAAAAGACGATATGTTTATAGAGCTGTGGGATTCTATGGATACGGTAGCACTTAATATTTTGATGGATCACCCATTGAGATTTCATCCGACTATGCAGAAGCATCCAAGAAATTATGTGCAGTTCTGCTGTGATGATAATCACGTTGATTATGTTAAGAAATATTTTGGTGGTACTGTAGGCAGAGTAGAATTTATGCCACACGCGGGTACTTATAATGGAAAGTTAAATCTTGAAGGTTATGATAAACGTCCATATGATGTGTTATTTTCCGGGACATATTACAGACCACAGGGTTATCTGGAACAGATTGACAATACATTTAAAGATAATGAACTGCTTAGGATATTTTATCACAATCTTGCTGAGTATATGATTGACAATAATAGTATAACAACGGAGCAGGCGGTGCTTGATGTTATTGATATGATGGAGCTTTCATTAGCACAGGAGCAGGTTAAGCAGTTGTTTAGATTTTCTGAACCTATAGACTGGATGGCGAGAATGTATTACAGGGAGAAGATTATTTCAATAATAGCCGAAGCAGGAATTGATATATGGTTGTTAGGAAGAGGCTGGGAAAATCACCCTTCTGCTAATTTAAGTAATGTGCATATTATTAATGACCGTGTCCCATTTGCGAGGACACTTCCAGTTATGGCAGAGGCAAAGATTAATCTTAATGTTATGCCGTGGTTTAAGGCGGGTACTCACGATAGAATATTTAATATCCTGCTGTCAGGTTCTTTACCATTGACGGATTCAAGTGAATGGCTTAAGAAGCATTTCAAAGATAAACAAGATATTGTTTACTATAAGCTTGATGCGTGTGAAGAAATACCTCAGTTAATAAAGTATTATCTGGATAATTCTGATGAAGCGAAAGCAATAATTCAGAATGGTTTTGATATTGTGGCAGACAATTATGTGTGGAGTAATATTGTGGAACAGTTGATAAGAAATGTGTGAACTATATAAAGTATGTATTAAAAATTCCAATATATTAAATTGATATAAATATCAGAGCTAAAATTAAGGATTAGAAATATGGAGAAAAGAAAAGTTAGTGTAATATTACCCACATATAATCGAGCATATATTATAAAGAATTCTATAAGGAGTATATTAGATCAAACATATAAAGACTATGAATTAATTATTGTAGATGATGGTTCTATAGATGAAACTGAGAATGTCATAAATGAAATTAATGATGATAGGATTATTTATCATAAATTTGTTACAAATTCAGGGGTATGTGCGGCAAGAAATTATGGAATAAAAGTATCAAAAGGAGAATATATAGCTTTTCAGGATTCTGATGATATGTGGGTTGCTGATAAGCTGGAAAGGCAGATGAAATTGTTTGAACTTAATGAGCAATTAGATTTTGTTTACAGTAAGTTGAGATATAAGATTGATGATACACATAGTATGATTCTGCCGGATGAGAGAATATCGTATGATAATAAAATAGGAAATATATATAACCAACTATTATGGGATAATTTAATACCATTTTCAAGTTTAGTGGTTAAAAAAAATTGTCTTAATGCTGTAGGAAAGATGGATAATAGCTTTTCGGCATTAGAGGATTATGATTTTGTATTACGTATAGCAAAAAATTATAAGGCTGGCTTTGTCGATGGAGTATTAGTTGATGCAGCTATTTCTAGTGATGGAATTTCGTCGAATTCATATAACTATTTAGTATCAAGCTGTAAATTACTTGGAAAATATAAAAATGATTATATAAAAACCGGGATGTTCAATCATCGTGTAGAAATAATACTTCAGGATGCCCAGAAAGTTGGTATATATGAACAGATTTTAAAAATGTTGGAATTAGTATTAGTATAAAGATATTATAATAATAAGCTTTTAGATATTTTGCTTTAAGTAGAGATTAAAGTATACATAATATTGAAGAGTATATACTTAGTAAATTATTGCAAAATAAATTTAGGTGCTTTATACTCTAATTAAGATAATAAAGATGGGATTGATAGGAATTCTAATGGTTGTAGTGGGGCAATACATAATATATATAATAGAATTATAAGCCATTCGGTCCGTTAGGATTCGGGTGGCTTGTTGCTTTTAGTAGATTAAAAGTATTTTAAGCTAAAATAGGAAGTGGGGGGGGAACATATTTAAGAAAATGTAAAGTACAATGTTAAGATAAAAGGAGATTAATATGTCAGATGTAGAGATAAAAGAAAAGGAAATAAAAAAAGAAGAACTTAAAATAAAAAATAAGAAATGGAAGTTGATTATTATAATTGCTACAGCTATAGTGGGTGCTTTAGGAGGAAGCACATATGAGGAAAAGAAAATTTATAAAAATATTAATTCGAGTGTTATAGGAGATGGTAATGTAGTAAGTTTTAATAATGTAGATGAATTTATAAAAGATTATCAAAAGACGATACAAGATAATGAAAAATTGAATGATCAGAATACAGAGTATTATAAAAACTATGTTGAAATTAAAGAGCAAAATGAATTATTAAAAAATCAATTAAATGATAGAAGTTATGTTGTTTATAGGAATCTTGGATTATATGTTGATAGTAGTAATATTTCAATCGCATCGGATAAATCACAAGCAGTTATTGATGGTAAGGAATATTATGCAAAAAGTGTAATTGAAGGAATAGTTGGAAACAATAAAACTATTACGACAGACGATAATTATATGTATATTGGGAAAAAAGTATCAGACAGAACAAGCTTGTTTTCAGATAAAATATGGGTTGTAGATAAGAAAAATTGTGATGTAAATGTTTCAAAGAAGGACTCCAGAGGAAATAATAGATCAAATGCTTTGCAATTGACCTATAATAATTCATATATAATATATAATACTGATAAAAAATATAATTATATAAGTTTTATAATATCAATTGCAGATGGAAGTAGTAATACTAATAATGTGACGGTTTCTTTAAAGGATGAAAATGAAAATGTAATATATTCAACTGAAATATCAAAATTAGATGAACCAATTAAAGTAACAGATGTAGCTATTAACAGTTGTTCAACTTTAAAGGTAGAGGCAACGACTGCAAATTATAATTTATGTTATTGCTTGATTAGTGAAGCATATGTGTATAATTAATTACAAAATATTTGATACAAAGTTGAAAATTGTATTGTGAATAGTGAACTTATGATTCGTACTTAGTGGGAATATATTTGATTATACTAATATTTATCTTTGAATTTGTAAGAAGTAATTTCAATAAAGAAAATTGGTGTACCTCCAATTGATAAGACTACATATGGTCGAGCTAGTGCACGAGGAATTGGATGCTTGTATCTGGTAAATGATGCTAAATTACGATATATGAGGTGAGAGCTGGTACGTATGATTATGTAATGGTTGGAAAATTTGAATTAAAAGAAGATAGTGTTGTTGTTGATTTAAAGAAAATTAATTAAATTTGAATAATATGCAGTTGAAAAACCTCTTATACGGACGAGCGATACCGCTCGTCCGCTCATATGATATCAGCTATCCGCTATTAGGGATGCCAACTTTTTAAGATTGTGATGTGTTTCCAGCTCTTTAGCATTCAATAATTATAACCTCCCCAAAAAATTTGTACTGGTTGTACGAATTGTACAATTCGTTAAAATCGTACAACTTGTGCAACTGGATTATTATGGTTATATCAAATTTTCCGGGGCGTTTGTAGGTACATGGGTTGGAGCGTTTACCTTGAGAGTTCTGATGATGTTTTAACATTACTTGTACATCTTGGATATCTGACTTATGACTTTGATAATAAGAAGGTGGCAATACCTAATCAGGAGGTGCAGATTGGATTGCAGCAATGGTCTTCGTCCCAAGGAATAATGTTAATAAATCGGCAATAGTAGTAGAACTGAAATGGATTGTAATACTCTATGACAATTAAGACAGCGGGAAGATATGTTCCCGCTGTTATTATTGCTAAATTAATAATAAATATATTTATTTTACCATAGTTATAAGTTTTTCATTAATGGAGAGCAGAGATGATACTTTGTCTTTGAGCTCTCCATTTTCTTTAATAAGATTGTCAAAAATTGCTTCTAAAGTGTTATCTGACATAAGATTTTGTTGAAGCTGTTCAAGAAGAGAATGATAGAAAGGTGTCTTTTTAGCGTAATCCCACCATAATTGTTCAATATCATAATGACAGTTAGTATTATTCCAAGGCTTGTCACCTGCAAAATGAATAATTTTAACAGAATTTTTAACATCGTTATATGAATATTTTTGATTGTGGGCAATCCTTGCAAAAAGATTAAATTCTTTGTAATCAACATATCCAGCTTTATATCCATGTACATAGTTGAGTATATCCTGATCAGGAGCCTCCATTTCATAGTTCCATTCTTTTACAGCAGCCATATAAGTATTGAAATTATGTGTTTTTCGGATTTGAGCAACGTTAAAAAGCATAACGCCTGCGTTAAAATAGCGAAAACCTTGGGCAAGCATATCACGGAACATTTCAATTTGTTTTGAACCAAATGTATCTAATGTACGTTTTCCATTACTATCATCGGCGGCAATGACGTCATCACCAGCAAAATCAACGTGGTAAAGTTCTTCTATAGAGCCATTTATTATTAAATCGACATCAAGATACATTAGTCGGTCTACGCTTTCAGGGAGTATATCCATTAACATAAGTCTATAATAAGTTTCAATGCTCCATTGTGTATTTCTTGGAAGTCTGTCATCAAAATCAGATTTGTTTATTTCAACTGAAATTATTGTAATATTATATTTTGATAGAGAATTTTTAATAAGGTCAATATCTTGTGGTGTAAGTTCACTATGTAGAAGATAGGCATCAATATGTTCATTGTTATTTTCACATAATGAACATAGCATAACGACTGTGTATTCGAGGTATTTTCTGTTTAGTGCAGTTGCAATATTCATAATTAAATCTCCCATTAGAATTTTTATATAATATGTTTTATAATGCAGCGTATTATTTAAGCCCAAACGCAATCTCCAGCATCTGAGTAAGCCTGATATCATATGTATGGTACTTTTTAACTTTTTCAAAGCCATTATGTGCTATTTCCCTGCGTTCTTTATCGTGTGAAAGGTAGTATTCACATTTTCCCATTAAGTCATCAAGACTTGTATATGCTTCCAGATCTTCACCTATATTAAAATGTTCTGGCAGTTCTGCCTGATAGTTAGTTATAAGAAAACCTTCACAGCCAAGTACGTCAAATATGCGAAGAGACAGACCACTTCGTATTGATTTGGCTGTTAAGTTAAGGTTGATTTTACTTTGGTGGAATATAATAGGCATTTCTGTGTTTGTCTTAGCAAAACCACGATTATGAATTAGTGGCATTGAGTATGTATCACTGCCTGTATACAAGTCTACGTTGAAATGTTCAGATAAGGCTTTCAGGTAACGAAGCCGCTCCTGTTCAGCCACCTTTACACTTATAATGTGCTGTGCAATTACAGCTTTTGTATCAACCTTCATACTGTCAGGAAAGTTGATAAGCTCAGGTCTGACTTTGCAAAATGCTTCTATTAGTTCAGGGGTTACACATTCCTCGATGAAGTTATATCCATATACAAGTAGCTGCGCTTCAATAAGTCCGTCTACATAGCCACGCATTTTTTCAGGAAGAGTAATTTGGTTATATAGACATTTCTCTGAATATAAAGAGCCGATAAATGATATATCTGATGAAAATCTGGCTCTGTCAGCAGCACTTGCCATAGTTGCAGTAGCGTAATTGTCACGGACGTTGGTAGCAAGTGGAATATGAAATATTCCGTCAGGGTTGATGTGGTGGAAATCGTTGTACAACTGTCTGTCGAATAAGAATACCTTATTGCAGGGATTAGCTAATGAAGTTGAGAATAATTCAAGTACAGGGCTGTCCACGATAAGGCACAGATACGGAATACCCCATATATTACATACATCAGATACTGAAGGAAAAAAGTTAATTGAGAATATAAAAGAATAAGTGTCCTGCTTTAAAAGCTCGTTAAGCCCCTTAATGCAGTCTGATGGAAGAAGCTGTTTGTTGTATACTTCTCTTGTATCTTCTGTTATATTGAAACCTAGGTGTTTAAAGGAAGCGATAATGTCGGGTTCGCATATACTTCCATATCTATAAAAAAGTATGTTCATAATTCTCCTTTGCATATATACTATATAAGTAATTGAGAATTATATTTTATCATAAACAAAGACGTGTTGCCAGTAAGAAAGCGTAAAGCAGCTGGCGAAGTTATATACATAAATATAAGAATTCTTATAGGAAAGATAAGAAAGTGAGATGGATAATATGGAAAACAGCAGTTATCACAATGATATAATTAAAGGGTTTGATTTTAATAGAGAGGATTTTAAAAGTCCGGCTAAAAGAAATCTTATGATTGGGGCAGAAGAGGCAGATTATGTGATACTGGCTGATGAAAATGTAACAAGTGAGGAAGAGATAAGACAGATAATTACGGAAAATGATTTCCTGCTGGATTATGGTATGGCTATATTTGGAGAAAATGTGCAAGACGGAGAAATAGATTTTAATAACATAATTGATTATTTTAAAATGAATGTATATGGTGTGGTCATTAAGAAAAGCATACTCGTGTATACAGGCTGTTATAATGAAGAATTAACGGCTGGCATAGATTATGAGCTTGCGGTAAGAGTGGCATATTATGCAGAAAAGTATAATTACAATGGAATATATGGCGTGCTGTGTTCAAGCGAAGAGAACTTATTTTCACAGGAAGCAGGCTCATCAGACATACAGGAAGCAGATAATGCAGCGGGTTCATCAGACGTACAGGAAGCAGATAATGCAGCGGGTTCATCAGACGTACAGGAAGCGTATAATGTGACAGGCATATCAGATGAACAGACAGCTGCCCAATTCCTTACATATGCTTATGTTTTAAAGCTTTATATGAAAGAATTGACACACAAAGGACTGCTTGAAAATGCAATATATGCAATGAAGGCATATGCTGACAGTAAAGGGTGTGCAGATTTATACAACGGACAGTTATTGGAAATACTTAATAATGATGAGCTGTTTGCAAAGATTAAGATTAATACAGCACCATTTTATGTAATTATGGGCGATAATACGTGCCATGGAGTATTAAGAAGATTTGCAGGTGATATAACCAGGTCTCTTATCAAAAAAGGACAGGCTGTAATAACATCTGATGGAAGTTATGGAATGACTGTAAATCTATCTGATATTGAGGATAATTCATTAAAGGGTTTTATAGGTTTTCAGTCTATTGTGTTATTTAAAGACTATTTTAGAAAGATGAAATGTCCTAAGTACATTTTCTGGTTTGATAATCCAATGTATTTTGGAAATCTGTTTGAAGGAATAGATGATAAATATTATCTTTTGTGCCAGGATAGATATTATGCTGAATTTATAGAGGAGCATTTTGGCGCGGTCAATGCTTTGCAGCTTCCGCCGGCAGGAGAAGATGCTGGATGGGCGGCGAACAAAGACAGACCATTTGATATAGTGTTTATCGGGGCGTGTAATTATGTAGATGAGAGTGTTATTAAAGATGAGTTTCAAAAAGAATATTATGAGTATATGAAAGCACATCCTAATATAACATTTGAACAGGGGCTTAAAGAGCTTCTTGTATACAAAGATTTTAATATTGATGAGCAAAAGTTTCTTTCACTGCTTGATTCTTTGCAGGATGTATGCCGCAATATAGTTAATTACTATAGGACGAAGGTGCTTGAGACACTTTTGGCAGCAGGTATTAAGATTGATGTATTTGGAGATACCTGGGACAGATATTCGGGACTTGGCAAAGATAATCTCATAAAGCATGATGCTGTAAATGTAGATGAGTCCCTTGAAATATGGGGCAGATCTAAGATAGGACTTAATGTGATGACCTGGCATAAGGCAGGAATGACGGAAAGAATAGCTAATATATGCCTGTCTGGTGCGGTATGCTTAAGTGAGAGAACAGAATATCTGGATAGAGAATTTAACAATTATGAGGATATTGTTACGTTTAATCTTGAACATCTTGAAAAGCTGCCAGATGTAGTAAGAGAATTACTTGCAAATGACAGCTTAAGAGAGAGTATAGCACAGAACGCATATATAAAAGCCTCTAAAGAACATATTTGGGATAATAGGGCAGAGAGTATCTTAAGAGGCTTATAAATTACAATTATGATATTAAATCAACCCAGCAATTTTGAATATATCATTTAACCTGACCTTATAATTGTGGAATTCTTTAACTTTATTGTAACCATTTAGCGCGATAGCCTTACGTTCATCTTCGTGCTTTATGTAGTAATCACATTTTCTGATAAGGTCATCAATTGATTCGTAATATACAAAGTCCTTATCAGGTGTGAAGTATTCAAGGAAATCTGCCTGATAATTAGTGAGCAGAAATCCACCGGCACCCATAATATCCATACAGCGGAGCGGAATACCTGATTTAATGCTTCTCAGAGTGATATTCAGGTTGATTTTGCTGCATTTGAATACATAAGGCATATTGTCGTAGAAATCAATAGGTCCTTTGTTAATCACATCAGGAAGCTCTGGAGTTGGGTTGTGTGTATAAAGTTTGGTTGTAAAATGGTCAGATACAGCCTTTAATATCTCAAAGCGTTCATTCTGTGTGACCTTTCTTGCAAGAAAATAATTCGCATATACATAAGAAGGAGTTTCAATGCCATCTTTATTAGGTGTGTAAGGTGTTATTTCCTGTATGGCTTTAATTATGTCAGGAGAAAGTACATCTTCAAGGAAATTAGCACCATATATATGCTGTTGTGCATTTATTACAGCATCGAGGTAGCCCTTAACATATGGAGATATATTCTCTAGTCTTTCATAGAAATTGCCTTTTTCGTTGTACATAGAGCCGACAAATGATACATCACTGTCAAATACCTGATGAACCCTGGTGTTCATTGGCATACGGTCAAGACGTGCAGTGTTGACAGCAAGAGGCATATAATATACTGTATTTATTCCCCCATTCTTAAGCTGTAGATATTGTTCACTGTCGAATAAGAATATGTAATTGCAGGGGTTGGTTATAGTGTATGAATACAGTGTAAGAAGCGGGCTGTCGTATATCCATGATATGTATGGAATGTTGTGGCGGTTGCAGTTAGTAGATACGGCGGCACTGTAATTAAAGCTGAATACGGCATCGTAGTGCTGTCCTGTAATCTGTTCTTCAAAAAGCTTATCAAACTCTTCGCTTGCTCTTTCCAGAAAAAGTGGTGTTGATACAACTGTTAATTCATGCCCCATCTCAGTAAGGGCTTCTTTAATATCTTCAACACCAAAGTGGTGGTTCTCAAATTCAAGAATTCTCATAGTATTCCTCGTATTATTTTTATTTTATCTCTGATATTATATCATAAATTTTGTGCAGTTTTTCAGCGAATATAAAGTTTCGTAAGGAACTTTTAAGATGAGCACATTAGTGCTCATTATACCTGCATATATCAGTTGGAATGGTTTTGAATATTTCGGACATAAGTCTGTTATTGATTGCTAATAAGCAGTGTAATATATTATAATTCAGGTAATTATTATATCGGCAGAGGAGATGTGTTGTGAAAGTACTATTTTTTCAATGGGATGCATTTATGCAGAAGGGCATAGAGGCAGCATTAAAGGAACTTAATATAGAATATGATACATTTTATTACACGATGAAAGACTGGGATAATGACAGTGAACTTGAGAGTAGTCTTGACAGATATATAGCGGTGTCCAAGAATGTATACGACTGTGTGTTTTCAGTTAATTTCTCGCCGGTTATCTCGGACTTGTGTAATAGATTAAAGCTTCCTTATATTTCGTGGGTGTATGACTGCCCTATCAATATAAGAAGGACAGAGGTATTAAAGAATAAGTGTAATACAATTTATTTCTTTGACAGAATACAGGCACAGCATTATATGGAAAATGGAGTAGCAGGGGCGAAGCATTTGCCGCTGGCGGCTGATGTAGATACATTTCGGCCGGCTTTAGCTAAAGATGATAATTATGCGTGTGATGTTGCATTTGTTGGAAAATTGTATAAATCGGACTATTCTTATATAAGTAATTATCAGGATGTATATATGAAAGGTTATCTTGAAGGTATTGTTGAAACACAGCAAAAGCTGTATGGAGGATATATTATAGATGACTGCATTAATGATAATATAATGAAGCATATTAATGAGAATTTTGCCAATGTATCCAATGGCAGTTATTCGGTTATTAAGCCAGAGGTTACATATGCACTGGCAACAGAGGTCACAAGCAGGGAGAGGTTTATGGCACTTGCACTTTTGCAGAACAGGTGTAATGTTAATCTATATTCTACAGATGTGGATGAAAGATTAAATAATGTCAATAATAGGGGATATATTGATTATTATTCCCAGATGCCCAAAGCATTTTATAATGCAAAGATTAACCTTAATATATCGCTTAAGATAATACAGTCAGGAATTCCACTGCGTGTGCTTGACGTACTTGCCTGCAAGGGATTTCTTATAACTAACTACCAGGCAGAGATAATGGAATATTTTACGCCGGGAAAGGATCTTGTTGTATATGAGGATATTAAAGACCTTATAGCGAAAGTACAGTATTATCTTGATAATGAAGATGAAAGATTATGGATTGCGGATAATGGTTATAAAAAGGTTAAAGAGAACTTTAAGGTGAAAGACAGAATTGATAGTATATTAAGAAATTAGATATACATTTTTGCATATGTGCATTGTTTGTGCTTGCGGCTTATGTCACCTAAAGAGTATAATATCAATGTGACACCAATATTATGCGATTGGAGAAATTATATGGATAAGATTAATTCATTTTATAAGATGTTAAAATACAATGCTGAGAAGTATCCGGATAAAGAGGCGATTATATATGACACGATGACGGTTACTTATCAGAAGCTTTTTGAGGACTCATATAAGAAAGCACTTCATCTTATGAGGTTTGAGGGCAGCAGGATTGCAATATATGGACCAGCTTCATACAGATGGATAGTTAATATGTTTGGAACAATCCTTGCTGGTAAGGACGTTGTGCTTGTTGATTTTTTCCTTCCCCAGAATACAAGAAATGATATATTAAAGAAGGTGGGTGTTGATTACATTTTATCATCTACTAACCAGTATATACTTGCAGACAATGAGGCGATTATAATAACTGATGCGGAGAAGGATGAGGTGGATGGCCTTATATATAATGAGGAAAATGTAAAAGAGGGCAATATTCTTATGCTTACAGCCGTTCCACAGGAGTGTGACAAGGCGGTTGTGCTTACAGTTTCCAATATACTTAATACAGTAAGTGCAGTTAATGAATGTTGTATGTGTGCACCAGAGGATAAGGTGCTTGCACAGATTGCACTTCATCATATATTTGGATATATATACAGTCTTATATGGCCAATCCATAATGGTGCGTGTGTATGTATTGGAAGAGGCTTAAGACATATAGATGCAGATACTTATTATTACAATCCTACAATCCTGCCTGGAACACCATCTATGATTGAATATCTGAAGAGAATAAAAGCACTTAATGAAAATCTTAAGACTATAATTATAGGAGGTGCAAGCTGTCCGTTCAGATTATTTGAGGCGTTAAAGGACAGGGATTTGAAGGTATACAATGTATTTGGAATGACAGAGGTGTCAGGATGTATTGGAATTAATGATACTATGGATGGCACTTACAAGATATTTGCTAGTTCTAAGGTTGCAATTGAAGCTGATGGTGAGATTGTGGTAAGTGGTGACTGCGTTATGAAAGGTTACGATAAAGATGAGGCATATACTAAGCGTGTCATCAGGGGCGGAGTATATCATACAGGTGATATAGGAAGAATTAATGATAAAGGGCGTCTTGTACTTTTAAAACGTAACCCTGAGATTATTCTTCTTCCAACAGGAGAGAAGATAAGCAGGACGGTTACAATAAGGCAGATTAGTGCACTGGATGGAGTTGCAGAAAGCTATGTTACTTTATATGATGACAAGCTTACAGCAGTTATTGTGCCAATAGATAAAGATGTAAGAGAAGAAAGATTTGTGAGGCTTATTAATAAATATAACGAAAAGAAGGGTTACCGTTGGGAAATCCAGAAGACAATCATAAGCAAAGCACCACTTCCAAGAATGGATAATGGAGATATTGACCAGAATTCAATAGAAACACTTATTGCTAATGAAAAGTAAGGTGTTAAGTAAATGCGGTGAGTGCCGATATATTTATTAGACTAATTAAGGATGAGAGGTAATGTCATGGAGGATATGAAGAAAGAACAGTTAGAAGTATTAAATGAAGCAAAAGGATATTGCACAAATGTACTTCACTGTATAGATACAGTTGTTCCAGAACTTAAAGGCGACAAGAAGGATGATACAGATGAGTATCTTAGAATGACTGTTGACGGAGTTAATGTAGCTCTTGAGATGTATAATGCAACAAGAGATTTAACAGCAGGTGTGCAGCCGGCAGTAGATGAGGCTGATGGTAATAATGCTGTTAAAGAGTTATCAGCTGCATTAAAGTTAAGTGATGATTCAGCTAAGGCTGATGCTCTTGTAAAGGTAAGAGCATTCATTGCACAGTTTAAGGACTGTGCTGAGGCTGTCTGCAAGTAATAGAATATATTGATGGATTATGTATTGATAGATTAATCCAGTTCAATACGCCCTGATATATAATATATGTAATTTAATAAAAGATAAAACCCCTGTTATAGAAGAAAACAGCAGATAATGAATTGTTGTTTTCTTCTATAACAGGGGTTATTTATATGTTCTTCCAGATATGGTTTCTATCAACACATTTTGTCCTATAACAATTTTTGTCAAACACGGTTGCTGTAAACACATCTTGTCTTATAAGTCTAAATATATCCGTTAAACATCATTCCGGTATAAGCCGAAAGGTTATAAGGATCAGGGAATGACCTTAATGGATTCTTGTATGCAATAATCTTATTGTTGACATAGTCCATAGGGTTGAGTGCAATATCCTCAGCCTTTTCTTTAATGGAATTCTTAAACGAATTAAGGCTTTCATAAATGTGGCTTAAGGCGTCTTTGTTATCAGCGTTAATAATAACTTCCTTGTCAGCACTTATAGTTCCGTCTTTATTAAGCGAAAGTCCGCTGTCTGCAAGCTGCTTCTTGTATGAGCGTGCAATTGATGCGATTTCATTCTGGAGCTTTTCTGTTCCCTGAAAATGATTATTATTCTCATCATTAGTAACAGAGATAAGGTTGTTGTAACCAGCTACAAGTTCGTTAAGACTTTCCACAATAGAGTCTGCATCTGCCTTGAGGCTTATTGTTACAGGTTCTTCTGTTACCTTTGATAATTTGACATCATAGGCTTTGTTGATTGTTATTGAATTGCTCATAGATGAGCGTTCATCACCATCAACATCAAATATGGCGTTGGATGGATATTGTGTAACCCTGTCAAGTCCAAGAGTATCAATGAGCAGCTGGTTGTTAGCATCATCTGACTTTATGGAGAATATAACAGGAGTTGTTCCATTAATGCCGGTTGATTCTGATTCAATATTAATAGCTGTATTGCCTAGACTATCTTCCTTGATATTAGCTGTAAGTCCGATGTTGGAGCGGTTGATAAGTCTTGCAATCTTGTTCTGTATATTATTAGTTGTCTCGGAGTTGTCCACTTTAAACTGGAACTCATATATAACATCATTGATTGATAAATCAAAAGAATATTCGCCAGGTTTTATATGCTTTGAACGTGGCTGTAGGTAGTTACCTGTATTAAGCTGTGAACAGGCTAACTGTTTAACATTTATATCAAAGCTTTCATCATCTGATGCTGCACCAAAGTCGGTAATGTAACTGGCATTGACGGCAGAAGCATTGCTTGATACAGCAGACTTCTTAAATGTCATTGTACCATCAGCACCGTCAGATAAATCCTCAGTAATATTCTCTAACGCTCTTGCATGTTCTTTTAAATCAATGGCGTATTTCTGGGCAGCAGTTGATAAGTCTAATTTGTACACAGGAGTCTGGCTGTTAATCTTAACAACCTTGCTATATGTGTTCTTAAGCTGAGTTCTTGTATGTGAGTCATACTTGGAATTAGATTTGTTCCCGTACTGGGATAAATAATAGCTGTATACACTACTAATCATAACAGTCACCTCCCTGTCTGTATGTATAATTGGTATAATGTGTATCGTCACAAAATATTTAATATATTACTATAATTACATATAAAACACATAAATATATAACTTTAACTGTCATCAGTTGCAGATACAGTAACTCCATTTGCTATATCCATAAACTTTATTATATTTTATAAGGAATGGCTTGATTTTGCAATATACATATAGTAGAATGTTTAAGGTTTTTTGAAAATATTTATATAAATAATGTATAAATTATAAAAATCTGGTTGACGAAATATCAAAAAATATGTTATATTAGGCTGGCTATGGAAGCGGTCTTTTTTTTATGCCCGAAACTTACCCAACAGTTCAGGTATTAAAGAAAAACCAATTGGTGTTAATAACACCTGCAAAATAAATAATTGGAGGTGGAAGTTGTGCGAGTAAAGATAACATTGGCATGTACTGAGTGTAAACAGCGCAATTACAACATGACTAAGGAAAAGAAAGCTCATCCGGACAGAATGGAAACAAAGAAATATTGCAAGTTCTGTAAGTCACACACATTACACAAGGAAACAAAGTAATTGGTATCAGTGAGGTATTAAGATGAGTGAAGCTGTTAAGACAAAAAAACAGAAAAAGAGCTGGTTCAAGGGCTTAAAGGCAGAGTTCTCTAAGATTATTTGGCCAGACCAGAAGTCACTTACAAAGGAAACCATCGCTGTATTGGTTGTATCCGTATTATTAGGTGTAATTATTTCAGTTGTGGACTTGATTGTTCGCTTTGGAATTGAATTCATTGTAAAGTAAGGAAAAGGTGATCAGATGGACGAAGCAAAATGGTATGTTGCCCATACTTATTCAGGATATGAGAATAAGGTTAAGGCTAATATCGAGAAAACTGTTGAAAACAGAAATCTTCAGGACCAGATTTTTGAAGTTCTTGTTCCGCTTGAAACAGTAGTGGAAGTTAAGGACGGCAAGAAGAAGACGGTTCAGAGGAAGACGTTTCCTGGATATGTCTTTGTAAAGATGGTGATGAATGACGACAGCTGGTATGTTGTCAGAAACACTAGGGGCGTAACAGGGTTTGTTGGTCCTGGATCTAAACCAGTACCATTATCTCCAGCTGAGATAAGATCATTCGGAATCAGCTCTGATGATGAAGAAGCTAAGCCAGTAGTTGAGTTTGCTGGTAAGGTAGGCGATCAAATCAAGATTCTTTCAGGTGCCTGGGAGGATACAGTAGGAGAAATTGTCAGCATTAATGAAGGCAAGCAGTGTGTTACAATTAATGTTGAGATGTTCGGTCGTGAAACACCGGTCGAGATTGATTTCACAGACGTGAAATTACTGTAAGATTTAGGTCTTACAAGAAGTGGGAGGCTTTAAAGCCGCCATAAACCACATTATATTTAGGAGGTGCCACAATGGCAAAGAAAGTAACAGGTTATATTAAATTACAGATTCCTGCCGGCAAGGCTACACCAGCTCCACCAGTTGGTCCAGCACTTGGTCAGCATGGTGTTAACATTGTAGAATTTACAAAGCAGTTTAATGCAAAGACAGCAGATCAGGGCGACTTAATTATCCCTGTAGTAATCACAGTTTATGCTGATAGAAGTTTCAGCTTCATCACAAAGACTCCACCTGCTGCAGTTCTTCTTAAGAAGGCTTGCAATATTAAGTCAGGTTCAGGCGTGCCTAACAAGAATAAGGTTGCTACAATTAAGAGAGCAGAAGTTCAGAAGATTGCTGAACTTAAGATGCCAGACTTAAATGCAGCTACAATCGAAGCAGCTACTTCAATGATTGAAGGTACTGCTAAGAGTATGGGTATTGTTGTAGAAGACTAATTCTATAACGAGGCTTTGAATAAAGATTGCTAAAGGTCTTTAAAGACATTTAGACAAGATTTTATTTTATAATTTGTTGATTTTCATAGAAGAACATGTGGCTGAGAATTAATCTCGGGATTGTTCAATATGTGGGAGGAAAGATGAAATCCTTCCGATAATACCACTAGGAGGTTTATATAATGAAAAGAGGAAAGAAATACGTTGAGGCAGCCAAGAATATTGACCGCCAGACATTATATGAAGCAGCAGACGCTATCTCATTAGTAAAGAAGAACGCTACTGCTAAATTCGACGAGACAATCGAAGCACATATCAGAACAGGTTGTGATGGACGTCACGCTGAGCAGCAGATCAGAGGAGCTGTTGTTCTTCCACACGGAACAGGTAAGACTGTAAAGGTATTAGTATTTGCTAAGGGTGCTAAGGCTGAAGAAGCTGAAGCAGCAGGAGCAGATTTCGTTGGTGGCGAGGAATTAATTCCTAAGATCCAGAATGATAACTGGTTTGATTTTGATGTAGTAGTTGCTACACCTGATATGATGGGCGTTGTTGGTCGTTTAGGACGTGTACTCGGACCTAAGGGCTTAATGCCAAACCCTAAGGCTGGTACAGTTACTATGGATGTAACAAAAGCTGTTAATGATATCAAGGCTGGTAAGATCGAGTACAGACTTGACAAGACTAATATCATTCACGTGCCAATTGGTAAGGCTTCATTCACAGAGGAGCAGTTATCAGACAACTTCCAGGCTATTATGGATGCAATCGTTAAGGCTAAACCAACTTCACTTAAGGGACAGTATTTAAAGAGTGTTGTTCTTACAGCTACTATGGGTCCTGGTGTAAAGGTTAGCACAGCTAAGTACGTTGGTTAATTATAATTAATTAATCATATGTAAGCTGATGAATGGATTAGCTTATTGCAGGATTTGGGTTATACAACGCAATATTACGAAGAATTAATATATTCTTTGTGAATAACGGTTGACAACCAATATATTATGATAGTATACTATCAATGTTTGTGTTACTATCTGGTTGATTTGGATATAGATTTATAATCTGTATCAGATTGATGTGATGGTTTCATAATATAATTAAAGTGAAAGTGATTTCACATTTTGCCTAAGACAGCAGGTCCCGAAAGGGTTAAAGGTAATACGCCTACCGAGGACAGACTTAATGCGTAAAGCATTGATTATCAGTTTATTCAGTCCTTCTGTCTTATAGATAGAAGGACTTTTTTGTTAGAGCAATGAAGCATAATACTTAAAGTGTTATGGTTGTTGTTGAATGAGCCTGATACATGTACGTCTGGGCAGAATATTATCTGGCGACAGATATAATCTAACAGGAGGTAAATATTCATGGCAAAAGTAGAACTTAAGCAGCCTATCGTAGACGAAATCAAAGCAAGCTTAGAAGGCGCTCAGGGCGTTGTGGTAGTTGACTACCGTGGCTTAACTGTTGAGCAGGATACACAGCTTCGTAAGCAGTTAAGAGAAGCTGGTGTTGTTTACAAGGTTTATAAGAATACTTTAGTAAAGAGAGCAATTGCAGGTACAGAGTTCGAGCCAATGGCAGAAGTTCTTGAAGGACCTAACGCTATTGCAATCTGCAAGGAAGATGCTACAGCTCCAGCAAGAGTTTTAGCTAACTTTGCTAAGACAGCAGATGCACTTGAACTTAAGTGTGGTGTTGTTGAAGGTACTTACTATGATGCTACTGGAATCGCAGCTATTGCTAACATTCCTTCAAGAGATGAACTTCTTGCTAAGTTCCTTGGAAGCATCCAGTCACCTATTACAAACTTTGCTCGTGTTATTAAGCAGATTGCTGAGAAGAACGAAGAGGTTGCATAATTACGCGGCATAATCAGTATGATTATTGACGGACAGGTGTGACTATGTCAGCCTGCCACGAAACTTAATTAAAAGACTATTAAAAAGGAGATTATAATAATGACTACTCAGGAAATTATCGAAGTTATTAAAGGTTTATCAGTATTAGAATTAAATGATTTAGTTAAAGCATGTGAAGAAGAATTTGGTGTTTCTGCAGCAGCAGGTGTTGTTGTAGCAGCAGGTGCAGCAGCAGGCGCAGCAGCTGAAGAAAAGACAGAATTTGACGTAGAACTTACAGAAGCTGGTGCTAACAAGGTTAAGGTTATCAAGGTTGTTCGTGAAATCACAGGTCTTGGATTAAAGGAAGCTAAGGAAGTTGTTGATGGCGCTCCTAAGGTTGTTAAGGAAGGTGCTTCTAAGGAAGAAGCTGAAGAAATCCAGAAGAAGCTTGAAGCTGAAGGTGCTAAGGTTACTCTTAAGTAATTCAGATTGTCAGTTTGATACTTGCTTGACATATATATGCCGTATGGCATAGCATATATGAACAGAATTTTTAATATATTGCGGTATGCTGAATAATCACTTGATTTTTTGAAGCATATTTGGTATATTATATAAAATATGAAAAAGTTCCAGTTGTTGTATTGACAGCTGGAACTTTTTTTGTTACTATGAATAATGCACTATTATGGTATGGTGTGCATAGTATTTGCACGCATATCGATAATGTAATAAATTAATGTAAAGTAAAGAAAACTAAGGGGTGAAACGTCAATGGAGAAAAACAGAATACGTCCAGTAAAGTCAGGCAAATCGATGCGTATGAGTTACTCAAGACAGAAAGAAGTTCTTGAGATGCCTAACCTTATTGAAGTACAAAAAGATTCTTACCAGTGGTTTTTAAATGAAGGCTTAAAGGAAGTCTTTAGCGACATCTCTCCAATTGCAGATTATAACGGAAGGCTCAGTCTTGAATTCGTTGATTTTGCATTATGTGAGGAAGAGAGAAAGTACTCTATAGAAGAGTGCAAGGAAAGGGATGCTACATATGCAGCTCCACTTAAGGTACGTGTAAGACTTCATAATAAAGAGAGCGAAGATATAAGCGAACATGAAATCTTTATGGGTGACCTTCCTTTAATGACTAAGACCGGTACATTTGTGATTAATGGTGCAGAACGAGTTATTGTCAGCCAGCTGGTACGTTCACCTGGTATTTATTATGATATACAGAAGGATAAGTATGGAAAGATATTCCTCTACAGTTCAACAGTAATTCCTAACAGAGGTGCGTGGTTAGAGTATGAAACAGATGCTAACGATGTATTCTATGTTAAGGTTGATCGTAATAAGAAAGTACCTATTACAGTTCTTATAAGAGCACTTGGTTTTGGTACTAACGCAGAGATTCTTGACATATTTGGTGAAGAGCCTAAGCTTCTTGCAACAATGGAGAAGGATACATCTACTAACTATCAGGAAGGTGTACTTGAACTTTATAAGAAGTTAAGACCAGGAGAACCATTATCAGTTGAGAGTGCAGAAGCACTTATTTCTGGTATGTTCTTTGATCCTAGAAGATATGACCTTGCAAGAGTAGGCCGTTATAAATTTAATAAGAAGCTTTCATTCAGAAACAGAATTGCAGGACACATTCTTGCAGAAGACGTTGTAGATGGCAATGGTGAAATTCTTGCTAATGCTGGTGATAAGCTTACAAGAGAAACAGCTGAGAAGATTCAGAATGCAGCTGTTTCAGCGGTATTTATTGCTGCTGAATTAAAGGGTGCAGAAGGTGCGGTTACTAAGAGAACAGTTAAGGTTCTTTCTAATCTTGCTGTAGATATCACTAAGTGGGTAGATATCACAACAGAAGAAGCTAAGGAATTAGGAATTAACGAAGCTGTTTATTATCCGGTCCTTGCACAGATTTTAGCTGATAATGAGTCACTTGATGATATCAAGGATGCTATTGCTAAGAATACAGCAGACCTTATGCCAAAGCATATTACAGTAGAAGATATTCTTGCATCTATTAATTATAATATGCACCTTGAGTATGGCATTGGATACAAGGATGATATTGATCACCTTGGTAACAGAAGAATAAGAGCTGTTGGTGAATTATTACAGAACCAGTTCAGAATTGGTATTTCAAGAATGGAAAGAGTTGTTCGTGAAAGAATGTCAACTCAGGACTTAAGCGGTATTTCACCACAGTCGTTAATTAATATCAAGCCTGTAACAGCAGCTATCAAGGAATTCTTTGGTAGTTCACAGCTTTCTCAGTTTATGGATCAGAATAACCCATTATCTGAGATTACACATAAGAGACGTCTTTCAGCACTTGGTCCAGGTGGTCTTTCGAGAGATCGTGCAGGTTTCGAGGTTCGAGATGTACATTATACACACTATGGTAGAATGTGTCCTATCGAAACACCTGAAGGTCCTAATATCGGTCTTATTAACTCACTTGCTTCATATGCAAGAATTAATGAGTACGGATTTGTTGAAGCACCTTATCGTATAATCGATAAGACAGACCCTAAGAATCCTAGAGTTACAGATGAAGTACATTACTTCACAGCAGATGAGGAAGATGATTTCCATGTAGCACAGGCTAATGCAGAGATAGATGAGAATGGATACTTCGTTAAGAATACAGTATCAGGACGTTACAGAGAAGAAACATCAGAATTCGATAAGAGTATGATTGATCTTATGGACGTATCTCCTAAGATGGTGTTCTCAGTGGCTACATCTATGATACCTTTCCTTCAGAATGATGACTGTACACGTGCCCTTATGGGTTCTAACATGCAGCGTCAGGCGGTGCCTCTTCTTATGACAGAAGCACCAGTAATCGGTACAGGTATAGAGAATAAGACAGCGTGTGACTCAGGTGTATGTGTAGTTGCAGAAGAAGATGGTGTTGTACTTTCATCAGAATCTAACAGAATTCTTGTAAAAGAGACAAGTGGAAAGGTTCACGAGTACAAGCTTACAAAGTTCTCAAGAAGTAACCAGAGTAACTGCTATAACCAGAGACCTATCGTATTTAAGGGTGATGAGGTTAAGGCAGGAGATGTTATCGCAGATGGTCCTTCAACATCTAATGGTGAGATTGCCCTTGGTAAGAACCCTCTTATCGGTTTTATGACTTGGGAAGGTTACAACTACGAGGATGCTGTACTTCTTAGTGAGAGATTAGTAAGAGATGATGTTTATACATCAATTCATATAGAAGAATATGATACAGAAGCAAGAGATACTAAGTTAGGACCAGAAGAAATCACAAGAGATTTACCTTCTACAGGTTCAGATGCAGTTAAGGATCTTGATGAAGATGGTATCATCCGTATCGGTGCTGAGGTAAGAGCTGGTGATATCCTTGTTGGTAAGGTTACTCCAAAGGGTGAGACAGAGCTTACAGCAGAAGAAAGACTTCTTAGAGCTATCTTTGGTGAGAAGGCAAGAGAAGTAAGAGATACATCACTTAAAGTTCCACACGGTGCTTATGGTATCGTTGTAGGCGTTAAGGTGTTTACAAGAGAAAATGGAGATGAATTAGCTCCAGGTGTTAACAAGAATGTCCGTATCTATATCGCACAGAAGAGAAAGATTTCTGTAGGTGATAAGATGGCTGGTCGTCATGGTAACAAGGGTGTCGTTTCAAGAGTTCTCCCAGTAGAAGATATGCCATTCCTTCCTAATGGACGTCCGCTTGATATTGTACTTAATCCTCTTGGTGTGCCTTCGCGTATGAATATCGGACAGGTGCTTGAAATTCACTTAAGCCTTGCTGCCAAAGTATTAGGTTTTAACGTAGCGACACCTATCTTTGATGGAGCTAACGAGAATGATATTATGGATACACTTGATATGGCTAATGCTTATGCTAATCATCCATTTGATGATGAAGAGCTTGCACGCGAAAAGGCAGATGCAGAAGCTAATGGTGAAGAATATCCTGCTGATATGACAACATTTACTGCTGAATACAAGGAACTTTTAAGAGATGACGTATTCCAGTTCCTTTCAGATAACAGAGCTCACAGAGCTGAATGGAAGGGTGTTCCAATCGGAAGAGATGGTAAAGTAAGACTTCGCGATGGTAGAACAGGTGAATACTTCGATAGTCCGGTTACTATCGGTTTCATGCACTACTTAAAGCTCCATCACCTTGTTGATGATAAGATCCATGCTCGTTCAACTGGTCCTTACTCACTTGTAACTCAGCAGCCACTTGGTGGTAAAGCCCAGTTTGGTGGACAGAGATTCGGAGAAATGGAAGTATGGGCTCTTGAAGCTTATGGTGCATCTTATACACTTCAGGAAATCCTTACTGTTAAATCTGATGATGTTGTTGGTCGAGTTAAGACATATGAAGCTATTATTAAGGGTGAGAACATTCCTGAACCAGGAATTCCTGAATCATTCAAGGTTCTCCTTAAGGAACTTCAGTCACTTGCTCTTGATGTAAGGGTTCTTGATCAGGACAATAACGAAGTTAAGCTTCTTGAAAGTTCAGAATATGAAGTTACAGATTTCAAGAAGGTTCTTGATGATGGTGGTTATAAGAGAAGTAGCCGTGATGAAGAAAATGAATTAAAGAACGCAGGTTATCACGCAGAAAAGCAGGGTGATGACGGTGAGGCAACCATAGAAGAACTCGGATCAGAAGATGACGATTTCGATTATGACAGCTTAGATGATGACTATGATGATTACGGTGACGGAAATATAGAAGAATAATAGAAGGGAGCACTATAATGGCAGAAGAGATTAAGTCAAATAAATCAATGAAATTTGATAAAATTCAGATAAAGCTTGCTTCTCCTGAGAGTATTTTAGAGTGGTCTCACGGCGAGGTAACTAAGCCTGAGACTATCAATTACAGAACTTTAAAGCCAGAAAGAGATGGTCTGTTCTGTGAAAGAATATTCGGACCTAGCAAAGACTGGGAGTGTCATTGCGGTAAGTATAAGAAGATTAAAGATAAAGGCATCGTATGTGATAAGTGTGGTGTTGAGGTTACTAAGGCGAGTGTACGTAGAGATCGTATGGGTCATATCCACCTTGCTGCTCCAGTTTCACATATCTGGTATTTCAAGGGAATACCTAGCCGTATGGACCTTATCCTTGATATAGGTCCTAAGAATCTTGAGAAGGTACTTTACTTCGCTTCTTATATCGTAATTGACCCAGGCGAAACAGATATACCATTCAAGAAGATTCTTACAGAAACTGAGTACAGAGATCTTTATGATCAGTATGGTAATACATTCAGAGTTGGAATGGGTGCTGAGGCTATTTTAGAGCTTCTTCACAACGTCAACCTTGAAGAAGAAGTAGCTAAGCTCAAGGAAGAGCTTGCTACTACTACTTCACAGAAGGCTGCAAGACTTATTAAGAGAATTGAAGTTATGGATGCGTTCATTGCTGCTGGTACTAAGCCAGAATGGATGATTCTTACAGAAATTCCAGTTATCCCTCCAGATTTAAGACCTATGGTTCAGTTAGAGGGTGGACGTTTTGCAACATCTGACCTTAATGATCTTTATAGAAGAATTATCAACAGAAATAACCGTCTTGCAAGACTTATTGATCTTGGAGCACCAGAAATCATTGTTCGTAACGAGAAGAGAATGCTTCAGGAAGCTGTTGATGCACTTATAGATAATGGACGTAGAAATGGCCGTCCTGTAACAGGACCTGGTAACAGAGCTCTCAAGTCTTTATCAGACTTATTAAAGGGTAAGCAGGGACGTTTCAGACAGAACCTTCTTGGTAAGCGAGTTGACTACTCAGGACGTTCAGTTATCGTTGTTGGACCAGAACTTAAGATTTATCAGTGTGGTCTTCCTAAGGAAATGGCTATTGAGTTATTCAAGCCATTTGTTATGAGAGAATTAGTAAGGCGTGGTCTTGCTGAGAACATAAAGAAAGCCAAGAAGAGCGTAGAGCATCTTGAGACAGAAGTATGGGATGTACTTGAAGATGTTATCAAAGAGCATCCAGTTATGCTTAACCGTGCTCCTACACTTCACAGACTTGGTATTCAGGCATTTGAGCCAATCCTTGTAGAAGGTAAGGCTATTAAGCTTCATCCACTTGTTTGTACAGCTTTCAATGCCGATTTCGATGGTGACCAGATGGCGGTACATCTTCCATTGTCTGTAGAAGCTCAGGCAGAGTGTAGATTTATGCTTCTTTCACCTAACAACTTACTTAAGCCATCTGATGGTGGTCCTGTTGCTGTTCCTTCACAGGATATGGTACTTGGTATCTACTACCTTACACAGGAAAGACCTGGTGTTAAGGGTGAAGGTAAGATATTCAAGAGTGTTAATGAAGCACTTCTTGCTTATGAGAATGGAATTATAACACTTCATTCTAAGATTAAAGTTAAGATGACTAAGACTAATGCAGCTGGAGAAGAGATTTCAGGTGTTGTAGAGTCTACACTTGGTAGATTTATTTTCAATGAAATACTTCCTCAGGATTTAGGATATGTAGATAGAAGCAAGGAAGAGAATTTACTTCTTCCAGAAGTTGATTTCCATGTAGGAAAGAAACAGTTAAAGGATATTTTACAGCACGTTATCAATACGCATGGTACAACAAGAACTGCTGAAGTTCTTGATGATATTAAGGCTATGGGTTACAAGTATTCTACTAGAGCGGCTATGACAGTTTCTATTTCGGAGATGACAGTGCCACCGGTTAAGAAGCAGCTTATAGCTGATGCTGAAAAGAAGGTTGAACAGATTAACATTAACTACAACAGAGGTCGTTCAACTGATGAAGAAAGATATAAGAATGTTATCAGAGTATGGCAGGAAACAGATAAGACATTGCTTGATGCACTTCTTTCTGGTCTTGATAAGTATAATAACATCTTTATGATGGCTGACTCTGGTGCCCGTGGTTCTAACCAGCAGATTAAGCAGCTTGCAGGTATGCGTGGTCTTATGGCAGATACTTCAGGTCATACAATCGAACTTCCAATCAAGTCTAACTTCCGTGAAGGTCTTGATGTACTGGAATACTTCATTTCAGCCCATGGTGCTCGTAAGGGTCTTTCAGATACAGCCCTTAGAACAGCCGATTCAGGTTACCTTACAAGACGTCTTGTAGATGTTTCTCAGGATCTTATTATAAGAGAGACTGATTGCAGCGTTGGTAAGATAATACCTGGTATGTATGTTTATTCATTTGTTAACGATAGAGCTACTAATTCAAGTGATGCCAAGGAAGATATTCTTGAGCCATTACAGGAACGTATTACTGGAAGATATCTTGCAGAAGATATCAAAGACCCGGCTACAGGAGAGATTATCGTTGCAGCTAACCACCTTGTAACTCCTAAGAGAGCCGCAGCTATCATTAAGACTGGTGTAACACAGGTTAAGATAAGAACTATTCTTACTTGCCGTTCACATATCGGTGTATGTGCTAAGTGTTATGGTTCTAACCTTGCAACAGGTCAGGCAGTTCAGATTGGTGAAGCAGTTGGTATTATCGCTGCCCAGTCTATCGGTGAGCCTGGTACACAGCTTACTATGAGAACTTTCCATACTGGTGGTGTTGCCGGTGATAACATTACTCAGGGTCTTCCTAGAGTAGAGGAACTTTTCGAGGCAAGAAAGCCAAAGAGCCTTGCAGTCCTTGCAGAATTCGGTGGTGTTGTTAGCTTCTCTAAGACAGAGAAGAAGACAGATATTGTAATTACTGATGATGAGGGTAACTCAAAAGCTTATCCTGTATCAAGGGATACAAGAGTTAAGGTTCAGGAAGGACAGGTTGTTGTTAAGGGTGAAGAAATCACAGAAGGTTCAGAGAACCCACATGATATCGTTAGAATCCTTGGTGTAAGAGCTGTTCAGGATTATATGCTTCGTGAAGTTCAGAAGGTTTATCGTATTCAGGGTGTTGATATTAATGATAAGCATATTGAACTTATTGTTAGACAGATGCTTAAGAAGATAGTTATTGAATCTGCTGGTGATTCAGATTTCTTACCTGGTTCACAGGTTGATACTCTTGAATTCACAGAGGTTAATGAAAAGCTTGAAGAAGAAGGTAAGAGAAAAGCAACTGGTACACCAATTATTCTTGGTATTACTAAGGCATCACTTGCTACTAATTCATTCCTTTCAGCTGCTTCATTCCAGGAGACAACAAAGGTTCTTACTGATGCAGCTATTAATGGTAAGGTTGACCCACTTATCGGTCTTAAAGAAAATGTTATCATTGGTAAGCTTATACCTGCTGGTACAGGTATGAAGAGATACCAGAATGTTGAACTTGACACAGCAGCAGCTTATGATGAGATTGAAGAGTCAGATGATGAAGTGTTAAGCTTTACTGAAGATTCAGATGAAACACTTGATTTTACAGAAAATGTAGATACATTAGATGCTGATGTCGAAGTTAGCGATGATGCTGATGTAACAGAAGATACAGAAGCGTAAGATAATAAATATAGAAGCCGTTATCCTTAGGAAAGCGGCTTCTTTTTTGTTTTATAAAATATCAATAACAAGGACAGCATAGTAATGTGATATTTTAGTAATATTTCTAATAATAAATTTTTGAAAAACTCTTGACGAATTTATTCTAAAAATATATACTAAATAAGCGTGCGAATAAGCAAGTTCTTATTTATGTACGCTGATTATAAAGATGAGCAGTTTAAGAGGACAGGCTCACGCATTTTCTTAGTGATTATACTAAGTGCAACCATTCATTATTCTAATTCCGGGAGGTGAAAAAGGAATGCCAACATTTAACCAGTTAGTAAGACAGGGAAGAAAGTCAACAGTTAAGAAGTCTACAGCACCAGCTCTTCAGAAGGGATATAACTCACTTCAGAAGAAGGCTACAGACGTATCTGCACCACAGAAGAGAGGTGTTTGTACAGCTGTTAAGACTGCAACACCTAAGAAGCCTAACTCAGCTCTTAGAAAGATCGCCAGAGTACGTCTTTCTAATGGAATCGAAGTTACTTCATATATTCCAGGTGAGGGCCACAATCTTCAGGAACATAGCGTTGTTCTTATCAGAGGTGGTAGAGTTAAGGATTTACCAGGTACAAGATATCATATCATCAGAGGTACACTTGATACAGCAGGTGTAGCAAAGAGAAGACAGGCACGTTCTAAGTACGGTGCTAAGAGACCTAAGGATGCTAAGTAATTCATAAAGAATTAAGCATCATAAGTCTGTGATTGATTTACAGGGTAAGTCAGAATATTTGCAGATTATTGCATACAATAATTTACGAACAATTAAATTAATTAGTGCCGGAGTTAGATTAATCCGAAGGTTGCAGGTTTAAGATATACGGCGCGAACACAATTTAATTTGTGAGTACCGATGAATTAATGAAACGTCGTGATGTGTCAGGCTGATGAAGCTGTAAGGCGTTCATTAGTGCTAACAATGACGACAATACAATGTTAAGGAGGGAAGAACCGTGCCACGTAAAGGACATACTCAGAAGAGAGATGTATTAGCAGATCCTATTTACAATAACAAGGTGGTTACTAAGCTTATCAACAACATTATGCTTGATGGTAAGAGAGGAGTAGCACAGAAGATTGTATACGGAGCATTTGACAGAGTCGCAGCTAAGACTGAAAGACCTGCTTTAGAAGTATTCGAAGAGGCTATGAACAATATTATGCCAGTTCTCGAAGTAAAGGCTAGACGTATCGGTGGAGCAACATACCAGGTACCTATCGAAGTTAAGCCAGATAGAAGACAGGCTTTAGCTCTTCGTTGGATGACAACATTCTCAAGAGCAAGAGGCGAGAAGACTATGGAAGAAAGACTCGCTAATGAGATTCTTGATGCAGCTAATAACACAGGTGCATCTGTAAAGAGAAAAGAAGATATGCACAAGATGGCAGAAGCAAACAAGGCTTTTGCTC